>JYMV01020377.1_pt1 | contig 12380 bp, 14 predicted proteins | sample 338911 | NCBI WGS metagenome assembly JYMV01 (sample SAMN03354496, study PRJNA234377) | hydrothermal vent metagenome | biome: Deep sea; feature: Hydrothermal plumes at the Eastern Lau Spreading Center, Western Pacific Ocean; material: Seawater | place: Tonga | collected 2009 | depth 2000 m m | reverse complement strand
CGCCCAGATGCAAATTTCTCCTTTGTTCGTCATACCAATAGCACCCTCTGCTACAACGATGTCGCCATAATCGAGTTTGCTCGCAATTTTAAATTGCTCAATTGGCATTGCGGCTTTTGAACAACTGATTTGCAGGTCTCCGGTGTCATCGCGAATCACTAAAAAGGTTAACTTCCCCATCGCTCGATGTTGAATACAACGACCTGCGACTTTTACTCTTGGACGGTTGTCACTTGCTCCATCTTCCTTGAACTCTTCATGTGCTTCTTGGCTGAATTGACTTCGCGCATCCTCGAGTGATGTCAACCCATCAACTCGATGCCCCCAAGGATACACCCCGTATTCCTCAATCCATCGACCCATTTTTGCTCTTCTATTTGCGACGAGTTGTGATTCATCTTGTTGTTCTATTTGTTGTTCAGCCATAGAGAGTAGAATAGTACCTGTTATGAACGACCAACGAGGCGAAGTATGGCGTGGTGTGGGCATTATTACTGGCGCAAGCTCCGGAATGGGTGAAGCAATTGCAAGAAAACTTGCTCCAAACGCCAAAGGTCTTGTTATTGCTGCGAGACGATTTGATCGCATTGATGCATTGGCGAAGGAACTCGGTGAGCATGTCCTACCAGTACGATGCGATGTCAGAGAAGAAACTGATGTGAGGCGACTTGCTCAAACTGCGATAGAACATTTTGGGCAAATCGATGTCATAATCAACAACGCAGGAATTGCTCCGATGGCTTCCATGCTTCGTTGCAGAGTTGACGACTGGGAGAACACGATAGATACCAATATCAAGGGGGTGTTGTATGGAATTGCAGCAGTATTGCCTCACATGCTTGAGAGAGGAACTGGTCGCATTATCAATATCAGTTCTGAGGCTGCTAGAAGAATCTTTCCGGGTGCTGGGGTCTATTGCGCATCAAAGCACGCTGTTAGAGCACTCAGTGAAGGGTTGCAAATTGACCTCAGTGCTCGAAGCGTCAAGGATGGTAACGATATCAAAGTCACGACGATTGCCCCGGGTGTAGTGTTGACCGACCTTGCACAGTCAGTAACATACGAACCCTCAAAGCAAGAATTAATTCGAGGGATGGAGAGCGTTGACGGGGTGATGACCGCTGAGGATATTGCAGACTGTATTCAGTACGTACTGAATGCACCGAACCATGTAGAAATTGGCGAGATGATTGTTCGCCCAGTAAAGCAGAACATGTAATTATGAGTGATATAAAACGAATTGGAATTTTAACTGGCGGTGGTGATTGCCCTGGCCTCAATGCTGCAATTCGTGGTATTGGAAAAGCTGCATTATTTAATGGTATCGAGGTGGTTGGTATTCGAGATGGGTATCAAGGGCTCATCGAAAACCGAACAAATCTTCTATCGATGGCAGAGCTCTCAGGGATTCTCACTCGTGGTGGCACAATTCTTGGAACAAACAATAAATGTTCACCTGAGAAGTACAACACAGGAAATGATGACGAAGGAAACCCAGTCTATATCAACGCAATTGACAAGTGTCTTGCAACTGTTGAGGAACAGAACATCGACGTGTTGTTCGTGATTGGTGGCGACGGAACATTTACATGTACAAAACCAATTGTTGAGGCGGGGTTACGATGTATTGGAGTTCCAAAAACAATTGACAACGATATTTATGGCACAGATTTGACGATTGGGTTTACCACAGCACTGCGTATTGGCACGATGTCACTCGATCGATTGCACTCCACGGGTGACAGTCACCACCGCGTCATGATTTGTGAACTCATGGGACGAAATGCTGGGTGGCTTACGCTTGGCAGTGGACTTGCCTCAGGATCCGATGTGATTTTGATTCCTGAAATTCCATTTGATATTGAAACAGTTTGCGAATTTGCAGAAGAAAGGCGCAACGGAGATAGTGGTTTTACAATTATCGCATGTGCAGAAGGTGCGAGGCCAATTGATGGCGTCCAAGTCATTTCACAACGAATTGATTCAAGTCCTGATCCTATCCGACTCGGTGGGATAGGTCGGTATGTGGCATATGAAATTGAGCAAAGAACTGGAATAGAAACAAGGACAACAACACTAGGTCATATTCAACGGGGTGGAGAACCCGCCGCAACAGACCGAGTTGTAGCGACGACTTTTGCAACTGCAGCGTTTGAACTCGCCATGCAAGGAAAGTTCAATACGATGGTAGGCTTGAGAGATGGGCACATGGGAACACAAGACATTCTTGACGCAGCAAATAAACAACGGCTAGTTCCTACAGATCACCGATTTATTCGTGCAGCTCGTGCCATGCATACGTGTTTTGGTGATGAAGCAAACTAAGAAACTTTTTCTTCTGCAAGAACAAACATCGCTGCTTCGGCGAGAGTAGGCGCGTACAGCGTCGGTTCAATTTCGTCTGTAACCCGACTCGGGGTTGTGAGCCAAATTGTTTTACATCCAGCCGCTTGTCCCGCTTGGATATCGCGGAGAGTATCGCCAATCATCCAACTTGCTTCAACATCGATATCGTAATCTTCAATTGCCTGCAAGAGCATACCCGGTGATGGTTTTCGCCACGGATGCGATGCTCGCCACTCTTCCAAATCACCCTCTGGATGATGACAACAGTAATAGTACCGTTCGATTGGACCAATCAGGGTGTCAATATAATCGTGGACAATTGTTATGTCATCCTCGGTGAAGACACCCCTTGCTACCCCCGCTTGATTTGTGACGACGAGAACCAACCAACCGGCATTTGAGAGGGATGAAATTGCATCTGCAACCCCGGGGATGATGGTGACATCTTTCGGGTCACCTACGTCGCCTTGGTTGTCGATAATTGTGCCGTCACGATCTAGGAATACAACTTTTCTCACCACCATAGAATACACAGAATGCCACTTCCTGAAACAATCAACCACCTCACAATTCTCATGCCCTCTTGGGTCGGTGATGTAGTGATGGCGTCCTGCGTGTGGAGAATGGCACGCAAAAAATATCCAGACGCAATAATTTCGGGGGTCATTCGACCAAATCTTGCTCCCCTTCTTGAGGGTATCAGTGCATTTGATGAGGTCTTACCTCTGGATATGAAATCCTCTGTGTTCGCTGCAGCAAAAAAATTAAAGGCAACGAATTCCGATGCAATTATTTTGTTACCCAACAGTTTTCGGTCTGCGCTGATTGCACGACTTGCAAAAATTCCAATTCGGGCTGGGTACATGCGAGACCGTCGCTCATGGTTGTTGACTGATGGCGTTACAGTTGAACAACAACAAACCCCAACACCAACGAGTGAATACTACCTACATCTTGTAAACGAATTATTTGATATGAAAGAAGTACCAGCGCTACCAACGATTGGTGTGAGTGATTCTCACCAAGACACACTTGAAGATTTTTCAAAACCGATTGTGCTCCTTGTTGCGGGAGCAAGCAAACCTCAAAAGCGGTGGTCTCCGAAGCGTTTTGCTGAAGTTGCAGACGCTTTGCATGAATTAGGTGCAACGTGTTGTGCTATTGGTTCGCCAGAAGAACACGAGCTTGTCCAAGAAATTGTGCGTGTTGCGAAGTCGCCAGTCCATGACCTCACACGTTCAGGAGTTACGCTGGGGTCGCTACAGGGTGTTGTGCAACAAGCAGCCTTAGTGATTACGAATGACACTGGTCCGCGTCACCTTGCTGTTGCTAGCGGTGTTCCAACAATTACGCTCTATGGACCAACTGACTATCGCTGGACACAATATGCATGTGAACATGACATCGCGTTGGTTGCTGATCCGTTTTTGCCTGAAGAACTTGTTGCCGACAATAACCCAATACGATGTAACATCAACAACATTCCCGCACGTGATGTCATTGCTATCGCAGAACAATTCGTTACTTCGTAGTTCCGATTTTTGGCTCTTCCCCACGAATTATTCTTCCGATGTTGTCGCGATGTTTCCAAAAAACCATCAATGCAATAAGACCTGTCACCGCAAGCAGTGGCCAAGCGTGTTGCAACGTAGAACCAAGAAATACCGTCACAACTGTATCACTAAACAACACAACCGCTGCAACTAAACTCGCAAGCGATATCATTTTTGATCCTTGTAAGGTAATAATCCACGCTAGAAACGCGAGTAAAATTGGAATTGTAAGCAATGGCCACATCACAACCATACCGCCAAATGTAGTCGCAACGCCTTTGCCGCCTCCAAATTTGAGCCACGGTGAATACATATGGCCAAGTAACGCTGCTAGCACAACACAAATCCAGAGCAACATTTCATTTGTAGTTATTTCATCAATTGGTTTTCCGAGCAGTCCTGCGATATATCCAACAATGAATACGGGCAATGCCCCTTTTAGTACGTCAAGAAAAAAACAAGTCAACCCTAATTTTTTCCCAAGTATCCTGCCGACGTTTGTTGCGCCGATATTTTTTGATCCATGCTCTTGGATGTTTACACCCTTCATCTTTGCAATCAGTACACCAAAGGGAATACTTCCTGCAAGGTATGAAAGTGTTAATGCAACGCCATATACCAAAACAACCATTCTGCCCATGCTAGCAGGAGTACGAACGTCAAGCGAAAATCTACAAGGTACCGCAAGTCAGTTTTTCTGAATGCCAATGAAATCACGAAGACAATAAAGAGAAATAGCCCAATGAGGGTCTGTTCAATCGCGAAAAGTAAGCCAATGGAGGCCAAGCAGTAGAGCGCTGTTGCGAGTATCCAAGTCCAATGTTCACCAAGTTGCAGGGCAAGCGTTGGGCAACCACTCGCCATGTCATATTCACGGTCTACTAAATCGCAAAGTAGTGCATCTGAACTACAAATCAAAATGAATGCGACAACGGCTACTATGGTATTTGAAAAATCATTAAGTGCCCATGCAAAAAGTGCTATTCCAACTCCAACAGCAAATGGTTTCAAATATATAAATGTACGAATTGGTTTCGTTATCGTTTTTCTGCCGTAGACAACAATGCCGCAAAGGGAACAAAATACAAGCAACGTTGTAAGGGGGTGCTGGACTGCAAACACTGCCATTGCAAAAAGAAACATGACTCCTGAAATGAAGAACAATTTCTTTCTATGTCGTATAGCGAGTCGATGCCGTTCTTGCATTGGTTCGATTGCTTGGATTGAGGTTCGATGAAATATATAAATCCCAGCAGTAAGAAGTCCTGCCCCAACTAATAACAGCGGGTTTTGTGACTTTTCATTTACACAAAAAATCAGCGCCGTAATGCTCATTACGTACACCATCGCGGGAATCCCTAAAACCGTTATCCACGACATCCTCCCCACATTCTATGGGGTCGGGTACAGGGTCAGACCCTGTACCCGACCCCGTACCCGACCCCAAGCGAGTACAATACGGATATGGATGAGTATGCAGGGTATCAGTCACCGCTTTCAGGGCGTTATGCATCTCCTCAAATGCAGGAAATATGGTCCCCAAGGCGGAAATTCGGGACTTGGAGGCGTTTATGGCTCGCGCTTGCTGAGGCTCAGCAAGAACTCGGCTTAGACATCACGGATAAACAATTAAACGAACTTCGGGAGCATCTCGATGACATCGATTTCGAGGTTGCTGCAACATATGAGAAGGAACTTCGCCATGATGTGATGGCACACATCCACGCGTTGGGTGACGTTGCTCCAAATGCCAAACCCATCATTCATTTGGGTGCAACAAGTCAGTTTGTCAATTGCAACACTGAGATGTTACAACTCAGAGATGCGACCCAATTAATTGCTACAAAAGTCGCCAAGGTGATTTGCAATCTTGCTGCTTTTGCAAAAAAATACCGAGACCTTCCTACCCTCGGTCTTACGCATTTCCAACCTGCACAACCAACAACTGTTGGAAAACGCGCTACACTCTGGGCGCAAGATTTAGTACTTACATTGGAAGACCTTGAATTTCGACTTGAAGTAATGCGATTTCGCGGAGTCCGCGGGGCAACTGGAACTCAAGCGTCATTCCTCGATTTATTTAATGGTGATGCCGAAAAGGTGCTTGAACTTGACAAACTTGTCACTGAAAAAATGGGATGGCCACAACAAAAACAACTCTCAGTTACGGGTCAAACATATCCTCGCATTGTCGATGCACAAATCCTTTCTTCGATTGCAGCAGTTGCAGCGGTGGCACATAAATTCGCGACTGATCTTCGTCTTCTTTCAAACCGAGGTGAATTGGAAGAGCCATTTGAGAAAAATCAAGTTGGCTCATCCGCGATGGCATACAAACGTAACCCCATGCGGTGTGAGCGTGTATGTGCCCTTGCTCGCTTTGTGATGAACATGCCACCAAATGCGTTTCAGACCGCCGCTGTGCAATGGATGGAGCGTACCCTCGATGATTCTGCGAATCGACGCTTGGTTTTGCCAGAGGCATTTTTAGCATGTGATGGACTACTCGATGTCCTAAGCAATGTGACCGATGGCCTCATCGTCAATATAGCGAGAGTGAAGTCGAATCTCAGTGTTGAAATGCCATTTCTCGCAACTGAACGTCTCATGTTGCAAGCCGTGAAAAATGGCGCTGATCGCCAAGATGCACACGAGGTCGTCCGTGGGCATGCCATCGAAGTTGCTCGCCAAATCAAGGAAGAAGGCACGTCCAATGATCTCCTTACAAGGCTTGCTAAGGAAGCCATGTTCTCAGGGGTAGACCTTGATTTTGCGACTGATCCGAGTGGATTTATTGGTCTTGCACCCGAACAAGTTGATGTTTTTTGCACCGTAGTCGTTGACCCAATAGAGAAACGGTACAGCGATGTAGGGCTTCAAGTCGCTGAATTGCGGGTCTAAACCCGAAAATAAACCTAACAAACGCTTCATTTTTGATAATTTTGTGCAATTACGGGGTTGCAAAGTCCTGTCTGCCGATAAACAATGCATTGATATGCAATATAGGGGTTTCCAATGTGAGCCCCATCGAATCAACCAGCTAGGACAAACCTAGTACAACGCTTTGGAGGCACAACAATGGAATCATACGACCGCTTAGTACAACTCGTTCAAGACGTAACTGACGATATGGCAAAGTGTGAAGGTGGCAATAAGGCCGCTGGCACACGTGTCAGGAAAGCCATGCAAGAAATCAAAGCCGCTGCTCAGGATGTTCGTAAAGATGTTTTAGGTCTACGAAACAGCGACGGTTAAACATAATCAACACAGACGAAAGAAAAGGTCCGAGCAACGCTTGGACCTATTTCTTTGTTACCCTGCTCACCAATGGCTGTAGAACCACTGCTTGACATCTCAACTATAGACCTTGCTCACATTGCTATGACCGCTGAGAAGGTTGGAAAATTGAACCCGCAAGTTGACGATATGCGCCAACTTGACTATATAGCATGGATAAGTGAAGACAGCCAAATGGCGGTTGGCATCAAAGAAGTAAAGGATGACGAATTCTGGGTTGCTTGTCACATACCTGGAAGACCCATTTATCCGGGAGTACTCATGATTGAGGCAGCAGCTCAACTTAGTAGCATTCTCTATCACCTTAATGCAGATGGGGGAGAGCGTTTTATGGGCTTTACACGGTGCGATGAATGTTCATTCCGTGGGCAAGTCCTACCAAACGATACATTGGCCATCGTTTCAATCATTCGAAAGTTTCAGCGTCACCGATTTGTATGCGATACGCAGGGGTACGTCGAAGAGAGATTCGTGTTTGCAGCCAAAATTACTGGCATGATGATTTGATGGAACCCTACCCACTTACGTTTGAACCACTTTTGAAAGAAAAAGTTTGGGGTGGTCGGTCACTTGAATGTTTTGGCAAACAATTACCAGATGATGTCTTCATTGGTGAGTCGTGGGAACTTGCTGATTTGCCAAGTTCCATTACAGAAGGACAAAGTGTGATTGCAAATGGACCACTCAAAGGCAAAATCCTCGACGAAGCGTTTCCCTTGCTTATCAAGTTTCTAGATGCCAATGACAATCTTTCTGTCCAAGTACATCCAAGTGAAGAATATGCAGAAAACCACCCCGAAGCGCATCTCAAGAGTGAAGCGTGGATTATTTTGGATGCAACCCCCGATGGAAAAATCTATGTTGGATTGAAAGAGGGTACGACCGAGGAAGAGTTTAGAGCAGCGATTGACAACGACACCGTTCCTGAACTTCTCAACGCCATCAATGTCACAAAAGGGGAATGTTATTACTTGCCAAGTGGAACATGTCACGCACTTGGCGCTGGCGTCCTCGTTGCAGAAGTACAAACCCAGAGTGATACGACGTTCCGTGTGTGGGATTGGGGACGAACGGGCAGAGAGATGCATATTGATCAGGCAATGGAATGTATTGATTTTCATTCCGGTGAATTAACATTCAAGCAACCAGAACCCATACAAAGTGGAAATTTCTTAACAACACATTTTGCTGAGACGCCATTCTTTTCTATTGAGCGAATTGAAACTATAGAAAATACCGAACTTGAACTCGTTGTTGACGAAACGCCCGCTGTCCTTATGGTTGTTGAGGGGAACGCAACGATTCAACACGATGTTCCTGTCGACGCGAGAAGGGGTACGACAATTCTTTTGCCGGTAGGTTTACAAAACGCGACAATGGTGATGCCAAAAGGCACCGCTGTGTTGCGTTTCGACTTGCCACCACAGAAAGTGTTGGCGTGAGTGCTGGGGTCAGGCCCGTCGCTACGCCTGAATATTTAATTGTTGTCCGGTTGCAATGCGGGTTGCTGCTTCGATGCGATCAGCGCATCGCGTATACAGTTGCAACGGTTCCACACTGGAAACTTCAACACCATCAAATTCAACCTTGCCGGGAACTTGCGCTGCAATAATTTGTTGCACTGGTGCATGGGTTGGCACGTGCTCTGCACAAAGTGCAAGTGCGTATGGGTTTGGACGATTAATTTGCATATGTAAACAGTACCTCAAAACACCAACGAATCCCCCTGAACCCAAGAAAAAACGACTGTTGCTCTTCCAGCAACAACCGAGTTTTTCAAAGACCGCCACCCACCATTGGCGGCTAATAGACATCGACAGCCTAGAACACCCCACTTGAGCCGATAATGCTTTCTTGCGTTTTAGTAAGCCTTTGCCCACAAAACGCGTTGTTTTGAGGGTTTTCCGGTAAAGATACATGTTCCTTCTTCATCGTGTCCATGCAATGGAATACAGCGAAGCGTCACCTTCAAATCGGCTTTGATTTGTTCTTCAACGGCAGGGTCACCACAGAAATGCGCGTAGACAAAACCAGTACCATCCCCTTGGAAGTGGTCATAAAATTCGTCCTTACTGTCAATAATTTTAGTCGCTGCTTCACGACGAGCAAGCGCGCGGTCGAACAATCCTTGTTGCATGTCATCAAGAATTGCAGTGACATTCTCGATAAACTCACTCCGAGGGACGCTTTGTTTTTCTTTGTGCCCTTTATCGCGGCGTGCCATATAGACGCAGTCGCTTTCCATATCACGGGGTCCAACTTCCAACCGAATTGGAATCCCCTTCTTCACCCAGCCCCATGTTTTTTCACCACCGCGAATATCGCGATTGTCAATTTCTACCGTCACGCTTCGACCGTGATAATTGATTACGCCTAAGTCTGCTGCGAGTTTATGACAATAATTCAAGATAGCCTCCGGGTCATCTGCTTTAAACGTAATTGGAATGATGACGATGTGTGAAGGCGCGAGCCGTGGTGGCATGACCATGCCATCATCATCGGCGTGAGACATGATGAGTGCGCCAATTAAACGAGTTGATACACCCCAACTTGTTGTCCATGCAAACTCCACTTCCTTGTTGTCATTTTGGAATGAAATGTCTTGCGCTTTAGAAAAGTTTTGCCCAAGGAAATGCGACGTACCCGATTGCAACGCTTTTCCATCTTGCATCAACGCTTCGATGGAATAGGTATCTATCGCCCCTGGAAACCGTTCGCCCTCACTCTTTGCACCAGTAATAACTGGCATCGCCATCGCGGTTTCAGCGAAGTCTTTGTAAATGTCGAGCATCTGTAACGTTTCATCTATTGCTTCTTGTTCCGTTGCGTGTGCGGTATGTCCTTCTTGCCAAAGAAATTCAGTCGTCCGTAAAAATAAGCGTGTCCGCATCTCCCACCTGACAACATTTGCCCATTGGTTAATCAACAGTGGTAAATCTCGGTAGGACTCAATCCACTTACTAAACATTTCGCCAATAATGGTTTCTGAAGTTGGGCGAACGATGAGCGGTTCCTCCAGTTTACCAGCTGGTTGCAATTTGCCATCGGCGTCTGGCTCAAGGCGGTGATGTGTCACAACAGCACATTCCTTGGCAAACCCCTCAACGTGATCCGCCTCTTGTTGCATGTAACTCAGGGGAATAAAGAGCGGGAAATAGGCATTTTTGTGGCCTGTCGCTTTAAACCTCGCATCGAGATTCTTTTGGATGTTTTCCCAAAGTCCATACCCCCACGGTTTAATCACCATGCACCCCCGAACAGGTGATGATTCCGCTAGGTCAGCCGCCTTTATCACTTCTTGATACCACTGGGGATAATCTTCTTCTCGGGTTGGTGTTATTGCTGTTTTAGTCGCAGTTGTCATTCGCTGTGGATTCTATCATGCTCACCATGAAGCCCATTGCCTCGCTGCTAGCAGACATCAAGATTTCTCACACAATTTTCGCGATGCCCTTTGCAATTCTCGGTGGGTTTATGGCGGCAACTGAAAGTGGCGAGATCGATTGGACTTCTTTCTGGGGTCAACTCGTCCTTATTGTGTTTTGCATGTTCTTCGCGAGGAATGTGGCGATGCTTGCGAATCGAATTCTGGATATGGAGATCGATGCAAAAAATCCACGGACAAAACATCGGGTTCTTGCCTCTGGTGAAGTCTCTCTTTCAACTGCGAAGATGTACTACTTCCTCAATGTAGTTCTCTTTGTTTGCACAACTCTATTCTTTATTCGCTGGCAAAACATTTTGCCGTTGTATTTATCGCTTCCAGTTCTCGCATGGCTTAGCGCATACCCATACCTCAAACGCTTTACGTGGTTGTGCCATCTATACCTTGGTACTTCGTTGGCTCTGAGCCCCATCGCTGCCGCAATTGCCGTACAACCAGAAACATTACACCACCTTCCAATTTGGCTCCTTTCGGGGGCAGTGCTTTGTTGGGTTGCGGGCTTTGACATTATTTATTCGTTGCAAGATGTTGAGTGTGATCGGCGTGACAATCTTAAAAGTATGCCAGCATCGCTTGGCGTTCGTCCTGCGATGTTAATCAGTCAATTTTTGCATTGCATTTGCGTTGCGTTATTGTTTGGCGTTGCAACGACTGACCCAAAGTTTGGTTGGTTGTTTCTTGGCGCGATTATCTTGATTGCACTGTTACTTGTGTACGAACATCTCACCGTAAAAAAATGGGGTACAACAAAAATCGCTTTGACATTTTTTACACTCAATGGCATTGTGAGCGTCGTGCTTGGCATTGCTGGCACAATAGACCTGTTAACGTAGGTCGACTGAGTAGCGGGGACATCCAGTAGAAAATACGACAGCCGTCGTATTTTCTTGGGTGTCCACTTTGCGAGCCGTTAGATGTGTGAGCGTGAAGACTTCGCTAATGACCCCATTGGATCCCAAGGTGCGAGTACTGTTGGTTCTTCATCCCATGCTGTAAGTAATTCTTCTGATAGGTATTTCTTTTCAATCGCAACTTCAAACATGTATTCATCGAACCATGAATCGTTCATCGCGTGGAACCCTTTGACACCAACTTCTTCATCGCCCCAAGAATTTTCTACACGCCATTTCACAGGTACACCATCGTGGACATCAACACCTGTAAACAACATGGCGTGCGTCATCAGCGTTTGGTGATATTCAAGACGCTGAGCCTTCGTGAGCCCAAGATTTGTTCCATAGACACCCTCAAAATCAAATAGTTCAGCATCCCAGATTCCAATATCTCGGCGGAACATTTTACCGACATCACAACCCATCCAGACAGGCTTGCCATCTTCGAGCATTTTTTGTGTAAGTGATTTCATTTCAGTCAAGTCGATATTGAGGTACTTCACAAGTTCACCACCGACGACATTACCTAAGCACTCAACCGTATACGTCCGCATTAAGGGTGAACTATTCCTGGGGTCATTTACTACACAAACATATTCATCAAGTGGTGTTTCAATGTACTCTTTTGCTCAGTGAACCGATTGGAGATGGCGGTCAATGGAACATGTTCGTCAATCTTGTGAACAAGCACGGTCTTGTACCAAAGTCAGTGATGCCTGAAACGGAAAGTTCATCCTGCACGGTGAAAATGAACATGATTCTAAGATGGAAACTTCGTGATGGTGCTGAGCAACTTCGAGAAGAGGGCGCGGACATGGAGCATGTACGGGAGAAAATCCTTTCGGG
>JYMV01051835.1_pt1 | contig 12383 bp, 10 predicted proteins | sample 338911 | NCBI WGS metagenome assembly JYMV01 (sample SAMN03354496, study PRJNA234377) | hydrothermal vent metagenome | biome: Deep sea; feature: Hydrothermal plumes at the Eastern Lau Spreading Center, Western Pacific Ocean; material: Seawater | place: Tonga | collected 2009 | depth 2000 m m | reverse complement strand
GACGGATGAAACTCCGACGACCTTTCAGGACATTGCCCACAGCCTTCTTCTCCTCTCTCAGGGGCATTATCGTCGCAAGGAATATGACGAAACAGAAGTTTTGCTGCGCCATTCGATGCTCATCGAAGCCCGCGAATTGTGGCCTGATCATCCGCTCGTTGCCGACAGTTTGAGCATGCTTGCTGATTTGTACCGCGCCCAGAGGCAGTTTCGCGAAGCCGAATTTCTCTACACCAAGGCTTTGAAAATACGCCAGAATACGCTTGGCGCCGACCATCCGATTGTGGCAACTTCATTGTTCTCTTTGGCGGATTTATATGCATCGCAGCAGCGCGATGAGGAAGCGCTGGAGCTTTTGACGCTGTCTTTGCAGATAGTCGAAAATGATCCGCGCAAAAATGAGGCGCAATTTGCGCAGAGCAAAACGCTGCTTGACGAACTAACTCAAAAGGCTAGGTCTAGATAAGCTTGGCCAGGCACTAATTAAGTGTTCTAGGAGTTGCTAGCGTCGCTCGCGTCAACGTTGAAGTGCATTTCTTTGGGGAAATTCATGCGCGTTTGAGCACGTCGTGCAATTCGCAGCCGGCGGACTAGCCGGGCAAAACTGCAACCCGTAGGGCTTACGGAGTTTTTTAGTCTTGTACTTATAACTCTTGCCTGAGTTACAAGCCATCTGTAGGTTCAAATTACTAACCTTCAACCTTCACTCCGGCCATAACCCGAAACTTCGAAAAAAATAAATCAACGCGCGCGTAAAAACCCTGCACCGTCGTGCTGGGACTCATGCCGCCTAACTGAAAGTAGCAAAGTATGAGTACAAAACACACAGACGCCAGAGGAGGGCACGGCGTCGCGGCTGCATTGCCGTTCATTCACCCTTCGGTCCTTTGCCTTGGACCGGTGCTTGTCGTCATGGACATGCAACCTGGTTTCAAGGCAGCGCAGGACGCAGTCACCCAGTATTTCGTCAGACAGGAAGTCACTCGCGCTCGCGAGGAAGGACGTCCAGTCATCATCGTCGAGTACGACCCGCACGAAATGGGACACACCTACGAGAGCATCACATCGCTGATTGAGGGCTACGAGCACTCCGACATCATCACCAAGCGTGGCGATGACGGTTCTGCCGAAATCCTCAAGGCATGCAGCGATAAGGGCTTCTCGGCGATGTCTTTCCGCATGTGCGGAGTCAACAGCGATGCTTGCTTGCTGGAATCCATCCAGGGACTGGTTGAGAAACTTCCAAAATGCCGCATCACTGTTCCGCAGGACGCCTGCAATTGCCTCACCGGCAAGAACAACGATGTCTGGTACGAGGACTATCCCGCCATCGCGCAAGTGACAGTAGAGCTGCACGGCGGCATGCACTAGTAGGGTGTGCCCGCATCACAACGAGAACAATTCGGTAAGCAGCGCCTCGGCCTGCTTGCCGAATTGTTTTAAACCCAAAGGAGGACACTATGAAGACTGTAGATAACGCCTCCCAGAGGGGGCGTGCACTTTACCATGCCATCTGGGCATTGGTGAATGTCACTTTCTTCGACACGAAGAGGCTTGCGGGCTGGGGCTCTTACGAGCACAAGTTCGACGCGCAGATCGTGGACGAGGAGACGGCGCTGAAGTTCGCCGACGAGATGCTGGCGTCCTTGGGTGACACCTACACCGAGCGTGTGGTGGCGCCTGCGACCTTCGTCTCTCAGCACAGTGCCGACGACAACACCAACGCAGAAACGCCGCCTGCCGATGTCAGCTCGGTTCTCACACCGACCGGCATCGGTTACTTGCGGATCAGCACTTTCGACAAGGAAGGCGTGATTGAGGAGATCGCAGCTGCGGTCGCCAAAATCGCTGACTGCAAGGGCGTCATTCTCGACCTTCGCCACAACAGCGGCGGCAGGATGTTCGAGGCGCTCGAGAGTTGCGGCTTCTTCCTCGAAGAGGGGTTGCTGGCGACAATCAAGTTCCGTTGGGAAGAGGGAGAGGGCATCAAGACGCGCCAGTACGCGGTCACGAAGGACGAGTTCTTCGCCAACGAAGAGCTGCCCGATGGAACGCGCACCGGACATCCCGGCACTCGACGCCCGCCTCTGCTTGCCGGCAAGCCGCTGGTCATCCTGATGAACCATCGCACTGCCAGTGCCGGCGAGCTGATGATCTGCGCGCTTGTGCAGAACGGCATTGCCGGTCAGGTGCTCATGGTCGGCAGCGGATCGACTCCCGGCAAGGGCATCGGTCAGGCTGAGTACGACGTTCTCGACGGCAAGGCCAAGGTGCGCATCACGCGTTGCCACTGGTTCGCGCCGGGCGGTGACTGGCTTGGCGACTGCGGTCAGACGGAGAAGAACTCGATTGAACCCGACGTTCTCGTCGAAGGCGATCGCGGACCGGAAGCACTGAAGGTGGCCGCAGACGAGCTCAAGAAGATGCTCGGCATGCCGGTCTCCGAAGCTGTGCAGTAATTGATGAAGCAGACGTGATGCGCAGGAGGCTATCCACCTTCCGCGCATCACTTTTGCACACGATTCTATTATAGGTTATAGCAGAACCTGTTTTTGCGGTAGGTATTCGGCGAGCACAGGTTATGAAACACTGATGCTGTCTACGTTCTCATGGAACGGTCGACGCATGGAGTTGACACTACATTGGTGAGCCTGCGTTGGCCGAATAATCACTTTTTGCGGTTAGCTAGGGTAGCGGGTAGATGGATCGATTGCGCAATTCTCAGATCGGTAGTTTCTTGAAAAAGACCACCTCATAGTCTTCCTTTTCTTGCTGTTTTGGATCGCTCATGGAATTCAATTTGCTTGAACGGCTGACCTACAAAAGGCTATGGCAGCGGGCTGTGATGTTAATTGTTTCTCAGTCGCAAGGGCGTACATTAGGGCTAGCATATGGAGTTCATGCTTGGCTTACTGCGACAATTAAAAGCGAGATTGAACCCTCCGGTATCAGCTGCACAGGCTGAAGATAAATGGGCGAGAATTTTTCAATTGCGTTCGCAATTGTTTGACGGGACGTACATTCGTGAAGCAATGGCGCAGACGGCTGATGGAATCTTTCACTTCGATGTTCGCGACAACATAATCGGCTGGTCGATTGCCTACGATGGGGTCTGGGAAAAGGCAGAAACGGACTTTGTCAAGTCTGTTGTTGAGCCTGGCGACTTTGTTGTTGACGTAGGCGCCAATATCGGTTGGTACACCGTCGTGATGGGGAAATTGGTGGGCGAGAATGGTCGCGTTTTTGCATTCGAGCCTGAATCTCGCAGTTACGATCTGCTCTGTCGCAATGTCCATGAAAATAGGCTTGTTGATCGTTGCCGTCTCTTTAACGCAGCTTTGCTGGAGCGCGCGGGAGTGTTTGAACTGGAGCAGGCTGCGGACAATTTTGGCGACAGCCGAATTCGGTTTAGCTCTGCTCAGGAATGTGGCCAGAACATGTATGGTGAAGAAAGCCGCCGGAGAGTGGCTGTGGAAGCGCTGACTCTGGATGAGGCAATGCAAGTCGCAGGAGCGGAGCATAGCCGTATCAAACTAATCAAGGTTGATGCGCAAGGCTCGGAAGTGGCTATTTTTGCAGGTGCGCAGAAAACGCTTGCACAGACGAATGTACTGATTACTGAGTATTGGCCATATGGTTTGCAGCGCGCGGGAAAGAAAGCGGACGATTTTTTTGATGCAGTGAGCCCGCATTTCAACCAGTACGCTCGTTTCGATTGTGGCTTTGAATTTCGCTCTATCAAAGATTGGCGGGAAGATATGAATGTCCCAGCCTCTACGCCTTGCGGCGAGACTGTTTACGTACTGAAGAAATGAAGAGGGCGGCGAGCAGACTTGAAGTTGAAACGATGGATAAAAAGAACTCGCTCTCAAGACTGATTATCTATCGGCGTGAATGATTTCCAGGTGAGGCAAGCCCCAGCATTGAATGTTCATGTCTGCTGCCATAATGCCTAAACCTTCGGTTTCCAGCTCGCCACGCTCTCCGGGAAGTCCTATGTCTTCTCTTGAGCGCACTCTGGGATTGTCCTTGCCGTAGAGGGAAGTGGGAAAAATCAGACCGGCGCGATGACAATCCGCCCTGATCAGCAGCATAGTTCCACCGACTGCGTGAAGTTCAGTGATCTCCCCTTCCGTGCGCAGGTCATGCATAAAGAGACTCGCTTGGTTGCGCCAGGCGTTCAGATCAAATGTTTGCCCGCCATATTTGAGGACGCAGTGCGGTTGGATGATATCTTTGCCGTATGACAGCAATCTCTGAATAACATCCGGCGGAAATTCCAATACGTCTGAATCGAGCCAAAGGACCCATTCTTCATCAGTGAGGGTTCGCTGCAACAACTCATTTCGGCTGAAGGCAAGTATGGAGCGTCGCTGATACTGTATGTTCGGCTGCCATCGTGGCACACCTTCAGGAATTACATAGCCGAAGTCTTTTCGAATGCAATTGATTTTAGAGAACTGCGTTTTGTGTTTTTCGGCAAGACTTTCGAATGCTGCAAATGTATTGTCCGTGCTGTCGCTCTCCAGAATTCCCAGGGACAACAAATGGCGTGGATAGTCCAGTTTCAAGAGTCTTTCGAAATAACCGGGCGCATCATGTGCTGCGTTTTTGACGGGAGTAAGAATTAGAATTTTGGGCAGCACCATATTCCTGGGAGGATCTTTGTGCGCTTGCAGCCTGCTCATGTTCATTCGTTCGAGCATAATCTTTGCGTCTCGATTAACTTCGAATTCGTCATTATTGAGGCAGGATCTCAAGGGTAGATAGGCTGCGTGACCAAGTTTTGCCAGTTCCATGAAACGATACTGACCGAGCAGCTCGTAAGCTTCGAGCACATCTCTCCAGTCTGGTCCCAGCTCGTTTGTCAGGTCAATGCCGCCTGCAAGTAGTGTGCGAGCGCCCGCTGCCCTGACTTCGCGATTGCAGTCCTTAAGGGATTTCAAAAGTTCAGCCTGGAAAAAACGGCAGTCGATTGTGCCTACTGTCTCGATTGTCCACTTGCGAATATCGGAATCTAGGCTACCCATCCAGTAGAGCAATCTTTGCGCAAATGTGCGATCACTCGTTTTCTTCCAGATTTCGAAAGCGGCATGAAGCATGTCCTTTTCAGGGTAGTGTAGAACTGGCGGTGTAGAACCTGATGCCTCGGGTAATCTGAAATTCGTGCTTTGCGCAGTTGCGCTCAAGCGTAGGAGATGGCTTTGCTGCGCTGTTCTTCCGTGTGGCTGCCATTCGGCCTTTTGCGAAAAAGGGGCCATAAAAAGACGAAACTTTTTGCCCATCGAGTAAGCGACGTGCATTGTCCAGCCTTCCACGCAAACTATAAGGTCAGCCATAGAGATAAAGTCGATATTTCGGCGCATGGACTGTTGAGTTGTTTGCCCATCAACATTCTGCACACTAACAGCGTGCTCTCGAACTGCTGTAGGCAGGTTTTTCAAGATTGTGTCGACTTCGTGCGTGCTACCCCAACTTTCCCGGCTGGAAATAATGACCAGGTCGAAACCTTCGTCGGTGATTTGATTTAGCAGGGCGGCCAGCCGGTGATAGTCGCGTGAATGAAACCCTTTCTGCAACTTCTGTCCACCGAATGGATTTACGAGCGCTACAGGGCGCGCTTGCCCTCCACTTCTTTGCTGAAGGCTTGTTTTCAGTGCCAGCCAAGCTTCGCGATTTGCTTGGCTGGGCGACGAGGCAAAGATGCTTCCAGAGCCCGGAAGGTTTTCACCAGTGCGAAGCGCCAGCCCCAAATGGTTGGCAAGTCTCATAGTGGTCTCGTAATTGAGCGGTAGTTTGCGTTTTTGCAGTTCCCACGTGTGGGCGTATTCTTTCGACTCCAGTGTGACCGATTCGAAAACGCTGTGATTGACGTCTTTTCTTGCCCATATGTAAAGGCTGGGTTGCTTTCTCTTCAGGCGTTCTTGAATCAATGGTTCAAGCTCGTGATTGAAACTGTTTTCCGGCAAATAAGGCTCGTAGAAGTTGATGATCCCATCCCAGTCTTTATCCAAATGTCTGTGGAAAAGATCCGTTTCCTTAATAGAGAGGGAGAGTATTCTCGGGTGATCGAACAAAAACGGCCGTTCGGTGAAAATCGTAATTTTTATCTCTGGGTGAGTATCCAAAAGCCCCTGCACAAGGGCGGCAGTCCGGAGTACCTCATCGCCGAAACCATCATTAATATTCTGGACCAGAAGAATGTTGCCTCCTTTTGCCAGCAGCTTTTGCATTGATTCGGGAGGTGTTCGTCTAGTGTAGACTTCTTTGTTTTCGTAGAATAGTTGTCTCTGGTAAAGTGCGGTTAGCCTTTCTGTGTCCGGATTTTTCTCCGCTGCCTTTTGCAGGGAATCGGATGCAAGCAATTGCGGATGCCAGGCGGAAAGATGCTCGATTAGTTCGGCTGGACAATCTTGTATCTGACTGCTTTCCAGCTTTTCGTTCAACCACTGCGCAACTGAATCTTTCTGGCTGGTGTAGAGAAGGAGCAGTGCGAAGTGGTGCCACAGTGCCCTACCCGTGTCACTTTGACGGATTCTCTCCAGCGCCGAGATCGATAAGCAATCACCATACTCAGGCTTGACCAGCAGCATGGCGGCAAGAATTGCCAGCGCATCCTTCTGCGTGTGTCTTTTGTTTAGAGCACGCACTGTCGCACTGACACTTTCGCGTGAAACTTCATCGGAATGCTGCATGGTATGCGCGACGTCAATTCTCTTGCCGCGAACAAACTTCGTTAGTCTTTTCAGTCTTGGGAGTATTTGAGCCCACATAGCGAAGGTTCATAGTAACATTTGAGCAATTCCAGCGATTAAATGAAGTTCAGTGTGAAGTTCTCAGAGATTTTCAAGTCAAAGAAGAAAAGCCCGACTATAGTTCTGGACGGCGTTTTCTTTCAGTTTGGTGATCGCAGCGGCATCTATCGAGTCTGGTCGTCTTTGCTTGCAGAGTGGGCGCAGAGCGGATTTGGACAATCTATTGTGGTGCTGGACAGGCAAGAGAGCGCACCTAAACTGGCAGGTATCAAGGCATACGTGCCTTACAAGCAGTACTTTTCCAGAGCGGCGGCGGCTGAGTCTTTTTTGCTGGAAGATGCTTGCCGGCAGCTAGGTGCTGACCTTTTTATTTCGACTTTTCACACTGTTCCACTGGAGACGCCGAGTTTACTGCTTGTGCACGATCTGATTCTGGAAATCTTCGGGGGCGATGAGACATGGCTTCGAGAAAAGCGTTATTGCACTCAGCATGCTTCCGGCTATCTGGCTGTATCTGCAAACACGCTTAAGGATTTGCATGAAGTCTATCCGTTTTCAGCGTCAAGGCCGGCACGCATCGCTCACAACGCTGCAAATTCGGTGTTTCGACCAGCGACCGCTGCGTCTGTCGCCGCATTCAAGAAAGAGCACTCTCTGGAGAAGCCATATTTCATGCTTGTCGGGAGACAAGACGGTCATAAGAACGGACAGCTGTTTTTCGAAGCTTTCAAAAGATTGCCCGCGAGTGAGCAATATTCAGTCCTCGTCACGCGCAGCGATGAAACGCTTGTTGAGACGAATCTGATGAAGCAAGCAGAGGGGCTGGATGTCAGATTTTTGGCTTTGAACGATGATCAGCTGTGTGCTGCTTACAATGGCGCGCTGTGCTTGATTTACCCTTCTAAGTATGAGGGTTTTGGTTTGCCTGTTCTGGAGGCGATGGCCGCCGGGTGCCCTGTTATTGCTTGCAAAAACAGCTCCATTCCTGAGGTTGCTGGCGATGCCGTGTTATACGTAAGCGACACTGATGTGGAAGAGTTGCGGTCCGCATTAGTACAAGTTTGCCTGCCTGGCATTCGTCAAAAACTTGCAAATGCCGGTTTGGCACAGGCGCGCAAATTCTCCTGGGAGAAATCAGCGGCTATCTATGCGGATTTTTGTCAGGAAGCTGGCGCAAAGAAAGTGACAGCCAATAAGGATTTGAATGAATGGCGTTTGCTGCGCAGCCTGCAATGCCAGCCTGATGCGTCTCCCGAACGGTTGGATTCGTTGGAAAAAGGCTGGGTTAAATCTCTCAGCCGATAGCTTATCAACTTGTTTTAAGGAGCCGGCGCAGCCGTCTGATGTCTCCATGCGCTGCGGTAAACTAGGCAGGCTTTTCTGAGGGCGAGCGTGGATACGCCACTTAAAAATCAGCCGCTGGTTTCCGTAATCATGCCGTTTTACAGGCAGGATGAGTATCTCATTGAGGCGGTAGAGAGTGTTAAGGCTCAAAGCTATCCGCATTGGGAGCTAATCATCGTTGACGACGGTTCGGATCGCCTCCGTGCCCAAGAAATTTTGCAAGAAACTGCAGAGGGTTTCACAAACATTGTCATCCTTCGCCACGAAACAAATCGCGGCGTGTCAGCTGCGAAGAACACTGCTTTTTCAGCGTCGAAAGGCGAGCTTATCGTTCCTGTTGATTCGGATGATGTGATTGTTCCGAATTATTTGCAGAAGATGGTGGATGCACTATTGAGCAGTGATGCAGATGGTATCTACTGCGATTTGAAAAAGTTCGGATTAGTGGAGCTTGAATGTTGTTCGAAAACTGATCCGATTCGCATCTTGTCCGGTTGGTTTCCTCCAAACCCCGTGCTGATTAAGCGCGAAGTTTTTGAAGCAGTTGGTGGATATGATCTGAGTTTTGACCTGGGTGAAGATGCCTGTTTTTGGATTGCTGCGCACAATGCTGGTAAGAGGTTCGAACACTTGCACGAGCCACTATATCTTTATCGCAGTCATGCAGAAAGCGGTACCAGCAGACGCGGGAGAGATTACCCGCTTATATTGACCAAGTTGGCGCGCAAATATCCCGAGTTGTATTCCGAAAATGTGATTGCCATTATCGATCTCCTGGCGGAGCACTGGGTGAAGGATATCGATGTGCACCGAAATCTGCTTTCTGAATTTCATAAATTGGAAGCCGAGTACAAGCACTTGCACCGCGAGTTTCACAATCTCTTGGAAAAGACCGAAAGTTCGCCGCGTCGCATTGGTGTGAAGGCAGCATTCCGGGCGCTGATGCGGGAAGTGAGATTGCGAAAGTGAGCGATAAGAACCAGTCGGATAGCATGACGGAAGCGCCGGTTAAAGGAGACGCCAGTATTTCTCGCCGCCGATTAGATCTGATCAAAGAGAGCGATGTCTTTGAAAATGGCAATGTAGTGCTTTCCTGCCGGCTGGTGTCAGATCGCGCTAAGGCGCACCGTATCTGGTTTGAGCTTCCGGAAAAGCATCTCAGTATGACTACAACCAGCATGGATCCTTTTCTGCTTGCTGCTATTTTTCATGGCATGCGGGAGCCGACGGATATCCATGTGCACGGTCCTGTTTCGGAAGTGTTGCTGCGCAATCTTGCCGAGTTTCAATCTGTGTGGAATTGCTGGTCGCCTCAAAAATATGTGCCCGTTGAGATTTTCGCCGAGGTTGTTGACGATTCGTGTCAGGTGAGGAAACATGAGGCGGTGGCTGCGTTTTCAGGAGGAGTGGACAGCACTTACACTGTTTGGGCTCGCACCATAGGCGGTGCAAGGAAGCGAGAGGTAGAGCTTAAGGCAGGCCTTTTTATACATGGTTTTGATATCCCACTAGAGCAAAACCTTCAGTTTGATCGCGCCGCTGACATCGCGCAGCAAACACTTGCAGATGCCGGTCTTGAGCTGATCCGCATGAAGTGCAATCTGTATGAACCGGACTGGGAAATGACACACGCCGCGGCCATCGCGGCTTGTCTGACATTGTTAAAGGGTCGCTTTTCCGAAGGACTTATCGCCGCGACATTTCCCTATGATAAGTTGTTCTTCCCTTGGGGCAGCAATCCTGTCACCGATCATCTTTTGTCCAGTCATGACTTTTCAATCGTGCATGACGGCGCATCAGTGAGTCGAGAGGCAAAGGAAGCGCATCTTTATGACTGGCAGGTCGGGTACAACAATCTGCGCGTTTGCTATGAGGCTGCCGATAGAGACAAGAATTGCTGTCGATGCGGTAAATGTCTTATGTTGTACTGTTCGCTTATGTCGCAGGGATTGCCTTTGCCCGCCTCTTTTGGCGAAAGAATGGGCGCGGAGGCGCTTCTTTCGTGTACCCGGCTGAACGAGGCGTTTTCGCGCGTATTCAATTTGATGGTCGATAAGTATCAGGCGCGTGGTTTTGGTAATGAACCATGGTTCCGCGCGCTTGAGCGCTGTGCGCAGTTCAACGACAAGCGTCTAATGCTTGAAAAGCCGGTGAAGAATGAATTTGGAAATTGGTTGCGGGTTCGACGCCTAAAGCGACTTCTCAGCGAGGGACCGTAAGAACTTCAGAATCTAGTTCTGCTGTCTGGTGTTGCACGGACCGGCGTTGGAAAAATCGGTTGACTTGGTTTTGTTGGTCAACTCAAGGTCTTGCAGGCGTTGTGAATCTGTATCTGAGCGCTTTTGCTTCTGAGCCAGAAGATAGGCTTCATAGTTGTCGTTGAATTTTGCTGAGTTTGACATTCTCCGGCTCCATTTGTTCACTCGAGCGACAATAACATATTGACATCGGGCGGTTTCTGTTCGGTTTCTTTTGTTACTGCGCATGTACTTTACCTGTGGTTTCTAGGTGTCGGACTGGAAGACCGGAGGTGGTAAAGACACTGGTAAAATCTTCAGAACGCCTGCCTTGGCGAGAAAGAGTTTATGATCCAACGCGTTGTCTTCGTCACACCTGTGTTTCCTTCTTTTACCGGCAATGGTCTGGCTATGCGTTCTGCTGCCGTTTTGAAGTTGTTGTCCCGCTGGGCAAAAGTCGATCTTCTCGTTATTCCGATTTACAACGCGCGTTCCACTGAGCCGGATTCGGAGGTCGTCAAGCTTTGCCAGTCATGGAAAACAGTGCCGAACCCAGACTGGAACAATTTTGACTTGCCTTCCCTTGATGTAGTCAAGATTGTCGGCGACGAAAAGAATATACCGAGAGAATGGAGATGGTGCAGTTCGCTTTGGCGCCAGAAGATCAAGAAGGCGATTCATAGCTTGAATCCGGATTTGGTTTTTGTTTTTCGCTTTTACCTCGCACCATATGTTTTGCCAAACATTGGCGCTCTACCTTGCTGGCTTGATCTGGACGAGCTAGAGTCAAGCTCTCGAGCCAGACTTGCGCGAGTTTATTCACTGTGCGAGAAAAAAGAGTTGGCTCGCGAAATGGAGCTTGAGGCGCAGGGTTATGCAAAGCTGGAGTCTCAGTATCTTGGTCGCTTCAATCGGATTTTTGCCTCTTCGAAGCGAGAAGTGGAAGGGATTTATTCCCGCTTCAAGAAAGCTTCTGTCCGCGTCTTGCCCAATTCATATCCAAAGTCTTTGCCTCATCCGCAGCGCACTGCTACAGGAAGTGCGCGTCTTCTCTTCGTAGGCAGTCTCGGATATTTCCCTAATGAAGACGCAGTTAAATATTTCAATCGCGAGATTTTTCCGCTTATAAAAGAGCGTTGTTCTGTGCCTGTTGAACTTGTCGTCGTGGGCGGCGGATGGAAGCAAGTGCTTGATCCTCGGGGCGTCGAGATGCTCTATGAGGGTGTCAAATTTGTCGGGGAAGTGGAGGAAACGACGCCTTTCTATGCCGAAACCGACATTGTTGTCGTGCCCTTACGGTCAGCCGGCGGTACACGTATCAAGATTTTGGAAGCCTTTAGCCATTCGCGCGCCGTCGTTTCAACAAGTATCGGTGCAGAGGGGCTTGATTTACTGGACGGAGTCCATCTGGAGATCGCAGATAGAGTGGAAGACTTTACCGACAAAGTGATCGCATTGATTGAGAACGCAGATCGGCGCACTAGTCTGGCAAAGAAGGGTCATGAATTGTTCAAGACGCAATATCTGATGAAGAATTTGGAATTGCACGTCCCGCAGTATTTCGGCTAATTGAGGACCCGATTGAAGATTTCAATTGTTGAGGGAAACTTGCTTGAGCAGCCCGTGGACTGTATCGTCAATGCGTGGAACCGAAACATTATTCCTTGGTGGATGTTGATTCCACATGGTGTGTCCGGTGCGATCAAAAAACGAGGCGGAGTGAAGCCGTTTCAGGAAATCGGCTCAACCGGTCCACTGCCGCTGGGGCACGCACGCAAAACAGGCGCGGGAAACTTGCCGTTCAAAGCGATTATTCATGTTGCATCCATAGACCTGTTGTGGAAAGCGAGTGAAGACTCTATTTCTCAATCAATCGTAAACGCAATGAAGATTGCCGAGGAGAGCGGTTTTAGCTCGATCGCCTTTCCTCTTTTGGGGACCGGCTCTGGGCGTTTCAATGTTGAGCAAGCTGAAGCGATTATGCACAAGACGTTCGAGAAATTGGACTCGAAACTCGCCGTAACTCTAGTTCGCTTCAAATAAACAA
>JYMV01019563.1_pt1 | contig 12387 bp, 14 predicted proteins | sample 338911 | NCBI WGS metagenome assembly JYMV01 (sample SAMN03354496, study PRJNA234377) | hydrothermal vent metagenome | biome: Deep sea; feature: Hydrothermal plumes at the Eastern Lau Spreading Center, Western Pacific Ocean; material: Seawater | place: Tonga | collected 2009 | depth 2000 m m | reverse complement strand
ACGTGAAACAGAAGGGGTTAAAAGTTGTAGCCCGCGGTAAGGGGACGATAATGGAGGAAATCCCCGAGGCGTATAAGGACGTTGCGGAAGTTATAAAGGTGGTCGCCGGCGTGGGTATAGCCAAACCCATTTTGAGGTTGAAACCTTTGGGAACCTTAAAAGGTTAATTGTTTCCGATAACTTTTAAGGGTTTTCCTTCTTAAAACTCTTTTTACGATTTACGATATTTTTTTCTCCTTTTGATGTTTGGCAGGCTTAGAAGGGGTTATTTTGCATTTATTCCAATCCCTTTTACTTTTAAAGGTCTCGTTCAATTCATCACCTTTTAAGGAAAACTATTTTTTTGATTAACCATTGAAAGTGTTTTAAAAAATACCTGTAAGCGGGAGGATGAAGGTTTTTCAACCTTTCGGCAATTTTAATCAATTCCTCATCTAAAGTTTTTATTTCCTCCGAATCCCTATAGGGGCTTTTTTCCAACTCCTTCCTGCAGAGGTATGCGAGGAATATATCCTCCGCAATTTCGTTCAAGTAATCCCTCCAATCGGTGTCGGAAATGATTTGTTCCAAATCCCACAAAAGGGTCGAATATTTCGATAGATACCACCTGTAGGTATCCATTTCTTTACCCTCCTCCGGCGGTTGGAATTCGGGCGGTTCCCGCGGTGGGAAGATAATAAAAAATCTCCAAATGGAGAAAAAAGTTAGAACACGCTTTGCGCCTTCGCCCACCGGGTGGTTGCACCTGGGAAACGCGAGGACGGCGATATTCAACTACCTCTTTGCCCGCCACCACGGGGGAGACCTCGTTTTGAGAATCGAGGACACCGACAGGGAGAGGTCTAAAAGGGAATACGAAGAGGCTATTATCGAAGACCTCAAGTGGCTCGGTATAGAGTGGGACGAGGGACCCGATATAGGTGGCGAGCATGCCCCCTACAGGCAGAGCGAGAGGTTCGACATTTACAAGAAATACGTCGACGAACTGCTCGAGAAGGGTTACGCCTACAGGTGCTTTTGCACCCCCGAGGAGCTGGAGGCGGAAAGGGAAAAAGCCAAAAAGGAGGGTAGACCCTACCGCTACAGCGGAAAGTGTAGGAATTTAACCCCCGAGCAGGTGGAGGAATACATAAAACAGGGAAAACCCTATGTGGTAAGGTTTAGGGTTCCCGACGGAAGGGAGATAGTTTTCAACGACCTCATAAAGGGTGAGGTTAAGTTTAACGTCAACGATTTTGGTGATTTCGTTATCGTCCGTTCCGACGGAAGTCCCGTTTACAACTTCGTTGTGGTGGTCGACGATGCCCTGATGGGAATAACCCACGTCATCAGGGGTGAAGACCACCTTTCGAACACCCCCAAGCAGATACTGATATACGAGGCGTTGGGCTTTCCCATTCCGAAGTTCGCGCACCTTCCGATAATCCTCGGGGAGGATAGGAGTAAGCTATCCAAAAGGCACGGCGCCGTTTCGGTAAGGCAATACCGCTTCGACGGGTATCTTCCCGAGGCACTGCTGAACTTCCTCTCGCTCCTCGGTTGGTATCCCAAGGACGGAAAGGAAATCCTGTCCAAGGAGGAGCTTATCGAGCGCTTCGACATATCCGACATACACAACGCGCCGGCGGTCTTCAATAAGGAAAAGCTCTATTGGATGAACGGCGTCTACATTAGGGAGGTTTTAGACCTCGACGACCTCACAAGGAGGGTTCTCGATTACCTGAAACAATATAGGGAACACCTCGACGAAGAAGACCAAAAAGTGGCCGAAATTATTCTCTCCAAACCCTACGAGTTTGTCAGGGATGTGGTTTCCAAAGTTAGGGATAGTTTCTTCACCCTAAAGGAGTTCCCCAGAAGGGCTAAACCCTTCTTTGTGGAGGAGTTCGAACTTACCCCCGACGCGGAAAAGCATATTCAAAAAATTACCCCCGAGGTTGCAAAACAGATAGTTTCCCTCTACCTGGAAAAGGTCAAATCTATGGAGACCTTCGGGGGTGAGGATTTCAAAAAGGTCGCAAAAGAGGTTGCCAAGGAACTAAAACTCAAACCGGGTATGGTATTCAAAACCTTGAGGGTAGCCCTCACGGGTGAAACCCAAGGGGTTAGCCTCGACCTACTCGTCGACGCCATAGGGAAGGAGGCGGTCGAAAGGCGTTTAGAGCGCTTCCTAAGCCTCTTAAAATAAAGAAATTGCTATGAAAAAGCTTCTAATCGGTTTCGGTTTTTCCCTTTTGACCATTTCGGGTCTTTTTGCCCAACCTCCCAACGAGGGTCCCGCCGATGAAAGTGCCTATTGGGTTTTAAAACTTAGCGGAGGACAGCTCAATCCCATTCCGGTTATAACCCCCCACAATGTGAATTTCGGACAACTTGAGGTGGGAAAGGTAAAGAGGGAAACCGTAAAAATTTTAAACAAGGGTTACGGAGACCTCGTTATAAAAAAGGTCTATTTGCAAAACGGGGTTGAATTTGGTATTAAAAAGACTACCTGTACCAAACCTTTGGATTACGGTCAAAGTTGCGAAATAACCGTTGAGTTTAAACCCGATGCACCGGGCAACTATACCGACACGCTCTATATAGCGACCAACGATAGAGAAAATCCTATCTATAAAGTCAAACTCTCCGGTGAGGCGATAGGAGCCATCATAGAGGTTTCGGAAAACCTAAAACCGACTCCCGCACCTGTACCCGCACCGCCACCGCCCCCGGTAGAAAATCAACAAAAGGAAAAACAGAAACCTTCCCAACCCAAAAAGGAAAAAGTGGAAAAAAAACAACCCAAAAAGGTAGAAAAGAAAAATAAGAAAACCGAGAAAGGAAAGGAAAAGAAAGTCGCTTACACCTATTGGACGGTAAAACCCTGTGATACTCTTTGGGATATATCGGCGAAGGTTTACGGAACACCCCTTCTGTGGGCGGCTATATACGAGGCTAACAAAGACCAGATTTCCGACCCCTGGATTATTGAAGTCGGAACAAAGTTGAAAATACCCAAACTAACCCCCGCGGAGCGGAAAAAGTATGAAAAGGAAAGTCTAAAGCTTATGGAGGAGATGGCAGACCGCCCGCTGGGACCCAAATGCCCCTATTAGAGTTCGTCGCTGAAAATCTTCTCCGGAATGGGGACTTTTATTATCCTTAGGAGGAGTCTGACCGCCTCCCTTCCGTCCTCCCCGTAGTCGACCGTTCTCTCGTTTACATACATGGAGACAAACCTCTCGCTCCGCTCTTTGTCGTCCTCGAGACCCCTCGCAAAGCGTCTCGCGTATTCGAGGGCTTCCTCCTTGTGGGTGAGGGAATAGACGATGCTCTCCCTCATGAGGTGGGCTATTTTGTCTATAAGTTCCTTTCCGAGGTCTCTCCTAACTATATTGCACCCCAAGGGTAGGGGGAGGTTGTATTTCTCCTTCCACCACTCGCCGAGGTCGACAAATTTCTTCAGTCCGAAATCCTTGTAGGTCAGTTGTCCCTCGTGAATGACCAGACCGGCGTCGACTTTACCCTCCAACACCGCGGGGATTATATCCTCGAAATAGACCTCAACCGGTTCGAAATCGGGTTCGAACAACTTTAGGGTTAGGTATGCGGTTGTCCACTTTCCGGGAATGGCGATTTTCTTTCCCTTAAGGGTGTCCAAGGGTTCTTTCGATACCACTATGGGACCGTATCCCTCCCCAACGCTTCCCCCCGAGGGTAGAACGACATATTTGTCCGCCACGTAGGGGTAGGCGTGGAAGGATATGGCGGAGACCTCCCATTTACCCTCTTTGGCGTCGCGGTTTAGACTCTCGATATCCTTTAGGACGTGTTCGAATTTTAGACCTCCGGTGTCTATCTTCTCCGCCACGAGGGGGTAGAACATAAAGGCGTCGTCGCTGTCGGGCGAGTGGGCGACGTGGATAACTCTTCTCTCCATAAGGGGTGGATTTTAAGAAAAGAGATTAAATCCACTGTCTTAGTTTGGAGGCAATAGGTGTGTAGAGGAAACTTTTGGGATTTTCGGTCGGTTTACCGAGCAACCAGCCCTGAACGAGGTCTGCCCCCAAATCGTAGACCACCCTAAGTTCATCGGGTTCCTCAACACCCTCTGCAACGACGAGCATATTGTTGGCGTGGGCGAGATTTATCAAATAACGCGTTATATCCCTCTTTACCTTGTTTTTATGTATGCCTCTAATGAAAACCATATCTATCTTGATAATGTCGGGCATTATTTCTAAGAATCTAAATAGCGAATCCTCACCCGTTCCTATATCGTCAAGGGCTATCATTATTCCCAAATTACGCCACTCTTCAACCAATTTTTTCAATTTTTTCACGTCAAAACCGGCGTATTCGGTAATTTCAACCACTATTTCGCTGGGTGAAATGTTATATTTCTTCAATAAACCGAACAATTTTTCCGAGGCGAGATTTACATCCTGCAAAGATTCGGGGAAAAAGTTTAAAAATAGTTTTATAGGTGGAGGTATTTCTTCCTTTTTCTTCTTGAGGGCTTTTTCCCTACAAGTCCAGTCTATGGTTTCCAAAATGGGTTTTGCAAACTTCATTAGGTAATAAATCGGCAATTTTCCCCTACAGAGGGCTTCGAATGCGAAAACCTCAAAGTGTCGGAGGTCTACTATGGGTTGAAATACCGCGTATAGGCTATCCAAAATTTCCTTCCTTTGAAAGACGGTAAACTCTTCGATAATCTTGTCGAATGGTTTTAGGTTTATTAAAGCCCTTATTAGGTTGGTTTGGGTTTTTATATAATCCTCACTCGGTATAAAGCTCAATTTCAAATGTTTGAGGAAATGTTTATCCAATTCCGCCAATTGGTCGATTATATTCTCCTTACTATCGTCCTCCGGTAGGTCTAAGATATAGACTCCTCCACCTAAAGGTTTTAATCGGAAGCCCCTATCCTGTAGGAGTTTGAAAAACGCATTTCTATTTAAATCGTCGTAATAAATTAAAAAGGGCATTCCCGCCAATAGATTTTACCAATTAAGGAAATGCAATCAAAATTCTTGGATTTCCTGCAAAATCTTCCCAAAATTCTATTTTCCACCCCTCGCGGGTGAAAACCTCCTCCAGCCTCTCCCTCTGGAAGGGTTCGAACTCCAGGGCGATAAACCCCTCCGGGTGGAGGATTTTTTTGCAGCTCCGCGCAAAGTATTCGTGGAATTTCGTTCCGAATTCCCCACCGTAGAGGGCGACCGGATTTTCGTATTTCACCTCCGGTGGGAGCTTTTCCCTATCCCTCTCGGCGATATAGGGCGGATTTGACACCAGAAAGTGGAACTTTTTTCCTTCTTCCACCATTTGGGGGCAGAGTTCGAAGATATCCCCTTGGAGGACTTTCAACCTGTCGGCTACCCCGTGGAGGAGGGCGTTTTCGAGGGTATTTTCGACCGCGACGGGGTCTATTTCCACCCCAACCATCTCGAGGTTGGGAAATTCCAACAAAAGATTTATAGATATGCACCCGGTTCCCGTCCCGACCTCCAACCCCCGAAGGGGCTTGTCTCCAAACCTCTCCCCTATTAGGTCTATAACTGTTTCGACCAGAAGCTCGGTAGCTCCGCGGGGCGCCAGAACGCGGGGAAAGACCTTAAAAGTCCTCCCGAGACAATCCCACTCCCCTATGAGGTGTTGAACGGGAATGCGCTCCTCGCAACGTTTTTTTACAAACTCCTCCAGTTCCCCCAAGAGGTTAAAGGATTTTTCCTCCTCCAAGGGGAGCAAAGAGGGGTGAATTCCCAAAAGGTGGGCTATGTAAAATATGCAGTCGCTTTTGTAGGTCTCTATACCGCAGTCTTTAAGCCTCTCCTCGCAGAGGTTTAAAGCCTCTTTTACCCTCACTTTGAGTGGATAAAGTTTAAACCAAATTGAGGGATGGAGTTTGGATTTCTCCTAGAGGTTTCCTTTGGGGAATAATTACCTGTAGGGGGTAAATTTATAATCGAAACCATATGCCGGAAAAGTTCTTGAATAGAACCCTACCGTTGGGGTTGTTTTTGAGCTTTTTGGTTGGTTTAACCTCTTGCGGAAATACCCCAAAAGATATTTGTTCCAATGAGAGGGTTATAAACTCAATAGGAACCGCCCTTTTCTATCAGGATTACGTTTGGTTAGGCGATAAGTACGTAAAAAAAAGCTATCACCTCTCCGATGAAGAATTATCAAAAATTAAACAGGTTGTAAAAGATTATTCAACCGGAAAAATTACGGAAGACCAATTTAATGAAAAACTTTCCGATTTAGTGGAGGAAAAAATTTCCTTGAAAAAACTTGTGTCCGCTTCTTTCGATGGAAAGGATAAAAACCGATACCTCTGCAGTGCCGAAATAGAGGTGGGCGGTAAAACCTATCTCGCCAAGTATGAAATTAGAAAAGAGGGAGAGAATACATACCTTATTAAGATGAGGGGTTTGAAACTGATTAAATAAGGCTTTTCCAAGCCTCGTATAACCTCTTAAAGTCCTCCAAATTCAGTTCCTCCACCCTCTTGGTGGGGTCGACGTTTGCCCTCTTCAAAACCTCTTGGGGGAGTTTCTTGCGGAGCATCTTCCTCCTGTCGGAAAAGAGTTTTTCCAAAAACCTCTTGTAGTCGCTTAGGTCGTAGTCGGGGGCGTCCCCTTTGGGGGTCATTCTTATAACGGCGGAAACCACCTTCGGGGGCGGGTCGAAGAAACGGGGCGGAACGCTCATGAGATACTCGGTATCGAAAAAGGTGTTTAGGAAAATCCCCAGCCAGGAGGGTTTTCTATGCCGTAGGGTCAGCCTCTCGGCGACCTCCTTTTGGAGCATGTAGACCGCCCTATCGACGCAATCCTTTGAGAGGACGGTATTCAAAACTATCAGAGACCCGACGTTGTAGGGTAAATTTCCGACCAGCTTTAGGTTTTTTCCAAATTTACAGAAGTCCACCTTGGAGGCGTCGGCGTTTATCACCTCGAATTGGGGATAACCCTTAAATTTCTCCTCCAAGAAGGGTATTAACTCCCTGTCCAATTCGAGGGCGACCAGTTTTTTCGGTTCCCTCTTTAGGAGCTCTTCGGTCAGGACACCGGTTCCGGGACCTATTTCGACGACGGTATCTTCGGGGGTTATCTCCAGGGCGTCGGCTATCTTTTCGACCACCCCCTTGGACTTTAGGAAGTGCTGTCCGAAACGCTTTTTGGGAACGACCATCGGCTTAAAAAATTGTGCGAAAGGGGGAAATTAGCGACCGATACCGTGGAAGGCGGCAATCGCGGCGGCAATTGCGAGCACCTTGTCCTCGAGCGGTTTTTCCTCCTCCAGCTTGAAGGTGGGGAGCTTCTGTTCGAGGTATTTGGTGGTGAACTTACCCGCCCTAAAGTCGGGGTCTTGAACTATCGCCTTGTGGAGGGGGATATTTGTAGGAACGCCCCTCACTATAAACTCGTCGAGGGCACGCTTCGCCCTGCGAACCGCCTTGTCCCAGGTCCTACCGCGGACTATGAGCTTGGCAACCATCGAGTCGTAGTAAGGGGGGATGATGTAGCCTTTGTAAACGGCGCCGTCTATACGGACGCCGGGACCCCCGGGGGAGTAGTAGGCGGTTATCTTACCGGGCGAAGGCGCGAAATTCCTCTTGGGGTCTTCGGCGTTGATACGGAACTCTATCGCGTATCCGCGGAAGAGTATCTCGTGCTGGAGGAAGGGAAGGGGTTTGCCCTCCGCTATCTCTATCATCAGCTCGACTATATCCACGCCGGTAATCTCCTCGGTAATGGTGTGTTCGACCTGCAGACGGGTGTTCATCTCGATGAAGTAAAAGTTCCCGTGCTTGTCGACCAGATATTCGATGGTTCCCACATTTTCGTAGCCGATTTTCTGAATAGCCTTGACCGAAAGACCGAGGAGCTTCTGCCTCACATCGTGGGGCAGATTGGGAGAGGGCGCGACCTCCACGATTTTTTGGTGTCTCCTCTGTATGGAGCAATCCCTCTCGCCGAGGTGTATGACGTTCCCGTATTTGTCGGCGACTATCTGAACCTCTATGTGTTTGGGGTCTTCGATGAACTTCTCGATAAAGAGGTCTCCCTTACCGAAGAAGGTTTCCGCCTCCTTGTAGGCTTGGGGAAACTGCTCTATAAGCTCCTTTTCGTTCCAGCAGACCCTTACACCCCTACCTCCTCCGCCGTAGGCGGCTTTGAGTATTACCGGATAACCTATCTCCTTCGCTATTTGGCGGGCGGTATCCACGTCGTGAATGGGTTCCGCCACCCCGGGAACGACCGGCAGACCGGCTTCCTCCATAGCCCTCTTAGCCTGCACCTTGTCCCCGAAGAGGCGGATATGCTCCGGCTTGGGACCCACGAATATAAGTCCTTGCCTTATGACGTATTCGGCAAAGTCGGCGTTTTCCGCCAAAAAGCCGTAGCCGGGGTGTATGGCGTCCGCCCGCGCTATCTTCGCTATATCGACAATTTTGTGGTAGTCCAAATACGCCCTTATCGGGTCTCCCGGTATCAGGTAAGCCTCGTCCGCCTTTTTAACGTGGAGGGAGTTGGCGTCCGCCTCCGAATAAATAGCCACCGTCTCTATACCGAGTTCTTTGCAAGCCCTTATTATCCTCGTCGCCACCTCACCGCGGTTGGCTATCAGCAGTTTTTTTATCTTTTTCTCCTTCACCATTCAAAGAACCTCCGTATGTTGACAATTTTCGTTTGCCACCTAGGGCGCGGATTTTCTCCTATTTTACCCCTTAGGGTTTTTCCACTTTAAAGGGCTCCTCCGAGAGGTCGACCTTTACCTCCCTTAGCCCCAAAAGGGAGTTTGAAATAAAAAACCTCTCGCACCCCTTTAGGTCTTCAAGTGTTAGAGACCTCTCGACGGCTTTTCCCCCTTCGATAAGAACCCTTCGGAGGATACCGGGTAAAAGTCCGTCCTCCACCGGTGGGGTTAGGAGAATTCCCCCTTTTTGGCAGTAGAAGTTCGCCGAAGAGGTTTCGGTTATGCGTCCCCTTTCGTTGAGGATGAGGGCGTCGTAATAACCCCGCGAAGCGGCTTCCCTCTTTACAGAAATATTAAATAGGAAGTTGGTCGTTTTGAAGCGCCACAGGGGGTTTGCCGAGTGCCTCCTAAAGGGCGAAAATGTCAAAACCAATTCCCCCTTCGGGGGGCTATAGGGTTTTACGACAGCCTCGAGGCGGTAGCCCTTAGCTTCCCCGCCAAAATAACCCTCCCCCAAGGAGAGGAGTAAAACCTTCACGTAGAGCGTTCCCCTTTTTCCCTCCACCGAGTGGAGGAGAAATTCCTCAAATTCCCCGTAGGAGGGATAGGGTATTTTAAAGAACTCCGCACCCCGGGATAGCCGTTCGTAATGATACCTCAAGGGGGTTTGGAACTCTCCGTTTTCCCATCTAAGGGTTTCGAAAAGTCCCTCCCCGAAGTGTTTGAACCTCTCGACCAACCCCATTTGGAGGAGTTTATAATTGTTCTCCTTATGATAAAGGTTGAGATTGTCACCCCCAAGGGATACGCATATTCCGGAGAGGTGGAGCTCGTAAACATTCCCACCGAAGAGGGTGAGGTGGGTGTTCTCGAAAACCACATGCCTCTGATGTCCTCCCTGAAACCGGGTTTGGTTTACTTTAACGGCAAAAAAGAGGAAGGTTTCTTCGTCACCGAAGGTTTTGTAGAAGTAACCCCCAAAAAGGTTAATATCCTCGCCGAAGAGGCTACCCCTATAGGAGAAATAGACCCCGGTGAGGTTAAGAAAAAATACGAGGAAATTGTTAAGAAACTCGCCGCCGCCAAGAGCATGGAGGAGCTAAGGGAGATAGAGAAGGAGAGGGAGATATATGAAACCCTCCTCGCTTTGGTGGTTAGAAAATAATTCCTAACGGAGTTTTAAAGGGATGAAAATCCACCCAAAGATTTTGGAGAAGGCTATAAACCGCCTGGTGGCGGAATTGGTCGAAACCAATATAGTTGAGGTCGACAGGGATAAATTTATCCTCCGGGTGAAATCGATAATAGAGGAAGCCCAAAGGGAGGAACTTCAACTTATAGAGGACGCCAAAAAGGTTTTGAAGGAAAACCTACACCTTTTGGAGGAGACCGGTCTCGACAGCGCCCGCGCGGTTTCTCTGATAAGGAAGAAACTCGCGGAGGAGAGGAATATAAACCTCAATCCCTTCGAGAGGATGAACCAAATAGCCAAACGCATTATGGACTGGATTATGGAGGACGACGAGATAGAGATTTACGACGAACCCTACAACATAAGGAAGAAGATAGCCCATATCCTCCGCGATGCGGTTGGGGAGCAGAAAGCGATAGAGAGGGAAGCCCAAAGGCGCGCCGAGGAGGAGGCGGAAAAGAGGGGCATACTTATAGGAAGCGACGACTGGAACTTTATATACAGGAAATACCTTGCGGAGGTTATGAAGGAAAAGGGTTACGAGTGATGGGGTAGCATAATTTTTTATGTCTCATCCCAAAAAAGGTTTTACCCTTGTCGAGCTTTTAATAGCTTTGGTTCTTTTTTTAATTATCGGTAGCGGTGTATTTTGGGTTGTTGTAAAGGTCTTACAATCCATAGCGTCAACAGCCGGTGAAGCCAAACAGACCACTTCGATAGAGTTAAATACCGACTGGCTTATTTTCGATTTAAAGCATGTGGGTTACGGAATAGCGGCTACGGAACCGTCTTTAATACTTTCCTTTTGTAACGGCTCGGGGAGTTCCACCAACGACGCATGCCGTGTTGCGAATGATATAGGGGCGGAGGGTGGAAAGGCGTTACTTTTAAAGGAAACTACCAATATCGCCGATACCGGGTGTTCCTCCTACGACCCCGATTTCGGTTTCGGTTTTGTCCTTTGGAACGGCACAAACGTTGTTTATCAAGAGACCCCTTGCGATGTGTGTGGAATTTATAGGAATTCCATTAAATGTGTCTGGTTAACCACAAAACGTTTGTATAACGGAACCGATATATGTTGTAATGGAACGGCATCCGCACCTCTTGTAGGTTATCCGATAGATAACGATTCGGCGTGCGATGATTATTCTTCCAATCCCGCCTGCTGTAGCGACCAAAATTGCACCGGTATAGTTTGGTATTTAAAAACTACTTCCACATATACCCCTATAACCCACTGCCTCAATGAAACATATGTTCTTTATAGAAAAACCACAAGTTCCGATGGCGGTTTTGAGTATGCCAAACCGGTATCCGATTGCATAGCCGATTGGACTATATGGTTCGGTTTGGATACCGATGGAGATGGAAAAGTTGATACCTGGGTTAACGAAATTCCGAACGGCTATATAACCGCAAATCAAGACTTAAGACAGCAACTTAAAATAGCAAAGATTTACTTCCTAATACAGGCTTCCTATACACCCCAAGCGGATTACGACTTTTGCAAAATATCGGCGAATGACTGCGACAATAAATGCGGAAATGGGTATATTTTGGCAGACCAATTGGTGGATGCCGATGGAACAACCCACTATGTGTGTTTAAAACATCCATCTTCCTCCGAATGGGTTCACTACAAATGGAGGATAGTAACCATCCCGGTCTCGGGATTTTTCGATATTCCCTAAAGGTGGTAGTTTTATAAAACTATGCCGACAAAGGTTTTTTACGTTTCCACTTCCTCCCAAACCGAATTTATAAGCATTACTTCCCCCATAAGAAAGTTTGTCCGCGAAAGCGGGATAAAGGAGGGAATTTGCGTTATTTATGTTCCCCACACCACCGCGGCGGTTTTCATCAACGAGGGAGCCGACCCCGATGTGGTGAGGGATATCGCCTACAAACTATCGCAACTAATCGAATGGGATGACCCCAATTACCGCCATGCCGAGGGAAACTCCGCCGCCCACATAAAGAGTTCCATAATTGGAAACTCACGAATTGTTCCCATCGTTGATGGAGAACTCGCCCTCGGTACCTGGGAGGCTATATTCTTAGCCGAATTCGACGGACCCCGAAGGAGAAAGGTTATTGTTACCCTATTGGGTGAATAGTTTTTCCTCTATCCAATTTAATGGACTTTTTAACCCTCCTTTTAAGGAGAGTTTTTAAAACTTTCCCCGCAAAGGGGAGTGTAAAACTTAGCAAAACCAATAAAGAGAGGAACTTTAAGGAAAACCAACTATTGGAGTATCTCTTTTAAAACCTCCACCGCGCGGTCTATCTCGTCTTCCGTTATCACCAAAGGTGGGAGGAATCTAAGCACCCTTTGGGCGGTGCAATTGAAAACGAGTCCCTTTTCGAGTCCCTTTAAAACCAACTCCTTACAGGGTTTTTCCAATTCCAAACCGAGCATCAGACCTTTACCCTTTACCCTACCCTTGTTGAGACTTTCGAGGGCACCTTTAAAGTATTCGCCAACCCTTTGGACGTGG
>JYMV01046853.1_pt1 | contig 12393 bp, 17 predicted proteins | sample 338911 | NCBI WGS metagenome assembly JYMV01 (sample SAMN03354496, study PRJNA234377) | hydrothermal vent metagenome | biome: Deep sea; feature: Hydrothermal plumes at the Eastern Lau Spreading Center, Western Pacific Ocean; material: Seawater | place: Tonga | collected 2009 | depth 2000 m m | reverse complement strand
GATGCAAAATCTCTATTGATCTCATCTAATCCTAAAACTTCATCATATGGAACATTTGCTTCTGCCAACAAAACATTCATATGACCAGGCATTCTTCCAGCAACTGGATGAATTGCGTATCTGACATTTACTCCTTTTTTCTTTAAAATATCACACATTTCTTTTAGAGCGTGTTGAGCTTGCGCTACAGCCATTCCATATCCTGGAACAATTACTACAGATTCTGCATTTTGCATCATGAAAGCCGCATCACTAGAATCCCCACTTTTAACAGGGCGTTGTTCCGTTTCTTTATTTGCTTGTGATGTAACATTTTCGCCTCCAAACCCGCCTAAGATTACACTTATAAAAGATCTGTTCATACCTTTACACATAATGTAACTAAGTATTGCGCCAGATGACCCAACCAATGCACCTGTTATAATCAAAAGATTGTTAGATAGGGTAAACCCAATACCGCAAGCAGCCCATCCAGAATAAGAATTTAGCATGGAAACAACAACTGGCATATCAGCCCCACCAATTGGAATAATTATTAAAAAACCAATGATAAATGCAAGAATTGTAAGACTCCAAAAAAAATTTTGTGTTTGATTTAAACAAAATAAAATAACAACAGATATTAAAACTATTCCTAAAATAGCATTTAAAAAATGTTGGAATTTAAAAGTAATAGGATTCCCAGACATAATTCCCTGCAGTTTTCCAAATGCAATTATTGAACCAGAAAAAGTTATTGCTCCAATTGTTGAGCCTAAACTCATTTCAATTAAACTTGCAACCGGAATATTTCCTATATCACCAATTCCATATGCACTAGGATTATGAAAAGCAGCACCGGCTACCATGACTGCTGCTAAACCAACTAAACTATGAAATCCTGCTATTAATTGTGGAAGTGCTGTCATTTTAATTTTTAGAGCAATAGAAGTTCCGATAATCCCGCCAATTAAAATGCCAAGAACTATCAAAACATAACTTTCTATACCGGGAAGAAGTAATGTTGCAACAATTGCTATTACCATTCCTGAAATACCGTAAATATTTCCTCTTCTAGCAGTCTCCGGTGAGGATAATCCTCTAAGAGCTAAAATAAAAAAAACTCCTGAAATTAAGTATGCAAGTATTGAATAATTATGTTCCATTTATTTCTTTTTCTTTTTAAACATTTGTAACATTCTTTGAGTTACAATAAATCCGCCAAAAATATTAACTGCCGCAAGTATTACGGCAATAAAACCCATTATTTTTGAAATACCAAAAAGTGCGGGCCCAACCGCAATAAGAGCGCCAACAATTATTACACTAGATATTGCATTTGTTACTGACATTAATGGTGAATGCAAAGCAGGAGTAACGCTCCATATTATGTAGTACCCTACAAAAATAGCCAAAATAAATACTGTTAATTCTTGTAACAGATGTTCCATAATTTATAAATTCATTAATTTTCCTTGATGAGATATTAATGTTTTAACAATAATCTCATCTTCTAAATTAATTTTTATTTTTTTATTTTCGTTATCTATTAAAATTTTAATAAAGTTAAAAACATTTCTTGAAAATAAAGTACTAGAATCTCCTGGTATCCTGCTTGGATAATTTGAATATGCAATAATTTTTACTCCCTTGTGTTTAACAATTTTATCAACCTCTGATAATTCCGCATTTCCTCCTGTTTCAACTGCAAGATCAACAATAACTGACTCTGGTTTCATTTTTTCTATAATTTTTTTTGAAATCAATCTTGGAGCTGGTTTATTAGGTATCAAAGCAGTACAAATAATTATATTATTTTCAGGAATAGATTCTTCTAAAGCTTTTTCCTGTTTTTTTTTATAACCCACGCTCATTTCTTTTGCATAACCACCTTCGGTTTGACTTTTCTTTAAAACTTCTTCATCAAAAACAATGAATTTAGCTCCTAAACTTTCTACTTCTTCTTTTGCTGCTAATCGTACATCATAAGCTGATACAACTGCACCTAAACGTTTTGCTGTTGCAATAGCTTGAAGTCCTGCAACTCCTGTACCTAAAACTAAAACTTTTGCCGGCATAATAGTGCCTGCTGCAGTCATCATCATTGGAAAACTTTTGGAATATTCATGTGCAGCATCTAATACTGCTTTATATCCTGCTAAATTACTTTGTGATGATAAAACATCTTTATCTTGAGCTCTAGTTATCCTAGGAATATTTTCTAGTGCAAAAGCAGAAATTTTTTTTTTGTTGTACAAAGTATTTTCTGAAGAATTTTTTTTTGGTGACAAAAGTCCTATTAAAATTGTACCAGCTTTTATTTCTTTAATTATACTTGGCTCTGGTTTTTGAACTTTTATAATAATATCGCTTTCTTTAATTGATTCTTTTATATTTTGACTAATATTTGCATTTTGTTTTTTATAGTCTTCATTTAAAAAACCTGATTTAATACCAGCATCTTTTTCAATTGTTACTTTAAAACCAATATCAGAATATTTCTTAATTTCATCAGGTACCAATGCAACTCTCTTTTCGCTTTCAAGTGTTTCTTTTAAGACTAAAAGATTTATCATAATAATAAGATATAAGATAAAAGAATAATTTTAATCGTAAAGATAATATGAAAATAAAGAAAAAATTTAACTATGCAATAGCTTGTATTATTTTTCTGCTAGGTATCTTCATAGGTTATAGCCCGAATTTTACCAAAACAAAAACCTTTAACAGAATACATGCGCCTATTGGTATAGAATTAATGCTACGTTTATCCTTTTTAGAAAATGCAATTCATTATGAATTATCTATTAATGATTTTGACCAAAAAAAAATAAAAAAATATAAATTTCCATACAAAAATAGAATTCCTATAGGAATTGTTAGAGACAGTTTGCCTGTTCAAGAATTAGTTACAATTCTTCTTAAAGATAAATCTGGTATCGCTGTTTTATATAAAAAACCTATATCAGTACAATCTTTTTTATCCCATTATTGCGGATGCTCAATTAATTTTAGGGGAAGAATTGAAGAAAAAGAAGTAACTGATTTAAAAAATTTATGGAAACATACTAATGATTTTCAAGTACCAAGTAGTTTTCTTTATGATAGAAACAAAATGTTTTCAAAAAATTTATCTTTTTAAGTTTTAGAAATCATTGGGCCTAAAGATTGTTTACCAAAAATATGTACATGAAAATGTGGTACTTCTTGACCTGCATTAACTCCGTGGTTTGCTAATATTCTATAACCATCTCCAATTAAATCTTGGTCTTCAGCAACTTTTCCAACTGCTTTAAAAAAACCCTCAATCTCATCTTTTGATGCGTTCTTAGAAAAATCTGCAAATGAAATATATTTACCCTTGGGAATAACTAATATATGTATTTTTGCTTGTGGGTTTAAATCATGAAAAGCAAGTGCATATTCGTTTTCATAAATTTTTTTGCAAGGTATTTCTTCTCTTAAAATTTTTGCAAAAATATTATTATTATCATATGTCATATTTTTTTCTTTTTGTTTTTGGGCTTTTCATTCTTTTATCTAATTCAGTCCAAATTTCATTTGGATTTATTCCGAGTTTTGACCACATAACTATTAAATGATAAAGTAGATCACAGCTTTCTTGAACGGCTAATTTTTTTTTTCCTCGGATGGCCTCTATTATTGTTTCTTCAGTTTCTTCTAAAACCTTTTGGGTTATTTTATTCATACCTTTATTAAACAAAAAAGATGTGTAAGATCCCTTTTTTTTTGTTTTTTTTCTTTCTTCTATAATAGAGAAAAGAGTATCAATTATATCTCCGCTATTTTTTCTTTTCATTTCCATTTAAATCCTAACAGCTATTCCTTTTTGCCTCATTTTATTTTTTACTTGTCTTAAAGTATATTTACCATAATGAAAAATTGAAGCAGCTAAAACAGCTGATGCTTTTCCAATTTTTATTCCATCAACAAGATGTTGTATATTTCCTACACCGCCCGAGGCAATTACTGGAATATTAACACTATTAGATATTTTTTTTGTTAATTCTAGATCAAATCCTGATTTTGTGCCATCCTTATCCATTGAAGTTAAAAGTATTTCGCCAGCTCCAAAACTTTCCATTTTTTTTGCCCATTTAATTGCATCAATTCCTGTTTTTTTTCTACCTCCATGAGTATAAATTTCCCATTTATTTTTTTTAATTTGTTTTGCATCTATCGCAACAACAATGCACTGATTTCCAAATTTACTTGATGATTTTTTTATAAGTCTAGGATCTTTTATTGCAGCTGTATTAATTGATACTTTATCAGCACCACATAAAAGTAATTTACGTATATCTTGAACTGATCTTACCCCGCCTCCAACTGTTAATGGCATAAAACATTTTTGAGCAGTTTTTTTTACAACATTATAAAGAATATTTCTTTTATCACTACTAGCAGTAATATCTAAAAAACATAATTCATCTGCACCTTGCTTATCATAAATTTGTGCTTGCTTAACTGGATCACCAGCATATTTTAAATTTATAAATTTGGTTCCTTTAACTACCTTTCCATTTTTGACATCTAAACAAGGTATAATTCTAATTTTTAACATATCAATTTATTTCAAATATTTTGTTTGCTTCAGTAATATCAATTTTTCCTTCATATATGGCTCTTCCGCAGATCACTCCTTCAATTCCATTTTTCTCATTATCTTTTAAAGTTTGTAAATCTTTCAAGCTTGTTACTCCTCCTGAAGCAATAATAGGTTTTTTAAAAATATTTTTATTATTTAAAATAAAATTTAAATCTATTCCCTCCATTGCACCGTCTTTTTTTATGTTTGTACAAACAAAAGAAGCAATGTCTAAATTCTCAAAATTTTTTGCGATATCTGTGGCACTTATATCTGTTTTTTTCACCCAACCTTCAATTGCTAATTTATCATCTATTAAATCTATCCCTAAAACAATCCTTCCAGGATACTTTTTAATAGCTTCTTTAACTAAATTTGGATTATTTACTATCAAAGAACCAATGACTAATCTTTCTACTCCGATTTCGAACCATTTATCAATTGTTTTTATATTTCTAATTCCTCCACCTAATTGAATTTTTATATTAACTGATAATATTATTTTCTTAATTATTTCTTGATTAACAGACTTTCCTTTAATTGCTCCATCAAGATCTACAACGTGAATCCATTTACAGCCTTTAGATTCAAAAATTTTAGCCTGATTTACTGGATCTTCATTAAAGACAGTGGCTTCTGACATTTTTCCTTGAAGCAAACGGACACAGGAACCGTTTTTAATATCTATTGCTGGGAATAAAATCATATTAATAAATCCAGCGGATAAAATTTTTTAAAATTTCTAAACCAATTTTTTGGCTTTTTTCTGGATGAAACTGCGTTCCAATTATATTTTCCTTTCCCACTATAGCCGTGATACTTTGTTGATAATCGCATGTAGCTAAAACATTTTTTTTGTCTTGGCAAATAAAATTATAACTATGAACAAAATATGACTCAAATTTTTTTCTTTTTAAAATTGGATGTTTAGAAATAATTTTCACTGTATTCCATCCCATATGTGGAATTTTTATTTTTTTGTTTTTTTTAATTTTTACAACTTTTCCTTTGATCCAACCTAAACCTTTATGATTTCCTTTTTCTTTTCCTTCTATTGCCAAAAGTTGCATGCCTACACAAATACCTAAAAAAGGTTTTTTTCTTTGTAGTACAATTTCATTTAAAATATCAATCATACCAGGCAAAGATTTAAGACCGTTCATACAATCAGAAAAAGTGCCGACTCCGGGTAAAACTATTTTGTCAGCATCTAATAAATCTTTTGATTTAGAAGTAATAAAAATTTTATTTTTTTTTCTATAGTTTCCTGCTAATTCTAAAGCTTTATAAGCCGACTGTAAATTTCCAGATCCATAATCTATTAAAGCAGTTTTCACTTTTTTTTTACAATTTACCTTTTGTTGAAGGAATTCTTCCTTTTTCTCTAGGATCAACAAATATTGCTTCTCTTAAAGATCTTGCAAGTCCTTTATAACATGTTTCAATTATGTGATGATTATTATCACCATATAAATTTTCAACATGCAAAGTCATACCTGCTGCTTGAGAAAAGGCTTGAAACCATTCCTTAAACAACTCAGTGTCCATTTTTCCTACTTGTTTATTGGTAAATTTAACTTTCCAAATTAAATAAGGTCTATTAGACAAATCTATACTAACTCTAGTTAATGTTTCATCCATTGGAATATATACATTGCCGAAACGTTTGATAGATTTTTTATCTCCTAAAGCTTTAGATATTGCTTCACCCAAAGCAATTCCTGTATCCTCAGTTGTGTGATGATCATCAACTTTTAAATCTCCTTTTGCTTTTAAATTAATGTCTATAAGACTGTGTTTTGATAACTGTTCTAACATATGATCTAGAAAACCTACTCCAGTTGAAATTTTAAATTTACCCTTTCCATCAAGATTTATTTCAACTGAAATACTAGTTTCACTAGTTTTTCTATTAATTTCTGATTTTCTCATTTTTTTTTATACACAGTCTTACATTTCGTGAAAAATACCTTATTTATCCAATAGTAACAAATATTAGTAAATTGTAATGATAAAAGAAAATCCAAATAATAATATGCATGGAACCACTATTTTGGCCGTAAGAAGGAAAAATAATGTTGTGATTGCTGGAGACGGACAGGTAAGTATAGGAAATACTATTATAAAATCAAATGCAGTAAAAGTTCGAAGATTAGCAAATAAAAAAGTTATAACTGGATTTGCTGGAGCAACAGCTGATGCTTTCACCCTTTTTGAAAGATTAGAAGGTAAGTTAGAAAAACATCAAAATCAACTAACCAGAGCATGTGTCGAATTAGCTAAGGATTGGAGAACAGATAAATATTTAAGAAGATTAGAAGCAATGATGGCAGTTGCAGACAAATCAGTATCATTAATTATATCTGGTACAGGAGATGTAGTTGAACCAGAAGATGGGTTGATAGGAATAGGAAGTGGAGGAGTTTATGCTTTAGCAGCAGCAAGAGCACTTATGGATCAAGAAAAATTAAGTGCAGAAGAAATTGCAAAAAAAGCAATGACAATAGCATCTAATATTTGTATTTATACTAATTCAAACTTTACTATTGAAAAATTATAAATTATGGACGATACAGTAAAGAAAAAATTTGTTAACAAAAAAAAAATAGAAGAAAAAAAAAACTATACCCCAAAAGAAATAGTTAAAGAGTTAGATAGATACATAATTGGTCAAAATGAAGCAAAAAAAGCAGTGGCTATTGCCTTAAGAAATAGATGGAGAAGACAAAGAGTTCCTGAAGATCTAAGAGAAGAAATTTTACCAAAAAATATTTTAATGATTGGACCAACTGGTGTTGGAAAAACTGAAATATCAAAAAGACTAGCTAAACTAGCGGAAGCTCCATTTTTAAAAGTGGAAGCAACAAAATTTACTGAAGTTGGCTATGTTGGAAGAGATGTTGAACAAATTGTCAGGGATTTAATGCAAATTTCCATTACAATGACACAAGATAAATTAAGAAATAAAGTTAAATTACAAGCACAATACAATGCAGAAGAAAGAGTTTTAGATGCCCTGGTTGGTAAAAGTGCAAGTCTAGAAACTAGATCTAAATTTAGAGCTCAACTTAGAAGTGGAAAACTAAATAAAAAAATTGTAGAAATTGATCTTGTTGATAATCCGAGTGGTGGGGGGCTTCCTACTCTTGATATACCAGGAATGCCCGGTAGCCAAGTTGGTATGATAAATTTAAATGAATTACTTGGTAAAGGTATGGGACAAAAAAAGAAAAAGAAAAAAATGTCTATTAAAAAAATATATAAACCGCTAATGGACGAAGAATCTGATAAACTAATAGATCAAGAAAAAATAATTTCTAGCGCAAAAAAAGATGTTGAAGAAAATGGTATAGTTTTTTTAGATGAAATGGATAAAATTTGTGCTCGTTCTGAAAGAGTTGGAGGGGATATTAGTAGAGAAGGAGTACAAAGAGATTTACTACCAATAATTGAAGGTACAACTGTATCAACTAAATATGGCAGTATTAAAACAGATCATATTTTGTATATAGCTTCGGGCTCATTCCATTTATCAAAACCTTCAGATTTACTTCCTGAGTTACAAGGGAGATTGCCTATAAGAGTTGAATTAAATGCATTAACAAAAAATGATTTCGTTAAAATTTTAAATGAACCTGAAAATAGTTTAATAAAACAATATAAAGCTCTTTTAAAAACAGAAAAAGTTGATTTAGATTTTGGAAAAGATTCAATTGAAGAAATTGCTAAATTAGCAACAGAAATAAATTCAAATGTTGAAAATATAGGTGCAAGAAGACTTCACACTGTGTTAGAAAAACTAATCGAAAATATAAGCTTTAATGCTACAGAAAATAAAGGAAAAAAAATAAAAATTACATCTAAACAAGTAAAAGATGAAGTTGGTAAACTTGCAAAAAATGTTGATTTAAGTAAATTTATTTTATAAAAAATTTTTTTAGAATTTTCTTAAAAAGATATAAATCGCACCGCTACCGCCATGTTTTTTTGATGCATAATTAACAGCTAATATTTTATTACGAAAATCTTTAGTATTTAACCAAGATATAATATTATTTTTTATAATACCTTCACCTACTTTTCCTTTTCCTGTAATAACTAAAATTAATCTTTTACCATTTTCTACTGATTGATTTATAAAATTTTCTAGTAAATTTTTTGCTTCTACTAGATTATAACCATGAAGATCTAATTTATTCTCTATAAATACATTTCCTTTACTAAAATTTCTAATGTTTTTTTTACTTAATGCTATCCCTTGGCCAAGCTTTAATTTATGAAGTTCTTTAGTATTATTTTTAAATTTTTTATTTTTTGAAATAGTTTTTTTTTTATTACTTTTTGAAGATTTATTTAAATTTTTGGTAAAAAGTTCCCACAAAATTTTATCTTCCTCAGATAAAAAAGTTTTATTTTTTTTGTTATCCAGCTTTTGTTAAGACAAGCTTCCAATTTGGATTAGAAGATTTTAAATCTTTGGAAAACGTCCAATAATTAGTATGGTTCTCAATATACTCATCATTTCCTTTTAAAATTTTTCCTTTTTCATTTTTCAATAAGTTTACTTGTTCAGAAACAAATTTTACAACTATGTCAGCTATGCTAAATTTAACATTAATTTTTTCTATACCAGCACTCTTTAAAGAAATTAGTGTATGTTCTAAAATATATTTCTTTTTCGCCCTAGATATTATTTCCTTTGAAAAAATAGAAAAAACGTTAGTACTTAGCAAATGTTTAATTTTATTAATTTCTCCTTTTGCATAAGATTGAATAATTGTTTGAAATGCAATTTTAGCACCTAACAAAAATTTTTTTGTTGAAAAATTTTTATCAAAATAACAAATTTTTTCTAAAGCAGTATTTTTATTTAAATTATTCTCTTTTCCAATAAATAATTTGTCATGAAATTTACTTTTTATAGATTTTTTTTTATCAGTACCTAAAGTCGTATCCTGGTACATAAAAATATCTTTTGGTCTTTTTTCATTGCCAGTTTTTCTACCTAGCACACTTCTTAATCTTAAAATTAAAATAGCTGCAACTAGTACAAAAAAAATTATATCTGGTGATAAAAAAGTATTCATAAACTAATTTATACTTTAATTTAGTTTTAAAGTAAACTGAATGAATAAATAATGTAATTATTTTTTCCAATAAACAAACATGTTTTTCTTATTTTTTATAGCAATACCTCTTATAGAAGTAATACTATTTATCACAGTAGGAAAATATATAGGGCTGTGGAACACAATTTTTATAATAATAATAACCGGTGTTATTGGTGCAATATTAGTTAAAAGCCAAGGAATTTCTATTTTAAATAAAGCATTTGAGGAAATCAGGTTAAACAAAATGCCTATATTATCTATATTTGAAGGAATTGCTATTCTTATTGCAGGAGCTTTTTTGATAACACCAGGTTTCCTTACAGATACTCTAGGATGTATTTTATTAATACCGAAAACTAGAAATTTAATTATTACCCATATAACTTCATATTTAAAAAAAAAGGCAATTTATAAAGAAAAAACTACATATTATTCAAATGAGAAAAATAATGAAAATAAAACTTTTGAGGGTAATTTTGAAGAAGTTAAAGATCCCAAGAAAAAAAAAAAGTAGATTTTTATAACCCCTATGACTAATATGCTTAATCAATAAAAAAAATGGCAAAAAAAGTAGAAAAAAAACCAGGTTTTGTTCCTGAAAATGCCCCCGTAGGACTTTTCATAAATGCCCAATATTTAAAAGATCTATCATTTGAAAATCCAAATCCATTAGATGCTTATAAAAAGAATGAGGAAAAACCAGAAATACAAGTTAATATACATACTGCTGTCAAAAAACTACCTGATAACGCTTTTGAAGTTACTTTAGATATAAAAACTGAAGCAAAAAAAAAGGATAAGATTTCTTTTATTGCTGAAGTTAGCTACGCAGGAATTTTTACACTTAATAAAGTTCCAACCGAACATGAAAAACCTCTTCTTCTAATTGAAGCGCCTAGGATGTTGTTTCCTTTTGCAAGAAATGTTTTAGCTGAAACTACAAGAGATGGTGGCTATCCGCCTCTCATGCTAAATCCAATTGATTTTGCTTCTCTATATCAAAAACAAATGGAAAAAGAGAAAAATAAAAAAAATTAATTTAAAAATTCCATTATTTTATCCAATGTTTTTCTTAAGGCTTGTTTTGTCTTATTCTTAGGTCCATTATTATTTATCACAAAATCTGCATATTTTATTTTCTTATCAGATATTTGATTAGATAAAATTTTTTTCAACAATTCCGGTGTCATATTTTTTCTTTTCATAACTCTTTTGTATTGAATTTTTCTACTTACATTCATTACAATAATATAATTATAATTTTTTTTATTTTTTTGTTCAAAAATTATTGGTATTTCCATAATAATTATTTTTTTATTTTTATTTTTATTTAAAAAAAAATTTTTTTTTTTTTTTACTAAAGGATGTATGAGTTTTTCTAAACTTCTTAATTTTTTTCTATCACTAAAAACTATCGAAGCTAATTTGTTTTTATTTATTTTTTTTTTAGAAAATGATTCGGGAAATTTTTTATAGATTTTATCTTTTATAATCTTGCTTTTAAAAATTTTTTTTACTTCATCATCAGCAGAAAATACTGTAATCTTTTTTGATTTAAAGAAATTTAAAGCAAATGTTTTCCCACTTCCAATTGTTCCTGTAAGTCCAATAAGAATCATTTAATTTCTTTCTCTAGAATTTTTTTTAATTTATTAGTTATTTTTGGTGTTTTATTTAGCCAGCAATAAAATGACCTTTGTGCTTGATATATCAACATATCTAAACCGTTTATACTTTTTATACCCTTTTTTTTTGATTCCTTTATTAATTTAGTTTCCAATGGATTATATATTAGATCAAATACCGCGGCGTCTATTCTTAAATCTTTAATATCTATATTTAGATTAGGAAAATTTTTCATTCCCATTGGTGTGGTGTTTATTAAAAGATCTGTTTGCTTTATATTGTTTTTAGTTTTTTTTAAATCTTTGCAACTTATTTTTGTTTTTAAATCATTTGAAAACCTCTTTAAAAAATCTTTTTTTATTATTTCTGCATTTTTCTTTGTTCTATTATATAAAATAATTTTTTTATATTTCATTTGAATTAAAACATATAAAACTGCTCTTGCTGCCCCACCGCTTCCTATAATCATTGCCATTTTTCTTTTTTTATTTTTAACTAAATCCAAAATAGATTTTTTAAAACCATATACATCAGTATTTTTTCCTTCAATATATCCATTTTTTGAAAATATTAAAACATTAGCTGCGCCTGTAATATCTACAATTTTATCCTTCTTATTTATATGTTTTAACGCTTCTTCTTTAAGCGGTATTGTTAAATTTAATCCCTTATATCCATTTTTGCATAATTTTTTGATAGTTTTTTTTAAATTTTGTACTGGTGTTTTTATAGCTTCATATTTTCCATTAATATTCAATTCTTTTAACCAATAGTTATGCATTTTAGGAGATAAAGTGTGTTTTATTGGATATCCTAATATAGCAATTTTATATATTTTCAAATCAATACCTTTTTTTTTTGTAAAAATCCTAATAAAGGCAACAAAGGTAACCCTAATATTGTAAAATAACTTCCATTAATTTTTTCAAAAAGAGTTATTCCTGAATCTTCAATTTGGTAAAGTCCGGATGTTTGTATTTTCATTAATTTTAGCTTATTTATATATTTCATAATTTCTTCTTTTGTTAATTTCCTTATTTTTAGCTTAGCTTCATCATTACAACTCCA
>JYMV01043240.1_pt1 | contig 12395 bp, 11 predicted proteins | sample 338911 | NCBI WGS metagenome assembly JYMV01 (sample SAMN03354496, study PRJNA234377) | hydrothermal vent metagenome | biome: Deep sea; feature: Hydrothermal plumes at the Eastern Lau Spreading Center, Western Pacific Ocean; material: Seawater | place: Tonga | collected 2009 | depth 2000 m m | reverse complement strand
AGGGTAGTTTTTTCTTCGATCATTTTATCTAGTCCGCGGATGAGGGCACCACCTCCGGTGAGGTATATGCCATTGGAGTGAATATCAGAAGAAAGTTCCGGTGGAATTTTTTCCAGGGCGCGCATGATGACAGCGATGATTTTCGTCAGTGGTTCTTTCTGTGCTTCACGGATTTCCTCATCGCTTATGGTGATAGACATGGGGACGCCGGTTTTAACATTCAATCCTTTAACTTCAGTAGTCAGGGTCCCCGGTTGCGGAAACGCACTGCCGATTTGCATTTTGGCGCGTTCGCCTTCAAATACGCCGATATTTAGATGGTGCTGAAGCCGCATGTAGCGGACGATGGATTCATCAATTTCGTCTCCGGCAACGCGCACGGAATCTCCATAAGCGATGGCGGACAGGGAAATGACTGCTACATCGGTAGTGCCGCCGCCAATGTCGATAATCATGTTTCCTTCAGGCCGGTGTACGGGAATGCCAACGCCGATTGCGGCGGCCATAGGTTCCTCCACCAGATGGACTTCCCGGATTCCCGCCATGATGGAAGCGTCGATCACTGCTTTTTTTTCCACTTGGGTAATGCAGGTCGGTACCCCGATAACCATGCGGGGTTTAAAGAATCGGTATTGGTTCAGCACTTTTTTTAGAAAATACTGAATCATCCGGTTGGTCACATCAAAGTCGGCGATGACTCCGTCTTTAATAGGGCGGATGGTGTTGACCCGGGAATGGGTCCGGCCACACATTTTTTTTGCTTCTAGTCCAACCGCTTCAATTGAGTTGTCATCCACGCCTATTGCGACAACGGATGGTTCGTTCAGCACAATCCCCTTTTCGGTAATGTAAATCAGGGTGTTTGCCGTTCCCAAATCCATAGCCAGATCGGTAGAGAACCCGCTGAAAATACTGTTGAATGATTTTCCTATCATGCCATCACTTTCGTTTTCTGGGCCAACCGGATGCGTGATTGGTTAATGAGGCTGAACAGTTCTCTCCCATCCCTGGGATAGACAGAAAGTCCCCATTGAGTTTGGGCCTCCATGGAAGCTCCGTTGATATTAAGCGGATTGTGTTCAAGCAGATGTTTGAGTTTTGATATCAAGTTTTCCACATCTTTTTGGCCTCGATTCATAAGCATGACCAGAAAATAGGTTTCCGACAAGCGGAAAACAAATTTGGGAGATGGGATCAATTTTGAGAATAGGGCCATTAATTGTTTAAGGTAGGTGTCGCCTCGGTCTACACCGTGGATTTCATAAAGTTCCGTAAGGTTGGTGATTTGGAAAGTGAGAAAAAATACGGTACGGTTGGGCTGAAACACTTCTTCCGATACCGCAAGATTATGTTCCGTCAAAAACCGGTGATTGGGAACCCCGGTGACAGGGTCCAGGTTTTTGTCATAGATCCAGCGGTCTTTAGTATCTGTGCAGAACAGGGCGGAAGCCGCGGCAGAAACAACCAGTGCCAGTTTGTCCAGATCGGCGTGGGTCACTCCATCGGGTTCTGAGGAACCGACCATTAAAGGGTGTCGTTGAGTTGAATGGGCAGAGTAGCAACGCATTGCAGGTCTTCGGATTTTTCGTCCTCGGAAAACACAACCGTTTTCCGGCCTTCATGAATCTGTATAAGAAGGGGCGACCTGTTTTTTGCACAGGAACCCACCAGCCCCTTGCCAAAAAACACCCTGATTTCAGAAAGATCGTGAGCAAAACCTCTATGGCCGATGATTCGTCCTTCCTGCTGGTTTTCCTCGAACCAGACTGTGGCGATGGCAGTGCAGGGAATCAGGGACGCGGGGATCTGTGTTAGCCGGTCGGCAACGGCTGAAGGGTCAGGTGATTCGGCGAGAAACCGGCAGTAGGAACTGATCTCCTGCAAAAACGGCGATGGTTTTTCAGAATTGTCTTGGTTCTCGGGTTGCAGGTTCCATGCAATCTGTTGGGTGAAGTCAGCCAGTATTTTTTGCAGTTTGATGGAGAATTGGTATCGTTCCTTGGAGTCTACTACCAGAACCGCTACTTGATTTCCATAAATTACAGGAAGGGAAATAAAATTTTTCAGCTCCTCATTTTTTTTGTAGAAGCCGAGAAAACGCGTGTTCTGGTCAAAATTTTCAATCAACTGAGATTTGCGGGTTTGTGCGGTTACACCTATAGGGCCTTTGCCAACAGGGATTTTTGCCCCCGGGTCCAGATTGTTGCTGAGGGAAAAATGTTCGCGCATAGCGAGGGTTTTCCCTCCGGGCTCCATCGTAAATAGGGCTACGGTGTGGGCATCGGTAACATTTCCGATCAGTTCAATGAGATGTTGCAAAATGGAGTTGGCTGGAATCATAATCTCTACTTTACAGGCTCTGGTTATTGGCCTCTTTTTCTCAGCATGTCCTTATAATTTTTTACCGCCTCTTTACTGACCGCAACGGCGACGACTTCATATTCAGGGCTTGTGCCGGATTTTATTTCCTGGACGCGCACAGCCTGGCAGTCGATGATTTTTTTCTCTCCGGTCGTGGGCACTCTAAAAGTGACACGTAAAATATCCCCATCGATGACAGTTCCCTTTATGGAAAAAACCAAACCGTTGACTGACATTTCCAGAATGATGATTTTGTGAAGAGTGAAAAAGAACTCTTTTTCCCGTTCAATTTCCACGTTCCCGGCGATTTTGACCTTGGCCCTTTTGCCTTTCCTTTTTCCGAGAGCGTCGTCATATTTTGATCTGATCAACTCATCAAGGTTTTTTCGAATTTCAAGAAGGTCTTCCGTTGGTAGGCTCTCGAGAGAAGCCATGATTTTTTCTATCATGGTGAAGCAATCGGGGGGTATCCAGGAAACAAAAACATCTGAGAAGAGGCCGAAAACCCTGTTTTCAGACCTCAAAATTTATCTTATAGTGAGGGGGGGATGGCTGTCAATCATTTTAAAATCAATCTGTTCAATATTTTGCGTGCGAATCGCCGGAAAACAAAATCGCTTGACAGGGATGGTGCCCGTTTATATACTCCCCTCCTCTTATTGGAAAGAAGAAACCCTTCTTGATATGAAGTGAGGGCGGGTAGCTCAGGGCGGGTAGCTCAGCTGGGAGAGCACCGGCCTTACAAGCCGGGGGTCACAGGTTCGAGCCCTGTTCCGCCTACCATTTACCAGACGACCGCGGGGTCGTAGTTCAGTTGGTTAGAACGCCGGCCTGTCACGCCGGAGGTCGCGAGTTCGAGTCTCGTCGACCCCGCCATTTTCTTCAAGGGCCAGACTCTCTGGCCCTTTTTTATTTTCTATCAGGAAATAATGTTGAGTAGATTGCCGGAAGTGGTGCTGGATGGGTTAAACCGGTTCGTTACCCGTCGAGCGAATTGACTCGAAACGCTTGAATCGTTGTCACCCGCAGAATTTGCCTCACCACTTCCTTCTTCGGCCTCACTTTTTTCTTCTATGGAAGAGGGGGCATTTTCGGATTCTGCGGCTTTCTCCTGTTCTTCAGCTTTTTCGGCTTTGACTTCCTGTCTTGCCTGGGCCTCTAACTGCGCCGCTTGGGCGGCCACTGCCCGGTCTTGTTCGGAAGGGTCGCGAGGGGCCAGGGCGGCTCGTTTTACAGTTTGGGCTTTGCGGACGGTTGCTTCCGGATCTCCCGGAACCGGCGACGCATCGATGGATACTTCCCCGCCGACCGCATATTGCCTGCCATCGGGTCCGGTTTGGAACTCAAACGTTGGCGCACCATTGGCATAGGGGCCCGCAGCGGCAAGATGGGCCTGCTCATGGGCTCGCACTTCGGCATCCCGCGCCCGGAGCTCATTCAGTATCCGGCGCTCTTCTTCAGATAATTCTAAATTGGTTTTGGGGCCGACTGCGGAGGCTGGGCCATCTTGTTCTTCCTCTCCTTTTTCTTCCCCGCTTTCTACCTCACCGGTTTTGGATACACCGCTGGCAAGAGAGAGGGGTGCCTGAGACAGGCTGACACGGTCTTCTTCTACATCTCTTTTGAGCGCGTCCTCAAGCCGTGTTTCTTCAGCGCAATCTTCGCACCGGCCGGTGTTCCCGACAAACCGAACTTGTACACGTGCTTGAATTGTTTGAACTTCCATGTTTTGGCCCCTTGTTGATACAGCTATCCGTAGTGGCTCTATCGGCAAAAACATTAAAACTTGAGTCCCAATATAATAAAATTGGTTTGCCTGCAATCTAAGGAGAGAACTTGACATACGTTATATTTAATGATATATAACGAGCAACCGTTATATATCTAAGGGAATAGCGATGGTAAATATAGGCTGGTTGAGAACGTGGATGGTGGTTGGCATTCTGGTTGCGCCGACATTAGCTTGGTCGGAAGGGTCGGTCCATGTTGCGGTCGCGTCCAATTTTTTGAATCCGCTCAAGGAAATTGCTAAACGCTATAAGCAAGATACGGGAAACACGCTGATCCTGATTTCGGCATCGACCGGCAAACTATATGCCCAGATCCTGCATGGCGCGCCCTTTGATATTTTGCTGGCGGCGGATGCTAAAAGGCCGGCCCTCCTGGAGCAAGAAAGGCAGGGTGTGAAGGGGACCCGGTTCACCTATGCCGTAGGGGCTTTGGTTTTATGGAGTGCAGATGCGGAAAAAGTACGCGGGGTGGGATCTTTAAAAAAAATGAACAAGGGGAAGCTGGCGATTGCCAATCCGAAAACCGCTCCCTATGGCAGGGCGGCAGAGCAGACCCTGGAACGGTTAGGGTTATGGAAAAAACTGCGACCCTTTCTGGTGCAGGGGGAAAACGTTTCCCAAACCCTGCAGTTTGTCGCTACCGGAAACGCCGGGCTGGGATTTGTAGCCAAATCCCAGGTGGAAGACCCACGCTTCAAGCTTAAGGGAAGCCGGTGGGAGGTACCGGCGGAAATGCATGATCCGGTTTCCCAGCAGGCCATCTTGTTAAAACCAGGGCTTGCTAATTCTGCGGCAAAACAGTTTTTGCAATATTTAAAAGGCTCCGCTGCGAGAGAAGTGATGCAGTCTTATGGTTATCGTTTTTTAGAGGAATAAAAAAAATGGATTTTTCCCTGATTGATTTTCAACCCATTTGGCTATCACTGCAACTGGCGGGAGTGACGGTGTTGATTCTCCTGGTGCTGGCCACTCCGGTAGCGTGGTGGTTGGCGCATACCCGTTGCCGTTTCCGGGTGGTGGTGGAGGCGGTGGTGGCTTTGCCGCTGGTGCTACCTCCGACGGTGTTGGGATTTTATATGCTGATCCTGCTGGGACCGAATGGCTGGGTGGGCGGTCCGGTTCAGGCTTTAACGGGTTCTGCGCTTTCTTTTTCTTTTGCCGGACTGGTTTTTGCTTCCTGCCTTTATTCCCTGCCGTTTGTGGTGCAACCGCTTCACAGTGCTTTTGAATCGGTTGGAAAAATTCCTTTGGAAACCGCACAGTCGCTGGGCGCATCCCGCCTGGACGCTTTTTTTTCGGTCATCAGTCCCCTGGCTCGCCGGGGTTACCTGACTGCGGTTGTATTGGGGTTCGCTCACACCCTGGGGGAATTTGGCGTGGTGTTGATGGTAGGCGGCAATATTCCCGGAAAGACCAAAGTGATTTCCATTGAAATTTATGACCGGGTTGAAGTGCTTGAATATACCCAGGCGCATACCCTTTCTGCGGGTCTTTTAATATTTTCTTTTCTGGTTCTGGTGATGGTTTATTCCATCAACCGGCGACTACCGGTACAGGTGATATGACAGATATGTTAGAAGCAAATTTTAAAATGAACTATCCGGGATTTAACCTGGATGTGGAACTGAACCTCCCGGCCAAGGGTGTTACGGTGGTGTTCGGTCCTTCCGGTTCCGGTAAAACCACTTTATTGCGTTGCCTGGCGGGACTGGAAAAGGCTCCGTCAGGAACCCTGAAACTGGCCGACCAGGTTTGGCAGGATGAAGGAATTTTCATTCCCACCCATCAAAGAAAAGTGGGTCTGGTGTTTCAGGAGTCGAGACTGTTCCCGCATTTGAGTATTCAAGAAAATCTGCTCTACGGTTATCAACGTACCCCGCAAAGTGAGCGTAATCTCCACTTGGATGAAGTGGTGCAAGTGCTGGGGTTGGCGGATTTGTTAAAACGCACTCCGGATAAATTGTCGGGGGGAGAAAGACAACGGGTGGCGATTGGGCGCGCCCTGCTCACCAGCCCGAAACTATTGCTCATGGATGAACCTTTAGCCTCGCTGGATATGCAACGCAAAGCCGAGATCATCCCCTTCATCAAAAGAATAGAAGATGAGTTCAAGACGCCTATTATCTACATCACGCATTCGGTGGATGAGGTCCTGCAACTTGTGGACGCCATGGTGATTTTGCAATCGGGGAAAGTGGCAAACTTTGGATCAGTGGAGGAAGTATTCTCGGATGTCCGGTTGCGGGAAGTGCTGGGAGATGAGCAGTTGGGAGCGGTACTCGAAACATCGGTCTCAGGGCACGATGAAGAGTTCGGGCTCACACGGCTGGATTTTATGGGGCAGACCCTGAACGTTCCCAAACAAAATATTGCTGTGGGACAAAACCTGCGGGTTCACATCCATTCCAGGGATGTGAGCCTTTCGACCGCCCCTCCTGCGGGAGTTACCAGTGTGCTGAATATTTTGCAGGCGAAGGTCAAAAAGATCGGCATCCTTGATCCCAAGGGATATTCCGTTGACATTGAGCTGGATGCCGGTCAGCCGATTCTGGCAACGATCACGAGAAAATCTCTTGCCAACTTAAACCTCAAACCAGGCCAACCGATTTTTGCCCACATCAAAGCTATTAAAATGATCCACCAACACTAGGCGTGTGGCGGTGATATTCTTTCTCAACTTTCTGCCCCGAAGGGGTAATTGAGGGGGTCAGTCCAAACCCCTGACAGCGCGGACACCGCCATTTGTGCAGGCCGAAAGGTTGCGCGAGAAAGCGCGGCCGGTTACGAAATACGCAATGCGGGTGCAACAATCTGTCAGATCAGTTTCATCGTACTCTGCCGACCAGTACCAATAGGCCGCGCCATCGGCGAATTGTTCCGACAGGTGAAGGGGCAGGTCTGGGTCATGGTCCCAGGCCATGTTGTTTTCCTTGGTGTCGTCATAAATCATTCCATATTCAACCACCATGGGTAATCGCCAGTCGGTATACCCCCCGGTCTTAAGATTTTTGACATAGTCTTTGGCCTGGTACCAGTTCAAACATTTTCCGAAATCGGCATAACTGTCCTTTTGGGTCCACATCAATCGGGTTTTGGTTTCGGTCAGTGTTCCATCGCCATTATCAACTAGGTGGACCCGGGACTTTGGCGGTGGGGGAGGAACCCAGGGAGGTGCTTCATAGGGTTCGGCCCAGGCAACACCCGAGCGCAGGATGAAAAAGCCAGCCAGAAAAATTATTTTAATGTTCATCTGTATTAGTTGTCACTTTCCCTGAGAGTTTTTAACGGTTTATTGCGGATCACATCCAGGCTACTCAAAACTCCGGTGGTCACCGTGATCAAAACTGCGAAACAAAACGCCCAGGCAACTGTGGCCGGTTGAACATGCCAGTCGGATTTGATCATATATTTCATAACCGCCCAGGAAAGCCCCTGTGCCAGCCCGACGCCGACCAATGCGGAGATGACCCCTAATGTGGCGTATTCGATTGCCAGAATGGAGGTGACCACTTTGCGCCGGGCTCCCAGTATTTTCAGTATTGCCGATTCCCGCAAGCGTCTGAACTTGGTGGAAGCGATGGAGCCGGAGAGGATGAATAGTCCAGCCGCGATGGCGAATCCGGACATAAAATCGACAAGGGTGGTCAGTTTGGCTACGGTGGTTTCAATAGTGTTGATAATATCGCGTGTACTCAAAGCGGTGATGTTGGGCAGGGCCTCAACAACGGCGTGTTGCAGTTGCAACTCTTTGGAGTCGGAGACATGGACCGTGGCTACATAGGTAAGCGGCGCGCCTTGCAAGGCTCCTGGCGAATAAATCATATAGAAATTTGTGCGCATGTTGCGCCAGTTCACTTTGCGGATGCTGGTTACGGTGGCGGTAGCAAGAATGCCCTGAATGTCGATAGTGAGTTGTGACCCGATTTTGGCGTGCAATCTTTTTGCCGCGTCCTCTTCCAGGGACACTTCGGCGTTTTTGGACCGAGCCTCATCCCACCATTCCCCTTCAATGACCTCGTTGTCTTTCGGCGGTGGACCGGCCATATAGGTCAATACAAACTCGCGGGTGATGAACCATTCTTCCCGTTGTCTATCCTTGTAGGTCCAGTTTGTTATTAAGTTGCCATCGATACTGTGCAGGCGCGAACGCACCAGGGGTGTGAGGGTCCGCTCCGCTTCCGGCGCGACCCGGTCAAGAACTTTGGTGAAAATTTGTCTTTGGTCGTGCTGGATATCAATGAAAAAATAATTCGGCGGGCTCATCTCGGTATTTTTGTTTAGCATGGTCAGCATATCCATTTGCACCAGGCGCACTGTAAGGATCAGCATGATGCCCATGCCGAGACAGGTGATGATGGCAGTGGCCTGATTATTTGGTCGCATGAGGTTGGACATGCCATAACGACGGACCATGGAGCCTAAAGGCGGTAAAACTTTCAAGAGCCTTAAAAGAAGCCAGGATGCCAGCGCGAACACCCCGGCTGAAATTGCCAGCGCGGCAAGAAAAATCAAGCCGCGCTTTATGGATTCCGCCTGCCAGCAAATCATCACTGCCAGGCCCAACCCCAGTGTTATAGCGGCAACCCAGCGTTCCCATCGGGAGCCTTGCTCTTCTTCCTCAAAATTCCTGCGGAACAGGCGAAGGGGCCGGGTTCTCACCGCCTGGATTAAAGGCCACAGGCAAAACAAAAGAGTTGTGGCACAACCGAGAACAAGCGACTGCACAGCGGGTATCCAATAGAAGACAGGCTCCAGTTTTAAATTGATCAACCCTTCCATTTTGGCTGGCAGCAGGAATGTGAGAGCGAACCCGAGGCTTACACCTATAATACTGCCTGCCAGACCCATCAGCATTGACTGGAGGAGATACACTTTGAACAACGTCCTGGACGAAGCACCTAGACAACTCAAGATCGCCAGTGTGTCGAGTTTTTGTGACATGAAGGTGCGGACGATCATGGCGACACCGATTCCCCCCATGAGAAGAGCGATGACCCCCAGTGCGCCCAGGTATTGGCCCATCCGCTTGATGGAGCGGGATAAAGAGGACTGCATGTCCTCGTAGGTGCGGATGGAAATTGACTTGTCATTCAAGCCTCGCTCCAGAAGCGCCAGGGCCTTTTCCAAATCAAAATTGGCAGGCAGTCGTATAAGGGTTCGATGTTTGATCCGGCTTCCGGGCTGGACCAATCCGGATTTGTCTAATGAAGCGCGGGAAATAAATACGCGTGGACCAATGCTGAATGCTCTTGTAATGCGATCTGGTTCTGCCAGTACGACACCTGTGATACGAACCTCGATTTTCCCCAGAGAAAACCTATCTCCTGGTTTCAAATCGGTTTTTAACAGGAAAGAAGGCTCCACCACTGCGCCGCCATGCGCCAATAACTCTGTCAATGGTTTTTGTGGTTTGCTTTTGAAGTCTCCATAGAATGGATATTGTGGGCCGGTGAGCGGAACGGCTTTGAGTTCGGTAATCAGGGAGGCCAGTTTCTTTCCGGTCTTCGGGTTTTTGAATTGCGCCATGCCGTGTAGTTCCTTGATGAAGAGGAACTCGGTCTCTGCGGGTAAAATCTTTTCCTGATAGTCCAGGTCTTCAGGGGTTTGTTCCCAACTTCCTTTGATGGCGAGGTCGGCGGATAGAAGTCCTTTTGCCTGGCCTTGTATGGATTCGCCCACAAGATTGGAAAAACTTTTTACTGTCATCACCGCGCCGACCCCTATGGCGATACAGAGAATAAAAAACAACATCCGCCTCCACGCGCCACGCGATTCGGCGAGAACCAATGCAAAAACTTGCCGAAGATTTAACTGTGAAGGTTTCATCGGCTCAGTTTTCCTCATGTGTTATGTGACCGAAAGAGGGCCAAACTAAAATCTGCCGAAGGTTCAATTGTTTTATCATGGGTTCAGTTTGTCCGAGATGATTTGCCCATCTGCAAGGGTCAGGATGCGTTGTGTGCCTTTGGCGACATGCAGTTCGTGCGTCACCAGGATGATGGTTGCCTGTTTTACCCTATGTAGTTCGAGCATGAGTTCGATGATGTGGTCGCTATTTTTAGAGTCGAGGTTGCCCGTGGGTTCATCGGCGAGAATGATATCCGGTTCATTGACAAAAGCGCGGGCCAAAGACAGGCGTTGCTGTTCTCCGCCGGAGAGTTGGGCAGGATAATGATGCAGGCGATCACTAAGACCGACGGTGCCCAACAGGTCGTTGGCCTTTTTTGCCGCGCCGGGAGTGTCGTTCAGTTCCGCCGCGAGTACCACGTTTTCCAATGCCGTTAAAGTGGGGATGAGGTGGAAGTTCTGGAAGATGAAGCCGAACCTTTTTCCGCGCAAGAGAGCGAGTTCATCCTCATCAAGTTTCGTGATATCCTGCCCATCGATCACAATTTGACCACTTGTCGGGGTGTCCAGTCCCGCGATCAGGCTGAGCAGGGTGGTTTTCCCGCTTCCCGATTCGCCGGTGATGGCTAACAACTGGCCCGTGGGAATCGTGAGGTCGAGGGATTTCAGAATTTCAACTGCGTGTCCACCACCGTGCAGGGTTTTTACCAGCTTGGTTATTTCAATCATGGTTCCCTTAAGCCTAGATAAATTCTTTGTTTGCCGATGAAAGCGATGGCACACTGGTCCCACGCCTAGTGGTATTGTAGTATAAAAAGATGCGGATGATTTTGTTAAAGTTTAACCGAGAATTCAGGGTAGTTTTCATACTCGGGGTGTTTGTTTTGTTGTTCCCGGGGTCTGTTTTGTCGAAGGAGAAGCCTGTGATTTTAGCGTTGGGAGATAGTTTGACAGCAGGGTTTGGCGTGAAAGAGGAAGAAAGCTATCCTGCCAAATTGCAATTGAAGGTGGCTTCTGCCGGGTTTCCCCACAAGGTGATCAATGCCGGGGTGAGTGGAGATACGACTGCGGGCGGGGTGCGGCGTATTCGCTGGTTGATGAAACACGAACCGGAAATCGTCATCCTGGCGCTTGGGGCCAATGATGGTTTGCGCGGGTTTTCCGTTGATGAAATACGCAGAAACCTGGAACTCATGATCGGGGTTTGCCGGAAACATAACGCCCGGGTTTTACTTGCCGGAATGAAGGCTCTGCCCAACTATGGCGAAGATTATATGCGGGAATTTGAAACTGTTTATTCCGAGCTTGCTGAAAAATTTGATTTGGATTTTCTTCCCTTTTTACTGGAGGGGGTCGCAGGGGAGCGCGAACACACTCAGCCCGATGGACTGCACCCTGTCGCTTCCGGTTACCGCATCGTCACAGAGCTGGTCTGGCAACGCCTCAAACCGATGCTTAAAAAATAAACTCCTTAACTCTTCGCTTCCTCAATCCATTGCATGATTGAATCGTATGCGGTACCGGATTCCAGTACAGCAAGGGCCTGATCGAATCCTTCTTGAGCAGTGTCGAATAATCCTGAAAGGTGGGTCAGGGTTCCGGCCTGACTGGCGATTTGCAGGCTTGCCGGTCCCTGGCCTGTTTTCAACGCGCTTTCTCCCATTTTCGTTAAGGTCACAAGGGTGGATTCGATCGGCTTTAATTCTTCCTGGGCCTTTGCGATGCGCCGTGCTGTTTCTTCATCGTAGAGAGTTTTCAGGGACAGGGATTTCTGCTCCGCCTCCCCGGCTTTATCCTGAATAAATACTTTTGTTTCTTTGTGAACGCCAAACAGCGTGGTGCCCTCCATGCCATTTCCGATGATCACTTTGTCGAACTGGCTGAGTTTTCCGATTTCGGTGAGCGCGACTTCGTAGCCGCGGTGAAAATAGGTGGTAGCCAGAATATTCTTTCTGGCTTTGAGAGGCATCAAAATTTTTTCCAAAGTGGCCAACATGGGGCGTTTGACGATTTCAATGCGCAAAGACCGCAATACTTCCAGTTGCGGCAGGGTATCTCGGGTACTGAGATAACCGAACCGGTGTTTTTCCAACAAGGGCCGGTCTGCTTTGCCGTCTCCAACCTTATAGTGATTTTGCAAAATCTCTTCGAAGGTGATGCCAAATTTCGGCGGTAGCGGGAGTGACGAATGACCATAAACCGCAAGGCCAAGCTGGGCTATAACCGGAATGGCATAAAAACCGAAATAGGGAAGGCGTTCGAATCCATCAAAGGGATCAGCGATTTGCAGGAGTTGATCGAGATCGACTGTGGCTGGGGAAACACGGCTTTGCAGGGCTCGCCAATAGCCTATGTTTTCGGGCACGGTTTCCAGTTTCATGCGCGCGGCAATGAGGA
>JYMV01012522.1_pt1 | contig 12396 bp, 11 predicted proteins | sample 338911 | NCBI WGS metagenome assembly JYMV01 (sample SAMN03354496, study PRJNA234377) | hydrothermal vent metagenome | biome: Deep sea; feature: Hydrothermal plumes at the Eastern Lau Spreading Center, Western Pacific Ocean; material: Seawater | place: Tonga | collected 2009 | depth 2000 m m | reverse complement strand
CTTGTTTCTTATTATTATTATTATGGCTCCCAAACGTAGTTTAGAAGGTCTGTCGGTCATCGAATCCCCCGTTTTCTTCTGCTGAAATCCCCGGCGACGCGGAAAGCCTAGCGCGATCCGTTCAGAAGACAAGCGCAGCGCCTGGAAACCCCCCTAACCCGCGTCGAGATGGCCGCTGTCGCTGTCTCCCATCTCGACACCCCCGGCGGGGAAGTACTCTCTCCAGCGACCGTCGACAAGGGCGGCAGTCTCCTCGTCGCAGAAGAGTTCGTCGGGGAAACCGTCGCGCAGGCGGGCATCGATCAGCACCGGCGGCTGATAGGCGATGTGATTGCGTATGACCTCGCTGGCGGCGCCGTGGATGTCAGCGGCGGGCTCGAAGCGAGTGAAGGTGGTCCACAGGAAGCGTGCGTCGGTGCGCGTCGCCGCCCGAGCATCATCGACGAGCACCACCAGCGGCCAGTTGGCGATGGCGGGAGATTCGAGCAGGCGCCCAGGGGCATCGGTTTCACTGGCAACGGAAGGGCCCTCGACGACGAGGCAGCCGCGACAGTAAACCTCTGCCCGGTCGAACCCCCGGGGCAACTCCCCCTCGAAGGCATCGGGGAGATCGCGAATAGCCTCGCCGAGGCCGAGGAGGAAGCCCTTGGAGCCCTCGTTCACCGTCGGAGAGGTGTAGTCGAGGGTGTCGAAACTGGTGCAGCCGAGGACGTGCAGGTCGGTGGCGAAGTCGGCGCGGGCAAGGATGTATTCGAGGACCTGGCGGAAATTGCGCAGGTCGACATCGCCATCGGTCAGCAGCAGGAACTTGGTCAGCGACAGCTGCCCCTCGCCGAGGATCCTGAACGCCGAAACGATCGCCTCTCGCCGGTAGCGATCCTTGACGACGGCAGCGGCGAGGGAGTGGTAGCCGGTCTCGCCGTAGGACCAGAGGGCTCGCACCGTCGGCATCACCAGGGGAAAGAGGGGCGAGAGGAGTTCCTGCAGGAAATCGCCGAGGAAGAAGTCCTCCTGGCGCGGCTTGCCGACCACTGTCGCAGGGTAGATGGCACCCCGGCGGTGGAAGATGCGTTCCACCTCCATCACCGGGTAGTCGTGGCGCAGGGAGTAATAGCCGTAGTGATCGCCGAATGGCCCCTCCGCCCGGCGCTCCCCTGCCAGCGCCCGTCCGCAGATGGCAAACTCGCACTCGGCGACGAGCGGGTGAGGAAAATCGTCCCGTTCCACCAGCCTGAGTGGCGAACCCTGCAGAAGAGAGGCGAGCAGCAATTCGCCGACGTTCTCCGGCAACGGTGCCACCGCCGATGCGATCATCGCCGGCGAGCCGCCGAGGAAGCAGGTCACCGGCAGATCCTCACCACGCTTTTCCGCCTCCAGCAGATGGTAGCCGGATCCCTTGTGTATCTGGAAGTGGAGCCCCAGGTGCTGGGGGTCGTACTGCTGCAGCCGGTAGATGCCGAGGTTGTGGCGTCGATCGGCGGGGTTCTCGGTGTAGACGAGAGGCAAGGTGATGAAAGGGCCGCCATCTTCTGGCCAGCAGGTCACCACCGGCAGGTCGTCGAGGGTCAAGGCCGGGTCATCGATCTCGATGACGGGGCCGCTCTTGCCACGGCGCATGCCGACCTTGAGCAGTTTCCCGACGACGTCCCGGGCGCCCCACAGTTTGCCGAGGGTCGGCGGCACCATCGTCTCTGCCAGGTGAACCAGGCGGCGCAGGAACTGCTGCCCCGAATCGCCGAAGGCGAGTTCGACGCGACGACCGCTGCCGAAGAGGTTCATCGCCAGAGGGAAGCGGGCTCCGGTGGGGTTGCGGAAGATGATCGCCGGACCACCGGAAGCGATGACGCGGCGGTGGATCTCCGGGGCCTCGAGGTGCGGATCGACGGCGACGTCGACCTCGACGAGTTCACCCTCTTGACCAAGGGTATCGAGGTAACTTCCCAGATTGCGATGCATCGTCGCCCTCCCACTGCTGACCTCGAGTCAACGCTGGGAGATGCTGCTTGGTGAGAGGAAGCGTGTCCAGACCCTGTTACAGGTGGTTTCCTGGAAGTTGCTCCCCCTCGACGGCGACCATCTCGACCTCGGTGCCATCGGCAGGCTCGGCGACCACCTGGCAACCCCCGAGGAGTTGCCCCTCGAAGCGGTCTTCGATATCGGCGGCGAGAATCCGGGGGTCGATTCCGCTGTCGGTTCCGACCTCGATGTGAATCGTCATCAAGCGGGAGAGTCCGCCAGCGAGCGCGGCGTGGCGTGCCGCGCCTAGGAGTTCCTCGATGAGTGCCATCGGCGTTGTCGCCCTTTCGGCGAAAAGATCGCCCCACCGACTGATCGGGGCGAGGCGGGGTCCCCCCCGCGGGCTTCGTTTCCTCCTGCCGGCACCGAGGGAGTCAGCGCCGGAGAGAGCGGGTCGTTCCTGACGATGTTTTCGGTTTCTGGCAGAGTGAAAATGAAGCGAATCGTAAGAATCGCCGAAAATCGCCCAGGTTTTGCCGACTCCAGGGGGCGAGGGCAGCGCCATTTTCCTCCGGGCGAGGCTCGCCCAACCCAGGAATCCCAAAATCCGACGATCTGCAGCCCCGGTTCCTGATCGAAGTTGCCGATGGTAAGGTCCGAAGGTCCTCACTCAGCGGAAGGAGATAGAAAATGAATGACTCCGGACGGATCGCTGATTTGAAGAAGGAGATGGACAGATGTCACCCGTCCTGGAACACCTATGTCCTTCCAATGCTTGGCTTCGGTGCCATCGGCGCCTACCTCGGCAATCAAACCTCCGATCCGGTCATCCTGATCGGCGGAATCATCGCCGCTCTGTGGGGAACCTACTGGTGGGTCATCATGCGTAGGTTGTACAAAAAGATTTCAGCGGTTTACGAGGCTGAGCTCGACGCCGCAGAGAGCCATCGGTGAAAGAACTCGAATTCAATTTGATGCCACCCAGGCCCCTTCCCAGGAACAGCGGCTGACTCTATTGAGAAGATCCCCTCAGACGGTGCGGTTGGCCGTATGGGGTCCGAAGTGAAGGGTTGATCCTCGACGCCTCCCTCGCATCGCTGCCCACAGGGAGACGAGCACCGGCGGAGCGAGGGGGGATGGCGATAACCTGTCCGGTTGCGAGAGGTAGAGATGATCACATACACCGACGATCTTCACGGCGTGCTGCCGGAGCACCTCGGCGGTTTCTTCGAAGGATGGCCGAAACCGCCATCCCCGGAGACCCATCTGCGGATCCTCAGGGGTAGTTCTCATTTCGTACTCGCGGTCGCGCCAGACGGTCAGGTCGTGGGTTTTGTCACCGCCATCTCCGACGGCGTCCTCAACGCCTACCTTCCCCTTCTGGAGGTCCTTCCCACCCATCGTCACCAGGGAATCGCGACCGAACTGGTCAGTCGTCTGCTGGCTCACCTGGGTGATCTGTACGCCATCGACCTGCATTGCGATGCCGACGTTCAGCCCTTCTACGAGTCGCTCGGATTGCGGGTCATGGGTGGCATGGGCCTGCGCAACTACGCGATGCAGGCGGGGCGGAATGCGGATGAGAAATAGCCTGGGTTCGAAATAGGTGCCCGAGTACCGCTTGGCCAGGCACCTCGCCTCAGGCCGTCTCCGCCGCTCCCAGGGCGAGGGCGACCCAGCTGCGGACGCCGATCGGCATGGCGGCATCATCGACCTGAAAACGCGGATGATGGCAGTAGTGAACGATGCCCTTCGATGCGTCGCGGTTGCCGAGGAAGAGGAAGGCGGCGGGAATCACCTGACCGTAATAAGCGAAGTCCTCACCGCCGAGGACGGGAAACGCCTCATCGGTGATGGGGGTCACCGCCGAGATGGTGCGGCGCGCTTCGGCACACGCCTCGGGGTCGTTGAAGGTCACCGGGTAGCCCTCGGTGAACTCGACCTCGGCGGTGCAACCGTGCCCCTTTGCCACCGAGGTAGCGATCTCTTCCAGCCGCTGGCAGGCGGTCGCTCCCACTTCCGGGACGAAACTGCGAATGGTGCCACGCAGTTCGACCTTCTCGGAGATGACATTGTCGGCGGTGCCGCCGTGGAACTGGGTGAAGCTGAGGACGCACGCCTCTTGCGGGTCGATGTTGCGAGAAACGATCGACTGGGCGGCAGAAACCACCTGGGCGGCGCAGACGATGGGGTCGATGACGACGTGGGGAGCGGCGGCGTGACCTCCCACCCCACCGATCACGATCCGGAAGACGTCGGGCTGCGCCATGACAGGGCCCTCTAGGATGCCGATGTGGCCGGTATCGAAGACGGGCCAGACGTGCATGCCGAAGATCCGGTCGACACCCTCGAGACAACCGTCGGCGATCATCGCCGTGGCTCCACCCGGTATCGCCTCCTCGTTCGGCTGGAAGATGAAACGCACCGAACAGGGGAGACGGTCGCGGACGCTGGCGAGGGCACGCGCCGCACCGGTGAGCATGGCGGTATGGGCATCGTGGCCGCACATGTGGGCGGCGCCTGGGATGGAACTCTTGTGAGGAAGATTGGAATCCTCATCCATCGGCAGTGCATCCATATCGGCGCGAAGTGCGATCCTGCGGGTCGCACCGGGAACCTCGATGTCCCCCACCACCCCGGTTTTGCCGATTCCCTCCCGGACGTCGATGCCAGCCGAACGCATCGCCTCGGCAGCGAGGGCGGCGGTGCGCACCGTGTCGAAACCGATTTCAGGATGCTGATGGATATCTCGCTGGAGAGCGATGACTTCGGTGATCACCTCGTCGACGAGAGCGTCGACATCAACTTCTCGTATAGTGGCCATCGAGGGAGCTCCTTCTTCCGTGGACGAGGAGGCATTGTCGCCCCGGGAGCCTCTGCCGTCGAGGGAAAGAGGGCCCTGACATTGCCGGCGCCTGTCCCTTCTGCTAGCCTCATCCCCTCACAAAAAAGGAAGTCGAGGTTCGATGGCAGAGAAGCTGACCCGCCAGTCGGAGGACTTTTCCCGCTGGTACAACGAGGTGGTGCAACGAGCCGATCTCGCCGAGCATGCGCCGGTGCGGGGTTCGATGATCATCAAGCCCTACGGATATTCCCTGTGGGAACGAATGCAGGCCTTCCTCGACGGCATGTTCAAGGAAACAGGCCACGTCAACGCCTACTTCCCGCTTCTGATCCCGGAATCGTTCCTGCGCAAGGAGGCCGAGCACGTCGAGGGCTTCGCTCCGGAGGTGGCGGTGGTCACCCACGCCGGCGGCAAGCAGCTGGAAGAACCCTACGTGCTGCGCCCCACCTCAGAGACCATCATCTGGGACACCTTCCGCAACTGGATCCAGAGCTACCGCGACCTGCCGCTGCTGATCAACCAGTGGGCCAACGTGATTCGCTGGGAGATGCGCCCGCGACTCTTCCTGCGCACCACCGAATTCCTCTGGCAGGAGGGACACACCGCCCATGCCACCCCCGAGGAGGCGCACGAGGAGACGATCCGGATGCTGGACGTCTACGCGCGCTTCGCCGAGGAGGAGATGGCGATCCCGGTGATCAAGGGGTTGAAAACCGACAGTGAAAAGTTCGCCGGTGCGGTCCGCACCTTCTGCATCGAGGCGATGATGGGCGACAGGAAAGCGCTGCAGTCGGGGACCAGCCACGATCTCGGCCAGAACTTCGCCAAGGCGTTCGATGTCAAATACCTCAGCGCCGAGGGCAAGGAGGAGTACGTGTGGGCGACCTCGTGGGGAGTATCGACGCGCCTCGTCGGAGCCCTGGTGATGGCCCACGGTGACGACCAGGGGCTGGTGTTGCCACCGCGACTGGCACCGATCCAGGTGGTGGTGGTGCCGATCTACAGGGGTGATGAGGAGCGCGCCGCGGTGCTCGAGGTGTGCGACCAACTGGGCAAGGATCTCGCCGCTGCCAGCGTCAGGTTCCATGTCGACGACCGCGACCAGTTCCGTCCCGGATGGAAATTCAACGAGTGGGAACTGAAGGGCGTGCCGGTCCGTATCGAACTGGGTCCCCGGGACCTGGCCGTGGGCGAGGCGCGAGTGGCCCTGCGCCACAACGGCGAGAAGCAGCAGGAGAAGCTGGAAGGACTTGCCGGCAGATTGCCGGCCCTCCTCGATGCCACCCAGAAGGGGCTCTTCGACAAGGCGCTCGCCTTCCGCGAAGAGCACACCCATACCGTCGACTCCTACGACGAGTTCAAGGAGCGTCTCGAGAGCGAGGGCGGTTTCTACCGCTGCCACTGGGATGGCAGCGCCGAGACTGAAGAGAAGGTGAAGAACGACGTCAAGGCGACGATTCGCTGCCTTCCTCTCGACGAGGAGGATGAGCCGGGGAAGTGCATGGTCAGCGGTGAGCCGAGCGAGCGACGGGTGATCTTCGCCAAGGCCTACTGATTCTCTTCCTCCTGGAGGTTCGATGCGCTCAGACACCTTCTTTCTGCTCCTGTCGATCCTGATCCTGGTGCCAGGAGTCGCCGGCAGCGAGGAGCCGGCAGCGCGTTACCTCATCGAGCTCGACGAAGCTGCATCTCACCGGATGCACATCGAAGCCCGCGTCCCCGCAGAGGGAATCGACAGCGTTACGATGTGGATGGCGGTCTGGACTCCAGGTTCGTACAAGATCCGCGAATACTCGAAGAACATCGAGGCGCTGACCGCGAGGGACTCCGCCGGACGTGCGCTGCCTGTCGAGAAGCTGACAAAGAACCGCTGGAGGATTTCCTGCCCCTATTCCGATGAAGTGGTGGTGCAGTACCAGGCATACGGAAGAACCCAGTCGGTCAGAAATTGCTTCATCGACAGTGACGGAGCGATGCTCAATGGCGCCGCCACTTTCCTGATTCCTGAAGGCGGGGAGGAGGGCCCCTTCGACGTTCGCATCGTGTTGCCGGAGGACTGGACCGGCTGCGAGACATCGCTCCCCCGCCATCCTGATGGTGCTTCGACTCACTACCTGGCAACCGACATCGACAACCTCTTCGACAACCCGATCGTCGCTGGCAACCTGCTGGTGGAAACCTTCGAGGTCGATGAGATCCCCCACTGGCTCGTCTTTCAAGGCGACAGGTCCCTCTGGGACTGCCCGAAGACAGCCGATGATGTTCGCCGGATCGTCGAGGAACAGGTTCGCTTCTGGGGGGTGATTCCCTACCGGGGTTACCGCTTTCTCAACGTGATCGCCGAGTCCGGGGGCGGCCTCGAGCATCTCGAAAGCACCTTGATGCTGACGAGCCGCTGGTCCTACAGGGACCGCAAGAAGTACCGGGGGTGGTTGGGGCTGGTGAGCCACGAGTTCTTCCACACCTGGAACGTCAAGCGCCTGCGGCCCCGCGCCCTCGGCCCCTTCGACTACAATCGGGAGGTCTACACCGATGATCTGTGGATCGTCGAGGGGATCACCTCTTTCTACGACGACCTCCTTCTCGCCAGAGCCGGACTTCTCGATCGCAAACAGTACCTCGAAAAACTCTCGAAACAGATCGAGTCGCTGCAGGAAACCCCCGGACGCCTCCTCCATCCCCTGTCGACGACGAGCAGGGACGCCTGGATCAAGCACTACCTGCCCGATGAAAACAGTGTCAACTCGACCATCTCCTACTACACCAAGGGTGCGGTGGTCGGGTTTCTTCTCGACACTCACATCAGATCCCTCAGTGGCGGCACCCACAGCCTCGACGAGGTGATGCGGCTCGCATACCACCGCTACTCCGGAGAGAGGGGATACGAGTCGGTGGAGTTCCGGTCAACCGCCTCGGAAGTGGCCGGCACCGACCTCAGCGACTGGTTCCAGTTCCATGTCGACGAGGCGGGGGAACTCGACTATTCCGCTGCTCTCGCCTGGCTCGGCCTCAGGTTCAAGGATCCAACCGAAAAAGAAGGTGAGGAGAAAGAGGAGGAAGACGAGGTCCAAGAGGGCTGGATGGGCCTCGAGGCATCGGACCGTGGCGGGCGAGTGGTGATCACCTCGGTGCGCGTTGGAACCCCGGCTTTCGATTCTGGGCTCAATGTCGATGATGAAGTGGTCGCCATCGATGGCTACCGGCTCCTCCCCGGCCAGTGGGAAGCGCGCAGGAAACAGCATCCACCTGGGTCGGTGGTGAATGTCATGGTTTCCAGACGTGGCGGCCTGCGCGAGATCAAGATCGAATTGATCGTCAAACCGCAAGAAAGCTGGAAGATCGAGGTGATCGAGGATGCCAGCGAGGAGCAGCGGATGCGACTCGCCGCGTGGCTGGGACGGGCAGGCCAGGAAGCCCTCGAAGAAGAGGCAAAGAAGAAAGCCGAGGAAAAGACGGAGAAGGAATCCTCGCCAGAAGAAGATTGATCGACCCGATTTCACAACCGCGCAAGAAAGGAGAGAGCGGTGACTCTCTCTCGTTGCTGGCCAGTGTTGCTGGTGATGTCACTCGCCTGTGGCTGTTCCGGATTGCCCACTGGAAGTGGTGCAGCCGCCAGTGAAGGGACATCGCTTCTCGGGTCTCCCCTACTGCCCCTGGATCTCCCCGCAGACACTCTCGCCAGGAGAACCCAGCAGTACGAGAGTGCACTCGCCGCCGCCAGAAAGGCGCCCCGGAGTTCCCACGCAGCGATCTGGCTCGGTCGCAGGCTCGCCTACCTCGGTCGCTACCGCGAGGCGATCGAGGTCTACACCGATGCGATGGAGGACCACCCCCGGGATGCGCGTCTGTGGCGGCACCGAGGTCACCGCTGGCTCTCCCTGCGCGAACTGGACCGAGCCCGAGTTGATCTCGAACACGCCGCCGGTCTCGTTCGCGGGCTGGAGGACTCTGTCGAGCCCGATGGTTTGCCCAACGCCCTCAACATTCCCACCAGCACCCTGCACGGCAACATCGCCTATCACCTCGGCCTCACCTGCTATCTCCAGGGAGACTTCGACGGCTCCCTGCGGGCATTCCTGTGGTCTTCCTCGATCGCTCGTAACCCTGACATGCTCTCGGCGGCCAACTACTGGCTGACCCTCACCCTCATCGCCCTGGGCCGCGATGGCGAGGCGCGAGAACTTCTCGCAACCATCGATGACCAGTGGGAGATCATCGAGAATCACGACTATCATCGTATGCTTCTCCTCTTCGCTTCCGACGATGGCGCCCGTGGGGAGGAACTCCTCTCCTCAGCGCGCGAGAGTGGCGGGGTCACCTTTGCCACCGTCGGCTATGGCATCTCCTGTTGGCTCGACTGGCAGGAGAAGGGGGGCGGGAGGGAGCTTCGCTCGGAGATCATCGCCGCCGGTGACTGGCCCGCGTTTGGCCATATCGCTGCCGAGGCGGCGATCCTCGCCGACGAAAGTCACGCCGATGGGAATCCCGAGTCGCGCTGATCGGCGCGCCTCTGCTCCCGACGCAACCCCTTGCTGACCCCGAGGATGGGGTGCCGTTGCCTAGGCATCCCCGGACTCTGGTGGCGCCAGACCTGCCAGCATCCTAATCTCGATAAGAACGTTCCCCAATCTCCACTGGAGGCCAATTGTCCACCATTCTCGAGTCCTTCTCCCAGCGACGGGAGTTTGTCCGCATCCCCGTCGAAATCCCTGTTCGTTACAAATTCCTCTCCAGAGAAATCGACCTCGGAAACGAGTCGATTCTCGAGGGCACCTGCTCCAGCCTCGGCGGCGGCGGCCTGATCCTGTGCGGCCGCATCCCTAGTTTCAACTGGATCCCCGCGCTCCTGATGGGCAAGATCCAGCTGGGCGTGAACCTGCTCCTGCCCTCGGTCGATGTCGCGGTCAAGGGGCTGTGCCACGTCGCATGGATCGACGAGATCCCCGAAAACAAGGACCGGTGTGTCGTCGGTTTGAAATTCCTGGAAATCTCCAAGGAGGAGCAGGACCGGATCCTGAAGTACCTCATCAAGAGTCAGATGCGGAAGTCGTAGCAGGGGGGATCTCTTCCCTCCGAGGGGAGCCCAGCGATCAAGAATATCGGCCTCCTCATCGCCGCAATATTCCTGGTCGCAATAGCCCGGGCGGGGCTGCTCCCCTCCTCCATCCCGGTCGAAAGGGCCGCCAGCGGGTGGCCCTTCCTCCTCCTTCTCCTTCCCCCCCTTGTCGCAACCCTGTTCGCCAGCCGCCGGCGGATGGGAGGGGCGCCCCTCTCTCTTCTCTCCCGGGTTCACCGCTCCCAGCGCGCCGGGAGCGGTGCAGCCATCGCGACCTTCGCCATCGCGATCTTCAACAACTGGCTGCTGATCGCCGAGAGCTGGATCCCCGTCGACTGGTACGGTGCCTCCGAGGCCCTGGTGCTCTCTCCCTTCATCGCCGGAGCGGTCCTCTCGAGGATCCCGTCGGTGATCCTCGAGAGAAGAGCAGGGATCGACGACACCCCTGGCGACGCCCTCAGGAGGGAGGCGAGGCCTATGCTGGTCCTCTTCCTCCCGTTCCTGGTCCTGAGTGCCATCGACGATCTGATCGCTGGCAATCCAGGCTGGATCGAGAGCACCGCCGCTGTCGGTCCAATCGCCATGCAGCTGCAGTTTTTCCTCCTGATTGCAGCGATCGTCCTCGTCTCTCCGCTGCTCGTCCGCCGGCTCTACCCCGCCCATCCCCTCCCTGAAGGACTCCTGCGCCAGCGTCTTCTCGCGGCATCGGACGCCTGCGGGGTTCACTGTCGTGAGATCTTCGTCTTTCGCACCGGACCCCGACCGATCGTCAACGCCTGCCTCACCGGGGTCCTTCCCTTCCAGCGCCAGGTGTTCCTCACCGACGGACTGCTGGAGACCCTCGACGACAAGCAGGTCGAGGGGGTCTTCTGCCACGAACTCGGTCATGGACGCCGTCACCATCTTCTCCTCTACCTCCTTCTCGCCCTCGGATTCCTGGAAATTCTGCAACTTCTCGACGGAGCCCTCGCCACCTTCTCACAGTGGTGGGTGGCGACGTTGTTCCTCTCGGTGACCGCCCTCTTCTGGATCTTCTTCAGCAAGCTCTCGCACCACATGGAGCACGAGGCAGACCTCTTCAGCGCCGAGGCGATGGGTTCCCCGATCCCCATCGCCTCGGCGTTGCAAACACTCGAACACCTGGGGCAGGGACGCCAGAAGAAGAACTGGCGCCATCCGCCGATCCCCAGCAGGGTGCACGCCCTCTTCCGCTGGAGATTTGACCCTGTTTTTCGGGAATCATTTGGCAGCAAGACCCGGCTGCTGGTGGCAACGACGATCTCCATCACGGTGGTCGCCTCGCTGCTTCTCTCGTGGCGAACATTCGACAGCAGGGAGGGCCCCTGGGACGAGCCGATCGCCATCGCCGGAGCGCTCCTCAGCCAGCAGGAACACTCCATCCATCGTCCAGGAAGATCGGCCGAGAGGGAGGAAGAAGTCCTGCGCAGGGCGGAGGGAAGGCTCCACGAGGCACTCGACCTCCTGGAAGGAGCAAAAGGCATGGCACGCAAGCGAGAACTCATCTACCGCCAGCTGGCACTGATCTACAACCACCTCGATGAGCCCTTCAACGCGGCGGCGTGTCGGTGGTTGTCGGGGATTCAGCGGATTCGAGAGGAGCGCTGAAGGAGGAGCCCCGCCCGGGCGCTAGCCCGGACGGGGTCGTGATGGTTCAGTCGATCAGGCGGTAGGTTCCGTCGTTCTGGTTTGCGATCTGCTTGAGGATCTCGATTCCATCCTGGTTGGCGCCGATATCTATCGTGTCGATCGGCAACCTCTGCCAGTTGGCTCCATTGATCTCTTCCAGCATTGTTGCACTGGAATACCCTGGGCAAGTCGGGCCGCCATCCCCGACCAACAGGATCCGACGATTGCTCATCAGCGAGTGCGTGCTGATCTCGAGCGCCTTGACGACGCCGAGGGAGATGCAGGTCGCGCCGTAGGGTTGCATCGAATTGACCCACTCGATCGCCGCTTGTTTCTTCGCACCGGTGGCTCGCACCGGACGGTTCTTGAACCAGGTGACGCTGGTGGCGAAGGAAACAAGGCCGAACTCGTTGTCCTCGGAGAGTTGCTTGATTGCATCGGTGACCTCAGCTTTCAGCATCTCCAGTTTGTCGCCAGGATTTTGCGGCCCCATGCTGGTCGAGCGATCGAGGCACCAGAAGAAAGCGTCTCCCTCGTAGTAACCGCCGTAGAACTCGATGACGTTGCTGTCGAACTCTGGTTCCTCGATTTCGTAGGCCAGCGAGGAGAGGGCTCCTCCGCCGGAAGGCAGGTCGAGGGGACGACGCTGAGAAGCCTCATCGGTTGCGACGGTGATCTCCAGGGAGAAGAGGACGATGAGCCCCACCAGGATTGCCTGGAGACCGCTGATTGCCCTGCGTGTTCCGTTCTGGCTGCTGTGCTTTGTCATGTCCTTACTCCTTCCGTTGTTGTGAGCGCCTTTCGCTCACCCGATAAGGATGAATCCTGAAAATTGACCCCGCCGGACCCAGATTCAGGCCAACTTGAAAAAAATACGCCTCCCCCGCCGGAT
>JYMV01046966.1_pt1 | contig 12397 bp, 9 predicted proteins | sample 338911 | NCBI WGS metagenome assembly JYMV01 (sample SAMN03354496, study PRJNA234377) | hydrothermal vent metagenome | biome: Deep sea; feature: Hydrothermal plumes at the Eastern Lau Spreading Center, Western Pacific Ocean; material: Seawater | place: Tonga | collected 2009 | depth 2000 m m | reverse complement strand
CTTTTTTCTAGGGAAATATGGTGGGCGAAGAGGGATTCGAACCCTCTCGGAGACATTACCCATCTTGCGCCACCGTTCGCAACTGTTTGCTATCAGACTGTTTGATGTAAAGGGTATTGAATTCATAAATTGTAAGAATCCGCAGCATTGCGAAAGTTAAGAGGTCCGTAATGGTCCGTAATCGGGGGGGAGGGGGTTGGCCTTCTGGAGGACCGGAAGAGTGGTGAAGAAGAATGCGCTAGATTCCTAGCTCAGCTCTCATCCAGCGTTGAGCGCACGTTGATCCTAGTATTCATTCTTAGTTCTGCTTTGAATCGATCCGCAACACATACGTTTCGTCCGATGCTGCCCGGCCTGGGTTGCGAGCGACTCGAATCTGCACAATATGAATTCCGGTTTTCGTGGGAGTGCCGCTGAGGACACCGTTTTTCCGATCAAATCGTAAACCGATTTGCCCCGCTCCATTTCCGAATCTGCGAATTGCCTCCGTCAACTCTTCTCGCTGCTGGGTGGACAGGTCTTCTCGTCCAAACACACTGCGAGTCTGAAAGGCGATATCCCAGACGGGCGACTCGGCGCTTGATCTAAACTCAACGGAGAACGGTTTTTCAACCTGGGCCACAGGCAGTGTTTTTGGACCGATAATTTCAGGTGGCGGTTCACCGCGAATGAAATCGGCAGTGATGGGACCGGATGGTTGCATTCCGGGAATGATGGCGATCGCGCGGACGGTCGTTGTTTTTTTGATGGACAGTGGCGTCTGGAAAACGGGCGAGCCTGGCGTGGGTTCGGAACCGTCCGTCGTGAAATGGATCGTCGCGCGCGGTGAAGAGGCGACAAGTGAGACCGTCGTCGTCTTGGCAAAGATTCGACGATTGGGGCGAGCTTCGGGAGGGACGGCGCGAGTTAGCTCAGTTTTTAAGTGGGCTTCAAGAAACTCGAACATTCGATCCTTGAGAGAAATCCTGGCCCTTCGGTCACGGGACATGACGATCTGATTCAGATTCGGGACGTGCCAATTTGGTTTTCCACGCGTCTGTTCTTCGCTGAGTTCTACCTCGACAAGCGGAACGCCCGCGGCGCGAAAGGCGTCGTGGCTCATCCCTTTCTTTACGCCAAGCCCTACATAGGTCGCAACAATGGGATCGTCTGGAGTGAGGCGACCGTCGGTGTGATGGAAATCCGCGACGATAGCGTTGATCCGACTGTTGAACCTGCCGTGAAGGGGTTCAACTGCATCGAACGGAACCATCATTCTCAGGAAACGGTTGGACATTCTCGGGAAACTGTTGAGTCGCCTCTTGGTCTTCTCGGTCGTTGGTTGATTGAGAAAATCTGCAAGACGGACGGAGCGAATGCTGCGGGTTCCGATATCGTCAACCGTCGACATCGCGCTTGAACTGGCGAGCCAGCCTCCCGCCGAGAATCCCCAAGCGCCAATTCGATCGGGGTCAACTCGAAATTTACTCGCGTTGGCTCGTAGCCAGCGTACCAGCGTCTTGAAATCGCGCTGCACTTGCGGGTGAATGTTCAGGCCCTTGATGTACCCGACATTCACAGCCACGTAGCCACGCTCGATCGCTGCTTCGCATAGGCTGTGGAATTCGCTCGCATCTTTATTCCCCGCCATGTAGCCGCCGCCATGAATGATCAGCAAACAGGGAAACGGACCATCGCCAGGCGGGATATGCACATTCACCCGCGCCGAGTAATTGGCCTTATCTTGTTCGACATAGGCAACATCACGATCTGATGGGAGATAGGAAACGTCGAGGTGATTTTCTGAAGTACCCACAGCTGGTTTCGCCAGGTGGTCGGCAACACTCGTGGTTGCAAAAAGCAATAAGAAGCAAAGTGTGAGGAGCAGACTATTTTTCATGTCAACTCGGAGATCCGTTTTCGTTTACCTTGCAAATTTTTCTATTTCCCCTTCGTTGGTCCCCAACCTTTGACTCCATACTCAAACAATGGATCGCCAAGATGGCGAGGCGGTGACTCGCCCTTACCGATTGCCGCTGCTATTCTTTCCATCTCCTCTTTGGTGCAGCCGAGATCGAAGGGCAGATCTTCGCGTTGGGCTTTGACCTGTTCCATGGAGCGCGGGATCTGGACACGCAGCACACCCGTTGGTTCGTATTCCCCCGAGAGAATCTCCGGCCAGCCGCCACGGGTCTCGCGGTCTCCCTTGGCTCCGTGCCAGTGAGCCCCGTAGGAAACAAGGATGGCGTCCGCGTGCTGGGCGACCCAAGGAATGGGAAAGGGATTCCCCCGCAACTGATAGATCGCCACGATGGGAGTACCCGTCTTGTGGATCGCTTTCAATCGGGCAGTGCATTCGTCTTCGACGAACATGATCAAATCCTGCCCTTCATACTTGCGATGGCCGACGCCGTTGTACCCCCTGACGTTGACCACTGCGATGTCATGGGTCCTGGCGAGTTCGCCTGCTTGCGCGGGCGTGTATGCGTCCGCCCAAAGAACCTTCTTGCCTTTTGGAAGCGGAATCAGGTTGCCTTCATTCTTAAGCACGACCTGACATTGATGCGCTGCCTCTTTGGCAATGGCGCGATGTTCGTCACAGTCAACAATTTTCTCCGCCTGTTCGGGATCGACGTAAGGATTGTCGAAGAGTCCGATCTTAAATTTCCCCGCTAGAATTCGTCGCACAGAACCGTTGATCCGCTCTTCGTCTGTCTGCTTGTTTTTGAGCCATCGATCAAATTCTTCCTCGACCCGTCCGGTACTGCAGCCGCCCTGGATATCCGCATAGGGTGTCACCGCTCCCCAGTCGGCACAGATGACTCCCTTGAATCCCAGTTCACCTCGAAGCCATTCTTCCAGCACGATTCTGATCCGGTCACGTTTTTTCTCGATGAACTCCGGGAACACATAATAAGGCGACATGATCGCCCAGGTGCCTGCATCGATCGCGCCTTTGAATGGCATAAGGTGCCACTTGATTGTCTCTGCGGTCGATTTCAAAGGTGTGCCAGGATTAACTCCCTCAGGAGGCTTGGGGTGTCCTAGAAAAGTCTGATGACCATCATGCCCCCCACCGGTGCATCCAATTCCCGGAAAGTGTTTCGGACACAGCAGGGCTGAGTCTTTTCCAAGCTCGTCGCCCTGAAACCCCCGAGTGATGGACTGGTTCATTTGGTATGCCCACTCAGCGTCTTCACCAGGAGTGTCTGGGTTGCGAATTCCTCGGGGATCCGTGGTCAGGTCGGTCTGCGGTCCGAGCAGCAAGTGGATGCCTGACGCTCGCATTTCTTTGCGCCAGACGTCATACACTTTGCGAACCGTTTCAAGATTGTCAGTGGCCGACAATGCCAATGAGCGATCGCCGCCGACAATCCTGGTTCCTCTGTAGATATGGGTGTGGGGGTCGATGCCCATGATCAGCGGAATACCCAATCGCGTTCCTTCGGCCCACTGCTGAACTTGATTCATGGCCTCGGCACACGCTCCACTAGAGGGAAAAGGGGCGATCATCAGGAAGCCCGCGCTCTGATTCACTTCGTGTTGGGCAGTCGTTTTGATTCCTCGGTCCTCAACACCCAGCGAAGCTGCTTTGTCCTTGGCGATTTTCAGACTGGGAAAAGCCGTCTGCCCTATCTTCTCTTGCAGAGTCATTTGAGAGAGCAAGTCTTCGACGCGCTGTTCGATCGGCAATCGCCAATTTTCGTAGGGGTCGATTTTTCCGTTCTTGTTCAGGTCACGACACCCGTCAATGATCGGAACAACTCTCGCACTAACGTCGACGACGGCTTCGTCTGCGGTTGCAACTGGTGCGCTGGCGATCACGCTGGCCAGCCCGATAAAGAGGAAGTTTCTCGTAATCATTGAATTCAATCTGGTTCGTGCCAAAAGGGCCTCAAGAATTTTCCGAACACTACGGCTTCGGCCGAAGTTCGAGTGAGCTTTCCACACTTGATGACGGAAGCACCGTAAGCTTACTGAAGAATTTCCATATCTCTTCAGAGGCATTAATAACGCCTTCTTTACTTACGTTATTGGGATTATGACCATTCGCTGGCCATATATGTGGCCAGTCTGCAATTTTATAATACCACACCTCATTATTATTTTTACCCCCAGTATAACGATAGGCAGTGGTTTTTGGGGTGAGAATATCAGTGACTTTTTCACTACATTCATTCAATTCAACCCAAAATTTTACAACCTCGTCTACATGTAAAGCTCCTCCCCAGCCAAGGCCCTGATGATTGGGATCTCCCCCGTATCCTTCAATTGGATTTACTGGATCGGCAAGTCCGTGAATTTGCATTATTGGAATCGGTTTTGCATTTTTGCGGTTTTGCCAAGCATCATAACTCATCCACCCGGCAACAGAGGCGATGGCTCTGAATATATCTGGTCTTTCAACCCCGAGTGCATAAGCCATGTGGGCGCCGTTAGAGTGTCCGGCTACAAAGGTGCGTTCTGAATCTAAACTGTGTTCGCTTTGTAAATACACTGCTAAGCTTGAAAGGAATCCAACATCATCTACATCCATATAGGTGAGGTGTACGTTCCAATGAGGTTTGGGTTCTTCATCTATTCCGGGCATTTTCGCCGATGTGCCCTGGGGATAGCACACTGCGAAACTTCCTTGGTCGGCCACATCATTCATTTGAGAATTGTTCCGAATCCATTTATTTCGACTCGTTCGTCCGTGTAACACAAAGACCAGGGGTGCCTTGTTTGATAGATTATCGGGAAGATAGATTTCATACTCCCTCGTGATACCGCCGTGTTGAAAAGTTTTTTCGAGAAGAACGCCTGCGAAACTACTAAAGGGGAGTCCAATTAGCAAAAGACCAAGAGCGTATTTGTTGATCATATTGATTCCCTAGCAGGATAGTTGTTGTCGGGTAAAACCGGTGAGGGAAGTGCCCAGCCAGCACGGTATTCTCCTTTAAGGAATTGATCTGCTTCAGGTGTTCCGATGGCTTTTAGATGTCGTGGATCCCATTCAAGCTTTTTACCTGTACGGTAGGCAGCAATACCCAGTAAAACCGTTTCGGATAAAGGACCAGAATAGTCAAATCCGCATTGGCTTATACTTGGATCACCAGCTTTTATTCCTTCAGTAAATGCGCGGTTATGACCTTTTGAATAGGGGGAAATACTTAGCTTCTTTTTATAATTGAATTTAGCATACTTTTTTGAACCTTTTTTTAATGGAAATAACTTCCACCTTGTAGGGTAAAATTGGGCAACCAAAATTCCTTCAGTACCAATAAACATGGTTGATCTAGCCCAACCATCATTATCAACCTTATTGAGTTCTTCTTGTATATATCTGTATTTTTCAGGTCGTGTATTTCCGTCGTACCAGTTTACAGTCACAGCCGGCATTTTCTGCCGAGAGGGAAATTCCCATTTAACATTGAGCCAGTCTGCGGCCCTTTCTTTTCCTGCCTCAAATCTACCTTTCGCTTCGGCTGATAATGGGTACTTGAGATTCAGCGCAAAGAATACCCAGTCAAGGGCATGACAACCGATATCTGCAATCCTACCGCCGCCAAAATCCCACCAACTACGCCAATTTCGAGCATGCAGGTTTCCAGGTCCTGGATAGGGACGTTCTTTTGCAGGTCCCAGCCAGGCCTTCCAGTCGAGTCCAGCAGGAACAGAGTCTTCATAGGGAGGATGCAGGCTATCTGAATGTGCTTTTGTATAATGACGCCTACCAACTGTTCTCGGCGGCCAGGTGTTTGTCTTGCGCGGTACCCATTCATCATCACACCACACATTAACTTCAGTGACCTCGCCAATAACTCCAGTCTGGATAGCCTCTGCTATCCTTCGCAATTCAATCCTACCGTGGTTGCCAATTCCCATCTGAGTGACCACTCCTGTACTTTTGGCCAACTGCGTAGCCTGACGCACTTCATAAACGTTGACGCCAAGATCTTTCTCGCAATAAACGTGCTTGCCCTTATTCATGGCTGCGATGCTAATCGGCATGTGTTGATGGTCTGGGGTCGCGATTAGAACGGCATCAATGTCAAGGTCATCCTTATCAAGCATTTCTTGATAATGTTGGAATCTTTCTGCACTGGAAAACAGAGGGTTAGTGTAGACGCCAAGATAATCCTGTAAGTTGCTGGTGCGTTTAACAGGTAGTTTGGGGAATTGGGTGTCCACATCGCAGAGAGCAACCATTTTTGAACCTGTTTGTTGTATCAAGCGGGGAAAAAAGAATGCTGCATGGCTGCCGCAACCTATGCCTGCAATACGTAAGATTTCACTGGGGCTGGTATGCTTAGGGCCACCGAGAACATGACTTGCCGCACCTATAAACTTACGTCTTGATATATCTGTTTTTTTCTTATTGGTTTTTTTCATATCGTTTTTTTTCCTCATTTTATTCACCCAAATTTGAGTGGTTGATTTCTCATTCAAGTTACCGACTAATAGGAATTTGCTATCTTCGACTTTTCCCGGCTTTTGATTTACTGAACCCGTGCGGAGTAATTTTTTGCGGGCCACCCTCACTGTGGCTGGAACATTCTGAATTTGGACATTTGAGATTCTTCACAACTGCCATGAACATAGAACTATACTCCAAATATTGAAGCACAAACCTCACATCTCGAACAAGTTATGCTACAGGCTTTCACAGTTGATGGCGTAAGCACCGTTCAGTTGAGTCGTTCAGTCCGCCTGAAATGCGAAGAGGGTCGAGTGGGTCCTCACATACAGGGTGCCTTCCACGATGGCAGGTGTGGCGTAGACTTTTTCCTTCATGTCGTTTGTCGCCAGAATCTTGGGATTCGGGCCGAGAGTGAGGACGGTGATCCGGCCGTTACCGGCGATGCTGAACAGTTTACCGTCGGCGATCAGCGGGGAAGCGTAGTGAGTTCCGCGGCCGCCCGTTCGCATTTGGTAGACGCTTTTGCCGGTCTTGAGTTCGAGGCAGGTCAGGATGCCGCCGTTCTTTACCAAGTAGACATAGGTGCCATCTGTGAGCGGGGAGGGCACCTCCGGGATGCCACGTTTTTCGAGTATGCGAATTTCATGATCTTCGATGATGCCTTCGCTGTCGATTTGTATGGCCAGCAGGCCGTGGGTTTTGTATCGCGAGCGAAACCTTTCGACACCTCGAACTTGCTCAGACCACTCGTTGTCAGTGATTTCGTTGTCTTTGTTTTTGTCGGCGCTGACGAAGCGGATTGTTCCGCCATTCATCGGAGCCTCGGCTCCCTGCGGGCGGTGAAAGATCCACAGCGTTGGAAGTTCGTCGCGACTGATTGTTTTGTCGCCGTCATTGTCGTGTTCGGTGATCAGCTGTTTGAAGCTGGGAATAGGCGGTCTGAGGGCCGGTTCGCCCATCTTGTTCCAGGCGGCAACGATGATTTCATTGCCTGCCAGGACCGGAGTGCTGGTTCCGGTTGTTGCGCATTTAGTGACCCAGATTTGACGTCCGTTAGAAATGTCCAACGCCTGCACTGATCGTGCGCTGTGGATGATCAATCTGTTGCCCGAAAGAACCGGGCAAGCCGTGCAGGCCATTTCGCTGGTGAACGGTTCCTCCTGTTGGACTCGCCATAACTCCTTTCCGGTGACCTTATCAAGGGCCAACACGAAGTGGTCAACGTAGTTGCCACGGTAAAGAATCACCTTGTTGCCGAAGATCGCCGGTGACGCTGCATTTCCACCGAAGGATTTCGCCAGTGGCATTTTTAGTTCCCATAACTTTTCGCCCTCCATGTCGAAACAGATCAACCCGAACGAACCGAAGTAGGCGACCACCCGTTTGCCGTCGGAAGCGGGGGAACCACTGGCGGGGTTGAACGATGGATGTCCTTTTTCGATCTTGTCGGACGGTATATCGCGTTCCCATCGTATCGCGCCCTTGGATCTATCGATGCAGACCAAAGCGAGCTGTCGTTGGGTCTTGTCGTAAGTTGTCAGGAAGATCGAATTTCCAACGATGCAGGGTGAGCTATGACCATCGCCTATTGGCAGGCGCCACAGTTCGTTTTTGCCTGGACCGAACTCGACCGGCGGGGCTGTTCCGGTGGCGACACCTGAAGAATTGGCACCGCGGAATTGGGGCCAATCGGCCCCGGCTGCGAAGTGATTGAAGGCCAGCCCGATAAAGAGGATGTTTCTTGTAATCATTGAACTCAATCTTGTTTGTGTCAAAAGGGCACCCCCCCAAACATTCGGAGTCATAAGCGCGACGCGATTCTATTATGTTCTGGTTTGTCTTCCCTTCGCAAGACGATGAGCTATTTCTGACTGCTTATTCTTGCGCGGGAGAGATGGACCTTTTCGGTTGATCATCCCAGATGCTGCCGAGTTCGTGGGCGTCGAAACTGACTAAGTGGGCATCGCCGCCATGCGCTGTGATTTTTATTTCGTCGACGGTAATCGAGTGACCGTGCCATCCATGGATCATGACGCGTCCATCGTTGCCGGCGATCTCTATGATCGAGTTGTCGACAACCGCCTGAATGCGGATCTTGCCCTTCAAAGGTTCCAGCGGGCAGCCTTGCAACGTTTGGTTGATCGCATCGTACGTGATATTCAAGCCGCTACCGGAAATGGTCACTTTCTTGGCATCACCCACTTCGAATTCGGCGCGAATATCGAAGAGCATTCCGCTGGTAGGTGTGCTACGCGACTGGCCGTCAGGCAGTGACTGGGTTGGTATCGAATTAGTTTTCTTGCGCAGATTCGCGATTTCTTCGATCGGCTCGGCAAACATACGGATACCGTCCTTGGTGGTGCGCAGATTTAGGTTAACCGGAAAGCTGAAGTGCTGGTTGTAGGGCGGTTTCGGTGTTGGGTACGACACCCAGTGCATCTTAATCTTGCGGCCCTTGGGTGTGTTATTGAAGACCTGGGAAGCCAAATGGCTACCGTAATGGACGCGGTATTTGTGGAAGCTTGTTTTCCCTTCCACGACTTCGGCATCGTAGGGAGGGTCGTCAATGAGCGTGAATGTCTTGCCGTCGAACTCGCCGATTCGATAGTAATTGTTGCCGGCCCAGATGGCCCATTTTGTGTTCTCGCGATTACCATCCACGGCCAATTCGCAGAACTCCATGCACGAGTCCCAGTCTCCTCCTCCCCCAACTCCCCCGAGCAAATGTTGGAATGTCCAATCTTTTAAGTTAGTGGACGTGTAGAACGCTGCCTGCTTTGAAAGATCGAACGTGCACATCACCCAGTGTCCGCCCAGCGCTTCCGCCGTGTTGTTCAAAGGCGTATCGTCGGCATCGTACTGGTACCATTTTACCTTGGGGTCGCGGCCATTATGCACCAAGACCGGATTCTTCTCGTAGGTCGTGAACGTTTTCCCTTGATCGGTACTGTATGCCAGCGCCTCGCCCTTAGCGCCGGTGTCGGAGAAGATGGCCACCAAAGCGTTTTTGCCGAAACCGGCCGTGTTCAGTTTGTCGATCACAGCACTACCTGAAAACGCGTCCCATCGCGCCATACTTCTTCGACGAATCTTGTCGGGCTGTTGCTCCCAGTGCAGCAGATCCGTACTGGTGGCATGCCCCCAGGTCATGTTGCCCCAGACGAGGCCAACCGGATTGCGTTGGAAGAAGAAATGATAAGTGCCGTCGAGGTAGACCAAGCCGTTTGGGTCATTGTTCCAGCCCACTTTCTGTGAGAAGCGTAGTTGCGGACGCCACGGCTCTTTGAAAAAGTTATTCTCGCCGGGGATCGTGTCGGACTGTTTCACCAGGGCAAAGCCCTCTTCGTACACATTGTCGACTTCCACGCGGGCCTTTCCGCCCCTGTAGCTTTCGATCGTAAGGTAGGCATACCAGTCGGTCGTCTGAGCCGATTCAGCCAAGTTGATCCGATAGTGGTGGACTATCTTGCCGTTAACATAGAGACGCAATTGGCTCTTCATATCATCGTAACGCGTACCGTCCTGAATCGGGATGATGAGGTACTTGTTCTGGATCGTGAATTCCTTCTGTTGATCTCGAGGTGTTTCTGAATCTGATATCGGCGCTGTCTCTGCTAACAATCTTGTACTGGTTAACAGTATGGTACAGAGGACTACCATCTTTGACACAGATCGCCATTGATATCTCATGCTCTCCTCCTCGTACTTTGCAAAAGGTCGATTTGGCTCGAAAGTGGCGATTGGATTTGACCTACCCACCATTCGACAATTTCTTTATCACCGCTCTTGACCGCATTGCTCAAAGGAGTCCCACGTTTACTCTTCGCATTCACATCCGCACCGTTGGCAAGAAGCAGTTCGGCGATTTCCTTGTGACCGCTATAAGCCGCCCAAGTCAAAGGAGTCTCTCCATTCATATCCTTCGCATCCACATCCGTACCAGCAGCCAAGTGCTGTTTGACGGCTTTGATGTTTCCTTCTTCGGCAGCATCGTGAATTGAGATGTCTGGAGCCGACGGCCCACACCCCACCAGCACCACGGCTGCGATTGTTGTGATTAGTATGTGTTTCATTACAGGAACATCTAACCAATTGATTACAAATGACTTAAAAATTTGATGTTTTCTCGGTCACACCTTTGTTCACACTTTTTCGGCTTCTACACCAAAAATCCTAAAACATAAGGAAAGCGGTGATTTTTCTGTATTTGCAGCAGCGATTTTGATTTATCTGAACCTCCAAAGACAGCTCCAAATCCGTTTTCTGTATCCAGTGCTAGGTGTGGAAGAGTCAGCGATATGCGAGAAAATCACTCCGTTGCAGTAGAACCAGAACCCGTCAGCGTTCAGGTGGTGGAGCGGGTTTGATTCATTTGCCTTCAGCTCCCAATTCTGCACCCGTCTTGCCCCCGTGTTTGCGGAGGAGGTCGGCGGTTTCGGTTTGTTTTAAACGGATAGCCACATCTAGCGGTGTTGCGCCTTCATCTTCCTTCGCATTCACATCCGCACCGTTTGCGATAAGTAGTTCGGTGATTTCCTTGCGATTCAGCTGAGCCGCATCATGCAAAGGAGTCCAGCCACCCTCCGTTGCATTCATATCCGCACCTTTGGCAATTAGGAGTTCAACGATTTCCTTGTGACCGAAAATTGCCGCACGATGCAAAGGAGTCCTTCCTTTATCATTCTTCGCATTCACATCCGCTCCTTTGGCGATCAGCAGTTCGGCGATTTCCTTGTGACTATTACCTGCCGCATAATGCAAAGGAGTCCATCCACCACCATCCTTCGCATTCACATCAGCACCAGCATCCAAGTGCTGTTTGACCGCTTCGATGTTTCCAGCTTTGGCAGCATCAAACAGCGCCCGATCCGCTGTTGGATTTGCTGGTGGTGCAACTTCGGAAACTGGCTCAGCGGGTTTCAATATTGCTGACTTATGCGACTGTGTTGTTCCACACCCCACCAGAAGCACGGCTGCGATTGTTGTGAGTAGGAGGTGTTTCATCGTGAACATTGGTTGTGGTTACTCGACCACCTTGACCCGGTAGAAGATTTTCTGGGGTTCAAAGTCCCTCTCGTCCTCAAACAGGATTCGGGGGCCATGCTGGTTGTAGGTCTTAATCACTTCCCAGTTCAGCAGGTTAAACGAAGACTGCACCTCGTAGATCTTCGCCTTCTTCACAAGAAAGCTGAATTCACGCGGCCCACGCTGCACCAAGCGAGGCATCAGTGCCAGTTCTTCAGCCGTCTTGCCGCCGTGTGTGCGGAGGAGGTTGGCGGTTTCATTTTGTTTTTTTATTACGGCAAAATCTAGCGGGGTTTTATTTTTGTTAGAACCAGATGCAATCTTCTCATTGACATCCGCACCTTTGGCAATAAGCAGTTCGACAATTTCCTTGTGACCGTTAACAGCCGCAAGATGCAAAGGAGTCATTCCAGACCTCAATTCTTCACTCGTCATGCCGCCGTGTTTGCGGAGGAGTGCGGCGATTTCGCCATCAGTCGTAAAATTTAACGCTATATCACCGACATTAAATTGGAGTGGCCCAGACACAATTATTGCATTCACATCCGCACCTTCGGCAATAAGCAGTTCGATGATTTCCTTGTGACCTTCAAAAGCCACAAGATGCAAAGGAGTTCCTCTAGTAGTGGTATTCGCACTCACATCCGCACCAGCGGCGATTAACAGTTCGGCGATTTCCTTCTGACCATGGATAGCCGCATAATGCAAAGGTGCTAAATTATAGAAATTTATGTCAGCCTCATTCACATCCACGCCTTTGTCCAATTCGGCTTGAACCCCAGCAAGATCGCCGTCCCAAGCAGCAGTGTGAATTGGATCAGCGAAGGCGGTTGTGGCCACCAGCATCACGGCTGCGATTGTTGTGATTAGTATGTGTTTCATTTGCCAGCGGCTTCCAGTTCCTTCTTGGTCTTGCCGCCGTGTTTGCGGAGGAGGTCGGCGGTTTCGGTTTTGTTAAATACAGAGGTAGCATCTAGCGGTGTTCTGCCA
>JYMV01036836.1_pt1 | contig 12397 bp, 8 predicted proteins | sample 338911 | NCBI WGS metagenome assembly JYMV01 (sample SAMN03354496, study PRJNA234377) | hydrothermal vent metagenome | biome: Deep sea; feature: Hydrothermal plumes at the Eastern Lau Spreading Center, Western Pacific Ocean; material: Seawater | place: Tonga | collected 2009 | depth 2000 m m | reverse complement strand
GCATGAAGAGGATTCGTAGCATAACCAAATATAAGCTTATTCCAATTTATATGCTGTCCAAAACAAAACCCTCTGTAATTAATGAACTACAGAGGGTTATATTTTCTACTTGTAGCGAGGGGGGGACTCGAACCCTCGGCCTCAGCATTATGAGTGCTGCGCTCTAACCAGCTGAGCTACCTCGCCATTTTCCTGATTTATCTCTTTCTGGTATCAAAAAGACCAACCAGAAATAAGAGGCGCAAATATAATGGTTTTAATTTTTTAACAATTATAATCAAAAGCAATATTTTATTCCTATATTGCAACAAAGAATAAATCAAGAATATCTAATGGAGATAATGAAAAAGTTCGAGCTCGAATACATAATTCGCACTTCACCTAAAGTCTTGTTCACCAGATTGAACACTGCCGACGGGCTCTCACAATGGTTTGCAGATGATGTAAACATCAACAATGGCATTCATACCTTTGTATGGGAAGGTATCGGCCAGGAGGCAAAAAAAATCAAGGAAAAAGCCGGTAAATTTGTCAGGTTCCAGTGGCTGGATCAAGATGATGACTCTTATTTTGAATTTAAATTGGAAATTGATGATATCACTTCGGAGGTCGCTTTGATCATTACTGATTTCGCTGAAGAAGATGAAATTGAAGAAGCAAAATTGCTTTGGGATAGTCAGGTAAACAGCCTCATGCAATTATTAGGTTCATAGATCGTTTTGTATTTTAACGAAGCTTATTAAGCAATTATAAGCTAAAATACTCCTATACATTGCTGAAAAAGCTCCACATATTTACAGTTAAGTCATATATACCTCCTTTTATCCTCACCTTTTTTGTAGTGCTCTTCATCCTATTGATGCAATTCCTGTGGAAATACATTGATGACCTGGTAGGAAAGGGACTGGAATGGACCATAATCGCTGAGCTGATGTGGTATACCTCTGCCAGCCTGGTACCTATGGCCCTGCCACTGGCCATATTGCTCTCTTCCATCATGACCTTTGGAAACCTGGGAGAAAACTATGAGCTGGTGGCTTTAAAATCAGCAGGATTGTCGCTCTGGACTGTCATGATGCCACTAATAATGGTCTCCATATTTTTAAGCTGCATGGCCTTTTATTTCTCTAACAATGTGCTTCCCATCGCAAATTTAAAGATGGGTGCACTCCTTTGGGATGTGACCCAGCAAAAACCATCTTTAAATTTAAAGCCTGGCGTTTTTTATAATGGAATAGAAGGTTATAGTATCAGGATCGACAGAAAAAACCAGGACAACAATACACTTGAGGGTATCCTGATATATGACCATAGCAGCCGTCAAGGAGCTAATAAAATAGTAACAGCAAGAGCCGGAAGGATGGAAACTACGGAAGATGAAAGGCATATGATCTTTACCTTATACGATGGAAACACATATGAAGAGATGGAGGCATACCCAATACGAAACAAGAAAAACACACAATTCAGAAGAATTTCATTTAAGGAACAGACAATCAAATTTGACCTCTCCTCGTTTAGACTAAGCAGAACAAATGAAGAATTATTTAAGGATCATGAGCAAATGATGAACCTAAACCAGCTGGTACGTGCACAAGACACCCTGCAGCTTAAGATCATTGAAAGGGAAAAAAAGCTGCTGACCAGCATGAAGAATAAATATTTCTTTGGAACCCACATGGATACAATCAAGACCCTTCCTGTAAACAAAAGAGAAAGCCTAAGGAATAATCATGCCCTTAATTTAAGTGAGGAAATACCCTTTTCACAAACAAAGGAACAAAAGATGTTCATCATTGAAAGTGCTCTGAAGACTGCAAGGCATAACAAAACTTATGTAAGCGTATCAATGAATGACCTTGACCATAAAAGAACAGGAATAACAAGGCATAAAATTGAATGGCATAGAAAATTTACTTTATCCATAGCCTGCCTGCTCCTGTTTTTTGTGGGTGCACCCCTGGGAGCAATTATACGTAAGGGAGGCCTGGGTATGCCTGTGGTAATGTCAGTCATATTTTTCCTCATATACCATGTATTATCAATTACTGGCGAAAAAATGGCAAAAGAAGGAGCTATAGAAGCATATATGGGAATGTGGCTTGCCTCAATAGTTTTCCTTCCCTTGGGAATATTTCTTACTTATAAGGCTACAACAGATTCGGTCTTATTTGATATTTATACTTACAAGAGTTTTCTAATGTTCTGGAGAAAAGATTAAGTATCCCATATCAATGAATAGAACCACCTTTTTCATTCTTGGCTTCATAACATTATTTGGCTTTTCCGCCATTGGTGGCATCATAATGGAACAATTACTGGATATTCGCTTTTTAACGATATTCAATGCTCCCTTGCCTTGGCATCAACAAGGAGCTTATGGTTTACTTTATGGAATTGTTTCGGCATTTATAGCATGGGAAATTGTAAAACTAAAATTTCTCACATCTACCCGGACCTTCTTTGGGGGGCTTATTAAAAGTCTTAATTTGAGTATCTGGGATATCATTTTTATTTCCTTTTGCGCAGGTACTGGCGAAGAAATACTATTTAGAGGGGCCATACAACCATATCTTGGCATTTGGATAACTGCAATTTTATTTGTTGCCATTCATGGATATTTAAACCCCTGGAATTGGAGAATTTCTGTCTATGGGCTTTATATGTGTTTTGTTATTGGAGGAATAGGAATCATGTGTAACAAATTTGGGATTACAAGCTCTATCGCTGCTCATTTCGCAATTGACTTTTATTTGCTCTTAGCCTTGAATAATATTGCAGATGAACCCCTAGTACGTGACCATGAATAAAAGAATGACTATTTTATTTTCAAAAAAGTTCTGGGTTGCTTCATTTATGACCATATTCCTTATGGCACTGGATTATTGGGCATGGGATGAGGTGGTTTCATTATCTGTGAAAGGTTTGCCAGCATGGATCTATTATTTTGTAATTCTTCAATTAATTTTAGTATTGATGATTTACACTTTTAGTAAATATTACTGGGGCAATAAGGAAGACAAATAATCAAATTGGAAGTTTATATTACCATAGGAATTTATCTGATTACCACCTTACTCATTGGTTTTATAGGTTACAGGAAAGCCCGGAAAACTCCTGATGATTATTTTCTGGCTGGCAGAAACATGGGTGGACTTATTCTCTTTTTTACATTCATAGCAACAAATTTTTCCGCTTTCTTTTTTCTTGGGTTTTCAGGAGAGGGATACCGCATTGGATATACGTATTATGCCATGATGGCCTTTGGAACTACATTGGCTGCATTGTCATTCTATTTTATAGGATATAAAACGTGGCAGCTTGGTAAGGAAAGAGGATATATTACTCCAGCTGAAATGATAGGTGACCTCAGTGGAAGCAAAACACTTAAATTGATCTATCTATCAGTAATGATCTTCTTCACCCTGCCCTATCTCGCATTACAGCCAATTGGAGCTGGTTATATTATTGATAATTTAACTAATGGGCAAATACCTTATTTCACTGGATCGGTAATTCTAACCATTTTTATTGTACTCTATGTTTTCACAGGTGGAATGCGTTCAGTAGCTATTACTGACCTTATGCAGGGCCTTCTGATGTTTATTTTAATGGGGTTGGCAGTCTGGGTTATCTCAAATAATTTGGGTGGTTTTGAAAAAGCAAACCAAGAGGTGTTTGCATTGAAACCAGATCTGTTTTCCAGGCAAGGCCTTCGAGGGTATTTTACGGAGCAAAAGTGGTTTAGCCTACTGATCCTTTGGACCTTTTGTGTGCCAATGTTTCCGCAGATGTTCATGCGTTTTTTTGTTTCTAAAGACTTGAAGTCACTTAAAACCTCCACCATTCTTTATGCTATTGTCCCTACTTTCCTATTCATTTGCCCAGTAATTATTGGTGTTTTCGGACATCTTACTTTCCCCAACTTAACAGGGAAGGAAGCTGATCAAATATTGCCTATGATGTTAATGGAACATTCTCCCAAATGGATCGCTGCAATCGTGATGGTTGGAGCACTTGCAGCTTTTATGTCAACACTGGATTCGCAATTATTGGCACTGAGCACCATGTTTACAAGGGATATATACTTAAGTTATATCAATAAGAAGGCAGGCTTTAAACAGCAAGTGCTGGTAGGCCGGATATTGATAATTATTGCTGCTATAATCGGCCTGGCAATTGCTTACAATCCTCCTGGTACATTATTTATTATAGCCAAACAAGCATTCACAGGATTTGCAGTACTTTTTCCAGCTACTTTTGCATTGCTCCATTGGAAGGGGGTTACAATAACCGGATGCATTGCATCAATTGTACTGGGTGAAACGATGGTAGCTGCAATTTATTTCGGCATCATCCCAAATGAAATACTCATGGGTTTTGATCCTATTGTACCCATAATGATAATCACAATAGTTTCTTTGGTAATACCCTGGCCTGCCAAGAACAGCGGTGGCACTGCAAAGGCTATTTTACCAAGGTAACCTTTTTAGGATATACCTGGGATCCAACCTGTAGCTCCAAAGTATAAATTCCAGCAGAAAGGCCAGCTGCAGGGATACTGATATCCATTTCCCCTGCTCCCCTTTCTCCAAGATCATCAGAATATACTACTTCGCCGAGGTAATTCCTCAATACAACTGCGAGATGATCCTGTTGCAATAAAGTAAATGAGACGAATAGATCGTTCTTAACTGGATTTGGAAATATATTTATGCTTTCTCCTTTTATTGACTCTTCTACACCAACAGATATTGAAATCGGAGATGCGCTAACCGTGCATCCATTAGCATCTGTAACCACAAGATTATATGTTCCTGAACCAAGGCCTGTTGCTATAGCTGTTGTTTGGGCAGCTGCATCATCCCACAAATAAGTATAAGGACCAGTGCCACCTGTTACAGTTGCAATAGTGCTGCCATCAGTACAAGAGTTACAAGATGGACTTATTCCACCGCAAGTCACAGCCAGAACAGCAGGTTCAGTAACAGCTGCTACTGATGTAATGGTATCACCGAGGCCATCAACAACAATTACAGTATAGGTTCCAGCACAAAGCCCTGTTGCCGTTGCATTGGTCTGTGCTAATGAATCATTCCACAGATACGTATATGGAGCGACACCAGTATCAGGAGTAGCAGTAATCTCACCCTCACAATCTCCATTGCAAGCATTGCTGATTATCGAAAAAGTAATAGGTTCTGGTACTTGCGACCAGATTTCAATATCGTCCACCGCTGCCTCAACAAGACTTCCACCATCAAGGTTTTGCCCTAAATGAGTACTATCAGAAGCAATGAATTTTATCTGTACATTATTTGAAAGGCTAACATAATCCTCTACGTTAAAGACAAAGCGCCTCCAATTGTTATCGCCCACATAGGTAAATTCTACAGGCACCCATATGTTGCCATCATCTGTAATTTCTACATACCAGGGATCATTGCCAGGATTTGCTGAAGAAGGAGAAGCATTACTAAACCATCGACGATAGGTAATTACCGGATTATAGTAGCCTGATAAGTCCAACGCAGGTGACAATAGGGTTGTTACACCACCATCCACATCATTAAGGCCTACATCTCCACTATTCTTATCAACATTTTTTTCTGTTACAGCACATTGGAATCCCCCTGAAGTAAACTGCGTGGTAGGCGCCAGCTCGTAGCTATTATCGAACATACCCTCAGGCTGCTCATATGCCCACATTCCAGTTGTAGCATCATCACCAGGAACACCAAAGGACCATCCCCCTGAGAAATTATTAAAGTCAAAATCTTCTACGGCCTCTTTCAGGTAATCGACCAAAACATAATAAGGCAATGTAGGGTTCTCAGCATTTGCACCAATAGGCTGGACCGCAGCCAGTACTCCACAGATATTATCGACCACGCCTATGTAATATTCTACAATCACACCCTTAACCTGGGCAGGAATGGCTTTTTGATAGTTAGAGCCTCCTACATTTGACATCACCAATTCTATCCATGCTGTATCCCCTTGTAGCCTGTAGAATAGCTTCACATCGCCCAAATACGTTGTTACCCCCAGGTTAAGGGTTACATCTATCGTAATATCTTGCCCAGCACTAGCCGCTGTAATATCAGTATGTGTTAAGCTAGCATTGGAGATCAACGTGATTCCATGCTTACCAAACGCATCACAAATATCCGCAATATTTGGTGTTCCATTCGATATATCCCCATCATCATCATCTGCTTCCAAGACATCCAGCAAGACATCCTTAAATGCCTGTCCTTCATTTCCGTTAGATGTCTGTGCTTGCAATCCATAATAGGCCTCTGTAAACAGCGCCATAGTAGCATCCATATCAGAACCAAAATTCAGATACAAATCCCACCAGGCTCCTGCAATGATCTCTCCATCGCCATGCACCTCACCAACTATATCATCAGGATAGATCTTAGGATTTATATCATATCGCCTTATAAAATCATTAGGATCAGAATCATTGCCGCCTACTCCTAAGATTGGGTTCTCTGTAATGGCAAGACCCCAAACATCTGCATAGCCCTCCCCCATTGCGCCATTCTGAAAAGACCCACCTTGATCCTGATAAAAATTGTCATTAATACCATGGGCATATTCATGATAAACAACATCACCTACGGTAGCATAAGAAAGACATCCACCGCCAGGAGCATAAAAATTTATGGAAAAACCATCATAAAAGGCATTACATGTATTTGAGTTGTCATCTACATTAGTTTCCAATGAAAAATCCATCCCAGTAAAAGTGGGGATCTTGGATTTTAAATAGTCATGAACAATATTCACATGATAGTAAGCCGTTCGCTCCCTTATGTTAGCATCTGAATCAAAGGAAATAGAATTTGGACCTGCAGCAAAAGCAGTAGTAAATGTAGGGGTAACATTATTGGTCTTAACAGTAGACCAGGTACCTTCCAAGTATACAAAACCTGTTGTAGAACTTGTAATGCCGGTTGTAAGATGTCCAAGAGAATCAGTGAAATAATTCGTGTTATTAATTCTCAGCTTAAGATTCGGCAAGGGCTTAACCTCTGATGGATTATACGAATGTGTCGGATAAACCGTTCCATCCACATCCACTTCCAGATTAGCCTTTGGAGCATGAGTAACAACCTCATTTTGTCGATAAAGTACTTTGCCGTCAACAGCGTCCAGCAAAGTTCTGTATCTGAAAGGAATCTTGTCCTCACCAAAGCCAGAAACCATTACCTCATATACCAATTTGTAATTGTTCTTGTTATTACCTGGAATGGGCAATATCAAAAGCGCAGCTTCTGCCTTACTTAAGCTAATCGATCCGCCCAGTCCTTTACCTGCCAAATTTTCTGCCGTAGCTACTGAAAGCTCTGGAATTATGGAAATACTAATATCATCATACACATCGACACCAAACATTATCACTTTGTTATCTAAGGTCATCTTCACCGTTAACCTGCTAAAAGCTACTTTGAGGCCTTCGTGTTCTTGATAGAAATTAATATGATGGTGTTTTCTTGAGGTGCTTGCATTTGACAGCACCAGTTCTGAGACTGGAACATCAAAACCTGAAAGCTCATTTACAATAAAGTTTAAAGCTCTTTCCTCAGGAGAGCTACCAAAAGTGCTGATCCCTTTCCCATAAGCTCTATGAGGTTTTCGGTTTTCTTCATTAAATACAACCTGCCACGTAGCATGCCTGCCAACAAAGTTAGCCCAACTTTCTTCCGCTCTCAATTTTTCCTGCAAAGCAATATTTGGAATCCTCTTATTATTCTTGATAAATCTAATGTCCTGACTTTTCTTATCTGTATTTAATTCTCCGGTTGCAAAAGAGAAAGGAATAACAATAAAAGCAAGGGTAAATAAAGAGATAATATTTTTCATAGTTCTCATAGCCTTAGTGGATTAATATATTGTAATATTTACAAAAAGTACAATAATCTTCTGTTTAACAGGCGACAAGTTATAAATAATTGTGTGTAATCCAAAATGCCTGCTTTTACTTTTAACTATTTAATAAAATCACATGACCTCATAAGGAGCTATGTTGGTTTGGGCGTTTTTTGAGTCTTTGTTAAATTTCCCTATCTTTCCAACTGCAAGAATATATGTGGTGAACATTTTTATAATGCTATTCAATGAACGACTACCTAGAATTACTGATCTTCTTGGCGGGCTTTTTAGTGGTGTCAATAGCGGCCAACCAAATCGCCAAATACTTTGCCAAGGTGAAGCTTCCATTAATAACAGGATTGTTGATTACCGGGATCATAGCTGGCCCATTTGTTCTTGGATTAATTCCTTCGGATGCCCCTGAAAAACTATTTTTTGTAAACGATTTTGCTCTTGCCTTTATAGCATTTGCTGCAGCTGCTGAATTATATTTAAAGGAGCTCCGGGGAAGAATGAGAAGTATTACATGGATGAGTTTTGGTCAGCTGGTTCTGGCTTTTAGTTTTGGAAGCATTGCGATCCTTTATCTGTCAGATAAAATTCCTTTTATGTCAGCTTTGAGCATGCCTGTGAAAATTGCTATTGCAATGTTAGGAGGCAGTATTTTTGTTGCTCGTTCACCAGCCTCTGCAATAGCGGTTGTGAATGAACTAAGAGCCAAGGGGCCATTTACCCAAACAGCTATGGGGGTTACGGTCCTTGCCGACTTCCTTGTAATTATTGTTTTTGCTGTTGTCTACTCCATAGCCCAGGCTTTAGTACACGATATTGAGTTCAACTTTACGTTCATTATTATTTTGATGTTTGAGCTGTTACTAGCATTTGCTTTTGGTTATGTTACAGGCAAGCTCTTAGGAGTGGTTTTGTCTATTAGAATTAATTTGGCCATAAAATCGGTCATCGTACTTTTTATAGGTTTTGGGGTTTATTGGGCATCTCACTTCTTAGGACTGTGGAGTACGGAGAATCTGAACTTTGATATTTATGTTGAACCGCTACTCATTTGTATAATCGGGAGTTTTATTTTAACCAATTACTCAAGGCATAGAAACGAGTTTCTGAAAATTCTTCACGATGTTGGTCCTGGAATTTATGTGATCTTCTTTACGCTAACCGGTGCTGCTATTTCCATGGATATCTTAGTCAAGGTTTGGAAAGTGGCCTTAATACTGTTTGCCGTTAGGTTAATTGCCATAATCCTTGGTTCTTTATTAGGAGGGTTTTTGGCAAAAGACCCCTGGAAGTATAACCGAATTGGCTGGATGCCCTACGTGACACAGGCGGGTGTTGGCCTGGGACTTGCCACCGTGGTCTCAAACAATTTCCCTGGATGGGGTGAAGAATTTGCCACGGTTATAATAGCCGTAATCGTTCTTAATCAGCTCGTGGGTCCTCCTCTGTTCAAGTGGGCAATAAATATGGCAGGTGAAAGCCATGCCAAGGCGGAAACGCCAGATTTTGATGGTGAGAAAAATGCGGTCATTTTTGGTTTGGAAGGTCAATCCTTTGCCTTAGCTAGACAGTTGAACGACCATGGTTGGAAGGTAATAATTGCATCAAGAAAAGGCATAATAGACCAAGGTATGCTCAATGTAGATATTCGCCCTATAGCTGCAATAACGGTCGATGAAATGAAAAAAATAGGCGTTGATACTGCTGAAGCAGTAGTAACCTTATTATCTGATAAAGAAAATTATCAAATTTGTGAAATATGCTATGAACATTTTGGCACAAAAGACAAGGTGGTTCGATTAAACGACCGGGCTAATTTTGATCGGTTTCACGATCTTGGCGCCTTAATCGTTGAACCCACAACAGCTATAGTAAGCTTATTAGATCATCTGGTACGTTCCCCACAGGCCGCATCTCTTCTTTTGGGAATGGATAAGAACCAGGATACTGTTGATCTCGAGATCCATAATCCAAATTTACACGGCTTATCACTTCGTGACTTGCGATTTCCAACGGATATTCTAATCCTCTCTATTACTCGTGGTGGCCAAACCATGATTACCCATGGCTTCACACGATTGCGACTAAACGATATCATCACAGTAGTAGGCTCCATTGAGAGTATAGCAAATGTGGAGCTTAGGGTAAGCAGGCGCTAAAGCCCATACTCAGAAATAAAATACAATAGCGTTGCTATTGATGCAGCTCCCAATTCCAGCTCTCTTTTATTTACTTTGTCAAAAGTATCTATCGAGGAGTGGTGATAATCAAAATACCTCTGACTGTCAGGCCGATAACCAATTAAGACAGTCCCCTGTTCTTTTAATGGCGTAATATCAGCACCTCCCCAGCCTTTTTCTATTCTCAATAGGTCATAATCCTCAAATATATGATTCCACCTTTGAACTTTCTCAATATCACTTGCATTGGCGCTAATGCCAAAACCTCTTGGGGTAAATCCTCCTGCATCAGACTCTATCGCAGCAATATGGTTTTCGCCATTTTTCTTTGCCAGCTCAGCATATTTCTTGCCTCCACGCAAACCATTCTCTTCATTCATAAACAAGACAGCTCGGATCGTTCGTTTTGGCTTAATATTTAAGGCTTTAAAAAGTCTCAAAGCCTCAATTGCCTGAACGCATCCAGCGCCATCATCATGTGCGCCATGTCCTAAATCCCAGGAATCTAAATGGCCCCCTACTAAAATGATCTCCTCCGGTTTTTCAGAGCCTTTTATCTCCCCTATTACATTAAAAGATTTTTCATCTGGCAAGGTCTGACAGCTAAGCTCGAGATGAAACATGGCATTGGGGTCTGTTTTTAATAGAACACTTAAATAATCTGCACCCTTGGTGCTTATTGCTGCAGCCGGAATCTTAACACCCGCAGAATCATATTTCATTGATCCGGTATGGGGCACATCATCCAGTGCAAGGGTCATAGATCTCACAATAACCCCCAAAGCACCATACTTTACCGATTCTGCAGCCCCCTTATGTCGTTGATTTACAGCACCTCCATAGGCAGGACCTGTTATAATCAGCTTAGGATCCATAGGACGATTAAAGAAGACTATCTTGCCATTGATGCCTGTTTTACCTAATGCTTTCAGCTCATCAAAACCATGTACTTCAACCACCTCAGCTTTAATGCCTCCTTCCGGAGTACTGATAGATCCTCCAAGGGCACAAATAGGCACTTTCCTGTTTTCCTTCCCATCAGAAGTATAAATTACACCTTTCTCCACATCTCCCCGGATCCAATGAGGTACCATAACCTCTTGCAAAAAGACCCTGTCAAAACCATGCTTCTCCATCTCTCTTTTGCCCCATTCCACGGCCCTAGCAGCCTCAGGAGATCCACTTAGCCTAGCTCCTATATCATTACAAAGAACATCTAACATTTCATAACAACGGCCTTTGGTTAGAGCTTCATCAAATATCTTCCTTGCAAAAGTGGAGTCTTCTTCTCCAGCAAAGCAAAAAGCAGGAAAGAGGGCAATCAATATCAATGTAAAATATCTCATAAGTTTTATTTATTCATTTACAATAGCTGAACAAGGCAAAAATATTATATTATTATGACAATTGAGGAGAGCAAAATGTATCATGCAGCATTATTCGTATTTTTCTTTTCCCCTTGTTGAAGCACGCCCTCCACAATTAAAAACTGAGCAAGGATATAGGAAGCCATAATAATGATTTGAGAATTTTCAACAGGCACAAGGAATTTGTTAATGGCTAAGACAGCATCAGAAATCATGAATATGATAGCACCATAATAAACGTACCTGAAACTTTTTGCGCTTACCTTTTCTATCCTATTAAGGGCAAAAACTACCATGGTGGTAATCACAATTGTATATAAAAGTACCGGAATCTTCAATTCACCCAAGGCGGGATATAGGGAATAAAATAAAAACACCCCAATGAAAACAAAAGGGAGAGCAGCAAGAGGACGCTTTCTTATATATGATCCTTCACCATCAGCAGAAAGGGAAAATGCGATAATGTAAAAAATATGCGTGATTAAAAAAGCTGCCAAACCGCCTATAAAATACATTTGCCCATGATCGACAAACATCAGTAAAACATCACCAATCCAGGAGAAAACCAATCCAAATTGGATAAACCGGATGGTTTTTGTTTGAACACCCCTTGCTGAAATAAACAAATACAATAAAAGCACAATAAGCAGCAAGGGTTTGCTGGTCATGTGTAAGGTTGGAATGGTAAACCAATGGCTGGCAAGCTCAGCAATTGCAAGCAAGAAATAAAATATTAAAAGAAGTTTAGGTTTCTTCATTTGCTAGTTCTCCACTGTTACAGCGCCAGAATCTTGACTTATAAGGTGTTTCTGATTAAGCAGCAGCCATACACTAGAGGCTAAGACATAAGCTGCTATGAGAGGAACCAACAATAAAAGATTAACCTGGCCATAGAAGAATGCAGGCAATGCTAATATCGCCAAGAGCCTTATAAGTTCCAGCTTGCGCAGCCAC
>JYMV01014903.1_pt1 | contig 12403 bp, 14 predicted proteins | sample 338911 | NCBI WGS metagenome assembly JYMV01 (sample SAMN03354496, study PRJNA234377) | hydrothermal vent metagenome | biome: Deep sea; feature: Hydrothermal plumes at the Eastern Lau Spreading Center, Western Pacific Ocean; material: Seawater | place: Tonga | collected 2009 | depth 2000 m m | reverse complement strand
CTGGGCTGTACAAGGCGGAGATGGCTATGCAGCCTCGATCGGTGGTGCGGCCTCCGTCTCCACAGATGCCCAGGGCGAGTGGTGGGGAATGAAGGGCGCAGGCACCATACCCCATTCCCTGATCGCCGCTTGCGACGGGAGCACGGTCGAGGCAACAAGATCGTTCGCGGAGACTTTTCCGGATACATCACTGGTGGCTCTAGTTGATTTTGACAATGATTGCGTCAAAACCTCACTGGAAGTGGCTCATGCGATGGGGGATCGCCTCTGGGGTGTCCGACTCGATACTTCTGAATCGATGGTAGATGTATCACTCAAAGATGCAGACGACCTTACCGATAAGGCCGGTGTAAACCCAACATTGGTCCGCAATGTACGTCAGGCACTGGACGATGCCGGGTTCGGACGTGTGCGGATCGTGGTTTCTGGCGGTTTTGACGTCGACAAGATTGCATCATTTGAATCGGAACAAGTACCCACCGACGCCTATGGCGTCGGCTCTGCCTTTATGAAAGGCAGTTTCGATTTCACCGCGGACGTGGTGAAACTGGACGGAGCGCCGATGTCGAAAACCGGCCGTCATTTTCGGAGTAACGAGCGCCTGGTCCCGCGCGCCTTGATGACCAACTGATCAGGCGATCTGGTCAGTACTCGAGTTGTTCTGAATTCAGATTAAGCGTTGTGGCTGATGCTCATCCGCCCGGCCGACCAGCCCTGACTCAGTGCCTCGGTGAGCCCAGCTGGATTTCGACAGTCACCGATAAACGTTTGTGGGCAGGACAAAGCCCCCGCCAATTGAGGCAGTGGGTTATCGGGGACTGATCCCAGGGCAAGAACCAGGACGTCAGCCTGTATTCGTTGCTCGTCTCCCGATGAGTTACAAACCATAACAGCCGATCTCTCGCACCGTATCAGCTGTGACTGCATCATAATGTTCACCCCGTAGTGCCTGAGCGACGCCAGACGCATTTCGCGTAGATTCCATTCCAATACACCGCCGGCCCGTGACCCCTTCTCGACGATGGTGACCCGATCAGCGGTCGTTGACAGAACCTCGGCAACATCCAGGCCGACAAGCCCACCACCGACAACCACCACTTCACCAGTCAGCGACTCTCGTGTGGCAAGCACTTCAGTCGCCTGAACCACATGCTCGTGCAGTGTGCTGCCGTCCAAAATCAACGACCTTGGTACGCCCCCGGTCGCAACAACCAGGTAGTCAGGCTGGAGTGACCGGACCAGATCCAGATTAACTACCGTGTCCAAATAAATCTGAATTTCCGCACGATCGACTTCTTCTAAAAAATAGTCCAACAATCGTTGAAACTGTGGCTTGGACGCAAAACCGGCTGCCAGCTTGAGTTGCCCTCCCAGAGCACTTTCGCGCTCAAGCAATGTCACCTGCCGACCGCGATCAGCGGCTGCTAGCGCCGTTTCCAGACCCGCTGGTCCACCGCCGATCACCACGATATGGCCTGGTTCGGGTTGCGGTACCTGAGTCGTTTCTTGACCCATTTCTGGATTGACAGCACAGCGCGTCTGTTTGACGCCAACAAACTGAATGCAGACGTTGCAACCCAGGCACGGTCGTATTGCCGAAGCGTTCTTCTCTGCCGCTTTACGCGGAAGGTCAGGATCTGCAATCAAGGCTCGTCCCATGGATACCAGATCTGCAGATCCGTCTTGGAGGAGGCGTTCGGCTGCATCCAGATCGACGATACGACCTACCGCAATCACAGGAAGATCAGACTCCTGACGAATGGCCCTAGCCAGATCACCAAGGCACGCATATTCCTGCAGGTAGGGCTGTACGATCCATTCCATACTCGAATAACACCCAGCGGACACGTGCAGTGCAGAAAATCCCGCCCTCTCAAACAAAGGGACCAGACGCCTTGCCACATCTAGGGTCAAACCACCCTCGAGTTTTTCGTCGGCTGAAAAACGCAATAGAACCGGGAAGTCATCACCGACCGCTTCTCGAATGCCACTACCGATTTCTAGAACAAACCGGGCCCGACGTTCGCTGTTACCGCCGTAGGCATCTGTCCGGTTATTGGACAGTGGTGAGAGAAACTGTGCCCCGAGATAGCCATGAGCGGCGTGAATCTCGACCGCATCGAAACCGACCTGCTTGGCCCGAACTGCACCTGCTACAAAGTCAGCAACCAACTGGCGTATTTCTGTACCGCTGAGTACTGAAGGTACAGCTTTCATCACCGGACAAGGGATCGCGGATGGAGCCACCAGCGAATTGCCCGTATATTTCGGATGCATCTGTCGACCCGGATGAAATAACTGTATCGCAGCTCCTGCACCAGTGCTTTTTATACCTGCCGCCAACCGCGTAAGACCTTCCTCATACCCCGCGTGATGAACCTCAAGCGTGTTTGGATAGTTCGCCGATCTCGGAGTCACGGCTGTGTTCTCAACGATGATGAGTCCAACTCCCCCTCGGGCTCGCCGATTGTAGTATTCGTAGAGTTCGGATGACACGCTCCCATCAGGTGCGCCGTACAACGTGGCCATGGGCGGCATCACAATCCGATTGCGAAGCGTAAGCGAACCGATGGTCGTACTCTGAAATATTGTCATGCGTTACGGCAGATGCTGTTGACGACTGACCATCGTTCAGTTACTGGAACTGACATTCAACTGTTGAAGTCCTGTACGCGTGATCTTGCCCGATGAAGTCTTGGGCAACTCGGCTAGAAACACAACGTCTTGGGGGCACTTGAATGTCGGCAGTCGATCGGCACAGTGGGCCAACAGCTCTTTATCGGATAACTGATAACCCGCGCGCACCACGATGTAAGCCCGAGGGGTTTCGCCCCAGTCTGGATCAGCGATACCGCAGACAGCGGCTTCCAGCACCGCGGGGTGATCGAAAAGGATATCCTCGATCTCCTGAGGGTAGATTTTTTCGCCACCACGTTTGATCATGTCATTCTTTCGACCGGCGATAAAAATGTATCTCTCCTCGTCCATATAAGCCATGTCCCCTGTACGCAGCCAACCGTCACGAATTGCCTTGGCGGTATTCTCCGGATCCCTCCAGTAACCGGCCATCACACTATCACTTCGAACGCAAATCTCACCGATTTCCCCATAGGGCACTTCAACACCATTGTCATTCATGATGGAAAGTTCATGGCCCGAATGAGCACGCCCACAGGATTTCAGGCGTTCCAGTTCTCGCACAGGCGCGCTGAGATCATGGATTTCGGGACCCAGTATGGCGATATTGGCTGTCGTTTCTGTCAGACCGTATCCCTGAAATAGGGTCGGCCCAAAAAGTGCAATTGCTCTCTTTAATCGGTCCAGTGGCATAGGTGCTGCGCCGTAACCGACTCGCTGCAGGCTGGACAGGTCGTAACGATCAGCATCGGGTACCTCCAACATTCGGAATAGCATCGTCGGCACAAGAAACAGATAGGTAATCTTTTCACGCTCAATGGTTTTCAACACCGTCACTGGATCGAATCGATCCAGAGTGACGCTGGTTCCGCCGAGGCAGTAGGTCGTGAGTGTCTGCAAAACAATGGCAGCAACGTGGTACAACGGACAGACGTTAAGATTCACCGTATCATCAGAGAGCGCGACACCACGGACGGAATCGATTACGTTTGTACAGACGTTTCGATGATTCAGCATCACGCCTTTTGGCCGCCCTGTGGTGCCGCTCGTGTACACCAATAACAGCAGATCGTCTCCATGAACTACCACCGACGACTCCTTGTTGGATGCGGCGGCAAGAAACGTGCTGTAGTCCCAAGCAAAATCGACCGGGTCGCCCAGAGAAATAAAGTACTTGAGCGCAGGACAACTCGACCTAATTGCTTCAACAACTTCTGCAAACTCCGGTTGAAAAAAAATAATCCGGGCACCACAGTGCTGCAGAATGTAGGACAACTCATCAGGCTTAAGCAGGAAGTTCAGCGTGGTCAGCACAAAGCCGCCTCTGGCGGCTGCCAGGATGCCCTCGATATAGATGTGACTGTTGCGAGACAGGAAAGCGATTCGGTCACCTTTCGCAAGACCGACTTCACTCAGAGCATTGACAAATCTATTCAACCGCGGAGTCAGCGCTCCATAAGTGACGACACTCCCGTCAAATCGGGATGCTATTCTGTCCGGAATCATCTGCGCGTTGTGCCGGATGATCTGATCGAACGTATTTATGGACTGCGCTGGCATTGTCGGCCTTATCGGATTCAGCCGGAAATATAAAAATCGACACCGTTCACGTTAAACAAACCTCACAAAAGCCACATCAACATTCCAGACTGGAACAATCCAACAAAGAATATAGAATTGTCGTTGGCAACACAAAACTCTGGAACTGGTTATGACTCATTCGGCTGAGTGGTATTTCGACTTCATCTCGCCATTTTCATATCTACAATTTAAGCACTTCGGTAGGCTACCCGATTCTCTGGAAATTCGACTGGTCCCTGTTCTGTTTGCAGGACTGCTGAACCATTGGGGCCAGAAAGGACCCGCAGAAATTCCGACCAAGCGGATCGAGATGTACCGCTATTGTCACTGGTACGCCCAGCAGAATGGCATTCCCTTTAAAACGCCACCAGCCCATCCATTTAATCCACTCAAGGTTCTACGGCTGGCGATCGCACTGAATGCCAAGCGCAATGCAGTCGCTGTGATCTTCGATCATATCTGGGGCGATGGCAACGACATACATACAGATCACGGATTTCAGATGCTGGCTTCAAGTCTCGGGGTCAGCGACGCAGAAAACCTCGTGTCCTCAGATACCGTCAAGAAAACACTTCGGGACAACACTGAACGAGCGGTGTCAGTGGGTGTTTATGGTATTCCGACCTTTGTTATCAATGACGCGCTATTTTGGGGATTCGACCGCACGGATATGCTACTGGAGTACCTCAAGGATCCCTCTTTGCTGCAAACACCCGAAATGCTGCGTCTGACCGCAATACCATCAGCCGCTGAGCGAAGTCGTTGACTCCAAACAGCATACCACCGTCAGCTGTCGTCGGCCTACCCTAAATCTAGGTTTCAGCCTCCGCCCGCAACCGACTTTGAACGACTGAGATACCATCGTCTACAGGAATGTGCCTTGGATTCCAGAACCGGGGGTAGCAAAGATCACGCTACTCGATATATCAGCTGATAAAAACAGCCGACTTGCCAAATAACATTTTTTTATTTCCACTGCAGTACGCAACTACGGATATTCTGGAGCGGACAGTTGTCATCATTACTGTCCTCCTAGAGTTGTCATTATGCCGCGGTAGAATCCAAATGTTCTACCGCGGTTTTGTTTGCATCAGCCTACAAAGATGGTTCTAAGTACTCGGAAAGATATACGCCATTGCGATCAGGATCGAAGCCCAGCAAGCCAGCGCAAACATAAAACCTAAAAGAGTACCCATAGTTCTACCTCAATAGCTACTGCTCAAAAATGACCGGACCGGAAACCGGGTCTGTAACACCCAACTCCGGTGAGATCTCCTCCATCATATGACGGATAGAGTTGAGAAACTCTATCATCAGAGGTCGTGCTTCAATCAAATCACTCTCTGACTCCCATATGGCCACAAAACAATAGCTGTAATCACCCGTCTGGATCAAGAATTGGCTGAGCAGTCCATCGTATTTTGAAAGCTCAGAATGGTGCTCAAGAAATTCATCGTGACAGTCTGCTTTTACAGTAGTTCGGACAACGTTCATGAACTTGGCCATAATTTCTACTCCCAGGTGGGAGCTATCGGTGAGATAGCGGCATATCAAATGCGAATGTCGATTTCCACATGGAAGTTTAACCCATAGACAATCGAGGTTCTCAGTTTAGTTGAGCTTCGATCATTGTTTAATTGAATGCTTTATGAACGGGTCGTACGAAATCTTCAAGAAGACGTATAGATTCTGTACACCAGATATAAGAGCCCTGCAGCGGCGCTGAACTCCATCAGGAGCACGCCCATGATCATCCACCGATTGAGTTTTCTTTTCGGCAAATACGTGTTGTTCTTCTGGGCAATCTGCCGCTCTTCTTCATAGCTCAACTCTTTTTCTAATCTACCGCGCATTACCATAGTGCCTGTCAACGCATTTCCGAACAAAAGTCTGTTTGTCTTATTTTATCCTGATCCCAGTCCAGTTCCATCACCCAGCATCCAAAATAGACTTCACATATTTTAAACTTCTGATATCCTGTTGACTGCGGTACACGGTATTGCAATTTATAGAAGTTTGGATTTACACATCACTAAACACACAACCTAAGGACACCAATATGGCTTCGAAAAACGGACAACTGACCTTCAATTTCGCACTGCTTGTACCCGCTGAAAATACTGCAGCAGTCGAAGAAATCATCGCGGGGCATGCGGCTTGGATGAAAGAAAACCACTCGCTGGAGGCTGGTAGCGGGATCCATCTTGTCGACTATCACGTGGCCAAGGGTGAAGAAGCCAACGACCTGTTGGACCCAAGTAAAGGTACAACCGGTAATGTTCTGTATTGCATCAACGAAGTCTACGTCGAAGCAGATGGTATTGAACAGCACATGGGACAAGCCATGCAATGGGATGGCCTTGAAGCTTTCGCGGGTACCTTAATGCAATATGGGAAAGTGCTCATCGGTGGGGGATCAGTCATACATTCAATGAATGGATAGCTGACGGAGTGCTAATCTGATGCACTAATCTGTTGATTAGCCCCGCTAGTCGGGGCTTGACCAGATATCAATCAACAACTATTGCATTATCTATAGAAGGAGCATCGCATGAGTATCACGGTGGTGATATCGGCTCAAGTATCAGATTTTGATCTGTGGAAATCCAAGTTCGACGAGCTTGAAGATCAACGCATTGCAACTGGTATCAACGCGAGAGCTTATCGCAAACCAGATGACCCGAACACCAGCTATGTCATTGGCACCGCACCGTCGAAAGACGTGTTTGTTGAGTTTTTTACTTCGCCGGATAGACAGGCGATCCAAGACAGCGGCGTGATAACGTCAGCGCCAGAGATTACCTTCCTGGAAGAATGTTGAGGTAACTGTTCTACCTGCCCCCAGTGAGGGGGCAAATTCTACATCTGGGTGAGCGGGGTATACGACTGTATATCCCGCTTTTCTTTCGCTGCTTAGTTGCCTAAATCGATTAACCGCCGGGTTTCGGTCAGCCGTCTACTTTTTCTACTCCTCCTGATCTGCTAATGTCTGATTCACCAACTTCCAAATGAGAACACCTATGTACTTCAGAGTAACCACCTATGGGTTTGATGCCGGTCGGCGAGATGAGTTTCTCGCATTAGCAGATACGGTGCGTGACGACATGAAAGCCGTACAGGGCCTTGAAACTGTCCACAGTTGTGAAACCGGTGAAGGCCAGGGGATGATCGTCGCACGCTATGACAGCGAGGCATCCGCAACGGCGGCACAGCCGACAATCCAGGGGATTTTTGCCAAGATGGCTCAATTCATGACCAGCCCACCTGACGCCAAAGGTGGCACGGTAATCTGGGAGATGTAGGTCTTCAGCAGGCAAATGAGAAAGCCCCGCAGAAGTGGGGCTTTTCAGTGTAGAGCGATGGTTTTTAATTGGCTAAAGATCATCTGGAATGTTGTTCCACTCCTCGATTGTGATTGCCCTGCCGGGATAGGCAGGCCTGGCGAAGGGCCAAACCTCGCTGATCCACTTTTTAACAGCACCATAGAGATCCGAATCCAAGCCGTTAGCCAGTTGCGATACCCTCACCCACATTGAAATCACCACATCAAAGCAGCTCTTCCGACTGGGCTCCAGGTAAACACAACCAAGGCATCGCGTTTCGTCCAGTGTCATTACGGTATAAGCAAACGAATAACGAAGCGTAAACTCTCTCTGGTGCCAGCCAAGGTCTATCAGATCCTCCTCAAGCGTTAGTCCAACGGGCCAGTTGGAACCCGAGATCAGACTGTAGGTATTTCGAAGGTGATCGACGCTAGACATCACAGCATCATAGTCTTTGATCAAATCGTTAATGCTCAACATCCGCAATTTGAACTGCTCTGTCGCCAGCTCGGAAGGAACGATGAAGTCCTCGCTCACCAGAGTTTTTCGATTCTCCATACTGATTAAGATTTAAAATCTATATGTAGGTTGACAAAAATTCTCGCAAGAAATCTAAACATTTAGAACTGCTAAACCTGAAAACATTAACCTATTAGTTTGACATCGGCGTTGCAGCAGTTTTCGTTCTGATAATTTTTTCAATTTTTAAGAGTGTGCTCCTGAGAATTGAACCGGTATCACCGAAGAAGTTTATTTTACTTAGATTAAATAAAAAAGGTCTACACAATCACAGTAGGCCCGATTAGCAAAACAACTGCTCGTACCTGTAAAATTGAAGGCCTATTATTTTCACAACCCAGTAGGAGACCCCAATGTTCGGGAAATACAATGATACCCCTGCCGCAATCAGCCTAGGCCTATTTCTATTAGGCGGTCTTTTTTATGTCGTGCAACTTCTATTCATGACCGAATCGTGGCTGGCAGAGAACGGAATCGGCCCCGAAGCAATCGGTGTCGCCAGAGTGCTAGGATTTACGTGGCTCGGCTTGACAATCGGTTTGATACGGACATACGCCACTGGTCCGGATGGACAGAGTACCTACTTTTTTGCTTTGTTGATCGCACAAATCGGCATACTGGTCAACCTATGGCACCAGCACCTTTTTGCGGAAGCAGCTACCGTAATTGACGATGCCATCATCGTTACGGTACTCACCGCTTTACTGCTGATTGGCTATTTCCGGATCCGCTCCCGACTATAATCTTAGGCAGATCGTGATACCCTGGGTGGGTAATACCCTCGCTTGAGTCGTGTCACCCAGCTTGAGATTTATCCGCAGTTGATCAAGCGGGGTATACCTTGGTATACCCCGTTTTTTCGATCGGAACGCTCAGGCTAACGTTCGGCAACGACTGGACCGGATACCGGGTCCGTAACACCAAGCACAGGCGAAATCTCTTCCAGCATGGGCCGAATGGTGTCAAGAAACTTGATCAGGTTCGGTCTGGCTGCAGCAATAGCATCTTCAGATTCCCATTCCGAGACTCCACAGAACTGGCAATCTCCCGTTTGAATTAGCCGCAAACTGATTCTTCCCGGAGCAGGTGGTCCATTTGACCAAGTGCTCACGAATTCCTCTGTCTGTACTGATCTCACTTTGAACCGTACAACGCTCATAAACGTAACCATGGCACCCCCAGAATATATCCAGCCGCCAGTTATGCCCAACACCTCACCGACCGTGTAACTCTCTTTGCCTTATTTTCTGATCAACAACAATTGGCCTTTTGCTGGATTGGCGGACAAGGCACCGTGCCGTATGAACAGAATACACAACAATCCCCCAGTTTGGGTTTCAGCATCTCGTGGCAAGATTCACACTCGTAGAACCACAGACAGGCATCAGTCGGCATTTTCTCTTTTGCCTGATGATGGCATTCAGGACAAGTAACTACCGACTCGAGCGTTACTTTTGAATTCATGTCTGCTCTCTAGTCTCCACGTCGCACAGGAGTGATCCCGACACCTTAACCTGCCACTACACTCATCAACTCAACCAGCGTGGAAGAACATTTGGTACGTTTCCTATTGTCTTTGTTATGGCCATTACCCGAACTTTAAACACCTGACGATGGCTCATTATGATTGGTTAACCAAATATGATCGATTTGCAGTTTGTGGGGTATTGTCAAAAATTGTAATCTATACCGATTCAACCCTAGGAGGAAATAATTATGACAGTAGTAATTGCTGCAGCTGTGAAGCCAATCATTGGAAAGTCGCAGCTAGCAGAAGAGCGGGTACGCAAGGTGGCTGCTATTTATGACCATCATGGCGGAAAAGTCCGCGTGGCGAGGGTAATTATGGGTATGTATGCCGGAAGCATGTTACTCCAAACAGCGACACCAGATTTTACGACGGCAACATCTGTTATGTCCGGTGCAATGAACGATGATGCTTATCAACAAGTGATGCAAGAAAGAGAGGAAAATCCAGGTGCAGAGATGATGGGTCCGTTTATGTTTCGGACAATCTATGGTGATATTGCGTGGGATACACACCCTGTATCGCAGATGCGGATCTACCAGATAGCGCGAAAGAATATTCCAGCCGCTGTATCTATTCTAGGAGAAGTCGACGCACTGACTGAAGACATTAAAGTCGTCGGTGTGGCTCCTGTTGTCTCGGACGATATGACCATCATACACGCAACTTATCAGTTCAAATCAATACCACACTGGGGCGAACAGATAGATAAGATCGGGATGTCTGAGGAGTTCCAGCAGCTTGTTAGTAAAGCCAACGAATTGGGTACGTTGGTTTCGTCAGGGGTATACATGACAATATAGTGTGTCCCATTCAGCACGTCTGCCGATGTACTGAACCAGCCATAACTTGGATAAAGGTCTCGTTTTCGCGAGGCCTTTATTACAGACTTTTCAAACTATTTTTTAATCTACCAACCACCATGACCAGGGCTGGTTCCATCTGATACAAATGCGCTATGCATATAAGATCAGAGGATTTAGCCAAGAGACTAGGGTAGATTTTGAACCATAAATAAGCACCCTACGGTGTAGGGCGCTAACAATAATCAGGTTCTCGGTGGCGTAAATTGAACATTCTTTGCGGCGCTGCGCACCTCCTCAATATCGACTGATTCTAAAGTGACCAACTTATCAATAGCGCCACTCCCTTTGGCTTTTAAGCCCATGGCAGCGATTACTGCAAACGAATCCGCATCGGCTATGACACAGAAGTCATATTGACCACGGGTAATGTGATAGTCCACTAACTTGGCTCCAACGCTACTATGTGCAACTTCCATCGCTGCCCTACGATCAGAATCACCATCAACGAGTCCCGCAGCACCTTGATTGGTATAGGTTCCTAAAGTTATATATCTAGACATCGTACTTCCTCCTTAAATTGAATTAACGTAGACGTCATATCCTACGCCCAACATCCCAAAAAAACCGTAAACCTCTTTGCCACTATTTTGTCTCAATAAAGACTTCGGTCCACTTGTCGGTGATGGATAGATTGGAATAGTTACTGTCTAGCCAACCAATCCTCCCGAATAATCTGGAACCCCGGTAGGTCTTCTCCATAAGCAAGTCGAACTCCTGTGCTCATAAACCCAATCTTTTCGAGTACCCGCCTTGAACTATGGTTTCCAGGATCGATAACGGCCACGACTTCCCCAAGATGAGAATCCTCAAATGCAAATCGCAATATGCGCTCGACAGCTTCGGTTGCATAGCCGTTTCCCCAAGCGGATCGTTTTAAAAAATATCCAATCTCTATCTCACCCGCCGGTAACTGGCCTTCGACCAGCTGTTCCCAGTCCGTATCGTCCTTGTCAGTGGGTAGCGGTAGTAATGCGATACTTCCAAGACTCTCACCAGTAGTTCCATCGCAGATACACCATACCCCAACACAACCATTTCCACCACGACGGGTATACACCTGCATCTCCCCAACGATCTTCTCTTTTGGGATTGTGCCCCCGGCATATTGCATGACCAGCTCATCCGTAAACATCTCTATGACCAGACTCGCGTCGTTAATCGAAAGAGGCCGTAAGACCAACCTTGTTGTCGTTAATTGAAGTTCCACGAACTGCCTATGTTGGTATTTGCCGGCTAGATCTGAATAGCCCCATCCCGCTATCTTAAACAGGGGAGACACAACTATTCTGCCGTGCTAATTGCGGCGGAAATTTATTTCTGCCTCGAGTCCTTTAATCCCCTTGATAGATTTTAAACCCGATTGACTACCTCCTCGTGTTTGATGGGGCGAACTGTACTGGCGCCAGCTTTCAGTACATCAACCACGGCTTCTATGGTTATAACCACCATGCCAAGCACGGCAGACAAAACCACAAATAATCATAAAGCACACAAGATTACTTTAGGACGATCAGTCGAAGACGATCTTTCTACTCCATCACGCCATTTTAGTTAGGAAATAAGGAGTGGCACGAGGGATGTGCCCGGCTTTTTCCGGGTTTCTCAAAGCTTTCAGGGGCATAAACAACTCTGCCTCACCACAAGGACTACATACCACAACAGTGTTCCCGAACACTCCTTGCCCCCTTTAAATTCTTACTCAATAACAACATTTTGATTGCATCAGGAACCGCACTGACAGATATTACGCGTGCCTAAATTTTCGAAATATCTCTGAGGCCTCTGCCACAGGGGCATCCCATGGTGGAAAACAACCGGACTGGCATATTTCTCATCATCATCGGGATGACTATATTTTCCATCCACGATTCGTTGATCAAAGTATTGTCGACAGATATCTCCTTAATCCAACTACAGTTCGTTCGTTCATTAGTCGGTGTCTTGACAAT
>JYMV01023622.1_pt1 | contig 12407 bp, 6 predicted proteins | sample 338911 | NCBI WGS metagenome assembly JYMV01 (sample SAMN03354496, study PRJNA234377) | hydrothermal vent metagenome | biome: Deep sea; feature: Hydrothermal plumes at the Eastern Lau Spreading Center, Western Pacific Ocean; material: Seawater | place: Tonga | collected 2009 | depth 2000 m m | reverse complement strand
CAGGCGCTTCCTCAGCAGCAGGAGCCTCTTCAGCAGCAGGCGCTTCCTCAGCAGCCGGAGCCTCTTCAGTAGCTGGTGCTTCTTCAGCAGCCGGAGCCTCTTCAGCAGCAGGCGCTTCCTCAGCAGCCGGAGCCTCTTCAGTAGCTGGTGCTTCTTCAGCAGCAGGGGCTTCAGCAGCAGCAGTTGCAGCAGCAGCTTCAGCAGCCATTTCAGATGCAGCGTTAGCAATCTTTACTTTACGAGCTTCGTTTATTTTCTTCTCGTTTGCAAGACTATCAGCTGCTTCTTTTGCACTTTTCGCACCTACAGCATCACGCTTAGTGTCAAGCTTACCTTGCTTTTCATTGTACCAAGCTTCGAAGCGTTTTGTCGCTTCAGCCTCAGTAAGAGCACCTTTAGCCACTCCTTTAAGAAGATGGTGATGGTAGATCGCTCCAGTGTGCTTTAATATCGCACGAGCAGTGTCAGTAGGTTCTGCTCCAACGCCTAACCAGTATAATGCTCTATCGTGTTTAATCTCGATAGTTGCAGGGTTAGTGTTAGGATTGTAAGTACCGATTTTCTCGATGAAACGACCGTCTCTTGGTGCACGAGCGTCAGCAGAAACCATATGGTAGAAAGGTTTTCCTTTCTTACCATGTCTTTGTAGGCGTAGTTTTGTTGCCATAGTGGAAGAACTTTTTATAAGGGTCCTAAACCCAGTTGTTAATCAAAAAATGTGAGCGCAAAAGTAATATAAAACCTACAGATGTGCAATAAAGGAGTGGGTTATTTCAAAAGAAACATTTTCCTTAGCAATTACTACCGAAATACCCCAACCATATTAGTAAATCCCCCACTGTAGTGCTTTCATCCCCGTTCAGGTCAATACTGCAATTCATTATGCAACCAATTGAAGAAAGTAATATTTGCAAATCACTTACTCCATAGCTCCCGTTTCCATCAAAGTCTCCTGGGCATAATGGACAAGCTGCGTTATTAAAAGTGGCGTTCGCTAACAGAATGTCTGAGCCCCAAACTGGGTCAAGTATTTCTGTAGAAAAGTACCCCTCTGAGGCAATTGAAATTCCATTCCATATTGTAGGCGATGTAGGACAAACCTCGACTTCTTCCATTACCATATCCAACACGAACAATCCACCGATAATGTCGGAAATGAGTATTTTACCCGAAGGGAGTGCGCTGTGGACTCCCCAAGCTCCGGCGAATCCAGCGTGTGAGTTTTCTATGAACGTGTCGAACCAAGCTATGCGCTTCGGGTTGACAGGATCTCTAACATCGAAGACTTGTAGACCGTCATGGTAGTATGAAACGAAAACAAGACCGTCTCTCATCATTAAATTGTGCGGAATAGATAAAAGGTTTACTTCTGAACTGAGAGTTGAAAGTACTTGTAAGTCTGTTAGGTCAGAGGTGTCTACGACTTTTAGGGGTGAGCCGTGAGTCTCGTCAGCGAAAACATAGATTTGGGCTTGAGAGTCCCACCACCCGCTGTGATTACCGCCTTGGAAGGGGTAGTCGGTGAGGGTTCCGAGCATCTGGGGGGTGGGAGCGATTTGCATTACGAAAAGTCCAGCTCCGCCCGAGTTTATCCATGCAGTGTCGTTTTCGACGTAGATATCGTGACAGTAGTTTACCCAGGGTGAAAGATCTAAGTAAGGTGTCGGAGCAGTGGGGGTGGAGACGTCAAGAACTCTGACTGGCGTATTAGCTCCGGGACTCGATGTGCTGCATAAGTATAGTAAGTTCGAAGCATTATCTACAAATACGTTATGGGCGGTAATGCAGAACTCGTTACTGTCGTACAATGTGGTGACTGAGTTAGGAAGGGAGCTGAGATCAAATATTTGGAGAGTACTCGCTCCTTGATCGCACACTGCATAGAGTACGTTCCCGTTAATGTGGTAGTCTCTATGAGTTACGTACGAGCCTCCAATAGCTCCAGGTAGAAATGCCACTTCTATAGCTTCACCCGAGGCGGAAATATCTAGAATATGAGTTCCCATAGTCGAGCCTAGAATTGCATACTCTGTTCCATTCATTAGCAATCCCTCTACATCGCTAAAGGATCCTCCAAACCCAGTTATGGGCAATGTCGAATCTGTCCAATATCCGAACAACTCTACATTGTCCGACCGCCTTGTGCAACTTCCATCGTCTATGGTAGCAAGGGGTTCATAATTGAAAGCGTCTTGATTCATACATCCGGGGACGGGGCAACCTGCGATAAGAGGAAGAGGCATGGTGGCATTATCGCCAGGGGGATTTGGTACTAGTCCGGAGGTTATTAAAGCTCCGAATTCATCATAGAAGGATAATTCTGCACCTTGCCAACCATCGCCATAGGAGTCATTCATCCAAACCGTATAGCAATCTGGTGTTAGACAGAAGTCGTTAGTGTATTGAGTATAGCTGGCGAATCCAGTGAATGGTCCAGCTACGGAAGTGCCGAATTCATTATTAATTCCCCACGAAAGTTCCTCTCCGTAGGAGTCACCTGTTAAAACAGTATACACAGCCATTTCTCCTGGCGGACAAGTAATCACTCCGCATTCGGGCGAAGTGAATAAGTCGATCATAGTAGAAAATGCCCCAACAGTACCTGACGCTAGTAATTCACCGGTTACAGTTGTGAAAGTGATTTCACCATTATGCCACCCGTCGCCATATGAGTCCTCTAAAAATGCGGTATAGCATCCTGGGGGTAAGCATAATTGCTCCACAAAAGTAGCGCTATCAGTGAAGTTAGTGAATGGACCGGCTGCGGTGGTCCCGTCTTCATTCAATACGCTCCATGTTATTTCTTCAGCCCAAATCAGTGTTGTCAATTCTGCGGTGATATTTGGGTACGGACAGATTTGGCCTAATGCTTGGAAGGGATTAAGGATAATTGCTAGAATTATAACTAAACTGATAAAATTGTATTTAGATGTTTTAACCAAAACTTACATTTCCTTATTTATGGGTTTACTAAGATAATGCTATTTACAGTGTTCAGACGTATTCAAAACCTGTAACTGATAAATATGGAGTTAATGGCTAAAGCTTCTTAGGTTCGAACGATGTTTTTAATTTACGATACAGAGACGAAGGGTATGCCGGAATTTTTTCATGCCCCTCTGACGGACTCCGAAAACTGAACTAGGTTATATCACCTTGTATTGCAACTATATGGTTTTCAGGGCGGTCTCCTCACCATGTGTAACAAATGTTACCTACTGTTTCAATTTGTTTATTTTACTTTGTTGCAAGTTGAAGTTAATAAAACTCTTTAAATCATATACAATGAAACTTCTTAAAACATTAATCTTCCTTTTCTCAATCTCTTTATTTACAGCAAATAGTTTTGCGCAATTGCCTGACGGCTCAATTGCTCCGGATTTCACTCTTGTTGATGAAAATGGAACTACTCACAATTTATACAGTTTGCTCGATGAAGGGAAAACTGTATTCATAGATTTATTTGCAGTTTGGTGTCCTCCTTGTTGGACATACAAACAAACGGGAGCTATGGAAGATCTATATGTTCAGCATGGTCCTATAGACTATCCTGGAGTAAATGCAAATTCAACTAATGATGTAATGTTCTTTGCCATTGAGGCAGATGGAAATGACTGTGCTTGTCTCACGGGTAGTTGTTCATCTTCTACAGAAGGTAATTGGATAGAAGGAACATCGTATCCTACTATTTGTTTGAATGCGCCAGCAAATTTATCTAGTAATTTAGCTGACGATTATGCAACATGGTTTTTCTGGCCTTATATATATATGATTTGTCCAGACAAAACAACAACATTTATTGGGTCTCATGCGAACCCTTATAGTTTAGTTGGGGATTGTGTTACAATTACTGACAATCAGGGGCCGGATTTTGCTGGCACTCCTAGTCTAGTTAATGTCCCATGTGATGATACAAACGCTTTCAATGAAATCACCGCAAGTCTAACCGACCCGTGCACCCCGATAACATTGACCTTTGTTGATGTTAATACCGGATTAGGATGCGGGGGGGGCGACATTGCACGCACCTACTCAGCAATAGATGGATGTGGAAACATCAGTACTTTCACTCAGACAATTTCTTTCACAGATAGCACTCCCCCCATATTTACCTCTGTTCCTTCGGACATCACGATTCCATGTGATAGCGGATTGACTGATTTTGGTATTGCTTTCGTTTCTGACAACTGTTCTCAGGTAAATCCTACAACTGATGTCGTTATCGTTGGTGGACCTTGCCCAGAGGCATATGAAATTCATAGAACATTCACAGCTCTTGATGACTGTGGCAACTCTTCCTCTTACACTCAAGTAATATTTGTTGAAGCGTCTGTCGCCGTTGGATGTCCTGCAGATGTTGATAATGATGGCGCTGTTACGGTTAATGACCTACTCGCTGTATTAAGCGAGTTCGGATGCACTACTTTTTGCCAATACGACCTAGATATGGATGGAATTATAGGGGTTACAGACATTTTAGATGTTCTAGCCGCTTTCGGTACCATCTGTTAATTTATATTTCTATGCAACCAACAGTTTTCCTTTCAGAGTGTCTTTTAACTGCAATTGAAGCATTAGAAAACGGGTTTTCAATTTTCCCTAATCCAGCATTAAACATCGTGTTACGTTAAGTGGTGGGCATTGTGTGAATAACCGATGGGCTGTTTATGATGCCCGTTACTGTATTTATTGCTAGGTTCGAACGATGTTTTTAATTTACGATACAGAGACGACGGGTCTGCCGAAAAACTGGAAAGCTCCACTTACAGATTCTGAGAATTGGCCCCGGTTAGTACAGCTTGCTTGGCAACTTCACGATGCTCAAGGGAAGCTTATTTCAAGGGGGAATAGGATTGTTAAGCCAGAGGGTTTCACCATTCCATTTCAAAGTGCTAAGATTCACGGGATAAACACTGAGAGGGCTGAGAGTGAGGGAGTTATATTGAGTGAGGTGATTGAAGAATTCAATAAGGACCTAGAGCGTGCGACCTACGTGATGGGGCATAATATTGAGTTCGATATAAATATTGTAGGCGCTGAGTTACATAGGTTAGGACAGTCATTTGAGGTTCTTACCGGAAAAGGCTCGATTGACTCCAAGGATGAAGCAACAGAGTTTTGTGCTATTCCTGGAGGTAGAGGGGGGAAGTTTAAGTGGCCTACGTTGACAGAGCTTTACACGAAGCTTTTTAATACAGGGTTCGGGGATGCGCACGATGCGGCATATGATGTTGATGCTACTGCTCGTTGTTTTTTCGAGCTTTGCAAGAGGGGCGTAATTAAGAGGCCTGAATTAGTTGACGTATCGAAAATAGTTTACGAAGCGCCTAAGCTCGAGGCTGCGAACTTCAAGAAGACGGATGAAGTAGTGATAGAGGAGGTGGAGAAGGTGTCGAAAGATCGAGGTGGAGAAGATTCGAAAAAGGCGGGGGCGAAAGAACTTGATGGGGTGAAGTTTACGCATCTTCATGCACACTCTCAATTCTCGGTGTTACAAGCGGTGAGTCCTGTTCAGGAACTCGTTGATGCTGCGGTTGCAAATGGAATGCCGGCTGTGTCGATTACGGATACGGGGAATATGATGGGGGCTTTTTTACTTGTGTCGGCAGCAAATAAAGCGAATATTACTCCCATAGTGGGGATTGAGCTTAATGTATGCGAGGATATGTATGACAGGAGTCATAAAGATGATGGAGCTCAAGTTATACTGTTGGCTAAGAATAAAGCGGGGTATCACAACCTAGCGAAGCTATCCTCTCAGGCATACACAGATGGGTTTTACTATGTTCCTAGAGTAGATAAGAAGCTCGTTGAGAAGTATAAAGAGAACTTGGTAGTTTTGACGGGGGGGATGTTCGGTGAGGTTCCGTCTCTTGTATTGAATGTGGGAGAGAAACAAGCGGAGGCGGCGTTCGTGTTTTGGAAGGAATTGATGGGTAAAGACTTCTATGCCGAGCTTAATAGACATGGGTTAGAGGAGGAGGACGTTGTTAATGAGTTTTTGCTGCGTATGTGCGAGAAGCATGGGGTAAAATATTTGGCATCGAATAACACTTATTACACGCGGGCGGAGCAGAGCGAGGCACACGATATTTTGCTTTGTGTAAGGGATGCAAGGAACATGAGTCAGCCTAAGAAGTATGTAGGAAAGAGGGGGCGGGAGTTTAGGTTTGGTTTTCCTAACAACGAGTTTTATTACAAATCGCCTGATGCAATGAAGGCTTTGTTTGCGGATTTGCCTGATGCGATTCGTAATGTTGAGACTTTGGTGGAGGAGTTTGAGGTGTATGAGCTTGCGAGGGATATTTTGTTACCTGAGTTTGATATTCCTAAGGAGTTTGTTTCTGAGGAGGATAAGAAAGACGGGGGGAAGAGGGGTGAAAATGCGTATTTGAGGCATTTGACATATGAGGGGGCGAAGAGACACTGGGGGGAAGATTTGCCTGCTGAACACGTAGAGAGACTTGATTTTGAGTTGAAAACTATCGAAAACACTGGTTATCCAGGATATTTCTTGATTTGTGCAGACTTCATCGATGCTGCGAGGAAGATGGGGGTGAGTGTCGGACCGGGCCGGGGGTCCGCGGCTGGTTCGGCGGTTTCATACTGCACTGGAATCACGAATATCGATCCGATTAAGTACGACTTGCTTTTCGAGAGATTTCTTAACCCTGATCGTGTGAGTATGCCCGATATTGATATCGACTTCGATGATGAGGGCAGAGGGCGTGTGATTGACTATGTGATAGATAAATATGGTTCTAATCAGGTAGCCCAAATCATTACTTACGGTAAGATGGCCGCCAAGTCCGCCATACGGGATACTGCTCGTGTACTCGAATTACCACTCCAAGATGCAGATAGAATTGCAAAACTAATTCCGGATATTTCTCTCGCGAAGATGTTTTCTTTGAGCGATAAGCAGTTGAAGGCTGAAGTAAATGGATCGGAGGGTTTGGAGTTAATAAATCAACTGAAGAAATTAGCGGCAAAATCAGGTCTTGAAGGACATACTATCCAAACCGCGCGCGTCGTAGAAGGTTCTTTGAGGAATACTGGAATTCACGCTTGTGGAGTAATAATTACACCTACGGATATTACCGATTATGTGCCTGTGGCTGTGGCGAAGGATAGTTCTATGGTGTGTACTCAATTCGATAACCACGTCGCTGAAAGTGCTGGTCTATTGAAGATGGACTTCCTGGGACTTAGGACTCTGACCATTATTAAGGACGCGGTTACGAATGTTAGGGAACGCTCTGGAGTAGAACTCGATCCGGAAGAATTCCCCATAGATGATAAGCTCACATACGAGTTATTTCAAAGAGGAAATACGATAGCCATTTTCCAGTATGAATCTGCTGGGATGGCGAAGAACTTGAAGGAACTGAAACCTACTGAGTTTGGCGATTTAATCGCAATGAACGCTCTATATAGACCAGGTCCGATGGAGTACATTCCTTCGTTCATTAAAAGAAAACACGGAGTAGAACCCATAGTATACGACCTCGATGCCTGTGAGGAATATCTAAAAGAAACTTACGGAATTACGGTCTACCAAGAGCAGGTAATGCTCCTCTCTCAAAAGCTCGCCGACTTTACTAAAGGCGAAGCTGACACTCTGAGGAAGGCCATGGGTAAGAAGAAGGCGGACCTCATCGAACAGATGAAGCCGAAGTTCATGGATCAGGGTGCTGCGAAGGGGCATGACAGGAAGAAGTTGGCAAAGATTTGGACTGATTGGGAGGCTTTCGCGTCATACGCGTTCAATAAATCTCACTCCACTTGTTATGCTTGGATAGCATACCAAACCGCCTACTTAAAAGCGAACTACCCAGCGGAATTCATGGCGGCAGTTTTGTCGAACAACATGAACGACATAAAGAAGACTACAATGTTCATGGATGAAGCGAGAAGGATGGGGATTCCTGTTCTCGGTCCGGATGTGAACGAATCGAGGTTTAAGTTCGCTGTGAACGAGCAGGGGGCGATTAGGTTTGGTTTAGGAGCGATTCGTGGAGTAGGCGAGGGGGCAGTGATTTCGATAATAGAAAACCGTATCGATGAAGATTCGTCAGCCTATAAACCTAGCATTCTCGGAAAAAAGGGAGTAGATAAGATTATACGTTACTCTTCGATTTTCGATTTCGCTCAGCGGGTAAGTTTGAAGGACTGTAATAAAAGGGTGTTCGAAGCGCTCGCCGTTAGTGGGGGGTTCGATGAGTTTAAAGCCCCAAACGGAGATAAGATCTTTCGATCTCAGTATTTTGCACGAGACATAAAAGATAGAACGTTAATCGAGCTTTCGATAAAATACGGTCACGCTTTGCAAGCGAGTGCGGAATCGGCGCAGGTTAGTTTGTTCGGGGGAGGAGACGAAGCTGAGATTCCAGAACCTGCCTTGCCAATTTGCGAGCCGTGGGATGATATGGACAGACTCAATCGAGAACGCGACGTTGTAGGAATCTACATTAGCGGCCACCCTCTTGACGCTTTCAGATTCGAAATGGACTACCTCACCACTAAAGGAGGTCTTGAACTTCTCGAGAACATGGACTCAAGGAGAGGAAAGAAATGTGTTTTCGGTGGTTTGGTCTCAAGTGTTGAACATAGGATTAGTAAAACGGGTAATCCGTGGGGGAAATTTATTATGGAGGATTACCATGGATCTCATGAATTCACTCTGTTTAGAGAGGATTATATTAACCTGAAAGAATATATGGTAGAGGATTGGATGCTTCTTGTTAGTGGAAATATTGTCAAGAAACGTTCTTGGGGAGATCCGGAAATTGATCCTGGTAGTGAGTTTAAAATTACTCGAATAGAGATGCTTTCTACTGCAAGAGAGAAAAAACTTGAAAGGGTTAGGATAAATCTAAATCTTAATGAACTTGACGCGAATTGGATTGACTCTCTAGAAATGGCGATGAAGAAATCAAAAGGCAAGGTGGGGTTAACAATAGATGTTTTCGATGGTGAAAATAAAATCATTATGCCCTGTAGATCGGGGAAAGTTGATGTCACGAACACGTTTATTGCAGATTTGGAAAATATATGCAAACCTGGGGTTGCAAACTTTAGGTTCGATCTAAAGAAAGCATAATAATTAAAACTTGTTCACCATTTGACTTCACAAAAAGTGAAAAACTGATGTTTGTTTTTGCCTCAAGTGGTTGTCTTTTTCCTCAAAGACGAATATCTTTGGAGTTCAAATCAGAAAATTATTGTCATGGCAGTAGAATTTACAGATAGCAATTTCGAGGAAGTAGCTTTAAATAGCGGTAAGCCAGTTATGGTTGACTTTTGGGCTGAATGGTGCGGACCTTGTCGTGTCGTAGGTCCTGTAGTTGAAGAGTTAGCTAACGATTATGACGGAAAGGTTGTTATCGGTAAGGTTAATGTTGACCACAACTCTGAACTAAGCGCGAAATATGGCATCAGAAACATCCCTACTATTATCTTCATCAAAGACGGTGAGGTTGTAGACAAGTCTGTTGGTGCTTCTCCTAAGAACGTTCTTGAGGAGAAGATTGAGGCAATGCTCTAGTTAGCGATTTGCACTGCAATCCAGTATTTGAATATGAGATTGATTAAGAGATTGAATTTTCAGAATCCCTGCCTACCTTAGGTGGGGATTTTCATTTTCAAGATTTAATACCAACCCCTAGCACTCTAATAATGCCTCTACGCCCCACACCTGAAATGCAACAGCGCTTAGGTCGTCTTGAATTGCTCGCTAAGCAAGCTGTCGAGGGCTTTATCACGGGCTTACATAAGAGTCCTTTCCATGGCTTCAGTGTAGAGTTCGCAGAACATAGACTCTACAATCCAGGTGAATCGACTCGCCATATTGATTGGAAACTCTATGCTCGTAGCGACAAGATGTTTGTCAAGCGTTATGAGGAAGAGACGAATCTCAGATGCCAAATCGTAATCGATCGCTCTTCTTCGATGCGATACCCATCCGAAGTTACTCTTGACGGTCCTGAGATGAATAAGCTAAAGTTCTCTATAGAATCTGCAGCTGCGCTGATAGAGCTTTTCCGACGTCAACGCGATGCGGTGGGCCTAAGTTTATTTGCCGACACCCTAGAGCTACAAACCCCAGCTCGCTCTAGCTCGTCTCACCATCGAATGATCTACCATAAGCTAGAACATCTCCTCGATCCTGAAAACGGTACCCCATCCGGCACCTCTGCCATCTCGGCTCTCCACCAAATAGCGGAAGCCACCCCAAGACGTTCCCTCATAATTCTGTTCTCCGATATGCTCGACAGATCAGAAGATCTAGACGCCACTCTAGACGCTCTAAACCACTTACGTCATAATAAACATGAAGTAATAGTCTTTCATGTTTTAGATAAAGCCACCGAAGTGGCGTTCGACTTCCCTGAACGTCCTACTAGGTTCGTAGATCTCGAGACTGGCGTAGAATTAAAACTCCACCCATCTGAAGTCCGCGAACACTACATTTCTAGAATGTCTTCCCTTCGTAAAGAACTGTCAACCAGGTGCGGAGCACATGGTATCGATTGGGTTGATGTGGACATCTCAGAGGGGCCAGTCCCAGTACTAGCACGCTACCTAATCAAGAGAAAGAAACTTTTTTAACTTTTCCTCGTAGAAGCATTGCAGTAAGGGAAAGGATAGCATATCTTTGCCATCCCGAAAGGGAACCCAACCCAAACTGGTCTGGTAGTTCAGTTGGTTAGAATACCTGCCTGTCACGCAGGGGGTCGCGAGTTCGAGTCTCGTCCAGACCGCAAGAAGCCTAGCTAACGCTAGGCTTTTTGCTGCGCGAGACTTTCGTAAAAAAAAGCAAGCAAGACCAAAGTTCCTCACCTTCGACGCAAGATGAAAGCAAAGCTAGCTTTAGATTTCAGATTGTGGAGTAGGGGAGAAGAGGCGCAGCCTCAGGCTTGTTTTTTTTTAATAACATATGTCCTTTATCGAGTGCATCAAAAAGCCAATAATTAAAGCCCCTGAGCTTCTTGCTCGGCCCCCATTGAGTCCATCGACCGAAGGGAGATAGTCTCGTCCAGACCGCAAAAAGTCTTGGAGAAATCCAGGGCTTTGTTGTTTTAAACAACTTTATTTGTTGACTAAAATGAGCTTTTCTGCGCTCAAAATTAATAGGCTCAAAATAGGAGTGAGACCAAAAATGAGACCATATTTCACTCATATGTAACAATTCCTATACATGCCGAAACTACACATAAAATAATATTCGTATCTTGCCCTTTAAATCACCCAACAAATGAGACTTTTCTTTTCCCTCGCCTTAATAGGCTTTTTTTCGACTTTTTCAGCTCAGTCTGTAATCACTTTTCCTTATAACCCAGACTCTGATGGAAATGCATTTGTAGCTACTCCCGATATGCTTGAAACCCTTTCTGTCTTCGGCTCAGTATTCACACCTGCTGAGATTCAAATAGATGGGGTTGGGCTATTACAAGTAATCCAAGAACTTCAAAATCAATTAGCAGTTCTTCAGCAATCTATTGATGATAACGCTTTGCCAGACGGCATCCTTAGTGGAGATTATTTAATTTGGAACGGTACTGCTTGGATGCCCGAACATCCAGTAGATGATTGTGGCGTACTAAACGGGGATAACTCAACTTGTACAGACTGCTGTGGTGTTGTCAACGGAGACGGATCTACCTGTGACGGAGCATGTGGTGCATGCAACGACGATACATCTTGTTTAGACGATTGTGGTGTTCTTAATGGGGATAACTCTACTTGTTTAGAGGGTTGTATGGATCCATTAGCATGTGATTACGATCCAAGTGCTGCTATTCAAGCAGTTACGGCTATTTCTGGAACTGGTTCATTGTCATTCACATGGCTTTCTGTTGGCGATTATGCTAGTGAGATTTCGTGGGCTGTTGATGGAACTACGTATGCAGCAGGTGACACTCCAGCTCTTACCTTACCTGTAGGTACTTACACTATTACTGGTTATGACTCTTATGGAGATGGCTGGGATGGTGGTGAACTACTTATTACTGACGATGTAAGTGGAACATCTGTTACGTTTGTTGTAACTGGATCATCATCTTCGGTTTCTATCGATGTTACTGATAGTGGTGGTGTATTAATTTGTGACTATGCTTGTAACGGTTGTATGGATGCTACTGCTTGTAACTACGATGCTACTGCAACTATCGACGATGGTTCTTGTGCTACTGATGACCTTTGTGGCGTTTGTGGTGGAGACAACTCAACTTGTACAGACTGCTTAGGTATTTTAAATGGAGACGGCCTTGTCTCACACGGCGGCTATGACTACTCTACAGTCCAAATCGGCGACCAGTGTTGGTTCGCAGAAAACTGTCGTTACTTGCCAGTGGTGTCGCCTTCAAGTGAAGGAAACACGACCGACCCTTACTACTACGTTTACG
>JYMV01046591.1_pt1 | contig 12409 bp, 9 predicted proteins | sample 338911 | NCBI WGS metagenome assembly JYMV01 (sample SAMN03354496, study PRJNA234377) | hydrothermal vent metagenome | biome: Deep sea; feature: Hydrothermal plumes at the Eastern Lau Spreading Center, Western Pacific Ocean; material: Seawater | place: Tonga | collected 2009 | depth 2000 m m | reverse complement strand
GGACGTTCTCGTAAGATGTCCAAGAATGTTACGTTTTCAATTAAAAATCATCCTCCAATCCGATTAAGCGTTATTGCGGAAACAGTTTCCTACGTGACGCTTGATAAAGATCCGATTACGATTGAAAACAACTTTGGTATTGAAACAATAACACTCACATCTATTGATGAGCAACCCTTTACAATAACTTCGATATTGCCAGCGATTGCAGTTGAATTACCAACAGAACCCTCGGCAACTCAGGAATTAAAACTTGATTGGCAAGCATTTTGGGATGTTGTCCAAACGACAAAAGTTACAATTCGGTTGGATCACCCACTTTGCAGTGAAATTACAACAAGCATTCGTTTGACAGCAGAACAACGACAAAGGCTCAATGAGATTATCAAATTAAGACGAGCGGGTGGCGAACTGCCAACGAAGGATCCTACCAGGCCACTCACAGGTGATCAACTTACAAGATACATTGAAGCTGGTCGTGGTGAACAAGTTCTGAAATATATCAGTGATGGACTTGGGCAATACAACGCTGTCAACCGAGGTGGCGTCGCCCTGTTAAGCATTGCAGCAGAAAGTGGGGATGCTGAAACGGTCGCAGGATTACTTGAAATGGGTGCTCTGGTTGAACGTGTGGATCGAGTGAATCGAACCCCACTCATGTACGCAGCCCGATCCAAGAATCCAGAGACAATTCAAGTTCTTCTAGACGCTGGTGCTGATATTCAAGCACGTGACCGGCTCGGCAATACACCCCTATCTTGGGCTGCAGGGTTTGGTACCGCAAGTGGTGTCCAAGTGCTCATTGACGCTGGTGCTGATGCAAATACTGTTGATTCGGTATTGGGCTATTCGCCACTCATTTGGGCATCAGGTTTTGGCGAATCAGAGTCAATTTCTATTCTCATCGACTCAGGTGCGGATGTTACGGTTTACGATATTGCTGAGGGTAGAACACCCCTCATGTATGCCGTTCGAACAGGCACTGTTCAAGGCGTTTCGATCCTTATCGAAGCAGGTGCGAAGGTAAACGAAATTGACAACGAGAAAGCAACAGCACTTATTATTGGTGCTCAGAGCAACAACGTGACTCTCGACAAGATTGAAGTTTTGATTGACTCGGGCGCTAATCCAAACGCAAGAAATAGCGAAGGCAAAACAGCCCTTGACCTTGCACTATTGCGAACGGATGATGATGGGTTAACAATTGCTGAGTACCTTGCAACTGTAACTAAAGCAGAATAGCCCCCAAACAACTCATTTGTATTGATAACGGAGACCACCAATTGGTGGTCTCCTTTCGTTATCATAAGGAGTTCATAACAGGAGTATCAACAATGACAACAATCGCCACATCTACTGCATACGACCAATTATTAAAAGCGTCTAAAGACGCCACCGCTCTTGGAGCGTCGGTTTCTCTGCTTGGATGGGATCGAGAGGTCATGATGCCTCAAAAGGGGAATGAATATCGAGCCGACCAATTAGCAGTTACATCCCGTCTATACCATGAATTGTGTACAGATCCAAAAATCGGAGAATTACTCGACGCATGCGAATCAGACGATGATCTTGTTGGTAATCAAGCGAGCGAAAGCACAGCGAATATTCGCGAATTGCGACATTCGTATGACCGCGCAACAAAATTACCTGCATCACTCGTTGAAGAAGAAGCAAAGTTGGCGAGCCTCAGTCAAAACGCTTGGGCAGAAGCTCGAAAGAATAATGATTTTTCAGCATTTCAACCCTGGCTAGAAAAAATCGTTGACATATTGCAGCGAAAGGCAGAATGTTTTGGTTGGGCTGACGGTGGAGAGCCATGGGATGCACTTGCAGAAGATTATGAACCCGGCTGTACCGCTGCATCGGTGAGTGAAGTCTTTACGCCACTTAGAAAGCGATTGCAATCATTGCTCGATGAAATCATGGGAAGTGATACAAGTCCGAGTAATGCATTCAATGAAGTTGCACTGCCCATCGAGCAACAAAAAACGTTTGTTCGATCGATCGCAACCCAGATTGGTTTCGATTTCGATGCGGGTCGGTTGGATGAATCAACCCATCCGTTTTGTAGCGGTACGCACTGTTACGATGTCCGTTTAACGACTCGTTTTCATGAAAATAACGTGAATGATGCAATCGGTTCAACCATGCACGAGGTAGGTCACGGTATTTACGAACAGGGTCTGCTCTTTGAGAATGTTGGTACACCGATGGGCAGAGCCGTTTCTCTTGGCATCCACGAATCGCAAAGTAGGATGTGGGAAAATCAAGTCGGTCGAAGCGAAGCATTTTGGGAATGGTGCTACCCAACAATGAAAGAGTATTTCGGAGATGCAACGGCTTCATTGAGTTTTGAAGATGTGTACGGTGGTGCAAATATTGTACGACCTGACTTTATTCGCGTTGAAGCAGATGAAGCAACATACAACATGCACATCATGATTCGTTTTGAACTTGAACGCATGCTGATGAAGGGTGACCTTGCGGTTTCTGATTTACCAGAGGCGTGGAATCAACGGTACAAAGATTACTTAGGTATCGAAGTACCAAGCAATTCAAAGGGATGCATGCAAGATATTCATTGGTCGATGGCAGCGATAGGCTACTTCCCAACGTATACGCTTGGTAATTTGTATTGCGCGCAATTCTTTGAAAAAGCGATAGAAGACATGCCTGATATGTACGATCAATTCGCAAAGGGTGAGTTTAGTCAATTAAAAACGTGGCTAAACGAAAACATTCATTGCCATGGTCAACTGTATCGTGCAGCCGCGTTGTGTGAACATGTCACTGGAAAACCGCTATCGGATGAACCACTCATGCGACATCTTGAGAGCAAGTTGCGACCTCTTTACGGACTTGCCTGAGTCCAGCCAACAACACTATCGGTTTCACGGCGCCCGGTAATTTGTGGAAGCGTAATTGAAACACCATCCTGTGCAAGAGCGCCAAGGATTGCCATTGCCATTCCCTCTCTAGCCTGTGTCGGAACGCCGAGAGTTTCGGTTGTTCCGCTATTTTGAATTGCACGGCAGAGTGATTCGTTGTGCACCCCTCCCCCAGCAAGGAAAACCCTGTCTATTTCCTGAATTGATTGTGTAATACATTGTCCAATTGCAGATGTTGCCGAAGCGAGCAGGTCTTCGGGAGGAATGTGTTTACCCAGTTGCAGTACAAATGTACTTACATCATCGTTCGTTCCAAGTGATCGCTTCAATCTTCGTTGATCGTTGAGTGTCTCAAGAAGCAATTGCGTAATTGCTTCGTCGGGGTTCCCTTGAAGGGCATGTGTACCACCCTCGTCAAAATCTTTGCCAAACGCATGTTGCGCTATTGCATCCAATAGAAGATTACAACAACACACATCGAACCCTCGGATGTCCTTTGGGGTAGAGTGAGCGGGTAAAATCGTGACATTGCAAAATCCACCCAAGTTTACAATTGCTGTTGACGAGTCGTCGTCTCGAAACATAATCCAGTCTGCAAGGGGTGTAATCGGTGCCCCTTGCCCTCCGAGTTGAAGGTCTTGTTGCCTCGGGTCGGTCAAAACATCGCAATCAAATGAATTTACAATTTCCATCGCATCGATGAGTTGTACGCTCTTGGGTGGTTCGTGAAAAATCGTTTGCCCATGGAGTGCGATGAGGTCAATCTGCTGAAGCTGTAAATCCTCAATGGTTTCCTTTGTCAGTCTTCCAACTTCAAGTGCTGCTTCGTCCAATTCATCAGTCGAACCACCATGGGTTGCGAGCAATTTCAGCGTTTTTTGAATGGAGCCAAGCCCTGTCGAAGCCATCGAAAGAAACGAGACAGTCATTTCTAAATGATGACCATTAATTTGGACTCCAACAACATCAACACCATCCATGCTTGTTCCAGTCATTGTGCCAACTACAATTCTCATTGCAACACTCTACACGCTTCCTCGCGTATCCTGCACGATATGACGCAAAGAACATTGGTGACAGGTGGAGCAGGATTTCTTGGGTCTCATCTTTGTGAACGACTCATTGATAGAGGTGAATATGTCATTTGTCTTGACAATCTCTTTACAAGCAGGAGAGAGACGATTGAGCACCTACTTGAGCACCCCAATTTTGAGTTTATTCTCCACGACATCACAAACCCTATTGAGTTGAAGGTGGATGCAATTTATAACCTCGCATGTCCAGCTGCTCCAGGTCATTACCAACACAACCCAATCAAAACAATGAAAACAAACTTGCTTGGTGCGATTCATACGCTTGGCATTGCTAAATCCTGTGGTGCCAGAATATTCCACGCCTCGACAAGCGAGGTGTATGGAGACCCGACCGTCCATCCACAACCTGAGTCATACCGCGGGAATGTTAATCCGATTGGATTGCGAGCATGTTACGACGAAGGGAAGCGTGCAGCCGAAACACTGATGTTTGATTATCACCGTGTGCACAGTGTGGACATTCGCGTTGCTCGCATTTTCAATACGTATGGACCGCACATGCATCCATTTGACGGTCGGGTGGTGAGTAACTTTATTCGACAAGCATCAGCAGGGGAAGACATTACTATTTTTGGCGATGGACAACAATCTCGTTCATTTTGTTACGTGGATGATTTGATTGATGGGTTCCTTCGTATGATGGATGCTGATGAAGCAACCGGTCCAATCAACTTAGGGAATCCATGTGAATTCACGATGCTTGAACTCGCTAGGCTCATTTTGGAATTAACCGGCAGCGTATCTGAGTTAGTGATGAAACCATTACCAGCGGATGATCCAACACAAAGGCAGCCCGATATCACACTCGCAAAATCAACCTTAGATTGGGAACCAAGCATTCCTTTGGCAGAGGGTTTACAGAAGACGATTGCGTGGTTTTCAGAGATTGATTTGTCACAATGGACACCACCCACCCCCAATTGGGAGGGCGGTCTCACAGCGGCTTCCTAGCGGTTTACTGACGACATATGGTCACCTAAACCTTCGATTTTGGGTGAAAATCAAAGAAATATACCGAATAACTACCGAACATCGGTTGACATTGCCGATGTTTCTGTCATCCTACCGTAAACCTAACAAACAACTGCAAGTGTAAGGAGCACGAACTAATGGCAACAGCAACAACAGAAACAACAAAAAAAAACGGAAAGATAGAGAAATCAACCCGAAATATAGCAACGGGTACTGAAAATCGGAAAAAGGGCGGTATCGTATCCAGTGGCAGAGTGGCTGCTCCACCAAGTGCAGGAAGCACGGAAAAAGAACCACGGAAGGCAGGGAAAGATATGGCAACTAAAGCAAAAGCGACCGTAGAGGACAAGGGCAAAATGCAAGCCCTTGAGAATGCACTCTCCCAAATTGACAAGGCGTTCGGCTCGGGCGCAATCATGAGACTCAACGGTGACGATCTTTCTCCAATCCCAGGAATTTCAACAGGGGCGATTAGCCTTGATTTGGCGCTTGGTGGTAATGGTATGCCACGTGGGCGTGTTATTGAAGTGTTCGGTCCAGAATCATCCGGCAAAACAACCCTTGCCCTCAATGTTATTGCTCAAGCACAAAAGCAGGGCATAGCGGCATTCATTGACGCGGAACATGCGCTCGATCCAATGTGGGCTAAGACACTCGGTGTCGATGTGGATGCATTACTTGTCTCACAGCCAGATACCGGTGAACAAGCGTTAGAAATTTGTGAAATGCTCATTCGTTCCAACGCAATTGATGTTGTTGTCATTGATTCTGTTGCCGCGCTCATCCCTCGTGCTGAAATAGAGGGCGAAATGGGTGCAACGCACATTGGCTTACAAGCAAGATTAATGAGTCAAGCGATGCGGAAACTGACAGGTGCTATTTCCAAAAGTGATTGCATGGTCATTTTTATCAACCAAATCCGCGAAAAGATTGGCGTTATGTTCGGTAGTCCAGAAACAACCCCAGGGGGACGGGCATTGAAATTCTATTCTTCAATCCGCGTTGATATTCGTCGGATTGGTTCCATCAAAGATGGCGACATTCCAATTGGTAACCGAGTACGGGCACGTGTTGTGAAAAACAAAACCGCTCCACCCTTCCGTAGCGCCGAATTCGACATTATGTTTGACGAGGGCATCAGCATTACGGGTGATCTCATCGATCTCGCAGTTGAAGATGGTATCGTTGTAAAGAGCGGTTCATGGTTTAGTTACGGAGAAACTCGATTGGGTCAAGGTCGCGAAAACTCCAAGAAATATTTCGTAGACAATCCCGAACTATTCGAAGAGGTCAGGACGAAGGTCTTGATTGCTCGTGGCGTTCTTGACGATCCCAATGCCACTGAAGAATCGGCATCAACAGAAACACCAACTGTGGTAGATTCTGATTGACTCACGACAATCGACACGTCTGCGACTGATTTGCGACGGGTCTGTGATCCCCAAAAGCATTGCATCGCAATGCGCAGGGGTCTGACCCTAGCAGACCCCATTCAATGCACGAATTCGGTATCGTGTAACCTGTGGAACAGAAACAAAAACACACACAGGGCAAACGCCGTGGTTTAACAGCACTCCTTGTTGCCCAATTCATGGGTGCAGCGAACGATAACATTCTAAAAACATTACTTGGCTTTTCAGTTGTCCGTGGAATGTGGGAAGGAAAACTTGGAGAGGGTGGGCAAGGTCTCATCGCCCTTTGTCTCTTTGTCCCATTCATTCTATTTTCAGGTTGGGCTGGCCCCCTTGCTGATCGGCATTCCAAGCGATCAATTTCAGTTCTAATGAAATGGATTGAAATTCCGCTCGCGATTACAGCTGGATTTGGATTTATTACAGGAAACTTTTGGATTGCTGCAATTACGATGTTCATGCTTGCAACACAATCAACATTCTTTAGCCCTGCGAAGTATGGAATGATTCCTGAAATTGTCAATGATGCTAACGTGAGTAGAGCCAATGGCATTCTTAACATGACAACGAATGTCGCAATTATTGTTGGTATGTTGGTTGCTGGAATAGTGAGCGATCAATTGCAGCATAAATCTGGTTCAGGAATTGACGTTTGGTTACCCGGATTTGTACTGACTGGTGTTGCTGCTATAGGTTTATGCGCAATTGTATGGTTGCCAAAACTAAGTCCTATGGATTCAGACACAGCATTGCCGACCAATCCATTCTTGACGTACATTAAAACGGGCGGTGCAATGTGTAAATCCCCCCTGATGAAAATTGCAATTGCATGGGCTATTTTTTATCTCCTTGCAACAATCGTGTTGTTACTGGTAACGGAATTGGGGGTTCTATTAGAGGTGCCGGATTCGGAAATTTCATATTTACTTGCATCGATAGGGATCTCTGTTGGAATTGGCTCATTGGTCGCTGGGTTTCTTTCAAGGGGTGAGATTCGGCTTAGTCTTTCAAAAGTTGCCACTTTTGGAATGATAGTCTCAATGGTGGTCGCTGCAGTTTCTCCTGTTTCATATTGGGTTATTTTGGCTTGCCTTATCGTTCTTGGATTCTCAGCAGGTTTATACGCAGTTCCATTACAATCACTCATGCAGATGTTGCCACCCGCTGCATATCGAGGCAGAGTGCTTTCGACATCAAATGCCCTTTCGTTTTTGTTTATGGCTATAGGGTCGTTTTTGTACTGGATTCTACGACCACTATTCGGAGATTCTCCACAATGGATTTTCCTTGCGTGTGCTGGAGTAGGCGTGCTTGCTTGCGTAGTTACCATGAGTATTCATATAAATCCTGCACTAAACGATACAATAACGTCAGATGAAAAATACTATTTACCTTGATAACAATGCAACAACTGCTCCATTGCCTTCCGTCAATGACGCGGTTCGACTTGCAATGGAATCTCTCTGGGGGAATCCATCAAGTATTCACCGTGTTGGTCAAGAAGCACGACACCAAGTCGATATTGCACGGGAATCGGTTGCGAAGTTAATCAATTGCCTGCCATCAGAAATTACATTTACTTCTGGTGGAACGGAAGCTGCGAATCTTGCTATTCAAACGGCTTGCAAAGCAAATCCAGACCGAAGGTTGATTGTGACAAGCCAAATCGAACATGCTGCAGTTGGAGAAGTGCTCGACATTTTGGGCGAAGATCAATATGAAGTGATTCGACTTGAAAATTGCAACAATGGCATAGTCTGCTTGGAACAACTCGAAAACATACTGAAAGAACGAGCAGAAGAAGTTGCAGTTGTTTCAATCATGTGGTGTAACAATGAAACCGGTGTCATCGAACCAATTGAAGAAATTGTCTCGTTATGTCACGCTAGCGATGTTCTTGTGCACAGCGATGGTACGCAGTGGGTTGCAAAAATGCCCGTCGACATTAAAGAAGTTCCAGTGGACATGCTTACATTTGCTGCTCATAAATTTCATGGACCAAAAGGCGTTGGTGCGTTGTATTCAAAACAAGGTTTACTTGTGGTTCCACTTGTAACCGGTGGACCACAAGAACGAGGTCGACGCGGTGGAACCGAAAATGTTCCTGCTATTCTTGGTTTTGGTGTAGCTGCACAGGAAGCAATTGACTGGTTAACCGTTGACAACATTAAACAAATGGAAGAGTTGCGAGATCAGTTTGAATCAGCACTCCGCTTAAAAGTACCAACAGTGCACATCAATTCTTCAGGCGCCCTGCGAGCATGGACAACAAGTTCAATTTCATTCCCTTCCTTGAAGGGTGAATTGTTATTGCTCATGCTTTCAGAGCGTGGTGTTTGCGCTTCATCAGGTTCGGCATGTTCAAGTGGCGCACTGAAAGAATCAAAAGTGATTGAAGCCATTGGAGCTCCTGATGACGGGGAGTGGGGGACTGTTCGGTTTAGTTTTGCAAGAACAACAATAAAGCAAGAACTCGACAACGCCATCGAAGCAGTTTGCGCGTCGCTCGCAACGATTACCGAGGTGCTCGAAACCTCTGCAACCTCATCGTGAACCCTTTGCCATAAAAAGCATGTACACTCTCCAATTCAGCCCTGTTAGCTCAGTTGGCAGAGCAGCTGACTCTTAATCAGCGGGTCACAGGTTCGAGTCCTGTACAGGGCATAAACGACCCGCGGGATTGTTTTTCTCACAAACGATTCGCGTGAAAATAAACCTAACAAAAACCTATCAAATGGGTGACACGATGTCGTCAGTGCGATACCCGATACTACTCATGACCCACAGGGGACCCATGGTGGAGGTCCTCAGAACAGCGATTTTTAAGCAAAAAAGGAGAATCGAGATGGTCATGAGAATCCAAAGAACAGAGCCAAAGCAACGATTTGAGAACCAAGGAAAAGAAGGTGACCGAATTGCCCACTCAGGGCAAGACCCGCACGTTATTCATGGAAGGGTACGTAGCCAAAATCGTCGGTGTCAAGTTGAATCGTTCTATATTCAACAAAAAATCGAGTTAGAGTCGACCAATTCAATTTCTATTGACGAGTATCTACTGACTGGAAATCTGGAAGAGGATATTTCTATTCTTAGTATTGTTGCATAGGTCGACTTCGCTTTACACTAATGGGTAGATGGAGCAAGAATCATCCATTCGTGAAGAAAGCATTGCTAGTATGGAGGCAGAATTGCCTCAACTCTTTGTTGAGCGATTACAAGAATTGCTTTCTAAAGAAGAGTATGAATCTTCAATTCATAGTTTTTGTAATCCAAAACCAATTACGATTCGTCCGAATACACTTCGATTACCCGAGACAGTGATGTTGTCAAACATTACAAATGCTGGCTTAAAGACTACTCCCATCGATTGGTGTCCACTCTGTCACCTTGTAGAACAAGGAACAATTCGTGAACTTCAAGAATTACCATCATGGAATGCTGGTGAATTTTATATTCAAGCAGCTTCAAGTATGCTTGCTGTCCACGTCCTGCAAGTTGAACCAGAAATGCGAGTTCTCGATATGTGCGCTGCTCCCGGAAGCAAGACAACCCAACTTGCTGCACTGATGCACAATAAGGGCATGCTCGTTGCGAATGACCGTTCACGAAAACGGTTGTATCGCCTTCGGGAAATTCTTCAAAAGCAGGGCGCGACGAATGTAGAAGTGCTTTGTGGTCCGGGTGAAAGGTTAGGTCAAACCCATGCGGATTGTTTTGATCGCGTTCTCGTTGATGTGCCCTGTAGCGGTGAAGGACGGTTTAGAATGGATCGACCCATTCGGTTATCTCGTTGGAGCATGCATGAAATTCAAACACTTGCAAAGTTGCAGGAACAGTTACTGGTTGCTGCTTTGCGTTGCGTCTGTGTTGGGGGAATGGTGGTCTATTCAACATGCACATTTGCGCCGGAGGAAAACGAGTTTGTACTGTACAGAGTGCTTTCTAGAAATTCAATTCATGCTGAGGTTGTTCAAATTCCAGACCATCTCCATCCACCAACTGCAATAAACCCAATCACCTCATGGAATGATAACCAGATTGACTTTGACATTCGTCATGCGATTCGAATTATTCCAGACCACACCACAACGGGATTTTTCATCGCGTGTTTGAAACGACTCTCTTAAACAGTTGACGTTTCGTATAGAGCAGTAGTTTCTTTTGCGAGTTTTACAACACGCTCTGCAAGTTCTTCGGGCTTCATGACTTTGCAGTAAGGTCCCATTGAGAGAATCCACCATACGATTTCTTCAAGACCAGAAACTGTACACTTGAAAGTACAGGAATCATCGTCATTCCATATGATTTCTTGTGTTGTATGCCACCGCGTATCACTTATAGTTTGAGAAAATGGGGGGTCGAATCGAAGTTCAATCTCGTAATCAACATCTCCCGGAATCATGTTCCAAGCATTGCCAAGATGATGATCAAGATTAAATGAACTTGGTATTTCGTACGACAAAGAAGTCGTTTCAATTGCGATGAACCTACTTAACTTCAGTGTGCGAATTGCATCGCGTTTTTCGTGGAATCCAACAACGTACCAAGCGCGAGTCCCGAAGAACAATGCGTATGGTTGAAACATAAATTGTTCGTCATTTTCTGGCGTTGTAGTACTTTCATACTTGCATTTCAGAATGGAATGATTCAATAGTGCTGTTTGAACTTTGTCGTATACATCCTCATATCCCTCTTCGTCCATAGTTGCGGTTGTGCGAAGTTCCATGGTTCGCAATCTAGAGTTAAGTTCTTCCCTGACATCAAACGGTAACTGAGCGAGTATTTTATTCATTGCCATCGATGCAGGGCGAATGAAGGGAATCGCCCCCTTGTCAGCCATTGCTTCACATAAAGCAGACACAGCGAGTGCTTCTTCAAATGTAAGGCGAACGGGGGGCATGAAAAAAGTACCGTTAATTTGATACCCATGTTCCTTATCATTTTCAATTGGGATGCCCGCTTCTTTAATTTGGTTAATATCGCGATAGATGTTTCGCTCAGTTGTATCGCACTGCTGAGCAAGAGTTTTTGCGTTCCAACCACGCTGGCTTTGAACAAGAGAGATGATTTCAAGTAGGCGGTGTACCCTTGTATATTTAATAGGCATTGGAGTAGCCTACTCTGCTAATCGTAATGATGCTACTGGGTATTTGCATTTAGCGAATACCCAGAGCATCGTTGTTTACGATTTGCGTCTACAGCGAGTAGCAAATCCTGCTAACACCAACAAAAAGGCAGGGGGAGCAGGCAGTTCGTTACTGGTTGGGAGCGGATTGAACTGATGAGTAACTTGGGGGTTGAACTCTCGCAAGAGGCAATACGTTCAGTTCCATTTGCAATAAATGGCGGTTGGAAATCCCCAGATGAATGCAAACAATTCATCAAAAATGTAATGGAAGCTCACGAAGAGGAATAACAAATACGTGATTTCTGCACAATTTGGCTGTAATTGTGTATCGTAGAGATGTCGTGACATTGCCTCCTGAAAATTTTACCGATTATTCTCCTGAAACTTTTGCCCTTACAAATCTTTCAACGGGCATTCACAGTTTGCAGTTTAAACAAGATTGGATGACGACTTTTATCAGTGAAAATGGGGCTGCTATTTTAGGTATGCCTATAAAGAAACTCATCGAGAGTCCAAAACTTTGGATAGGGCGAGTACATCCAACAGATGTTGATGCGATTAGAGGAGCATTACAATCAACGACCGAACTTACAGAAAAACACATTTCGTACAGATTCCGAGATTCAAATGAACGCTACCGTTGGATTGGGCTGCGATGTAAACGTAAAGATTCTGAAACGATAGTCGGGGTATTCAGTGACATCACAAGGCAACGGATTCTTGAATATACAGATCGAATTCATTTTGCTGGTAGAAATTCCCTGAAGGCACTCCTGGATTCAAGTGATTTGTCAAATTCAATCATCACTTTTTTAGAATTATTAGGAAACGCGATGCTTATTAACCGTGCAAAACTAGTACGTTTTCGAAAAGATGGGCGGGCATTTATCACCCACGAGTGGGCTCGAAACAGCA
>JYMV01053010.1_pt1 | contig 12410 bp, 9 predicted proteins | sample 338911 | NCBI WGS metagenome assembly JYMV01 (sample SAMN03354496, study PRJNA234377) | hydrothermal vent metagenome | biome: Deep sea; feature: Hydrothermal plumes at the Eastern Lau Spreading Center, Western Pacific Ocean; material: Seawater | place: Tonga | collected 2009 | depth 2000 m m | reverse complement strand
GAGCCGCTTTACTATGGGCTGCATTCTGCTCGATGAAGTTTGCTGCTTCTTCGCTGATGGCATCGGTGTAGTGGTAGTCCCCTTCAGGAGCCGGGAGGTAGCGTTCGCCCCGGGTCAATGAAACCGGATCGTAGTAGGAACCACCGCCGTGTATGGTGCCAAAGAAGTGTTGAAACCCCCGGTCGATGGGCCAGTTGGTCCTTCGCTTCGGCTCGATCCGCTGCTTTGCCTTGCCGAGGTTGTGAGTGACATGCCACTTCCCCGACATGTAGGTGCGGTAGCCGGCGGCACTCAGGTGTTCAGCGATGGTCGCGGTGGTCGGTGACAGTTCTCCTCGATAGCCCGGCGATCCACCGTCGTACACCATGTGACCGACACCCGCCTGATGAGCATAGAGACCGGTCAGCAATGAGGCACGCGTCGGGCAGCAACGAGCCGTGTTATAGAACTGACTCAGACGAACTCCATTCGAAGCCAGCTGGTCGAGATTTGGAGTCTTGATCTCACCGCCGAAACATCCGATATCGGACCAGCCCATGTCATCGGCCATGATGACGATGATGTCGGGTCTTGCCGGCTGAGAAGCAGACGAATCCAACACCGGCAAAATACTCAACAAGCAAATTGTCATCAGATGAATCATGAAGTACCCCCACGATTTGACTGCTCTTGTTCTTTGAGAAATGTAGCAATGGTGGAATTCATTCAGTATTCCCAATGACTTGAATTATGCTGACGATCCATGGCAAGGCTTACCCACACCGAATTTCAAGGTGAAACCGAGGCCCCAGTGAAACCGGTCAGCACGGTACCATTCACTTCTGTACTTATCGGTTTCCTGATGAGTATGTTCGTTCTGATTGGGCCATCCGAGAACAACTTTGGATTACATCATCCAGTCTATTCCCAGAATCCTCCTCCAGTGCCATCTGTCGAGAACGATGACCTGCTGGCTGATGATCTATTGTTGCCCGAGAAGCCTTCAGAAAATACACCTGACCACCAAACGGTCATCGACACTTCTCGTGATGCTCACGGTGACCTCTTCGCAAATAGCGACTTTCCCTCGGCAGACGAATGTGCCAGCTGCCATCCCAAGCAATACCGCGAATGGTCCGTTTCCCAGCACGCATACTCTCAATTGAGTCCGTTGATGGTGTCGATGCAAATTGCCTTGAATAAGGGCACCAGCTCCACCACCGGAGATTTTTGCGTTCGCTGCCATACGCCCATCGGGTCTGACATCGGTGAACCCGCCAGCCTCTCGAACCTCGATCGGCACCCCATCTCAAGAGAGGGAATCACCTGTGTCGTCTGCCACCGCATGAGCGCTCCCTACCGAAAGGTCGCGGGGCGACTGGGTCTCGACAGGGGGGATATCTTCGATTCAGTGAAGGGCGCCCAGGGCAATAGCGAATTGAGTCGCGTTCTCAGTGACCCAAAAACCTACAGGGTGAATACAAATCGCGATGACGTGGGTCGCGCTATCCACGCTGAGGTGGAGAAGTTTCCTGAGCTTGAAGACCCCTCCTTCTGCGGAAGTTGCCACGAGGTCTACACCCCCAACGGATTCCGTGTACACGAAGTTCTCAGCGAGTATCGAAACTCACCCGCAGCAGCACAAGGGATCTCCTGCAACGATTGCCACATGGGAAAGGAACAGGGGATTTCGTCCGGTTATGAACAAGGCCCCGGCGCCGTGGTGGGAGGAGAAATGACTTCCAACAGGAAGCTGACGAATCACTTCTTTGCAGGTCCTGACTACTCTCTCATTCATCCGGGTATTTTCCCCATCAACAAACAAGCCCAAGATTTCAAATCGATCTCCGAATGGCTCCTCTTCGAAGTAGACAGCGGATGGGGCACCGACGAGTTTGAAGACGAATGCCCGGAAGACTTCGCATTCCCCGAAGCCTGGGATTCCATCGATGATCGATACGACGCACGTGAGATTATCGATGAACAACTCGAACTACTCGATTGGGCCAAGCAACAGAGGGTCCAGGTGATGCAGCGGGGCTTCGCTCTTTCCGATATCCGTATCACTTCTGCAAGTAAGGAGGGTATCGACTTCGAACTCGATGTGAAAAACCTCTCCAGCGGACACAATCTTCCCTCCGACAAGATCGGCAGGCTGTTTGTCCTTCAGGTCGAAGTCAGAGATTCACAAGGTGATCTCGTTTTCATCTCCGGAGACCGTGACCCTAACGGAGATGTCCGGGATGGATTCTCCCTCTATGTCCGTAACGGCGAGATTCCACTGGATGAACAACTGTTCAATCTGCAATCAAAGGTGTTGTCAAGAAATGTACATGGAGGAGAACAGGAACAGGTGCTAACGACCAACAATTCGGTCACTGCAATCCCGTTCATTCGTCCCGCCTCCAGGCCCAACAACTTTTACGGCCACCCCAAAGGGGTACGAAAACACCGTCGAAGTATCGAGCCTCTTGGGCATCGAACTGCCACATATCGTATCGCAGGAAAATTGCTCTCAGGACGGGGGCCATATTCAGTCAAGGCGCAATTCATCTCTCAATCTGTTCCCGTGAACCTGGTTCTTCAGACGATGCATGTCGGATTCGATTACGGGCTTTCGCCTCGAGAACTGGCCAAGAAGCTGGTCGATGGTGCCATCGTGATCGCCGAAAAATCGGCGGTGGTAATATTTCCAGCAATGAAGGAGACAGGGCTTGATCTGCTCTCAGACCATTAAATCTGGAGATAACGGGTTAGCATTGCCACCGCAACTGGCCGCAATAGTTGTAACGAGATCCATCTCCATACTGATCGTTCTATTGCTGGTCGCACAGACCACCTGGTCACAGGATGCAGATAGTTCCAGTCGATTGCCTGACCACCACATTCCACTGATCCCGATGGAAGAACTTCAACCGACGCCTCCCGTCCTTGAACTGGGACCGGGCCTGCTGGAAATAGGGCCATTGGAACGAGGATTCGAATCGCCAACAGGAGCGATCTGGCGCCCCTCATTCTGGGTGTACGGAATTCTGCGTAGTGGTGTCAACGTGGTCGACCCTTCCGACAACGGTCAGCGTTTGATCGAGTGGGCCAATCAACTTGAACTATTTGGAAACCTACAACTCACAGGTACCGAACGATTCTTGGTCGGCATCGAGCCATTACAAGAGCGGGGGCAGTTCACCCGGTACACAAGCGAACCGGAAGCAGAGAACGGTTGGTATGACCACACCAACCTCGACATTACTACTCTCTTCTTTGAAGGAGAATTGAGTGAGCTTTTTCCTGGCCTCGACAAGAAAAGTAGCCGGCAGTTCGATTACGGTTTCAGTATCGGTCGTTGGGAAGTGGACCTGCAAGATGGGATCCTGGTCAACGACAAGATGGACGCTATCGGTGTAACCAAATTCTTAGCGGTTCCCGGCACCTCAATGATGCGGCTTAGTTTTATCTACGGCTGGAATGAAATGAATCGAAACAACAATCAACTTGTGGATGAATCTCGCTTCTTCGCCATCTCGACTGAAACAGATACTTACTCCAGCACCATCGACGCAGATCTGGTTGTCATCGATGCATCTGTCCTTGAGGGTGGCGATGGAATATATGCGGGATTGGGTTTGTCCCAGCGAATCAATAAGTGGGGGCGAATCTTCAACACCACTGTCCGATGGTGTGCCTCTCATGCCGAGGAAGAAGACAACCCAGAAGTCAGCGACGGTATGTTATTTTTTGCCGAGGCCTCAACGACACCCTACGGAACAGATGACATCGCGTATGGCACCTTGTTTCTCGCTATCGATGAATTTGCTTCTGCTGCCAGAGGCCCTACCAAGGGTGGACCTCTCGGCAAAGCAGGCTTGCTTTTCGCCGCAGCGGAACTGGGTAGTTTCTCAGCAGCACTGGGCAGTGGCGCAGATCGAGCGTTTGGAGGTGCCCTTGGATATCAGTGGATCATGACCGAAGGTCGAAACAATTTCATCGTCGAGTTGGGAGCTCGGGTACCCACTGAAGTAGACGATGTGGCGACAGGTGCCATCGGAGTACGGTACCAGAAAAAACTATCCGACCGGATAATGCTACAATGTGACGGCTACTCGAAATTGACAGAGGATGGTGATAAAGGAAACGGTATTCGGACCGAATTCCTGGTCAGGTTCTGATCAATGTTTTCAGAAGATGTAATATCTTGGATCGGCTTCGGGATCGTAACTATCGTCGGCCTGGAGGTGTTGCTCTCGCTGGCGTCTGCACTGAGGAGAACAAATCAGCATTTTCGCTTCAGTCAACTGGAGACAAAGAAACTACTCCAAGAGATCGATCAATCCCCTGACGTAGTCACTGCACAAGGCCCGCGCAAATCGTGGCGCGGTTATCGTCGATTCATTCTAGACGAAAAAGTAACGGAGGCATTGAACACATGCTCTTTCTACCTTCGCCCTCTGGACGGCGAACCCCTTCCGCCATTTGAACCGGGTCAGCATCTGGGATTTCAACTGCGCATACCAGGATCCAAACGACCGACAGTGCGAAACTACTCGCTCTCTTGCGGTCCAGGAGATCAAAATCGATATCGAATCACTGTAAAACAAATCCCCCCTCCTCCGAACCAACCTGATGCACCACCCGGAGTAGGCTCATCGTTCCTTCATGAAAATCTGAAGGTCGGAGATCTGCTCGAAGTCAGTAGCCCTGCAGGAAAGTTTGTCCTAGATCGACTGGATCCACGGCCAGCGGTCTTTCTGGCGGGCGGAATCGGGGTCACGCCACTACTGAGCATGCTTGAGGCGATCTGCGCTGAACGGCTTGATAGAAAGTGTTACTTTATTCATGCCGTCAGAAATCGACAAGATCACCCCTTTCGTGACCACATCGCACGCCTAATTGGACGTCATGAGAATATCGATCTCCACATCTTCTACAGCGAACCCGATGAACAAGATCAGGAGACGGACCTCGTCCATCACGGATATGTCGATGCCAGCCGATTAAAAAAACTCACAGGAGATGACGACCTACAGTATTACATCTGTGGCCCTCCTCCCATGATGGGCTCCCTGGTTCCTTCTCTGGAAGAATCCGGGGTACCCACCGATAGCATTTTGACGGAAGCATTTGGGCCCGCTTCAACCAGAAAAAAGAAATCTGCAACGACGTCATCTACCCAATCCGATGGAGCGGTACTTCCCAAGATTCTCTTCAAGAGAAGTGAAAGAGCCATACAGTGGGATGGAGAGAGTTCCATCCTCGATTTAGCCGAAGATGCTGGGATCATGATCGACAGCAGCTGTCGCTCGGGGACCTGTGGCACCTGTGAAGTTCGCCTGAATCATGGGAAAGTGACCTACGAGGAGGAGCCATCTGCAGAGATCAGGGATGGCCACTGTCTGGCATGTGTCGCAATACCCCTCAATGATATCGAGATCCAGGCATGATCGAGTAGCGCAGATTCGCTCGTCACAAACCTAGGAGTTGTCATCGAAAGCAAGATCTTCACTCTCGGCTTACTCGCGCTGTGCTCTCTGGGATTCCTGGATCTGTCAGGTGCCCGAGACGATGGAATCACACCACCCGGGGTGGGGCCTGGCCACGATCCATCGAGCATCCAGGGAGCCGACCAGTGTGTCGAATGCCACAAGCACTCCGGTAGTATCTGGGAGTCGACCCCTCATTTCGCCACCATCACAAAGATGCCTCGATCCGATGAGGGGCGTGCGATAGCAAAAAGGATGGGGATCAAGCGAATCAAGAGCGAGAGCCTTTGCCTCGATTGTCATGCCACCACGAAGATGGTAGCAGAAAAGACCAAGCCCGTTTCGGGAATCTCCTGTGAGTCATGCCACGGTGCAGCCCGTGGCTGGCTGAAAAGACATGGCGAGTTCAGTGGCAAGGAAGAAGGGCAAGAATCTGCCACCGAGATCGCGGCCCGCTGGAATGATGCGCAAGTGGCAGGGATGCTCAGGCCCGCGATGATACTGGAGATAGCCAGAAATTGTGTCAGCTGTCATGTCATCCCGAATGAAGCCCTGATCAACACCGGACTGCATTCCACGGGAAGTGACTTCGAACTGGTGGCATGGACCCAGGGTGTCATCCGACACAACAACTTCTACACCAAGGGAAAAGAAAACAAGGTTGCCTCCCTCGAACGACAACGAATGCTCCACATCGTTGGAATCCTCGCTGAGATGGAAACCGTACTCAGAGCGGTCGCCACCGCAACCAGCGGTGGTGATTATGCAGTCAAGAATGCCAAGAGATTTGCGCGCTTGAGGAAACGCCTCGACGCCGTCGACAAGCTGGCTGACATCACCCAGGTCTCCGAAGCGATGGCGGCGATCAAGAATCTCAAGATGAGTCTGAAAAACCAACCAGCCATCGCCAGCGCTGCAGATCAAATAACATCTGCAGTCAATGCGTTTGCTGCGATTCATGACGGTAGCCAGCTGCAGAGCATCGATTCGCTTCTGGCGAAGCCAGAGAATTACAGGGGAGGGTCGCCAGAGTCCCCGTGATGGCCTCGGTGAATGGTGTCTGGCATGGAGAAATCAACACTGCGAGTCAGCCGCCCCAGGCGATGGGATCAACCCTTCGGAGAAGAACTTCTCCCCGAAACTCTCGTGAACTGGGCACTGACCGACTCCGTCCTCACCTTGGCTCTTTCTGACTATCTACAGGGCAATACCTCAATTGAGGAAATCCTCCGAAACGACGCCAGAAAAGTCGACATCGATGCCGGTGAAATACTCATCCGAAAGGGGGACTACGGCGGCTCTGTTTTTCTGTGCATGTCGGGAAAACTGCGTGTACTGCTCGATCCCGCCGGAGAGCAAACGCTAGATACTCGAGAGAAATTGAACAAGAAGTCATGGTTCGAGGCGATCTCGCAATTGTGGCAGAACTCCAGAATGCCCGAGACACGCGCCGAGCTCTCCTTCTCGGAAGCACAGCAATCTCAAGATTCCATCGTCAAGAAGACTCGAATGCTACCGATGGCGCTTCCTGAATTCTTGACCGATTACAATTCCAGGGAGATCTATCCCGGAGAATTAACTGGTGAGATCGCTGCACTGAGAAGAAGTAGCAGAACCGCTACCATCTTCGCAGAAGAGCCATCTTCACTGATCGAAATCCGATGGCAGGGACTCAGGGACATCTGCCGCAGATCGAAGTCCTTGTGGGAATTCCTTGAGGAGCGCATTCGCACCTATTCCCTCCAGTTAATTTTTTCGGATTTGCCTCTGCTCGAATCGATTCCAGAACAGTCAAAGAAGTCACTTGTCCAGGAAATCCGATTTGAACGACATGGTGATGAGAACTGGAATAGAGACCTCAGATCATCGATGGGAAATAGACAGGAAATCCTATCGCGTGAAACACTCGTCGTGAAATCAGGCCAACACCTTGATGGTGTTTTCATCTTGATGAATGGGTTCGCCAGAATATCCAAGGACAGCAGTGGAACCATCGAAACCAGGGATTACCTTCGCCCTGGTGATGTATTTGGAATCGATGAGGTGCTCTCATCCATTGAAGAAGGTGTGCCTCGCAATTCTTCCAGCAGTCTTCGATGTATCGGTGCGACCGATCTGCTTCTCATCTCAACACCCTCTTTCAAGAAGCACATTTATCCCTACATTAACAAGCAGGACCTTCTCGACAACTTCAGCCGTAGTCGCGTTGCAGGGAAAATTACTGGGGGGATGCTCGACTTTCTTCTCGATCACAGAACCATCAATGGCAATCAGACGATGATCATCGACCTGAATCGTTGCACTGACTGCGATGATTGCGTCAAGGCCTGTGCCGTCACACACGATGGCAATCCAAGGTTTATTCGAGAGGGACACCGCCACGCCCAACTGATGGTTGCCACCGCCTGCATGCACTGCTGTGATCCGGTATGTCTCATCGGGTGTCCGACCGGCGCCATTCACCGTGATCCTCACAGCGGAAATGTCATCATTCAGGAGTCCACCTGCATTGGCTGTGGCACATGCGTTGATGCTTGTCCGTATGACAGTATCCGTACCGTGGAAATTCGTGATCCTTCAGGTACTCCGATCATCGACATCGAGTCAGGGGAACCTCTCCTGAGGGCAACCAAGTGCGATCTCTGCATCGATCAGCCTTCCGGTCCTGCCTGTGTCAACGCCTGTCCTCATGATGCCCTTCACCGTATTGATTTCGGAACCCGAGATCCGCTGATGAGCAGGAGAGGCTAATCGATGGCATCCCTTAGAAAGCCACCGACGCTCATCGTCCTGATGATCATATCCATCGTGATCATTTTCTGGATCTCCGTCAGTGATGCTGATCGATCGCTGGAAGACTCGGCTTCCACGAGTGGCTGGTTTCTACTCGCCAGTTTCGTGGTGCTTTGCATCTATGGAATCCGAAAGAGATTGCCCTTCTTGCCACTGGGAAGGGCTTCGACCTGGTTGATGTTGCATCTCGCCACTGGCTGTGTCAGCGGTTTCATGTTTCTGGATCACACGGGGTATCGTTTTCCAACTGGAACTTTTGAAATTCTACTGTGGAGTGGATACGCAGTTCTCCTTCTTAGCGGATTCGGTGGTTGGATCTTGATGCGTCAAATCCCGCAACCCCTTCACGACTCTCAGGACACATTGCTACAGGCAAGGATTCCGCAGGAACTCGCACAGATCAGGGATGAAGCGGATCAACAGATGAAGAGACTCAGCGAGACGGGATCCGATTCCAGTTTCGAAAAGGTTTACCTCGAGTTAATCCGGCCCTTCATCTTTCAGGGACCGGGGTTATTACCGCAGGGACGAAGTGGAAATCAGTACATCCCTCTGCTGCTGGAGCAGCAGTACTCGATCCGATTCAATCCAGCAAACATCGATTCAAACAGCAGCCAGGAACAGATCCTGGAACTGGTTGCGAAGAAGGCTCGACTGGATCGACAACAACGGCTCCATCTATGGATGAGAGGATGGCTGTTGATACACCTTCCGCTCACAGGGGCGATGTTGCTGATCATCCTGCTTCATGTCCTTCTTGTGATCTCTCACGCTGCTGAGATGGGGGCTTGATGGCGAAACAGCGTAGCCCCTTCGATGCCAGAGTGACCCGGTATGTCAGATCAGACCAACCGTATTCCTGTGGCCGCACTGGAGATCCTTGTCAGCATGGACCCGGACCCGATGGCCGTTGCTCCGAACCCGACAATCGCTGCATTCCTGTACCGAGTGAAGGCAGACAAAGACGCAACATGTTTCTGCGAGTCCTTTTTCTCACCTTCGGACTGGCTCTCATCATCATCTCCGGAGACTGGTCTGTATCGCTAGATCCAGGCGCCAGAAGTAGTGCCCACTCACAGCTCCAATGTTCTCGCTGCCATGATCCAGAACTGTCCAGTACGCTCACTTTCATGAGTAGAGGTTTGCTTGGAATCGGAGATTCTCACTCCTCAGGACAGTGTCTCGAATGCCACGACATGGGTGAAAACGCCGTCAATCCGCACTCTGTATCTCCGGAGCGATGGGAGAAGGTCCTCGCTGATGGCTCGCGAACTCTCGGTGGGATCGCATCGATACCCTGTGCTCGCTGCCATGTAGAGCACCGATTCGAATCGCCAGCATCTGGACTCAACGATGCTCGCTGTCAGGCGTGTCATCAGAAGCGCTTCCCATCCTTTCACAAGGGGCACCCGGAGTTTGGTGATGAATATGGCGTGCCCACCAGGGCGATCCAGTTTGATCATTTCAGCCACGCCAACCGGCACTTCATGGAAAAGCCAGATCTGGCACCAGATCGTTGTGATCAATGCCACACCCTCGGTTCAGATGGCAACCGGATGCGAGTGAAGCCTTTTTCGATGTCGTGCGCACGATGTCATGAGGATTCCATCGGAGGCCGCGGCCCTGCCGGGAAGGATCTGGGATTCGAAGTGCTGGCGATCCCCGACATCGATACCACTACCCTGAGCGAAGCAGGGATGGAGTTGGGTGACTGGCCCTTCAATGGAACCGAGTTCCCGGAATCATGGAGTCGGCGGTGGATTCGCCATGCAATGGATACCGATCCGTCGCTGACCGAGCTTTCAGGAATTGAACTCTGGTCGCTCGAGGGGCAATCGGAAGCAGTTCTCAACTCCGCCAGTCACCTGGCATGGGGCTACAAGGAAGCACTTCTGGATGCCGCCGAGGGAAATCTGGAATCCTTGATCAACAGGATGGTCCCCGCAGCAGCTGGCAGCCTGACCCATGATGAAACGGCTCAACTCGCGGCTCTGCTGCCTCGTTCGTTACTGATGGAGGCGAGCGATGCCTGGTTTCCCCATCTCTCCGAAGAGGTGGCTCTTCACCGCGCCGGTGAGGATCTTCCCGGCAAGGATACTGCTCCTGTCGCCCAACCGAGGGAGGGCGATCCGCAGGTGGAAGACGAAGAGGTTGATCTGCTCGACGATGATTTGCTCGTTGGGGATTTGCTCGATGAAGATTTGCTCGATGAGAATGGCGTGGACGCAGCCCCTTCGACTGAAGAAGCTTCAAGTCCGTCATCGATCAACCCCGCTCGCTGGGCCAATGCTGGTGGCTGGTACCGGGTAGATTCTTCGATTCGATACCGTCCGGTGCAGCATGCCGATAGTTTTCTGCGCGCCTGGGCTACCCTGGAAGCAAGAACCGGTGACCAGGATCCCGATTCGGCACAGGTCTTTGCACAGATCTTTTCGGAAGACTCTCCAGGAGCGTGTGCGTCCTGCCACATCGGTCTCCAGCACGGCGGTGATCAGGTGCGTTGGGAGCCAGACTCTCACCGTGCAGAACCATTCCCTCGCTTCACTCACTTCGCCCACGGGCCACATATTCTGAGCAATTCCGACATCAGTTGTCTCGGTTGCCACGAGCCCGCGACGAACAAGGATCTTCCCAATGATTGGAAAGCCGTGACACGCAATCAGTGTATCGAATGTCATGGTCATCCGGTCGAGGATCGCTGTACAACCTGTCACGAATACCACGCAGGCCCTCGAATCGATGTCATCGGTATCACAGATCTGGATATCTTGCGGAGTCCAGAAGATCGTTGATCCCTGGCAAGAGGATGGCTGCCTCAGCGATTTCTGTTCCATCTCTCGATGCGGGTGATGGCTTCATCGAGTATCGCCTCACTGGTGGCAAATGAGATTCTCAGGTGCCCTTTTGCCCCCGGGCCGAACCAACGCTCGTCTCCCGGGACCACGGCAACACGCGCCTGCTCCAGAATCTCTGCAGCCAGGTCATTCGCATCCATTCCAGTTTCAACGATATCAGGGAACAACAGGTAGGTTCCCTCCGGCTGGGGGCAACAAAATCCATCCAGAGCATCGAGACGTGGTGCTGCAAACCGACTCATCCTCTTCAGGTGTTCGATGAACCCGTCACGCCATCCATCACATCTACTCAGCGCAGCTTCCGCTGCGACTTGTGATAACACCGAAGCGCCGAATATTGTTCGAGGAGCTCCCGAAGCCTCGAGCACTCGATCGGCGAGTTCGCCACTACCCGAGTGGATGAAACCGATTCTCAATCCGGCAAGTCCGTAGGTCTTGCTGAACCCAGAAACCGTGATGGTTCGCTGGGCAACCTCATCCGACAGGGACGCGATACTCGTCATCTGGATGTCACCGAGTACGATGTCTGCCCAGATCTCGTCACTGATGATCACCAGATCGTTATCGACGGCCAACCTGGCGATGCGCTGCAATTCTTCTACCCGAAGCACCCTGCCTGTTGGATTGTGAGGATTGCAGATCAGGATGGCACGAGTGCGATCAGAGATCTTCTGTTCCAGTACATCCTGGGCAATGGCACCGCTACCACGCTCGAGTGGGCAGCGAACCACCGTTGCTCCCGCCTGTTCGGAACAATGCGGCAGTAGAAAGTCGACCGGGTCAAATGTGATGGCTTCATCGCCAGGCCCCAGCACTGCACGACATGCCGCCCACAACGCCGATGCAGCACCGTCCGTCGCCAGTATCTTATCAGGGCTGGAAGGAACCTGGCGCTCCTCCATCCGCTTCGACACGGCCTCTCGAAACCCGAGCATTCCCCTCGTCGGTCCGTACCCGAGGATTCCATCTGCAACATGGGCATTGATGGATTCAAGGATCTCGGTGGCGACGGGAAAGTCCGGGTCCGCTGCAGTCAACGGGATGACATCGGTGTCCACCTCTGCCCATCGCAGATTGAATGCCCGCTGCTGAAGCAGCGAGAGGTTTACTGCGTCCGGGGAAAATGAGCGGGTGGGGTCATCGATGTTCAACAGCCAGCCTCCACGACAACCCGACGACTCAGGAGCAGATGGGAACGATCTGCTGGGTGCGGCGAGTAGGGTTCAGAAACTGCGACTGCATCCGGCGACCCATCTGCAGACGCGCTCTCAGGATCGGAATCCGGTGCCTGGAGAACTCGCACAAA
>JYMV01052454.1_pt1 | contig 12410 bp, 15 predicted proteins | sample 338911 | NCBI WGS metagenome assembly JYMV01 (sample SAMN03354496, study PRJNA234377) | hydrothermal vent metagenome | biome: Deep sea; feature: Hydrothermal plumes at the Eastern Lau Spreading Center, Western Pacific Ocean; material: Seawater | place: Tonga | collected 2009 | depth 2000 m m | reverse complement strand
CTTCAATTGGTAATGATTATGGCTATAACCATGTATTTGATCGCCAAGTGGAGGCGTTAGCAAATAAGGGTGATGTAGTAATTGGTATTAGCACCGGTGGTAGTAGTGGTAATGTTATCAGTGCATTAAAACTTGCAAAAGACATAGAATGTAAAACCATTGGTTTTAGTGGTCGAGATGGTGGCGAGATGAATGCCTTATGCGATATTAACCTAGTCGTCCCTGCTGAAGATACGCCGCGCATTCAAGAAATGCACATTGTTATTGGGCATACAATTTGTCATTTAATCGATCAGGAATTTAAGGAATAAATTATGAAAGGGATTATCCTAGCTGGTGGCTCAGGCACGCGCCTATACCCTCTCACTAAAGGCGTATCAAAACAGCTCATGCCAATTTATGACAAGCCAATGATCTACTATCCATTGTCAGTGCTAATGCTTTCTGGTATTCAAGAAGTGCTTATCATTTCTACCCCTGAAGACCTACCAAGATTTGAACAACTTCTTGGTGATGGTAGAGATATTGGTATGAAGTTTGAATATATTGTACAGCCTTCTCCAGACGGCCTAGCTCAAGCATTTATCTTAGGCAAAGACTTTATTGGAGATGATGATGCTTGTTTGATACTAGGCGATAATATCTATTATGGTCATGGCATGAGTCAAATGCTTGCTAATGCTGTATCAAATGCCAATGATAAAAACATGGCAACAGTATTTGGCTACCATGTACATGATCCAGAGCGTTACGGTGTGGTGGATTTTGACGCTACTGGCAAAGCCCTTAGTATTGAAGAAAAGCCAGATAACCCTAAAAGTAATTACGCAGTAACAGGGCTATATTTTTATCCTAACGACGTGGTTAAAAAAGCAGCTGAAGTTATTCCATCTGACAGAGGCGAGTTAGAAATTACCACTGTGAATCAAATGTATTTAAGTGAAGATCGCTTAACCGTTGAACTGATGGGTAGAGGCTACGCTTGGCTAGATACAGGCACACATGAAAGTTTGCTTGAAGCCTCGACCTTTATTGAAACTATAGAGAGAAGGCAAGGCTTGAAAATCGCCTGCATTGAAGAGATTGCCTTTGAAAAAGGTTATATCAGCAAAGAACAACTCATAGAATTAGCACAGCCCTTGGCTAAGAACCAATATGGGCAATACCTACTCAGGCGTGCAGAGGAAGTGGTTTGAAGTTTATGCCTCAGTCAATCACTGATGTAGTACTGATTGAGCCCACTGTACATGGGGATAATCGTGGCTACTTTATAGAAACCTTTAGGCAAGATCTATTTGAAGAGGCTGTTGGCTATCAAATTAACTTTATTCAAGACAATGAATCCAAATCAACTAAGGGGGTTTTAAGAGGTCTACATTATCAACTCCCGCCTTACACTCAGGCAAAGCTAGTTAGAGTAATAAAGGGTAGTGTATTAGATGTGGCAGTTGATATACGCAAGTCTAGCCCTACCTTTGGCCAACATGTAGCTGTAGAATTAACAGCAGAGAATAAACATCAACTTTTTGTGCCGCACGGATTTGCACACGGATTTGTTGTATTAAGTGATAGTGCAACCTTTGCTTATAAAGTAGATAATTATTATGCACCAAAGCACGATAGAGGCATTGCATTCGACGATAAAGAGTTGGCCATTGATTGGAAACTACCGCTAGAAGCTTTACAACTCTCAGATAAAGATAAAGTTCACCCAACTTTAGAAAATACTAAAGATTTATTTGAGTAATTAGCAATGAAAATACTGGTTATCGGTAAGAATGGCCAATTAGGCAAATCTATTCATAAGAGTGTTACCAATAATGAACAAACCGACGAGTTTGTTTTTGCTGGTAGAGAAGAGCTAGACTTAAGTAGCACTGATAATATTATTAACTATTTTAACCAAAACAATTTTGATATCATCATCAATTGCGCGGCTCATACTGCTGTCGATAAGGCAGAAGAAGAAGCAGTACTACTTAGCAGTAGCACAATTGGCCCAGATTGCTAAAACGCAACAAGCCAAATTAATTCACGTTTCTACCGATTATGTATTTGATGGAGAAAGCGATAAACCTTACACGGAAACTGACGAAACCAACCCTATTAATGTATATGGCAAGACTAAATTAGCTGGAGAAAAAGCACTACAAGAAATCATGCCAACTGATGCTATTATCATTAGGACCAGCTGGGTGTATTCTGAGTACGGTAATAACTTTGTTAAAACCATGCTAAGGTTGGGAAAAGAACGAGACGAATTAAATGTAGTGAGCGATCAAATAGGTTCACCAACTTATGCGACTGATTTGGCAGAAGTTATACTGGAAATTATAAATGATAAGGATTGTCAAGATAAAGACCGGTTAACTGAAATTTACCATTATTCAAATGAAGGTGAGATAAGTTGGTATGAATTTGCTAAAGAAATTTTTGAATTGTCGGGTATCCAATGTAGCGTTAGCCCTATAACAACAGAACAATACCCAACACCTGCTAAAAGACCGAAAAATACCTTAATGAATAAAGATAAAATATCTCATAGATTTGACATAGACATCTTAGACTGGAGAAAATCTCTTGAATCTTGTATCGCAATTTTAAAGGAACAACAATGACTTCAAAAAAACTACTAATAACCGGCGGTGCAGGCTTTATTGGCTCTGCCGTTATTCGCCATATTATTAACAACACTAATCACAGTGTAGTCAATGTCGACAAGCTTACTTATGCTGGTAACTTAGAATCCTTGGAGTCTGTTGAAAATGATGCAAGATATGTCTTTGAGCAAGTAGATATCTGCAATGCTGCTGAGATTAAACGTGTTTTTAATGAATATCAGCCTGACATTGTGATGCACCTAGCCGCCGAATCACATGTGGACAGGTCAATTGATGGCCCTGGTGAATTTATTCAAACCAATATTGTTGGCACCTATATATTGCTAGAAGAAGCTAGGGGTTATTGGTTGAGCTTAGAAGGTGACAAAAAAGATAGCTTCAAATTTCATCATGTGTCTACTGATGAAGTCTATGGTGATTTAGAAGGTACGGACGATCTCTTTACTGAAGAAACATCATATGCACCAAGCTCTCCTTACTCAGCAGCAAAGGCAAGCTCTGATCATTTAGTACGAGCATGGCAACGCACCTTTAAATTCCCAACGTTAATTACTAATTGTTCTAACAATTATGGCCCATACCAGTTTCCCGAAAAACTCATTCCACTTATTATTTTGAATGCTTTAGAAGGTAAAGATTTGCCAATCTACGGCAATGGCAAGCAGGTACGTGATTGGCTGTATGTTGATGATCATGCAAGAGCACTGCTACATGTAGCGCTTACTGGAGAGATTAGTGAAACCTATAATATTGGTGGACACAATGAGTTACAAAATATCGAGGTTGTCAAAACTGTCTGCAGTATTTTAGATGAGCTAGTGCCAAGTAAGCTTGATGGTATTAGCCAATATGAACAACTGATTACTTATGTCGGAGATAGGGCCGGTCATGACGTAAGATATGCCATAGACGCAACTAAGATAGCCAATGAATTAAACTGGACACCAGATGAGACTTTCGCAACAGGTATTCGTAAAACCGTTGAATGGTATTTAGAAAATTCGATTTGGTGTGATCGAGTTAAGGATGGTAGCTATCAAGGTGAAAGATTAGGAGTCTTACAAGATTAGAAACTTTGTCTTTTAATAACAAAAATCTGTGCAATAAAAAAATAGAGATAAAAAATAAAAAATATTAAAGTTTGATGGTGACTAAATACCGCCTGAGAAAAGCCGAAAATCATATAACTTACAATTAGCATTAAGCCACAAGCGGCATAAACGCTCACTAAATCATTAGAATGCTTTAAATGTTTATAGAAAACTTTAAACGCATATCCTAATAGTAATAATAAAATTATAACGCCCTGTATGCCATTCTCAACCCACAAGTTAATCAGCTCATTATGTGCTTGACTAAAAGTATTGTTATTTGATTGTTTGATGGCTAAAAAATTATCTGTACCAATCCCAAATGGATATTGTTTAATTACCTTAAAAGAATCTTGATAAATTGTTAATCTGGCTCCTGTTGCAGAATTGTAATCATCTCCCGCTAAATTATTTATAGTTGCTGTTGATCTGGATTGCAACACCTGATACTGATTAGTTTGTGAGACTGTATAAAAAACCAACACTGCTAATAATAATCTGACAATAATTGGTGTTGAGAAGAGATGCCGCCTATCCGAAAAACTTTTTTTAAACATATAGAGCAACCAAATTGCAATCATAAATACATACGCAAGCCAAGCGCCTCTTGTGACTGATAATAAGGACCCATAAAAACCCGCTAAACTTGCGACTAACAAAATAAAAGATATAATTTTGTTGCCATTATTCCATGCATAAATCATTAGCATCCATAACAATAAATCAGCAGCAACCATTAGCTCCGCAAATGGGATTTGGTGGTTAGAGGCGCCATAAGCCCTATCCAAGCCTAATATAAATACTTGATGCGTTGCAATCGCAACAGAGATAAATACACCTATACTCATGCCAATGGCCATTACTCGCCAATCCACAAGGTAGCGCCTTAATAGAAAAAACACAGGCAACAGTAACAACCAACGCATTGGATAGTCGAATGATTTTAATTGTGCTCTGGCATTTTCAAATTCATAACCTTCAGGTTGGTAGAGAATGCCAAACAATTGCAAAAGCCAAAATACAAACACCAGATACAAAAATATCTTTTCTTCTTTATGCAGTGTAAGGTTTGTTGACTCTTTACGCTTTGCAATAAAAACATAAAGCATGGTCAATAATAATACGATTGCTGACTGGCCACCATGACCTGAATATGACAATACCGTCACACTGAACAAAAAGACCCAAAAATTAATCCACTTGGTTAAAAAATCAGTTGCCATAAATTATGAGTTGTGAGTTGTGAGTTGTGAGTTGTGAGTTGTGTAAATAGATGATACTTAAAATAAGTTTAATTTGAACTTAAGTTTTTTATGGATTGCAAAACATCAACTGCTTTGATTAAATTCATACAATCGTGATGCCCTAGAGGACAGGTGCGCTTCATACAGGGCTGACAATCAAGATTCTTTTTTACGATAATACTTTTTTCATTCATCCATTGTGAGGTTTCATCGTCTTTGGTAGGGCCAAATATTGCTACTGTGGGCACTTGAAAAGCTGCTGCCACATGCATCGGGCCACTATCACCAGTGATAAATAGATCTAGTTTTGAAATATGATTAATTAAGTCTGGAATGGTCGTTTCGCCTGCAAGATTTTGATAATTATCAACACCTTTTTCAATCAATGATTTTTCAATATCCATTGCAATATCTTTTTCACCAGGACCACCAAAAATAATAACATCATACTGGCTAGATAACTCACTAGCCACTTTTGCAAACTCTTGCGGATACCAGCGTTTAGCGCTGCCGTACGAGGCGCCAGGATTAATACCCAAGAGTGGCTTTTGAATCACATCTGAAGATTGATTTTGCATACAGAGCTTTAGCTTTCTAGGAGTTGTATCAATAGATAAAGCGTCATTAACAAAGTCATTGTATTTTTTAACTTGGTGGCATTTAATGTGTTTATTTTTATCAAATTGATACTTATTTTGAGCTGATATGAAAAATTTCAGAAATTTTGTACGGAATGAACTTCTAAATGAGAAGAAAGCATCGAACTTGCCTAAATTTTTTGCAGTTTTGTATAAAGCACTATATTTTTTATCCAGAACGACTGTTTTGACTGATTTTGGATGATTTTTCATCGCTTCAATCGACACAAATGAGCCGATAAAAGTGATTTGAACACCATTGTAAAAATTTACGATATTTTCAATGGCTGGCGTTGCCATAACACAATCACCTAGCCAAGTTGGAAGTTCAATTAATACTTTCATAATGGTTCATTATAAATGCAGTGTTAGATATATTTGATATAATCGTGCAATGCAGAAAAAACCCATTCCCATTCTTATGTACCACAGTATTGCATCAATGCCTAAAGGTACTGTTATGCGCAGTTTGCACGTACCACCAAGATTATTTAAATTGCAAATGTGGTTGCTTAAAGTTTTTGGCTTTAAGGGTTTGAGCATGGGGGAGTTGCAACCTTACTTAGAAGGTAAAAAAACCGGTAAAGTAGTTGGCATTACTTTTGACGATGGCTTTAAAAACAACCTGGTAGATGCCTTGCCGATCCTGAAAAAAAATGGATTTAGTGCAACCTGTTATATTATTAGCCAAAATATTGGCGGCATTAACCACTGGGACTTAGACAAAGGCATTGATGAAAACCCTTTAATGGACGAAGACGAAGTCAAGGAATGGATTACTGAGGGTATGGAGATTGGTTCACACACTCAAAACCATGTTCATCTTGCTGATATCGATACTAAAAATGCCACTAAAGAAATTTTGCAGTCTAAGTTAGACTTAGAAAAACAATTTGATTGTGTAATAAATCACTTTTGCTATCCTTATGGTAGTTACAATGATGAGATTGTAAATATTACAAAAGATGTTGGCTATCACACTGCAACAACAGTTAATCGATCTCGAGCGGGGGTTGGTAGTGATTTATTAACTTTACCTAGAATTCCAATTACTCATCGCACCTTTCCACATTTATTTCTAATGAAAATTTTAAGTAAATACGAAGACAAGCATGCTTGATAAACACCTTAAAGTGGCTGTATTGATTCGACATTACAACGCATCAGCTGGTGGTGCTGAGCGCTACTGTGTAGAGCTCACCAAAAGGTTGGCTAAAATATACGATGTGCATGTTTTTACTCAACACAATTCAGAACAATCAGAAAATATTACGTTTCATCGTATACCGCAATGGTTTCAACGACCAAGGTATCTGAATCAATTACTTTTCTCATGGTTTACTAGACGAGAAACAAAAAATAAATTTGATATTGTGCACTCTCACGACATGGTAACTCATGCTAATATTTACACTCTTCACGTACCTTGCGTTAAAACCAAATGGTCAGAATCAAAAGGTGTGAAAGGAGTATTACGCTGGCTAAACACATTACTTAGCCCTAGAAAAATAGCCTATTTATGGCTAGAACACAGTGAGATGAAGCCGTTAAAACATCGGCATTTTATTAGTGTGTCTGAGTATTTATCTCGCAATATCTTGATGAATTATCCCAAAACTAATAAGCATCTTACTATCGCCTACCCTGGAATTAACAACCATCTAGAAAATATCGAGTTCAAGCCCCACGCTCTCAAAGAGAAGTTAGCATTAACTAATGATGCTTTTCTATTTTTATTTGTTGGTAATGATTTGATCAAAAAAGGGCTTCCATCTATTATTAAAGCTTTTGAGGTACTCGGGAATAACAATATTCATTTGGCCATTGTAGGTAGCGGAAAGAAAGATACAGTTAACATTCCAGCCAGTCTAAAAAACAATATTCACTTTTTAGGTGTTATCAATAATATGATAGATTTATACCAAGAGTCGAATTGTCTTATACATCCTACCTTGGTTGACACTTATGGAATGGTCGTATTAGAGGCGATGTCAGCCAAACTTCCAGTCATTGTTAGCAACAAGAACTATTGCGGATTTGCCGAACATTTAAATGATAAACAAGCACTAATCCTTAACAATCCTAAAGATGCAATTGAATTATCTGAAAAGATAAATTTGGTGCTTTCAGATGCCAGTCTTAGAGAAGAAATTGCAAAAAACGGATTTGAAAAAACTCAATCTATAAGCTGGGAAAACACATTAGAGAAAACACTTTTGGCATACAATATCATCTTAAAAAATAAAAGGAACAATCATGAAAGTTAGCGGTTTTACATTTATTAAAAATGCCGAAATGTTGGGGTACCCTTTCATTGAAAGCATACAATCAGTGTTGCCAATTGTTGATGAATTTGTGATTGCAGTTGGTGAAAGTGACGACAATACACTGGAAATAATCAAATCTATCAAAGATAACAAAATTAGAATTATCGAAACTCAATGGAACGAGTCGATGCAAGACAGAGGTTATGTTTATGCACAACAAAAAATGACGGCGCAATTTAGCTGTACGGGTGATTGGGCGTTTTATCTAGAAGGAGATGAAGTGCTCCATGAAAAAGATTTAGACACTATTCGAAACACTATGGAAAGGCACTTAGACAACCCTGAGGTGGAGGCACTGTACTTTGATTATTATCATTTTTATGGAAAACCAAATCAAGTGGGTATTGCAGGCTATAAAAGAGCACCGAGAATTATTCGCAACACCATTCGTAACTACTCTCCAGATGGATTGTTTTTTGTAGTGATGGATAAAAATAAAAAAGGTCGCTACCCAAAGGCTGCATATGCAGGTTGTCATATTTATCACTATGGGCATGTGAGAAAAGTAGAAAGAAATAATGAAAAAATCAAACAAGTAGGTAAATACTGGGGGAATGAGGAGCCAAATACATTTTCAACTTACGGTAATATTGATTTAGGGGAGATACGACCATTTACGGGAACACACCCTAAAATTGTACAAGATTGGCTTAGAACTGAGGCTGAATTAGAATTTGAACAAAACCCAAACTATAAAGTAACACTTAAAGACAAAAAACATCGAATACGATTCTGGCTTGATGAAAAATTAGGGTGGGATATCAGTAAAAAACATTATTTTGAAGCAAAATTTTAAATTATAAACACCACCTAAAATGACAACTTCTATCAGCGCCATTAAAACCAAATCAAGGGATATATGTCCAGTATGTAGACACGAAGGGTCAATACTGTATAAGGATATGAAAGATTATTTTTTAAGCACCCCTGGATTATGGACAATCAATAAATGCTCTAATAATTCATGCAGTACGCTTTGGCTAAATCCAATGCCACTCGAAGAAGAAATATGGAAAGCCTACCAAACTTATCACACACATAGCAATGCAAATAAAAAAACTACATCAGATCATATAGTATCCCTAATTGCTCGTTTAACAAAACTTTTGGTGCTACCAATTTCGATTCTAAACGGATTGTACTTGCAACGTAAAAAGTTACGAACTATGTTTCTTGGTAAAACGGGAGGAAGACTGCTTGATGTTGGTTGTGGAGGCGGAAGATTTCTAAGACGTATGAAAAAAAATGGGTGGCAAGTCGAAGGAAGTGATTTTGATGATCAAGTAGCCAATGAAGTTATGGATAAATATGGTATTCACGTACATATAGGCGATTTAAAAGAGATAAACTTTTCTGACAATAGCTTTGATGCAATTACACTTAGCCATACAATCGAACACCTGTATGATCCATTAGAATCTATCAAACGTTGTCATCAACTATTAAAAAAAGAAGGGAAATTAATAGTGACTACCCCCAATGCAAATAGTCTGTCACATCAACGTTATGGGAAATATTGGCGCGGATTGGAACCGCCAAGGCATATTCAAATATTCACCGCAAATTCTCTATCCAATATAATAGGCCAGGCTGGTTTTTCCAACAAAATTGTCAATACTTTGTCTACTGGATCTGCAGGCATCTACAAAGTTAGTGCTTTGGCATCCCAAAAAAAATCATTCTTTATGAAAACATTACGAACTATAGAGTCTATTTTTCTTGAACTAGTGGAACAACATGATAATAATAATGATAATGGCCAAGATATTTTAATAATAGCAACCAAGGAGTAAAAAAATCTCATATTGTATGGAAATTTGAAGCAATTAAAGATCATAAATAATAGAATTTATAATAAATGATGCCATTCAAACTGATGATTGTTTCGTATACCATGTAGCGACAAACCAAACTCACCCACTTCGTACTTTATCCACTGTCTTTGTTGGCGTTTTTTAACTATCTTGTTTATTTTTCTCTTAAACCAGTTTTGTTTAAGCAAGCTGGAATTGTATCGGTAAGCTAGACCTTCTTTGTCCAGTAAACCGCGTTCTTTCTTCATAGCAGATTGAGTAATTGACCCGTAATGATGCAACCACGAACTACTAGTAGTAGCTGTGGCAATATTCGCTTTATCAAGTTCATTAAAAAATATAGTATCTTCGTAGCCCAATAATTTGGGTACAGCCTGAAAATACCCGATTTCATCCCATACAGATTTATGGACGGCCAGGCAAACGGCATGCTTATCATTGGTACGTATATAACCATTTAATTTACTAGTGGCGTCCGCTACAAATGAATCAAAATCATAATCCAATTCACCTTCTATTAATGCAGGTGATATAACTTTAATATTGTTTCTCTGTGCTGAGTTAATAAGATTTTCAATCCATCCGGATGAAACAATTACATCATTGTTCATAATAATTGTCCATTCAGATTGAAGCGCCATAGTGCCTTGATTCCACGCCACGCCACAACCAAGATTAGACTTATTAAGAATAAGATCACCCAGAGGTAACGACTGCAAATACTCTTGAGTGCCATCAGTAGAGCCATTGTCAACAATCGCTAAACGACTTAAGTCATCTCCGTTCTTAATCATACTGTCAATACATTTTTTTGTATACTCAACTGAATTGTAACAAGCAAAGGTGATGGAATAATCTATATCTTGAGAAGTGGGCATGACAATCCTATTGTTTGATAAACTATGTAAATTTAGCGGCATTTATTGGGCAGACCCCAACTGTTAGGCCTAAACAGCATATGCCATAGCAATATTTTAAAATAGCCTGCTGTTTTCATCTTGAACTTTTTATTTAAGCCTGCAGAAAGCAAAAAGGCAATTAAATTAGAAACAAAATTCACTAATGACTTTATAACTAATAGCAACGACACTATGGCCCATACTATAGTACCTTTTGTTTTTTTATAATAAATTAATTTAGAACGCTGAAATTCAATTCTGGCTAGTGATTTAAATTTATTGGCTGTTCCACCTTGGGCATGTGTTGCAACTGCCGCTGGAACATAATAGACACCGTATCCCATATTTGTAGTCCTTAAGCAAAACTCTGTTTCCTCTAAGAAAAAGAAGAAATCTTCATCGAGCTTTCCAACTATTTGGAGCGCTTCCATCCTTACCGCCAAACAAGCGCCTATTACCGACTCAACTTTGGTCACTTGATCAAAGTTAGTGCCACGATACTTATTAATTTTAATAATTTCTTGAAAAATATGCGGAAATTCTGCAATTGAATTTTGCAATGTCCCGTCAGGGTTTAGCAACTTTGCGCCCAAGATAGCAGCCTTTGGTTTATCTTTAAAGATACGCTCAAATTCACATAATGCATTACCATTAAGCAAAGCATCATTATTGAATAATAAGGCGTATTTAGTAGTAACTAAATCTAGACCTCTATTGACAGCAGTTGCGAATCCAGCATTACACCCAATCTCCACTAATAATACCTCTGGATGCTTTAACGACAAGTCTTGCATAGAATTGTCGCCACTGCCATTATCAACCACAATGATTTGATTAGAAATTATGCCTGCAGCTATTAACGAATTTACAGCGTCTATTAAAAAATCTGCACCATTATAATTTACCACTACTGCGCTAAAATTATGTGACATTATGGTTTAGGGTTTTGTAGATAATGAGCTTTCAAATAGCGATAATAAGTATTTTCTCCAGCTGAAACAGCCATAACAAACCCTTCCTTGCCATCTAAAAATCCTAGACGAAGAAAATACGTTCGAAAGAATATCCAAAAACCATGTGATAATGCACTAAAAAGCCCAACTTGCTTCCCTTTGTCTAATATACGTTGTGTTCCTGCTGTTGAATAAGCGTTAACCTTAGATAGCATTGAATCTAAATCATCAATTGAAGTATGTGTTAATGACTCTTTTAATTTTCCTTTTTTTGTTTCAAAGATAAGGCGTTCATGCACTAAATCACTCGAAAATGACGCAGACTCTCTTTTAAATAAACGAGCGACATAGTCAGGTCGCCAACCACCGTGGTGTAGATATTTACCACAAAATGACGAGAGTCTTGGGATATCATAAATTTCAAAATTATTATCAGATACTACACCTTGAATCTCTTCTTTTAATTCCGGTGTAACACACTCATCAGCATCTATTGAGAGCACCCAGTCACAGGTTGCATGAGCTAATGCTCGGTTTTTTTGAGGGCCGAATCCAGGCCAATCTGTCACATACACTTTGTTTGTATATTGATTGCAAATCTCTACAGTATTATCAATACTGCCTGAGTCTACAATGATAATTTCATCTGCCCACTTTACTGATTCAAGGCATGCTTGTATCTTTAATGATTCATTAAGCGTAATGATAATAACACTAATAGATTGCATAGATTAATTAAACAAATTAGAAAGTGAGCTCGACCGTTTAATCATACCTGTGAATTACTCCTAACTGTGGATAATAAATGGGATGAAGATGGAAA
>JYMV01016328.1_pt1 | contig 12414 bp, 15 predicted proteins | sample 338911 | NCBI WGS metagenome assembly JYMV01 (sample SAMN03354496, study PRJNA234377) | hydrothermal vent metagenome | biome: Deep sea; feature: Hydrothermal plumes at the Eastern Lau Spreading Center, Western Pacific Ocean; material: Seawater | place: Tonga | collected 2009 | depth 2000 m m | reverse complement strand
ATCAAACCCTATATCCCTTTTACCTGGTTGTATTATGATCAGGAAGCAAAGATCAAGGCAGACTGCGAGCTGGTCATAGGCGAGGATCATCTGCCGCGTTCTCTTAATACTCATTAATCAAATCTTTCTCTAATTTAGTTCGCTAGATTTATTTCAGATCAATTATGTCAGAGCAGCGATTGGGTATAATAATGCATGGTGTGACAGGCCGAATGGGGCTGAATCAGCATTTGAGGCGGTCCATTATGGAGCTTATTGCTGATGGCGGCGTAGAGCTGGCCAATGGTGACAGGGTTGTCCCGGATCCAATATTAGTCGGCCGCAATCTGGAAAAGGTACGGAAAATCGCCGATGAACACGGCATAAAGAGGTACACAGATGATCTTGATAAAGCGTTGGAAAATACTGAAGACGCGCTCTTTTTTGATGCTGGCACCACGGATCTACGGCACGATCTCCTTACCCGGGCAATATCGAAAGGCAAACACGTTTACTGCGAGAAACCGATGAGTGCTAACCTGGCAGAAGCCAGGCAGCTCTGTCGGTTGGCTAAGGATAAAGGCGTAAAAACCGGCGTGGTCCAGGACAAGCTTTACCTGCCGGGTATTCTCAAGCTCAGGCGTCTTATTGGCGAAGACTTCTTTGGCAGGATACTATCGGTCAAATTGGACTTCGGCTATTGGGTGTTCACAGGAGAGGACCAACCTGCGCAGCGGCCGAGCTGGAATTATCAAAAAGCTAAAGGCGGAGGGATCATGTTGGATATGCTGGCACATTGGCGTTATGTGCTCGACAATCTCTTTGGCCCGGTGCAGTCCATATCCAGTATTGCCGCCAATCACATTAACCAGCGCTGGGATGAAGAAGGTAATACGTACAAAGCCGATGCTGACGATGCGGTATATGCCCATCTGGAGCTGGAGGGAGGCATAATAGCCCAGGTAAGCAGCTCCTGGTGTACAAGGGTGAATCGGGATGATTTGCTGACAATACATGTGGATGGCACCGATGGGTCAGCTGTAGCGGGTTTGAATATGTGTAAGGTGCAGCATCTTGATAATACGCCTCGCCCCGTCTGGAATCCCGATGAAGCCGGGGCGGCCAACTACTTCGAGCAATGGGTAGCAGTTGATGACATAAATTGCGAAAATGCTTTCAAGCATCAATGGGTGGCCTTTATCAAGCACTTGTATGAGGATGGTCCCTGGAAGCATACGCTGGAAGAGGGCGCTAAGGGCGTACAGCTGGCAGAAGCCGCATTGGAGAGCTGGAAGGAGCGGCGTTGGATCGAGATCAAACCAATTGAATTCTAATGGGAACCATTTCACTACCCACGGAGAATGGCTCGATTGAAGAATTCTCTTTTGAGCCAGGCCCTGGTTTAGCATCTTACACAGGTGAATTCACTCGTGTAGTTTATGCCGCGGCTCACATTGTACCTGATCACTTAAATCCGAATGAAATTGATTGGGAAGCCACGCTGAATTATCGAAAGTATCTCTGGTCCTTAAACCTCGGCATAGCAGAGGCGATGGATACTGCCCAAAGAGGGTCAGGGCTGGACTGGGGCCTTTCCAGGGAATTGATATCCCGTACATTGAAAGCGTCACGGGAGCCCGGTGGAGGGCGTGTGGTGTGTGGATGTACGACGGATCAGCTCTCAACTGAACAGGTCCATTCCTTTGATGAGATCATACAGGCGTACCAGGAACAAATTGGTTTTGTTGAGGGGATGTCGGGAACCGTCGTGATGATGGCTAGCAGGACTTTGGCTAGAGTTGGGAGTACTGCAGATGATTATGGCAAAGTATATGATTGTGTATTGTCAGGTGTGAAGAGTCCTGTAATTATCCATTGGTTAGGAGATATGTTCGACCCGGCTTTGAAGGGTTATTGGGGAAGCACCGACTTTGAGGCAGCTATGCAGGTGGTATTATCCATCATCGAACGGAACCCCGGCAAGGTGGATGGCGTTAAGGTCTCTTTGCTCGATAAAGACAAAGAAATTCAGATGCGAAAGTGGCTTCCCGATGGGGTGCGCATGTACACCGGCGACGATTTCAATTATCCTGAACTCATCCGTGGTGACAGTAGTGGGTATTCCGATGCTTTGTTGGGAATACTTGACGGCATTGCGCCCCTGGCCTCAGCGGCTTTGGGAAAGCTGGCGGAGGGCGATGTAGCAGGCTACAATCAGCTCCTGGAACCGACAGTTCCATTGTCGCGACATATCTTTACCGAGCCAACAGCTCACTACAAGACAGGTTTGGTATTCCTGGCTTATCTAAATGGGCATCAGGAGCATTTCCAGATGGTCGGTGGACAGGAATCCAACAGGTCCATTGAACACCTGGCAGAAATATTTAGACTGGCAGCAGGTTGCGGACTGTTACTAGATTCAGAAAAGGCCGTTCAAAGAATGAATGCGATAATTGCTAAATTCTCAACTTAAATATGCTATCCCTGAACACGGCTACGGTTGGGGATCAATGGACCTTGGAGCAGTGTATTGAAGGATGCGTGAAACACGGGATCGGCGCTATTGCTCCATGGCGGGATAAGCTTCAGGCATGCGGGGTTGAGAAGGCAGTTAAACTAATCCGGGACAGCGGACTTCGTGTGTCCAGCTTGTGCCGGGGCGGGTTTTTTACATCAGATGGAAGCGGGAACCTTGATGATAATTTCAGAGCAGTTGATGAGGCCGCTGCACTGGGAGCCGAAAGCCTTATTCTGGTGGTAGGAGGACTGCAGGCAGATTCAAAAGACATTGCCAGGGCAAGAGAGGTAATTGAAGAATACCTGATAAAATTGCTGGAATATGCGCGATCTTCGGGAGTTAAGCTGGCAATCGAACCCTTACACCCCATGTATGCCGCCGACAGGGCTTGTGTAAATACGCTGTCCCAGGCAATAGATCTGTGCGATCGGGCCGGTGATGGGATAGGCGTAATTGTCGATGTGTATCATGTTTGGTGGGATCCGGAGTTGGAGGCTGCGATCACCCGAGCTGGGGAGAAGAACCTATTATTAGGCTATCACATCTGTGATTGGCTCGTTCATACCGAGGACCTCTTACAAGACAGAGGAATGATGGGAGATGGAGTCATCGATCTTAAACATATTCGCAGTTTGGTGGAATCTGCTGGATATGACGGACCAATCGAAGCGGAGATTTTTTCTAAAAAAGATTGGTGGAACCGAGATCCTGATGAAGTGTTGAAGGTTTGTATTGAGCGGTTTCAGACGGTTGTATAGAATACTGTCAGTTCCCTAGAAACAAGTCTCTCCCCTGTACCAATGCCCGGATCTTCGCATCTGCGACGGATCGTTCCAGCATCCAAAAGCCACAATCGGGGTGGATATACTTAATCCGATCCGCTCCTACAATAGAGGAAATTCGGTCCAAATTTCTAGCGATATCATCAGGTGATTCAATCTCGCTCGTTTTAATGTCTACGATACCTATTCCGAGGCCAATGCCCGAGTGGAGCTCTTTAAAAACCTCAATTTCATCTTCGGGCCTGTTTTTGCATTCCAGCACCACATGATCGGCGTGCAGTCCATCCAGGTATCCAATCAAAGCGTCCCATGTCCCACTTTGTACACGCTTTCCTGCATAGTTGCCGAAGCACAGATGAACAGCACCGGTCGTGGGAATGGCATCCAATACTCTGTTGATCGCCCTTAGTGCCCATTCACTTTCAGTTGGATGCCCCGGCAAATTGGCCTCGTCAATCTGGATTACGTCGGCATTCAGCTGTTCTGCCTGTCCGGCCAGGACATCTGCAAATGCCATGGCAATATCTTCAGTGGTATCGTAGAAATTATTGGCTACGGTCTTTGATAACATATGCGGACCCGTCATAGTAAACTTAACGGGTTTGGTGGCGAGTTCTTTCAACCTTTTGCAAGGTGAAACCAGGTCGAGCGCACCGGTCTTTATTGCGTCATGGACGATACCAGGTGGTTTAGTGCGGAATCCCATCCCTTTTATCTCCTGGTAAGCCGTTAGTTCTTCTGCGTCCAATTCACCGCGGATGCCTTCCATAGGGCCAATAAAATATTCGATCATTCCATTGGTTTCCGGGTGGCTGGTGTCAAAGCGGTAGAGCTCTCCATCACAAATCAGGTCCAAACCGGCGTTTTCCAATGAGGTTATTACCTCTTGCGTTGCCTGGACCAGCTCTTCCTGTGAAGGTTTGTCCATCCATCCGAGAATGGTATAAGAGCCAACAACGGTGGTTCGTATAATTTGATGAGCACTCAAAACGATTATTAATGGGGATTATACCGGGTGAAGCTACACATTAAGCCACAAAAAAAAGCCGAAAAACATTGAAATTTTGGGACTCTCGTGCAGGATTAGAACCTTAACAAAATCCTGGGAATTACCTTATTGAAAATTTAGAACCTCGAAGGACTGCCACGGTAGTGAGCTAGCCTTCCTTATTGAGGAAACCACTCTTTCCTCGTGTTGTATACATTGCCTCTGAAGATGGCAACGGTCTCATTGTCCTGATTGAACACTGTGATTTCGTAAACAGAAATCTTATTGGTTCTGTTGGCTTCTTTAGCAATTGCTGTGAGCACATCACCTTCTTTAACTGCTTTGGTGTGCGATATTGATGTCTCAACGGAAACGCATTGTTCTCCGTAGGAGTTAGAAGCAAAGGCAAGCGCGGAATCAGCTAGAGAGTAGGTTATTCCTCCATGGGCGATCCCGAAACCATTCAGCATCTCTTTGGTTACAGCCATTCTCAAGAGTGAGGTACCCACACCGTCTTCCACCCGTTCAATCCCCAGCCACTGGCTGAAAGGGTCGTTATTATACATTTGGTCAACCACTTTTGTGGCCAGTTCTTTAGGATTCATATCTCAGTTCTTGTTTCTAATTTGTTAACTCAATTATGCAAATTAATTGCTGTGCATGGCAGTATTGAGGAAGTTCATTGCAGGTTTAGCGATTCTATAGGTGTCCATGAGCTTAGTTACAAGCTCGGGGTCAGTTGCAATTCCAGGTTTGAACTGAGAATAAAAGTAGAATGACTTATTGGCTATCAGCGGTTGCTTTGCAAAAGCTTCTTGAAATTCAGGAGGTATACGCTTGTGTTTTTCTCCAAGGATTTCGCTGAAGCTCCCACTGAATTCTTTCTCAGTAATTACTCGGTCGAAGGCTTTCATGTTGGAAGCAATATAACTCCTGACATTGTGTAGTTGTTCTTTTTCCAATACGTGTGCTCCCGAATAAAATCGGATGTGTTCGGGACCCATTTCAAGATATACGCCTGGCGTCGATTTGTCTTTTTTCCCACCTGGAGAGATGATTGCAGAGGCCTTGGTCTTGTACGGAGTTTTGTCCTTTGAGAATCTAACATCCCTGTATATCCTAAATATCGACTCTTTCGGCGTCATAGTAATCCGTTTGTCTTGCCTGGCCAATTGTGTGATCATCTCTTCAATGAAGGCCTCAAAAGGTCTTTTTACCGAATCTTCATAGCGTTTCTTATTCTCCGTGAACCAAGCGCGGTTGTTGTTTCCAGCCAGTTCTTTGAAAAAGTTGATAAAGTCTTTCGTGAAGTATGCCATGACGTTATCTAAGTTGATTTGAACCCAAATGTATAAAATCTACTGTCGCTTATGGAGTGTTTCAGTCGAGAAATCTACGTATCTGTTGGATGGGTAGATGTTCAGATATATCGTTTCCATAAAATGCTGTGTGTAATGTTTGGTCAGGATTTATTAGAAAATCTGCCGGGATTATTTTAGCGCTTCCAACGCCGCGTTTAACATAATGCCCTCGGCTAAACGCCTGCAAGACCTTGATCCATCGCACATATCCCTTGAGTAACCCCCACAAGCTATATTCTACTCCATATTGTTTGTATAGCTCTCGTTTTACATCCGGAATAATAGGGAATAGAGGATTAGCATCTCCCAGGTTTGCCCGAATATCTTCCGCAGGAGACTGGAAAACTGCAATTAGCTTTAATCCTTTCTGTTCAAGTTCCAGGCTTTGTTCCTGTAGCTGATGGACTCGTAAATTACAGAAGAGACACTCTGCATATCTAAAAAAGGCGATCATCAACTTTTCTCCCTTATAATCGTCGGTTGAGATTGTGTTCCCGTAAATGTCCGTGGCTTCAAATGGTATTATCGGATCCCCTTTTTTTAGCTTCATGATATAGTAAATTTGAATTTGTTAAGCGCTTCTGGGACGTACGATCTCTCCTCAAAAGTCACATTGTTTTCCCAATCTACCAATAATACCGTTGAGCACCGTGTCCCATATTCTGGCGAGGTAATAAATGCAGCGGAAAGTATGCGCTCAAGTTCTAATCCCACGCCAGTGTCCGGCAACTCAGAATCCGGGCCAAAATCTTTGTTCTTCATCATTTCAAAAAGGGAATTGGTGTCCACATCGTCTTTTTCAACTATTTCCTGTAACCGGCCCTTGCCTGCTTCTACCTTGGGCCAAGGTGTGTCCAATAGATGATTGCTCAATCCGTAGATGCCTGGCTCCACCTCTGCAATTTCTGCACCTTTATTAGAGAAATAGGAGATGGTCTCAACCTCTCCAAACAGGAGGTTATAACCGTCATAAGATGCAGCACAGCTCCTTAGCTGTTCCATATATTCCTCCCGGGATATATCAGAAGTGAGGAATTCAGAAACCAAAAATCCCCTCGAAGAATCAAATTTTTCAGTAATGGGCATTTGCCGATAATTTGTCAAAGCGGCGAACCTTCCGTTTTTACTGATCCCCATCCATGTACCGTGCTTGTCCTGGTCTATTCCGGCAAGGACTCCATCGTTGTTCTCCCACCATTGCATGGGCAGCGTAGGACGCTCATAGAATTCATCCCTGTTAGCCGCAAGTATGAACTTGTACTTCTTGTGTGATTTATGAGAAAATAGAATGAGGCACATGGCTATCCGAAGAAAGTCTCTCCTTTCTTAACCATCTTGCGCAGAATCGGACTTGGACGGTATCGATCTTCCCCATATTCGCTTTGGAGCTCTTCCAGCGCGTTCAGGCAAGTCTCAATTCCAATTTCATCTGCCCACGCCAACAACCCTTTGGGATAGTTGACACCTTTGGTCATTGCCAGATCAATATCCTCTTTGGTTGCTACATGTAAGTACAGGGCATCCGCTGCTTCATTGACCAACATGGCGAGAATGCGTTTCAATATATAGCTACCAAGACCGTCATTTTTATCCGGCTCCAAATTGACTGCATCTTCACCGTAGTTATAATATCCCATGCCAGTTTTGCGTCCTAACCGATTGGCTTCTACCATACGCTTTTGAGTAAAAGAGGGCTTGTATCGCGGGTCAAAAAAGAACTCCTTAAACACAGTCGCAGTAACCTCATAGTTAATGTCGTTGCCTATGAAATCCATAAGCTCAAAAGGCCCCATTTTAAAGCCGCCAAGCTCTTTCATGGCCCAATCAATGGTCGGCACATTCGCGAGATCTTCTTCTAATATTCTAATTGCTTCCCCATAAAATGGGCGGGCAATTCTGTTGACAATAAACCCCGGCGTGTCTTTGGCAAAGACTGGCACTTTCCCCCAAGATTGGATGGTTCCCTTCATGTTTGCAGCTAGCTCAGGATCCGTTTGTACGGCTGAAATAATCTCCACCAAAGGCATGAGTGGGGCAGGGTTAAAAAAATGGATGCCCATCACCCTCTGTGGGTTTTTGCATGCTGCTGCAATGGATGCTATGGATAGGGAAGATGTGTTACTGGCGAGAATGCACGTGTCGCTGACAATTGCTTCGACCTCCTCAAACACATTCTTCTTTATCTGTAACTTCTCAACAATGGCTTCAATAACAAGCTCGCAGGGTTCAAACTCATCTAAATCCGTTGCGTAAGTTATACGTTCACTAACGGAAACCGCCGACTCTTGGAGCTTGCCTTTTTCTTCAAGCTTGGCCAGCATTTTTATAATCAACTGTTCCGCTCCATCTTGCGCCTCTTTTTTGGTATCATAAAGAAACACTTTGTTGCCAGCTGTGGCAGCCACCTGTGCAATTCCCGAGCCCATGGCCCCTGCTCCGATTATTCCAACTGTACCCATTCCTATTCTCCAGTAAAAGTAGGTGCCCTTTTTTCCAGAAAAGCGTTCACACCTTCTTTGTAATCCTTGCTTGCTGCAGCAGCAGCCTGAATATCAGCTTCAAATTCCAGTTGGGTTGGTAAATCCACTTTCAATCCATGATTGAGGCCTCTCTTGGTCAAGCCCAATCCAACGGTGGGCATTCGCGCCAGTTTTTCTGCCAGGGCCGTTGCTTCTGACATCAGCTGATTATCCTCTACTACCTGATATATCAAACCCAGTTCCTTCGCTTCATTAGCAGTCATTTTATCACCAAGCATAGTCATTGCAGCAGCTCTTTGCATTCCAGCCAATCTGGGCAGGATGTATGTCCCGCCGCTATCTGGTATAAGTCCAATTTTGATGAATGACTGGATGAACTTAGCACTGCCGGCCGCCAATGTGAGGTCGCAACCAAAGGCTATATTGGCTCCTGCTCCTGCGGCAACTCCATTTACAGCACAAATCACCGGCTTTTCAATTTCCCTTATTTTGAGCACTATGGGATTGTAAGTTGTGCGAACGATATCTTCAATCTTTGTATTGGGCGACATGGCTTCCTCAAGATCCTGTCCAGCACAAAATCCTCGGCCTTCCCCGGTCAACAATACCGCTCTAACGGATTTGTCTGAGTCGCATTGGACCAGGGCAGCTTGAACTTCGGCACCCATTCCAGTGTTAAAGCTGTTGAGAACATCGGGGCGGTTAAGTACGATTTTTCCGACCCCGTTCTCAATTGAAAATATGATATGATTGTACTCCATAGCCGTTATTAATGACACTTAAAATAATCAAATGGTTCTTTACAGGATTCGCAAACGTACAGGGCCTTACATGCGGTAGAGCCAAATTCGCTTTTCAACTTAGTGTCTTTTGATCCACAATTCGGGCATTCTTCAGGCCTGCCGCTTCCATCTGCCCGACTGTTGGGTGGAGCGATACCATATACCTTGAGCTTGGCTTTTCCCTCCTTCGACATCCATTCTGTTGTCCATGCCGGTGAAAGGACGGTTTCTACCGTGAAATTGCCAATGCCTTTCTCCATTAGCTTCGCATTGATGTCTTGTTCTATAATATTCATGGCAGGACAACCACTGTAAGTTGGCGTTATTAACACCTTGACAGCATCATCAACAATTTGGATTTTCCTTACGATTCCCAGATCAATTACGGTGAGAACAGGCACCTCAGGATCATACACCTCACTCAGATGATCCCAAATTTCACTTTCAGAAAGCTTGGAACTTCTTTCAACCATCACCACTTCGCATCGGGATATGCCCGTGGCAGAAACTGCATTTCCGCGAGCAGGTAACCAAGATGTTCTGAATGAATACCGTTCCTGCTTCCTTTCATCATAAAGACTTCCTCAGGAATCGCAAGCGTAGCTTCCTTCAACAGGCCCTTAACTCCCTTTTCCCATTTGCCTTTGATTTGGTTCAAATCCGGCACTATACCCTTATCCTCAAGTTCTTTATCCTCAGCATACGCAACAAATAAGTCATCAGTAAACATCCACAATTCATTCAGGGCATTTTGCGTTCGTTCATGGCTTTCTTCCGTCCCGTCCCCCAGGCGTTTGATCCACTCTCCGCTATGTCTTTTATGGTACTTAATTTCCTTTAGAGATTTTGAAGCTATGGCTCCCAGTCTTTCGTCTTTGCTGTCAGACAATCCTTCCATCAAATGAAAATGGAAAACATCGAAAAGATATTGCCTCATCATAGTTCTTCCGAAGTCTCCGTTCACTTGCTCGACCAGCAAAGCGTTTTTGAACTCTTTCAGATCTCGCTTATAGGCCAGATCATCATCTGACCTTCCTTTATTTTCAATCTCTCCTGCCAGTGTCAATAAGGACGATGCCTGGCCGACCAGATCTAATCCTATGTTGGTCATCGCAATATCCTCTTCCAGAATAGGGCCATGTCCGGTCCACTCAGAGAGGCGATGCCCTAATATCAGGCTGCTATCTCCCAGCCAAAGGCAATAATTAAATAAAGCGTTTTCCACGTAAATTCATTTATATATGGCTTACCCCGTCTGGGACGGTGTAAAAAGTAGGGTGGCGATACACCTTGTCATTCGACGGATCAAAGAACTCTTCACTCTCATCAGGATTTGAAGCCGTGATAGCTTCAGCAGGTACAACCCATATACTGGTCCCTTCATTGCGCCTCGTATAAAGGTCTCGGGCATTTTGCAGAGCTAGCTCTTTATCTGCAGCATGAACACTGCCTACATGTTTATGGGCAAGACCAGGTTTCCCCTGTATAAATACTTCCCACAAAGGCCATTGTGTATTGTCCTCGTTATCTTTTTCGCTCATAATTCGTGTTTCTCAACTGAGAAAAATGCCAGTCCTGCCTTTGCTGGCAGGCAGGTGTACAAATTTATGAATTATACGCTAATAAATGTTTGTGTCCAACCCCTGTTTAATTATGGCCTCAAATTCCTATTTTTGCGCCTTCGCACCAGTCAGGGTTAATAATTCGAAATAAATGGCAGCATTTCATCAGCTCAAGGTAAGCGACGTTAAGGAGGAGACGAGTGATTGCGTCTCTGTGGGATTCGATATTCCGTCTGGCCTCCAGAAGGAATTTGAGTTCATTCAGGGCCAGTATATCACTTTAAAACTGGAGGTCAATGGGGAGGCCCTGCGTAGGTGCTATTCTATATGTACTAGTCCCAAAGACGGGAAATTAAGGGTAGCAGTCAAAAGGGTAGTAGATGGCCGGGCCTCGAACTGGATCAACGGTGAGCTGAAGGCAGGTGACGACCTGACCGTTATGACGCCAATGGGTAATTTCTACTCTGAACTCAACCCAAATAATAAAAAGACATATGTCTTATTCGCCGGTGGAAGTGGAATAACCCCAATGATGTCTATCCTCAAGACTGTTTTAGAAACAGAGCCGAATAGTTCTGTGGTGTTGTTTTATGGTAGTCTTACAGAGTCAGCAATAATATTTAAAAAGGAACTTGACGATATACAATCTGCAAACAGTGATCATCTGAGCATCCATTATGTATTGGACAAGCCGGAAGGGGTGCTGGATACCTTACATATAGGTATAATGACCGAGGACAAGATCAACGAGCTCATGACACAGTTCGTTGAAGTTGGAAACAGCAATGAGTATTTTCTCTGCGGGCCTACTGGCATGAAGGACAATGTGCTATCATATCTAAATAGTTCAGGTATCGATGAAGAAACAATACACGTTGAGATATTTACTTCAGATCCCGATATCCCTGAGGTCGATGAAGAGGAGGTAGGTGACGGCGCCGCTGCCTTCACTTCCTGCGAAGCCACTATAATACTTGATGGGGATGAATATCAAGCGACAATTAAGGAGGGTGATGTGGTGCTCCAGGTCGCTTTAGATGCGGGGTTAGATGCACCTTATTCATGCAGGGGGGGCATGTGCAGTACTTGTCGCGCCAAGGTCATTGAAGGCAAAGCAGACATGAAGGTTAATTCGGCATTAACAGATGGTGAAGTAGAAGAGGGTTATATTTTGACTTGCCAGGCATTTCCTCTTACACCTACCATCACTGTCAATTATGATGAGGCACTTTAATTAGGCTATATGAATATTGTAATAACCGGGGCGAGCAAAGGTATCGGCTACGAAACGGCGAAACTTCTCGGCGCGAGCGCGGAGAATACGGTTATAGCCATATCGAGAGATCAGGCTAAATTAGATGATCTGGCCAGCACTGATGGAGCAGGCACCATTATACCTATTGGCTTTGACCTTGCTACGGGTAGGGATAGCTTCGAAAATGATTTAAAGAAGCAGATACTGGAACACGTAGACTCAGTAGATATACTCATCAACAATGCTGGCTATCTTGTCAACAAGCCGTTCGAAGAAATTGCCGATGAAGATATGGAGGAAGTTTTCAATGTGAATCTATTTGGGATTATAAGAATATCCCAGCTGCTAATTCCTTATATGGGCCGCGCTACAAGGGCTCATATCATTAATATAGGCAGCATCGGCGGCTATCAGGGAAGTGAGAAATTTGCCGGCCTGTCAGTATATAGTGCAAGCAAAGGGGCTGTTGCAACGTTATCTGAATGTATGGCACTGGAGTTCAGAGAGAAAAACATAGCGGTGAACTGTTTGGCGCTTGGAGCGGTGCAGACGGAAATGTTGACCAAAGCATTTCCTGGATTTGAAGCACCTGTAAAAGCTTCCGACATGGCCAAATACGTCGCTGAATTTGCATTGAAGGGCATGCATGAGTTCAATGGGCAGGTGATCCCAGTGGAGCTGGGTTAGGCGGGTATTAACAGCCCTTG
>JYMV01027731.1_pt1 | contig 12417 bp, 14 predicted proteins | sample 338911 | NCBI WGS metagenome assembly JYMV01 (sample SAMN03354496, study PRJNA234377) | hydrothermal vent metagenome | biome: Deep sea; feature: Hydrothermal plumes at the Eastern Lau Spreading Center, Western Pacific Ocean; material: Seawater | place: Tonga | collected 2009 | depth 2000 m m | reverse complement strand
TGCCTCCTCCCAGCTCCGGTGGTGTGGTGTTGGTTGAAATGATGAACCTTATGGGGCTCGCTGACCTGGATGCAATCGAATTCAATTCAACTGAGTACCTTCATCTTATGGCAGAGGCGATGCGCAGGGCATTTGCAGACCGGGCAGAACATCTTGGTGATCCTGATTTTAATCTAAACATGCCTTTGGATAAGCTGACCTCCAGGGAATTTGCCAGGATGCGCTTTGAGAACATCGACATGACGAAGGCCTCGATCAGTGATTCTTCGAAATTCGGGCAAATTTACGATGGTGCAAACACCACGCATTTTTCTGTAGTGGATAAGGCTGGAAATGCCGTTTCACTTACCTACACCCTTGAGCAGTCGTATGGCTCAGGGATGGGTTCTTCCGAATTGGGCTTCATTTTCAATAATGAAATGGGCGACTTCAACCCTCAGCCGGGCTATACGAACAGCGGATGGCTCATTGGCACGCCTCCCAATATCATAGCACCTGAAAAGCGGATGCTCTCGAGCATGACGCCCACCATTGTCGCGAAAGACGGAAAGCCCTACCTGATCATTGGCAGTCCCGGGGGCCGCACCATCATCAACACCGTTTTTCAAACGGTGCTGAATGTTCTGGAATACGATATGAGCATCGACAAGGCCATTGAAGCGATGAAGATCCACCACCAGTGGATGCCTGATGAGCTGGTTTATGAAAAAGACCTTATGCCCGACGACACCAGGGAGGCACTCGAAGCCATGGGACATGCACTAACAGCACGCAAGAACCTGGGCCAGTTGATGGGTATTACCATCGACGCTGAAAAAGGAGTTTATGTGGGCGCTGCTGATTCATCCAGCCCTGACGGGGCAGCGGTAGGGTATTAGCTGCTCAATAGCTTAAAAAGGGCACATGTCCAGGTCCTCTTCGTCAAATAAGGGCAGCTGGACCTGGTATTTAAAGCATTCAAGCCTGCCCGCATAATACGGGTGCTGCTCCTCCCCCTCTCTGTAAGGATACCTGAGCTGTTTAAGGCTGGCGAGCAGCTGCTCGCGGTGTTCCAGGTAATCATCCAGGATCGCGTCTTCCTCTGACACAACAAGGCCCTCGTAGTAGTTAAAGCGCCAATCCAGCTGCGCGTGAAGGATCCTCATCCCTATGAGGATGTGCAAAACCTTGGTCTGGTATTCTGTCAGGATGCAATATTCTGTTGAATTCCCGAATAAGCCGGGCTGGCTCCTGGTGAGCTCTTCCGGGTACACCGCAGCCTGGTCACTCATATCAATTCAATGAAAACTTGTCCAGGTGGATGGGGCCCTCGTTGATTTCCCGCATCCGTATGCCATAAACATTGAAGAAGCTGTCTCCACCGTTCAGCCTTTCTATCAGGTCGATGTACTCAACACCCTTTGGTACCGGAGGGAAAAAGAGGCTGAATGCAACTCTGTCGTTCCCATGCTTATAATAATGCTTCGTCGGGGCGATGGGTATATTGATGACGTTCAGCAGCTTTAATTTCACGGGTGTCCCGTTTGGCTGTATGTACGTTTCCGGGTAGATCTGCACCCAACCACCACTGATGTACTGTGGGTCTGCGTAGTGTATGAGGTCTATGCGCGTATAGTCATCCGACAATTCTACCTTCTCCACTTTCACGCTGTCGCTAGCAATGGCCTCAACTGAGGGTACTGTTATAGTCCTTATCTGCGTTTTTGCCATACCTGGCAGGCCGGGCAGACGCCTGGAATTTAGATTATCTGTTGTCTCCATGATTCATTGTTGTTTAATGATTAATAACATATTTTACACGTCCATTATTATGCAGGCCATCACGCGGCCTTCGCCTCATAGACCAGGATCATATCCCCACCCACATCTATCGCGTGAAGGGGCAGTCCCCTGGCATCAAAAAACTCAAACTCTTTGATGTCCTCTGACCTGGAGTTGGCCAACGCCAGCGCCAGTTTCATGGCGAACTCCTTTGGGTCTTTGGCCTTGTACTGCTCAATTACCTTTCCTGTTTTCGTATTTACTTTCATGATTGTATCCATTTCTATTTATTAAAACTGATGTGCTTTTTCTATTACCCGCTCCTTATATGTCCTCAGCTCATTCAAATAAGATGCCATATTAAAATTCTCACCGGTTACCTTCATTCCCCAGTCCATGGCTCTTGATTGCAAGCTGTTGACCGTCTGGGTATTCTCCACCGTTTTGATATAGTCGGTAGCAATATTGATCGCCGCCAGTGCTGACTCCCCCAGCTCTGCCGCATAAGCGGGCACAGTACCCCTGAGCACTTCGGACATCTTCAGCAGTTTGGGCTTCTGGTCCAGCCCGTATCTTCTGTCGAGCATGTCCATCGTAACCACCTCCAGCAGCTCTTTTGGAATGTGTATGCTGCCCGCCCTGCGCACATACTCGTCGAATTCATTGATCTGCTTTGCGAATTCTTCTGCTGCATCCATTACGTACCATTCGGATTCCTCCAGGGGCCTGTCGTGGGAGATGACAATGTCGCCCAGCGTTCCCGCGCCCATCAAAAGGCCGTTGGCGCATTTCCAGCGGTAGAAGCCCAGGTTGTAGCGCAAGGCGAACGTGTGGTTGTAGCTGTTGGAGATCCTTATGAAGGGATAATACTCCTCGTTGATACCGCTTTTGTAGTCCCTGGCTTTTTGGATGCCCTTAATGGATATGCGCTCTTTTGGATTGAGCAGGTCCACATGACAGTAAGACCCTTTATTGTTCATGTCCACCTTAAATACCGAGGGCCTGCTGCCAAAGACCTCTTTGAACAGGGATCTTCCCAGGCGGTATGCTTGTGAATGGGTGATCACTTCATACTTACTGCCAACCATCCCCAATACCTCACCTGAGTCGCCCCTAATGATGGCCTTGTGGTCGGGATCTTGCAGTTTGTCTGGTTGTCCTCGATGCTTATAGTAAACATCACTCACTTGAATTGGGAAATGGATCTCGCCAATCTTCCTGTCGTATATGTAATTTAGATTTTCCATGGTTTTAGATTTTAAGTTCGCCACAAACATAGTGCGGCATGTCGTAACGTATTTACGTGGTGAAATAAAATGTTGACCGTAAATACATTGCGATATCAGGACGTATCCTTGTAGAAATCTATCCGCTATACATGAAAAGATCATCATTCATCAAAAAAACCGGAATTGCATTATTTACAGCATTATCCATCTCAAAAATTAGCCGAAGCAAGCAGAGGACTATTCACAAGTGTTGGTTTGTACCAGAGCGATACCGAAAAAATGAGACCACAATGAAAGTTACACCGCCACCTTATGGCGCGCATGTTAGTTTGCGGAAATTCACAGAGCCACGGATGCAGGGCCGCAATTTTATTGGGATTTACTATCAAAACCGCAGGATTGGCAGCATTGCCCGAATTGGTGAAGAGATCATTGGCCGCATGCTGGATGAAGGGTATCATCTAATGGGGAGAATAATCCAGAGGCCACTGGATTTAGACCCTCCCTTGCTGGCATTTGACAAAAGGCATCCGGCAAATGTTCAGTATATCGAGGTAATGGATATTAGAAATTAGCATGGTGGCCACATCAATGTAAATGCTGCAACACAGAAATGCGCCTGAGTCCTGCCTTGCCAATAAATACCCCAGGTCCATCTACTGATCAGGGCAAACGACATCCAAAAGATTTGCATATATTTCAATAACAATAGAGCATCATGGCAAGCAAGAAAGAAATCAAAGAAATCATCCAATCACTCAATGGAAATAATTTTCATGCGACATGTCCGAACTGCTACGATGAGTTTAAGCTGAAAGATGCAGGGCTGTTCCACCTTGGCGATTTCACTCCTGAGGCGCTTGACTTGTACAAGGCGATGCAGGAAGGGCTAAAAGAGCGGCGGGCAGACCTCAAAGAAGAAAAGGCGAAAATCCCCCTGCGCTCCGAAACCGGTGCAAAAGCAGTGAATATAGGGTTTGTGCTTGAACGAATAGCCCCAACTTTGGACGGATTCACTTTTGACCAGAACGACTGCCGCGCCATGTTTGACCCGATCGATTATGTAATCTTCGAGGGGCTCAGCTCCACGGGAAAGGTCAATAAAATCATCCTGGTTGACATTAAGACCGGTGGTGCTCGCCTGAACTCTAAGCAGCGCCGGGTTAAGGAGCTGGTCGAGGACAAGAAGGTGGAATTTAGAACCTACAAGCGATGAGAGCTGACATGATTAAGTTCTTTGCCGTGCAGCGGCAGATATTTGGTGTATGTACCTGCTGTGGAGAGCTGTTTCGCCTGAGTGATGCGAACATGTATATGAAAAAGAAACCCATGCCTGATTGGATGGACAAGTTGGATCAAGCGGAAAGAAGGGTTGATCTTCAGGAAGCGAAGCTGCAGGAGCAGAAAAAGGAAATCCAGAATAAGGCTGGCGAAAAAGGCCGAAAACGGGCCATGAAAGCAGTTAGAAAAGTCGATCCCGTATTTACTCCAAACAAACTGAACCCTGACGATGCCAAAGTAATATTCCACCCGGTTGATTACCTGGTGTTTAATGGGATGAAAAAGAAACCCGAAATAAAGAACATCGTATTTCTGGATAATGTGATAAAGCGGAAAGAGCAAAAGTCCATTCAAAAGAGCATCGAAAAGACCATTGAGAAGGAAAACTACGAATGGATTACCGTTCAGGTATCTGAGACTGGGGTGGTGGAATATAAATGAGGTCAATATGAGCAATATCCCAAAGCACACCCTCTCCAAATCCACCTTTATGAAGGGCTGCCAATGCCCCAAGGCCCTGTATTTGAACAAGCACCATTATGAGCTTAAGGATGAAATATCTGCAGCCCAGCAGGCGATATTCTCCCGCGGGACCAACGTAGGAGAGCTGGCCCAGGGGCTTTTTCCTGGCGGTGTGGATGCTTCTCCTGCTGATTATTACAAGTTCCAGGAGAGCGTGGCAAAAACCCAGGAGTTCATTGCAGCTGGCGAAAAGATCATCTACGAAGCCGCCTTTCAATTTGACGGCGTGCTCTGCGCACTCGATATCCTGGTGAAGAAAAGAGGTGGCTGGTACGCCTATGAGGTGAAGAGCTCAACGAAGGTGTCGGAGACCTATCACCTGGACGCTTCCCTGCAGTATTATGTGATCACCAACGCGGGTATTGACTTGAAGGACATATCCATCGTGCATATCAACAACCAATATGTGCGCAATGGGCCTCTGGACATTGAGCAGCTGTTCACCATTGAATCTGTGCTTGTAGAGGTACAGGAGCTTCAACCCATAATGGCCGGGAAGATCAAAGAGCTCAAGAAGGTGCTGAAGCGCAAGGAGGTGCCAGATATAGATATTGGCCCCCATTGCTCAGATCCCTATGCCTGCGATTTCCAGGGCCATTGCTGGAAGCATATACCCGGGGAACGCTCGGTGTTTAACTTATCCTATCCTGGCGGCAGGCAGTGGGACCTTTATAAGAAGGGCATCTATTCCCTTGAAGATGTACCAGATGATTACCCACTCAATGATAAACAGAAGATGCAGGTCAGCGCATACAAAACCGGCGAGGTTTACATCGACAAAGACGGCATCAGGGACTTCCTCAAGAAGGTGAAATACCCGATGTACTTCCTTGATTTTGAGACCATCATGCCGGCGGTACCCATGTGGAACAAGTCAAAGCCCTACCAGCAAATCACCTTTCAGTACTCCTTACACTATCAGGGCAGCAAGAGCAGCAAATTGCAGCATTCTGAATTTCTGGCCAAAACAGAAGGTGCTGAAGACCCCCGCATTGGAATGATAGAGCAGCTCATAAAAGAAACTGAACAGCCAGGCCAGATTTGGGTTTACAATATTGGATTTGAACGAGCGCGGTTGACAGAGATAGCCCGTGACCTGCCCAGGTACAGGAAAGCTGCTTTGGCGATTGCCGGCCGATTGGTGGACCTAATGATGCCATTTCAGCAAAGGCTTTACTACACACCGGATATGGATGGGAGGTATTCGATCAAGAAGGTCTTGCCGGCCCTGGTACCAGAATTGAGCTACGGAGACCTGGAAATTCAGGAGGGTGGAACGGCCAGCACTACCTTTGAAGCCATTGTCTCAGGAACCTTTGAAGGGGATGTTGAGCTAACCAGAAAGCACTTGCTGGAATATTGCAAATTGGATACCCTGGCGATGGTGAGGATACTGGAAAAGTTGCAAAGGAGCCAGGCCGTTTAGGAACCACGGGCCAGCATCCATAAGTTCATTTGTATGCCATTGTTCCCAATCATGAGTTCTGAAAAGATTAATATCTTAGCCGCTCAACACGAAATCGTGGGCTCTAACTCAAAAGAACATATCGACACGTTATTAGGGCCTATTAGCAAATTGGACGGGAATATTGCGTTGTTAAGAGTACAAGACAATATCCAGGTAGATATGGAGATTGCGATTGATGTAGTGGATGGCCTGTTAAAGTGTTTCCCAGGACAAAAGTTCTTTCTCATTGCAGATGCACGTAAAATACTAACCAATGCCTCCATGGATGCATTGAGCTATGCTGCCGTCCAACACTGCATGGCACAGGCTATCCTTACAGACAGCCAGGCAATTTCATTGATTGCGAATTTTTATGCTAAAACCTTAAAGCAAAATAAGAACGTGAGGTTAGTAAAGAATATGTCTGAAGCAGAAAACTGGCTCAAAGACAAAGTAGAACTATTGGAGCTAAAACAACCCTCCTGAAACTTGAAATAATAGCAAAATATTTATGCTGTCATCAGGCCATAGGGACATTAAGGCAATATCGCTTCCAAAATAAGGAAATTGCAAATAATCACTATAGTCCTGCGGCAAAATGACTGATAGCAGCGGTCAATAATATGACCCAGCCTGATGTGTTTCATGAGGTTAGGCTTACACCAGAACTGCTTCAGCACAGAATAACAAGTGTTTGTCGATTTCTACCCTATTTACGGTGAATATTAGAGTAATTTGTTGGGTTTATGAACCCTATATTTAGTGAGGCCATGAGTTTCCCGGCAGATTTCAAGCCGAACAACGGCGCAGTAGTGCATGATTTGCCTGGCAGTTCTATATGGGCTGAAGGCGATGTGGTGTATATCTATCCGAAGCCAGGAATTGAACATGACATAAGTATAGCTAAGGAGCAAACCATCGTTTTTCAACAAGAAATAGTGGAGCAGGACAAACAATATGCCCTGATATGCGATATACGACATACAAATCCAATTGACAAGGAATGTCGTGATTATTACAGCGCGGATGGAGCAGCACAAAATGTAAGCTCCTTTTCCTTTCTTGTTGATTCTAAATTTAGCATGGTTATGGCTAACTTCTTTATTGGCTTGACCACCTTGAAAGTCAAGGTAAAAATGTTTACTTCAACTTCGCAAGCTGTTAGTTGGAGCAAAAATCATGTTGCACCATAAGAGAATAAATTATGGCACAAACGTTGGAAGATAGATTAGCGGATGTCCTGAACATGCTATTATCAGGAGAGCGCCCTGATGAGTCTGATCTGGCAGCCCTTGGAAAGCCATTACTGCGATCAATTCAAAGGTTGAATGAAAGATTGGATCCCAATAAAGTGACCTTTGACTTAAGCCGGATTGATGATTGTCAGAAGGTGTTGCTCGATTATGCCAGGTATGATTTTTCAAGATCGGCCGAAATTACCCCTGAAAGAGACGAATTAGATGCATTGGCACTAACCATTAATATAGCTGGTGAAGAGCTGCAAATAGCTGAAAAACAAGTTGATGTTCATAAAGCCCTGCAAGCATCCATGACAGAAAAGGATGCTTTACTTAGAGAGGTACACCACCGGGTGAAAAACAACATGCAGGTAATCACCTCCCTATTATCGCTTCAGGCAAACAAAGTTCAGGATGAGCGGTTAGAAGAGGAGTTTAAATACACGCAATATCGAATCCGGTCTATGGCCATGGTCCATGAAATGCTTTACGGAACAGGCAAACTTGCAGCTGTTAATTATGAGCAATACCTCCAGGAGTTATTAGGGAAGCTGGTAGTATCAATGAAAGGTTACAATAACAATATTGAGACCCATCTGGACGCCAGCGGGATTCACCTTAATGTAGATACGGCAATTCCATTGGGTTTGTTGATCAATGAGCTGCTGACCAACTCCTTAACACATGCTTTCCCTGGTAATAGCAGTGGTCAAATTTCAGTTACAATCAAAAGGCTCCCTGATCACTATGAATTGAAGATATCTGATAATGGAATTGGATTCCCCGTTGATTTTGATTTCCAGAATAGCATCTCATTAGGACTTGGGTTGGTAGATACCTTAACCCTCCAATTAGAAGGTACGCTCCATAGGGAAACCAACAATGGAACGACTTATTTAATTACATTTAAGCAGATTGCACCCGACACCTAATAATTTATCTGCCCTTTCAACAACTATATTCAAGTACTAATTTCGTAACTGCTTATTGCGCCATGCAGTTATAGTGTAGAAACAATTCTCATTGAATGATTAAATCATTTAAATATTCATTTGAACCAGGTAGATGGCAAATACTCTTTGTTGCCTTAGGGGCCGTTGCGGCATTTTTGGTCATTGATGATCTGTCTTACAAAAAAGAGCAGGATCTAACATTGAAATTAGCTGAATCGGCTTGGTTATATGCTGATAAATTGGTTCATGAAGCGGGCGACATCAAGCTGATTGATAACCGTATATATTCTGGGGATGAGCTTTTGAACAACAATCAAAAGATTGTTGACAGGGTTAAAAGTAATACTGGATTTGGATGCACTATTTTTCAAACTAATGTGCGCATTGCAACTACTGCTGTAGCAAAAGGAGAATCGAAAATTGCACTTGGCACCAAGGCCAACGCAATGGTTACTCAAAAGGTATATGAGAATGGGGGCGTTTTCCTTGGGATCACAAAAACCATTGGTAAAGACTGGGTAATAAAATATGCCCCTTTGCGGGATCATCAAGGGGAAATAATAGGCATGATTGCCACGTATATAGAACTAACGGAATTTCTGAGCTCTGCATGGAACTTCAGAATATTTCTTGGCTCTACGTTAGGAGTATTGATGATATTCCTAATACTCCTTACTGAAACCGCAAGAGAGTGGGGCAAGGACCTAAAATTGAAAAACAAGTCCATCGAAATACAAAACATAGAAATCAATCACCGGGCCAGGGAAAAAGAAATACTGCTAAAAGAAATACACCACCGGGTGAAAAACAACATGCAGGTAATAACGGCATTGATGGCGCTGCAAGCCCAGCAAGCCAATGACAAAAAACTAAGTGCTGAATTGCTGACCACACGCAACAGGATTCAATCCATGGCCATGATCCATGAAATGCTTTACAGTACCGGTGAATTTGCCTTTATCAATTATGAACAGTACCTCAATCAGCTAATCCCCAAACTGGTATCATCCATAAAGGGGGCAGACAGCAATATTACAGTTCATATAGCGGCCCAAACTGTAAATCTGAATATAGATACGGCCATACCTTTAAGTTTGTTGATCAATGAGTTGATTACCAACTCCTTAAAATATGCTTTCCCCAATGGCAATGAGGGTTGCATTTCAATTAAGATCAACCCATACTCGGGCCACTACGAAATGAACATCTCTGATGATGGCGTTGGATTTCCTGTTGATTTTGATGATAAAACCAGTACATCATTAGGGATTAGGATAGTAAAGAACCTGGTCATACAATTGGAAGGTACTTTGGTCAGGGAAAACTCTAAGGGAACCAGCTATGCCATTACTTTTAAGAAAATTGACTCCAGTGCATAATGTGTAATGCATGGTTGAAAGAAGTTCATGTTGATAAACAAATCAGCTACACCCACAAATGTATGCCAGGGACGATATCTAAAATAGATGTGGAAGTAATCAGGCATGCTTGTTCACGCAAGTCTCTAGTGTAAAATGACCGATTTAATCAACATAACGGAGCTCAACACTTTCTTGAAAAAGAAAGGATTTGATTCTAAACAGAAAGTAGATGCCCTCAATGCCTGTTGCCAGCACATATATTATACTGACCAGGATGCAAGCTTTATGTATGCCAGTAACGCACATGATTTAGCGCTTTCTTCAGGATATGAAAAAGGCCGGGCTATTGCTGAGGTGTATTTAGGCTTCTACTATTGGTGGCACAACAATATAAAAAAGTGTCTGGTCTTACTGGAAGATGCATTGCCAGTCTTACTTGAACACCACATATATACTGAATATGGCCTGGCTAAGCTGGTGACTATCCTCATCTTATGGTCCAGGGGAGAGATGGAAGCGGCTTTTGACGTAGTTCATAAAGGATTTATAGAGATCGAAAGTATCACGCCAAAAAAGAACATGGCCACAGCCCGGTTGAACGGGGCGCTTGGCGTGATGTACTATGATTTAAATGAGCTGGATCTTTCTCTTTCCAATTACAATCGGGCTCTAATACATGCAAAATCCAGTTCAGATGATAGCTTCAAGGTGTATATAAATATTGGGATAGCAGCTATCAAAAAAAAGCAAAACAAATTATCTACTGCAAAATCTCTTTTACAACAAGTGATTAAACAAAGTGAAGACCACCAAATGTTGTGGATGATGGAGGCAAGGGCACGCTATGAAATAGGGACGATATATAAGTTAGAGGACAAGCTCGACCGTGCGACTGAATCCCTGGAGCAAAGTTACAGTATCCGAAAATTGCATCAAGCTAAACCAGGGATGGTGAGTAATCTCATTGCCCTGGCCGAAATCGAGATCCTTCAAAAGAAAAACGATGAAGCACTGGAACGGTTAAATACAGCCTTACAAATTGCTGCCCTGGAAAATCTCAAGCCCAAACAATCCAGGATATTGAGCCTTATTTCCAGTCTATATGAGGAACGGGGAGATATTCAATTAGCATTTGAATTTCTGAAGCAACACAATACCATAGCTATAGAAGTTGAGCTCGAGGAAAAAACCAACCGATTAAAGCATATCCAACTTAGATACACCATCGAGAAAGCCAAAAAAGATGCTGCATCTCAAAGAGAAATCAATCAGAAACTTAAGAAAGCCAACACACTTATAACCAAGCAGAAAAATGCACTGGCTACCAGCAACCATGAAAAAGAGCTGCTCCTAAAGGAGATCCATCACCGTGTAAAGAACAACATGCAGATTATTGCTTCCCTTGTTTCCCTTCAGGTTCGCAATATTAAAGATCTTAATACGGTGAATGAACTTGAGCAGATTCGCAACCGGATCACTGCAATGGCGATGATCCACGAAATGCTCTATCAGTCTAGGGACCTTGCGCAGATCAATTACGGAAAGTACATAAAGAAGATGGTGCAATCTCTTGTGGATTCCATGAAGGACTATAAGGCCAAAATACACCTTAAATTCAATGTCAGGAACATCCACTTAAATGTGGATACGGCAATCCCACTTGGCCTGATCATCAATGAGTTGATCACCAATTCCCTCAAATATGCTTTCCCCAATGGTGATGGTGGCTGCATCTCACTTGAGATCAACCCAGGCCATGATCATTACGTATTGAATATCAGTGATGATGGTGTTGGCTTTCCTGTTGATTTTGATGATAAAGCCAGTACATCATTAGGGATTATGATAGTAAAGAACCTGGTCATACAATTGGAAGGTACTTTAGTCAGGAAAAACACTAAGGGAACCAGCTATGCCATTACTTTTAAGAAAATTGACTCTAGCGCCTAATAATTTATAGGGTATTACAACTGCCTTCTTAAACGCTGCATAGCTATTCCGAACTGTTGTTTTTTTCAGCAGAAAAATCCTTTAATACAGACAGTAAAGTTTGTTCATCAATAGGTTTGACAAAAGTGGCTACAGGCTCAATATTTGTGTGCTTTACCTCATTCCTAAGTCGATCAGAATTGCCGCTTATGAAGATTAGAGGGGTGCTGAATTCCTCTTGAACCACTATCGCCGTTTGTATACCGTCCAGGTCTCCTTTAAGGCCTATATCAAGAAGGAGAATATCTGGTTTATTGTCACCTACCTCCTCAATAACACCCTTGCCAGTGGCAGCTGTGCCGACTATTTTATGGCCAACACCCTCTAGCAGCTGTACCAGGTACATTCTAATGATTGCATCATCTTCAGCAATAACTATATTTAGTCCCTTCATTGGTGGTTGTTTGCATTAATCGGCTTCTAAAGATAATAACTAGCTGGCAATTACCATAATAAACGGCCTGCCCTACGGTTTGCAGCCATGCTAGAAGCAGATGACACTAAACCAAACCCGCTGTGCCTTTCAGGAAACCAGCTGATTGTAATTCCCTGTCCCTTTTTTTCACGACTGCGCATTGCCCCTTTTCAGTGCTTCGCACTGATGGGGATTACTCTGTCGTGGAAAACACTTTCTTC
>JYMV01020131.1_pt1 | contig 12418 bp, 7 predicted proteins | sample 338911 | NCBI WGS metagenome assembly JYMV01 (sample SAMN03354496, study PRJNA234377) | hydrothermal vent metagenome | biome: Deep sea; feature: Hydrothermal plumes at the Eastern Lau Spreading Center, Western Pacific Ocean; material: Seawater | place: Tonga | collected 2009 | depth 2000 m m | reverse complement strand
TCTTTGGCGAGGCGCTTGGTAAAAGAGCCGGAATCGATCAAATTTACCGACATTATCGACATATTTGTTCAGGTGTGTGATGCTCTTGCCCATGCTCACGAACGTGGTGTCGTACACAGGGATTTGAAGCCTAGCAACATCATGGTTGTCGGAAATCAAGTCAAAGTTCTCGATTTCGGAATTGCGAAGCTAATGAGCGAAGACTCTGACCAGGAACTTCAGCTGACGCGTACGGGTGAAGTTTTTGGGAGTCCCTTGTACATGAGCCCCGAGCAGTGTCGTGGGCTCAAGCTGGATTTCCGTTCTGACATTTATTCGATCGGTTGTGTCATGTACGAGGCCTTTACAGGAAATCCTCCGTTCACTGGAAACTCGCATATAGACACAATGCTTAAGCATGTAAACGATTTGCCGGCTTCCGTTGTTGCTTCGATGTGTGATTCTCGCTATGCGGAAAAGGTTGATGCAATCCTTTTGAGGTGCATGGCCAAAAGTCCGAATGCGCGATTCCAATCGATGTCGGAGGTCAAAACGGCGTTACTTGAATTAGAGCGAGAGACAAAGGGGCCAGTAGAGCGATTAAAGCGCAAGCTCGAATTGATTCGTCTGAAGGTTGGCGCTCAAGGCAAGTTTACTAAGAAGATGATTGCAGCTTATTGCACAGCAGGGCTTGTAGTCACCGGTCTGGCCGGCACCGCCTTCTTTCAGCATCAAAACTCAATTGTCCATTTCGACTTCAAAGACGCCACTGTGCAGCACTGGAAAGAGCTTGACCTAAAAGGTCAAACTGAATTCGATGCTGGAAACTATAGAGACGCTGAGACCACGTTTCGTGGTGAGTTGGAAATGGCCGGTAAGCTGAAGAATAGGCAGCTCCGATTGGCAAGCTGCAATCAGTTGTTGGATCTCCTCAATGCTCAAGCAGTTTTGAATCCTGAAGTCGCAAAAAGCAAGCAATATCAAGAACAAGTGAGCAAGCTCCAAGCGGAACTGGCGCGCATACAAAGAGAAGAAGAAGGTGAAATAGCTGCACTGAAGCAAGAGATAGCCACGGCAAATACTTTGTCATTGAAAGAATGCAAAGAACTCTGCAACGGCGGTCTCGATTCAGCCTTGGCATTTAGCGATGGAGGCCGGCATACCGACAGTATTAGTATCGCGAAATCAATTCTGCCTATAGCAGAACGACTTAAGGACGACGTCCTTATCGCTAAGAATCATCAGGTTCTAGGCAGAGCTTATGAAAGTGCGCGCGATGTGAAGAGCGCAAAAGTTGAATTTGAAAAGGCACTCTTTATTCGTGAGAAAGTGCTGCCAAAAGACGATCCCGATATTGCTAGATCCTTGGTTCATCTCGCCAGGCTTTCGTCTCCGGCAGTGGCAGAACCGATGCTTGAGCGTGCAAAGAATATCTTTAGTCGCGCATTTAGCCCATCGAGTCACCAGGTCGCTTGGGTGGAACAGCAGCTATGTATCCAGAATTATGAACTGGGGCAATACCGCCTTGCCAGGCAAATCGCCGATTCTTCTGTCAATAAGTGTAAGGGCGCAATTGAAGTTCAGACTTCTGACGAGGAAAAAATCCGAGCGAAGCAGTGGCTAGTAAGATCGCTTTGCTACAGAGGTCTTAGCAATCGTGCATTGCTGGAAGCAGAATTGAAAAAGGGTGTGAAGGTTGCAAATAAGGATGAGCGCGAAGCCGCAATTGCTAAGGATTTCTGTGATGCACTCACCTATGCAGAAGAGCTTAATCCGAAACCCAATGTGACAGAGCTGGATATCCTGACCGCCTGGCTCCTCGCAGAAGAAGCTAAGAATTTGAAACAGCAGTACGAATTGGCTATGTCGAAAGGCGAGAATGTGCCTTTAGATGATTCTGGCAAGGCAAAGATCTTGAATGACGCTCGGTTTCTTCTTGCACGCGCAATTGCGATCAACGAGCGTTTGCCTGTTTCAGAAGATAAAACGAAGAAAGCTTCTGATTTTTATGAGTGGATGGGAAAGGTAAGCAGAGCATTGCTAGACTTCCCGTTCGCGGAAGCAATGTTTACCAAAGCAAAGGAAATGAGCGATCTTACTTTTGGTGCAAATAATCCAAACAGCTCAAGTATTCAAACGCAGCTTGATGCAGTTCTTAGGGATTCTGGTAAATCAATAAATAAGTTGCGCTAGCTACGACTTGATCTCACACTCTGCGTCCGCAAATACTGAGCTAGGAGATTAGCTCGATCCTGCATCCAGGATTTTGCAATGCTTTTACTCGTTTGGAACGTCCGCAACTGGCGAGCTATGAGATTAGTTCGACCTTCTTTCCTGGTTCTATAGGACCAAATTTCTCAAGGAGAAACTTGCCTTGTTCCGATGTACTCGGAAAGTCAGTATATGAACCTGGTACATTTGCACGATATAGGCGCATATCGCCGTTCTCAAGTCGTTCGATAGATTTGTAGAAGCCCATTTCGAAACCATCCTGCAGGCACGGTAGGTCATAACCCTTCCATCTATTTGCTTTTTCGGCAGCTTGGCAAATCATAGATAGATCGAGCAATTGCCCTGGCACCAATTCACCCGTGTAGTGAGTGAGCGTATCGAAAGCTTCACTTCCTCGCTTAAAGACAAATTTAGATCTAACATCTTGGCCGGGAACGACGTGTTGATACTCGACTTCTATGTCGCCAAACCCTATCAACTGTGCACTTATCATCCTATGACCACAAAGTGCATCTTCGACATCCTCTGTCGTCCATTCATTCATCAATCGTCTCCCATTTCACGAAACCAATTGCTCTTATTCATGTGTTCTTTCAAGGCGGCAAATCTTTCTTCAAGGAGTGTTTGGGCTTGTTTTGGCAATCCGCAACCACCAAGGGAAGTCGCATACAAGTCTGTGAGCGTCTGTTCGATACCGTAGCCACTTTTTGGCTCAAGATGCCATATTAGTGTTTGCCGCTCTTTAATGGACATAAATAGAGTCTTTTTGGCTGCAATGGAATCCGGGCATTTTCGCACTAACTCCTGCAATTGCTCGATTTCTTGCCTTAATGAATCTGCGCAGTCTCTATAAATTTGCACGACACCAGGTCTACAGTACCAGTGATGTATCGAGTTCAGTGCCTGCCCTACCTCGTGTCTGGTAACGCCAGCGAGGTCATAGCCGTCACTGTTTGCGATGAAAGAGTTGGATTCGACAGACCACCTTTCAAATGGAACGACGGACTTACCAACTTCCTGCGGTCTTCCCCCTTTATCCAAATTCTCTGCCTTCGTGATGCCAGCCAATATTTCGTTGCGTTTTCCATGAGCGCCTTCCAAATTCAACGATGACTTGGCTAACTTCAGATCAACATCTTCCAGTCTTTGAGGGAAGTGAAATTCCCAATTTCTTTTCAACAAAGTGCGTAGATCCTCCTCAGGAATAGTCTTGAGCACTTCCTTCATTTTTTGCCAGTGAGAGAATGCAGGACTGGAGCTATCGATTGGTTGAACCATTTTATCGACTGCTCGAGCAATGAAGGCTTCACCATTGAGGGTCAAGATACTCTCTAAAGAATCATCAGCAGATTTGGATGCGGATTTTTCGGCTTGGCCCGCCAGTTCGCGAAATTTCTGGTACGTCTTATTCCACCAGTTGCCTTCACCACCACCGGCTTTATTCATCAAGTAGAGTTGTTGTTCAAGCTCCAAGTACATTGCGGGCGGAACACCTGCTGGCATAAGGCGAAGATCTGCCGCTTGGACTTTGAGTGAGTCGCGGAAAAACTCTTTCAATTCAGGTGATGTGGCCAGATCACGTAATAGCTGTAGATTTCCTTTGATCTCTTCGGCTGCGACAGATTTCATTGTCGCTTGCAGGGCCGCTTGAATCGCTTCATCGCTGTGTTTCGTAGCCTGATTCAGGAGTTGTGGTGCTTCCAACGAGCCTTCGGGATTGATGAAGCTGAACATTGCCTCCCCAATCACTCGTCCTTGCTCTCGCGGGCTCATCGCCGAATACTTCTCGCTCGACGTCATAGCCATGACGCCGGCGGATTGCAATCCAGCGAGCACTGCTTTGTTGATAGCTTGTGGATCTGCCTCCATCGCGGCAAGTGCTGCACCGGCCGCTCTCGCCAGAGGCTCATTAATGGCGTTTGGTTTTGCCAAAAACTCGCATAGTTCTCCGCTTTGCACGAAGTGTCCAGTGGATTTGAAAACTTCCTTCAGTGACTCTTTCGCCTGATTCAGCCCTTCCGCTATGCCAAGCAACTTATCTTGTTGCGCCTGCCAGAATGCAAGTTGTTGGGCGGGGTCGGTCAAAGCTTCAGCTGCTCGACTGAATGCTGCTTGCCCAAAGCGATGTATTGCATCAGCAGGGCTTGCGTTGAATTCCAAACCAAGCGCAAAAGTATGGTCGTTAATCTTTTCCGGATGCAACTCATGAACATTCTGTTTGTCATCATTGCCATCAGGCTCGCTCGACTCAGTATCGTTATGACCTAAGCGAACATCTGCAAAGCCAGCTTTAATGGTTTCTCTCAATCTCTGCTTCTCATCCTGCTGCAGACCAGTTGTTTCCAGGGAATCCAACATCTCTGCCACAGATCTCGCAGTTTCATCATTCTCGGCGAGGGCTTTGATTTCGGCTGTATTTATCTGAGGTTTGTCTGTGCTTCGAAACGTTTCTGATTGACCTGAATAATTCGCTGATTCTTCCTTGATAGGTGGTGTTTCATTAGCCGTCCGCAATTCATGGCCGCTTCCATAGGTTTTCTGGACTAACTGCCAAATCTGTTTCTCTCGAGCTTCAAGGGCTTTACCTTCCAGTAACTGCTTAGCTTCATTAAGCTCTCTCAAGTAACCGGCCGCTGTCATGTCATTTCCAGCCATCCGCTTCAGTTCCTCTTCGCCAATGAGCGGAGATTTTTCATAAGCGTTTCGGGGAGATGAGCTGTTTTCGCTTATCTTGTTTCTATTTCCGCTGTTTTGCGTTTTTGAATCGGCGCTGGATGCAAGTATTTTGTGACTGCCGCTTTGTGTTTTGTCAAAGAGCAAAAGTGGCTCAGAAACCGCTTTCATGTCAAGCTGGGATGGCGTCTTATCGTATTTGCTTGACTCCGCATCTGCTTTTTCCCAAAGTTGCTGCGCTTGCCTGTCACCCAGCGAATTCTCCTTGTCCGCGTGCTTTTCGTTGCCAGCACCTTCTAGAGCCGTCTTTTCAGCGGAGTTTTCGTTGGCTTCTGGTGCCATTGGCGCGACTAGAATCCTTCAATTTTAAATGTGGCAGTCTTTCCATCATACTTGCTGAATGAAGTATGCAAGGGACTGCTCATCAATGGGTGAATGCTCAACCAACACGCTCTTTTGAATTGCGGCAAAATCGGGACGTTCTGTCGGCACATCGTTGAACCAGAAAAGCGGAACGCCTCTTTCTATAAGTTGCTCTTGCAGTTTGCGAACATGATTTGATGATTTCGCAAACTCTTGCGGCTCAATTCCGTTTTTCAAAGAAAGAACTGCGAACGTTCCTTGTGCTTCTCCTATCGACCACTCGATTGGATGAAGTCTGTAGGAGCCGTTAGTTACATGGGTGGTCCCGATGTTCTTGCATGCAGGTAAGAGATTGACTGCGTCTCTGGGAATCAGCGCGCCAAGCGGAATTTGAAACGGTTTTGTGTGCTGTGCCGCCCCGGGTACGTCTTGTTCTCCGTGAATGTCTACGGGATAGCGGCCAATTCCAACTGAATCATCAAAGTGACATGCACGCGCGTAAGGATTGTTCGCGGCAACAATTTCTTCTTCGACGATTGTGTGGTGAGCAACGATGCGGCGTGACTCTCGAATATATGGATACTTCGAAAGTCCATCTGTCGTTCCCAACACATCTGTTCGCAGGTAGAACTCCGGATAACCGAATCCACCCTCGTCGCGCGGCGCTTCAGTTTGCAGCCAGTAGAGAAAACCAAGGCTCAGAGCCTTTCCCAGTGCAAGCCGCTCTGCCTGTGTAGCAGCATCCACATCAATTATGTTTTGCATCCGCAGGTCGTTGCTGTTCCAATTGATCATTGCTACATCGAATGGATAATCTTTGGACTCGAACAGTTTTGCCGATATGAGTCTGCGATATTCCCAGAAAGGCAGCTTCTCGATTCGCAAATCATCGCCTTCGCCTTTGAGTTTGCATTCGAACATTGGATAACCTTCGAGCGAAAACTTACCGGTCGAGTTGAACTCGTCGTAGTGGCGTGGCCTTTGGATGACGTTGTTTGTACCGGGTCGGTATTCAATTACAAACGGATATGTGAAATCCTGGACGTTTTCAGGGCGAGCCTTTTCCGGTGCATGCGCTTCACCAGTTTCGTCTCTTGATTCAGCGCCACTTCGATAGTTCACTCCCGCCATTGGCAGCAGGTCGCCAAGCTCTGTTGCATCGATCACTATCTTGGCGCTGATTTCGACGCATTTATTTCGTTCAAAATCAAAGAATCCGATTGCAGTGACCTTCTTTTGAACAACGCCAACCGAGTTGGTCGCGTCATCTGTTTTGGCATAGATAGCTTTTGTGCGTAGACGGATCGAGAGCTGTTGACGTTTTTCATACGGTGACAAAAGGATTTCAATCTCATCTAAAGCAAATTTAGGTTCAAACGCCAACCAGCTCACCCAGCAATCGCCCGGGTTTAGCCACGGTTCGGCAGCAGCCCAATCAACGAGCTTAAAGTCTCTTTTATAGCGCGCGCGAATATTTTGTCTGAACTGCTGATAGCTTCTTGCGGCACCGCTAATTTCAACGAGGTGGTTTTCGTCCAGGGCCGAAACACCCTGCGACGTCATTTGTCCGCCAAGCCAATCTGTTTCTTCCGTCAAAATTACCAGCGGTTTTTTTGACGTTGAAAAACCCGACTCATCAGCCGCTCTCAGCGCGGATAGTGCTGCTGAAACGCCGCCCACTCCACCGCCTGCAACCAGGATGTCGCATTCAATCCGTTCGACGTTCTCAGAGAGCTCAAACGAAACGACAGCGCTGTGCGGGTTTTCTATATTGACTTTTAAGGGGTCAACGACTGAAAAAAAATTCTGAGTGAAATTGGAATTGTCTGCCAAAAGCTGTCACCAATCGAAATCCTCGTCAATTCTATCTTCTTGCAAACATGTTTCCGCCAACGCAAAAGCAGGGCGGATGCCCGCCGCCCTGCTTGCTCCTGCGTATGGAAGCCGGGGCAGCTTCCGTGTCGCTCGGTAAAATCCTCGAGGCTGCTTTAATGGTCGAAACCAAAGGCGTCCGCAATGCCAAAGAGCTTGCGTATTTTGTTGATTTTGATTTTGGTGCGCTGCTCAGGTGTGAGTATTTTGGCAAAAGCAATTAGATGCTCAACAAGAACGTCGGTGAGTTCCGATTTTTTACCGCGGATTTCGTCTGTGATATTCCAAACTTGCTTTTCATCAATGCTTGGTTTTGCCAGTTCTTTGAACAGTCTTTTATATAGATCAACAATGTCGACCTTGCCGTGGCCGAACTTACTAAAAGCTTGTCCCTTGAGTTCTGCGAGTTTTTCCAGTTGCTCGTCTGTGAGATCGATACCGGAAAGGGGGGAGCTGCAGCCGTGACTACCGAAAGGTCCATGCATCCCGGCGTGCATTCCGCCATGCATGCCGGCGAATTTGCCGAACAAGCCATGGGAGCCGCAATTTCCAAATCCGAACATAAAACCTCCTATCGTCAGGGCGCTGAGCCCTGCCGCACGTATAATTTGAAGGAATATTCAAAAACCGACTATCAGTATAAAATTATACCGTCGGTCGGTTTTGTGTCAAGGCGATCTAAATTTGGGACGTAGGGAAGAAAAACGAGAGGCTACCAGGCAGGAAATCCTGACTGCGGCGCGGGCTAAGTTTCAAGAGAAGGGTTACGACGCAACCTCTGTCGATGACCTGGTGCTTGCTGCCAATGTAGCCAAGGGGACGTTTTACTATCACTTTAATTCGAAAGACGAGTTGCTGCATGCTTTGCAGGAAATGGTGATTGAAGAGTTTGCTGAGAAGGCTCGGCAGAAGTTGACAGAAGGCAATTCTCCATTAAAGGTGCTTTCTGAGTTTGTCTCTGAGATGGCTAAATGGAACGAAGCGAATTCGGACCTTTCCCGCGCCGTGTTTGCCGAGAAGTTCACGCGCTTTTCTCAGAGCCATGGCAGTCATGGAAATCATTGCTCAATAGAAGAGAAGAAGCGGAAATTCGTCGGTTTGATTGTTGAGCTGATTACGCTCGCGCAGAAGGCTGGCGAGATTCGCACCGACGTAGAAGCAGACGATCTCGTGCGCGTAATCCTGCCGCCGATCATGTTCACCACTGCTACCTGGTTGTTCAACCCGGAAGGGTCGCTTTCCGAGCGTCTGGAGCGGAGTCTCACGTTGGTGCTGGAAGGTGTTCGCCCGCAGTAGTCGTTAAGCGACAATTGCTGTGAACGGCAGCAACAATGACTCACATGCCTTGCAAAGCCTGATATCCTAAGTCGAAGTTTCCAGGAAATCGATGATTTTCCTGGTGGGAGTCGGCTAAGCCTTGCGCTGTGCCTGGATCATCTTGTGGGGCAAGAAAATGAACGGTAAGAATGTTGACGTCAATTACGATCTGATTAGCGCTGACATCATCAAGCGCGCGGAAAAAATTGCACTTATCCTCATGGATGTTGATGGAGTGATGACAGATGGCACACTCTTTTACTTGCCTGGACCCAACGGTGAAGCAATTGAATTCAAAGGTTTCAATTCACATGATGGTTTAGGTTTGCACTTCTGCCATGCGGCTGGTATCAAAACTGGCGTCATAAGCGGAAGAGATTCTTTTGCAACTACTGAACGAGCCCGTATGCTCAAGATGACTTATGTGTATCAAGGGCACTTGAAGAAGATTCCTTCTTTTGAAGAAATCCTGCAAGATGCGCAGTTGCCGAATGAAGCTGTTGCTTTTATCGGTGATGACTTTACTGATGTGCCTCTCTTCAATCGTGTTGGCCTTGCATGTGCAGTTGCAAATGCAAGACCGGAAGTGAAAGAGCATGCGCACTATATAACTGCACAGAGTGGCGGTCATGGTGCAGTTCGCGAAGTAGTGGAGATTGTATTGAAGGCCCGTGGATTCTGGCCTCCAATTCTCAAACAGTACGAATTGATTGAGTCGGCAAAGATCAGCGGATCTTGACACTGAATCGAGACTATTCATAGAGAGATGGTTTCTCACGAAATCTTGTTCAGCGAGAAAGTAAGAGGAAAGTTTCGCCTATATATTGATAGGGGTGTCGCTGTCCGCTTTTTTCTTGCAGCTGAAAACCCTTGTGCGGCAATCGTCTTCAAAAAAGATTCGGACTTTAGGAAAAACTCAGCGAAAAAATTGAACTCTTTTTCTCTTGGTTTCGTCTTTAAAGTTAGAAGCGACTTTATGGAGAGTTTTTATGAACAAGGTGACTTTGATGAGCCTTTCGCTCGCGCTCATCGCTGGCTCAGTGGTGCTGGATTTGCAACCGGCTGAAGCTAAGCGATGGGGAACGGGAGTAAATGGAAGGCAAGCAAGGCAGCACTCGCGTATCAATAACGGAATCGGAAACGGTTCTCTTACTGGTCGCGAAGCACACCGTCTGAATAGGCAACAAAGAGCGTTGAACAGACAGGAGCAGTTTTATCGTTCGACAGGCAGCGGACTCAATAATTGGGAACGCAATCGACTCGAGCATCAGCAAAATCAACTCAGCAAGAATATCTACCATCAAAAACATGACGGACAAGACAGAATGCCCGGTCCATCCAATGGCTGGGGTAACCCGCCGGGGCACGGCATCGGTAATCCACCCGGAACCAGTTGGGGTAACCCTCCAGGCAGAGGTCCCGGCAATCCGCCCGGCACTAGCTGGGGCAATCCTCCAGGTGTGGGACCATACAACCCGCCTGGCACCAACTGGGGCAATCCTCCAGGCGTAGGACCATACAATCCGCCTGGTACAAACTGGGGCAACTACAGAGGTGTAAATGCACGCCAGGAAAATCAACAAGAACGATTGACCAATGGATTACAAAACGGCTCCCTAACACAGAAAGAATATGATCGATTGCAAAAACAGCAATCAAAACTTGCGTCATTGGAATCCCAGTATCGCGACTCCGGCAATGGACTCAATCCTGCTGAAAGAGCGCGTCTAGATGCCGCGCAAGATGCTCTCAGCCGTAACATAAATCGGCAAGCGCACGACGGTCAGCACAACTAAAACCCTTCAATCTTAAATGCCGTCGGAAGTGCGAATGTGGAGTCAGCCGCAGGGACTTCACGTTGGCGATAGATCAGGGCGCGCCAAACCCCGATGCGGTGCGCTCTTTTCTATTCTGCAATGTCCAAGTCTACGCTGCGGCCGTGAATCTGAATTGCATTTTCAGCTCAGGTTTGTAGCTGCTGGAAATTGTTACTGATTCAGGTTTTACTTTGTTGGTTGCAAGCGCCGCATCGCGAGTAGCTCTAAGTGCGGTGTTTGCAGCAAAGCTGGCTCTTGCGTCATTTCGAGCAGCTTCCAACGAAGCCATTACGATTCCCAATCTTGCTCTGACTGCATCATTGCCGGAGAACATTTGCATCAATGCTCCGACTTGCGAGATGCTGCCTTCGAGTTGGGCGATCAGATCTAAGCTGATCAATCCGCTTGCTGCTTTTGCCCTGGCGGCATCAGCAATAGCTTCTGCATTGCGCAGTACCACTGCTGCTTGTTTGATCTGTTGCTCTTGAATATCGGCTGCCAATTTCGCGCCGCTACCGACCGTTACTTCACCGCTGGCGTGGAAAACTGTTCCGTCTGCAAAGCTGACGTTGCCTTGCAGATCGAAGTGCGTTCCATCGGCCATTTTGACTTCCAGTTGATGACTGACGAAGTCGCCGGTCGCTTTGAGCGTTGTGCCGAGTTTGTCGGTATGAACTTCAGGTGTATCAACTTCTTCTTTTATCGCGTTGACTGTTACCTTGTTTGTTCCTTCTCCGATTGTAACGTCACTAGTAAGAGGGTTGACTACGGAAGCCGGTCGGTCCGGTGGCTTCAGTAAAAGTGCTCCTGGACCCGCTGTTAATGATGTGCTGTCTTGTGTTGTGACGTTGATTTTTCCGTCGTCAGTTCTCTCGAAGGTCACGCCGTTGCGCGTGAATTTGTTCTCGTTAGCCCAGGTTTTGAGTACTCCAAGCATCTCTTTGGCTTGCGCTTCAATTTGCTTGCCTGTTGAACCGTCGAGAATTTCTTGCGGTGCTTTTCCCGCTTCGATGATGAAGTATTTGTCGTTGACATTCTTCCAGATCTTTTCGCCAGTAGGCAGTTCGAAGAATGCGTTGCCGTCAGTTTGCAGAACCGTAAAAGAGCCATCTTTGTCGCGCATGAAGATGCCGTCTTCGGCGGCACCCAAAACCAGACCGGAGGCGTTTCTATCTGCTCTGCGATTTGCTCTCCACTGCTTTAGTCGTTCGCAAATCTTGCCATCGGGTCCGGTGAATCTGATGATTTCGTTGTTGCCCGCGAAGTCAGTTACTTTGTCCTTTTCGATAGTCTGAACGAGATTGTGCGAACGATCGAACACGCTGTATGTTTGCGAGCCGACAACGCGTTCTACCGTGAAACCGTTTGGTACATCCCAGACTTGCTTATTATCGACGACGCGATATCCTTTGCCCTTTTCGGTTACTTCCACTTCGCCGGTTGTGCGATTGGCGCGGAGCTCCGTTTGATGCTCAGCGCCGGTGGCACGAAAACTTTGTTCTCTCGCATTGAATTCGACAACATTGCCTTTCTTGTCGTCGTGAGTTACTTTGTCTTGACCAACTTTGACTTCCGCTTCTGTTTTTGTTTCTTTGTTTGCATCGCCTGTGTGAGAGGCTCTCACCATGATGCCTTCGCCGTCAATTGTGGCTTCCGGCAGGGAGCTTTTGTCGCTGCTTTCGCTGAAAATCCTTTTCCATTGATCTTCGCCGATGTGAGCAGTCAGCTCGTTGCCCTTGTTTCCACGGTTGGAACCGTTGTCGCTTGAACCGGGCAGCGAGCTGAGCAATCTGTCGGTATTGATGGATGGGTTATTGCCGGTTGTCGATGATTTTGAATCTGCGCTTTGCTTCAGCGCGGATGCCCAGGCAGAGTCCTCGAGCACTGACGTGATGCTCTTGCTTTTGTCGAGAATTTGAACTCTGTCGCCTGTCTCTTTGTTTTGGAAAGTGTTGTTGCCCAGGCTGATGAGCTTCGAAGCGACAACGGCGCCGCCGGCAACAGGGCTGAGCATTGCCGCATAGGTGCCGAGAGCGCTGGTCATTTCGGTTGTTTTCTTCCAGGCGTAAGCAACCTTGTCGGTCAAAGACGAGTTAACACCTTGGACTGTTGTCTCAAGCGATGCAGGCTTGGGGGCTTCTTTGACAGGTGTAGAGATGAGTGGG
>JYMV01053662.1_pt1 | contig 12420 bp, 9 predicted proteins | sample 338911 | NCBI WGS metagenome assembly JYMV01 (sample SAMN03354496, study PRJNA234377) | hydrothermal vent metagenome | biome: Deep sea; feature: Hydrothermal plumes at the Eastern Lau Spreading Center, Western Pacific Ocean; material: Seawater | place: Tonga | collected 2009 | depth 2000 m m | reverse complement strand
ACATGTGGATCAAATAATTTAATTTTCAACATTTTTGTCTGAAAATTATATTATAAAATATAGATGATTGAATCAATCTATTATTAACATTAATTCTTCGTAAAGTATAAGATTCATTACATCAAAAATAATTTGTTTCGTTTAGAATGAAAAAAAAAATACTTTTTTGGATTAATTCAGGTACAATGAATATTTTTGGTTTAGCAAAATATCTTCAAAATGATATGGATGCAGAATTTTTTGCTATATACGATGTAACTGACAGACCAAAGAAATTTTTTCAGGAACAAAAACTGGTCAATTTTCAAAAAATTTGGTTTTATCATGATTTCATACAAAAAAAGACTAATACTGATTTAGATTATTTAAAGGAATTTGAATGTAAGTATGGAATAAATTTGTTAAACTTAGCTTATTCAGAACGAATTTTTCTTTATAACGAATTTTATAAATTTTCTAACAATGAAATACTTTCCATACTCGAACAAGAATCTAAAAATTTTGAAAAGATACTTGATGATATAAAGCCAGATTACATTATTATGGTTACACCATATTTTCATCATGATTCAATATTTTTTAATTTATGTAAATCAAAAGGTATAACAGTTTTAGATTTAGGTCAAACTAGATTTCCTAATAGATGTGTCATATCTTTTGATAAAATAAAAGAAAAATATGATGATTTTAAAATATCAAATAAAACTAGAACGTTTGATGAATTAAGAAACTACAGAACTAAGAATAGTAGTTTTTCAAAAGATGCGCATCTGATGAGCGGGGAATTTAAAAGTTCAAAATATGATTTTTTATCAGCAGGTTTGGAGTATTTCTTTGGAGAGAATGAAAATGTAAGAACACATTATACATATCAAGGCAGAAGTAAACTTAAAGTATTATTAAATTATTTACTGGATAAAATTAGAATAAAAGCCAGAAAAAAATTTATTGAAAAATATTTTAAGATGGATTTTACCGAAAATAGAAAATTTATTCTTTTTACATTACAAGTAAATGCAGAGAATGCGATATTATTAGACGCGCCATTCTATATTAATCAAATTGAAGTTGTAAGAAATATTTCCAAATCAATGCCAGCAGATCATTTATTATTAGTAAAAGAACATCCATCATCTTTTGTCAGAAGTTGGAGAAGTGTAGGGGAGTATAAAGAATTAAGGGATATTCCGGGAGTCGTATTAATCCATCCCTCAGCAAATTCTCAAGAGTTGATGAAAAAATCTTCATTAGTTATCTCAATATGTAGTTCGTCATCATTAGATGCGCAGTTTTTAGAAAAACCATCAATTATTTTCGCGGATACTAATTTTTCAATGATTCCATCTATTCAGAAAGTAAAAGAGATTGAAAAATTACCAGAATTAATCAAGCAAACAATCAGTAGACGAATTGAACCCAAAGAAATTGAAAAATATATACAATTTGTGGAAAAAAAATCTTTTGAGTATAATCAAATTTTACATGGACAAGAGATGCGTGATTTACCAAATAAGATGAATGTATTTTTAGAAAATACTAAACCTAGGTTTCAACAACTGAAAAATGCTTATTTAGGGTGTATTCAAAAAGATCTTTAATTTTTAAGGTGTTTTTTTCTTCAAGTGGGATTTACATGGATCGAGTTTAAATTCGGTAGTAAAATAAGTAGAAAGCCTTAACAATAAAATTGGAATGTAATATCGTGATTTGATTACATTTCACTTTATTATATCAAAATTATATTTTATATAGATGAGAAAAGGCAAAAATTTGATGCAAAAAAGTAAAAAAGACACAAAACTGCTTTTTGTAAATCCTTGTTTAAGGCCTGGTGGTTTTACTAAACTTCTTCCCGTAGGATTAGGATCAGTCATGACTTATTTCCATGAAAATGACTACGAGTTTACATTATTAGATATCGATATCAATGAATATGATGACGCTTATGTTGAAAATTATATAAAAAATAATAATTTTGATTTTGTGTTAATTGGAACTATAGTTACACACTACAAATGGATTAAATGGTTTGTTAACATGACGAAAAAACATCAACCTAATTCTTGTGTAATAACTGGCAATTCTGTAGCAGGTTCAATTCCTGAATTATTTTTGAATAATACTAAAGGAGATATTGTTGTAACTGGAGAGGGTGAAATTTCTGCATACGAAGCAGTTGAAGCAGTTCGTTTAGAAAAAGATTTGAAAACTGTTGAAGGTATATCATTTAGAATTGATGGTGGAACTATTACTACAACTGAAAATCGAAAAGTTGGAAATATCAATGACTTTCCAATGATAAATTGGGATCTTTTTGATGTTGAAAGATATATGGCAAAACCATCATCAAACGCTGACAAAGATATAAAACCAGAAGATATGCGTGCAATGCCTGTTATCACTGCACGAGGTTGTGCATTCAAATGTAGCTTTTGTCATTATGTTTTTTGGAATGATCCATATAGAAATAGATCTCCAAAAGAAATTGTTGATGAAATTGAACATGTTCAAAAAAAGTATAATGCAAAATATATTGAATTCTGGGATGATCTTAGCTTTGCATCTGCAATTCAAGCAGAGAAACTTTGTGATGAACTTATTTCCAGAAATGTAAAAGTCAAATGGAATTGCGCTATTCGTGTTGATCTATTTACCAGAGCTAGATTATCCTATGATGATTCGTTAAGAGTTACCAAAAAAATGAAAGAATCTGGTTGTTATCAATGTGGTTTCTCCTTAGAATCTGGTAATAAACAGATTTTAGAAATGATGAATAAAAAAATTGATGTTGATGCATTTTACACGACAGTTTATGTTTTGAGAGAAGCAGGAATTATTGTTGATACAAGTGTAATTTTTGGATACCCGACAGAAACGAAGGAAACAATCCAAGAAACATTTGATCAATGCTTTAAAGCTGGAATATACCCAAGTATCGGATTTCTTTTACCTCTTCCATATACTGTAATGTATGATTATGCAAAAGCAAATGGATTCATTACTGATGAAGATAAATATCTAGAATCAATTACTGAAAGGCAAGATATTTGTGTAAATATGACTAAAATGAGCGAAGAAGAAGTAATGTCTGCAATAAAAAAAGGAGCGAAAAAACTTAACGATGCTCTTGAATTAGGATTAAATGAAGAAACATACATCAAGTCAAAAGGATATCAAAATTCAAAAGTAAAGAAGAAACTAAAACCACCACTTGAAACAGATAATATGGAACGAATTGAAAATGATGTCACTTTTAATTATTCTCGTTCTGAATTTAAATTTGAAAAGGACACAGCCTGCAAATGATGGTTTTACCTCTTAGATAAATTTTTTAGAATAATTTTTTGATGGTATTATTTTATTATAACCTGATATGACGATTACCATTGAAACAAAAAAATCTGTTTATTCGTGTTGATTCAGGTTCGGATATTGGATTAGGTCATGTAATGCGTTGTTTTGCTCTAGCAGAAGTTATCAAGAATATGAACTTCAATGTATATTTCATCTCTAAAGAAATTGAAGGAAATGTTATCAAGAATGTAGAAAATTATGGTTACAAAGTATTTCGCATTGATTCAAAAGCAATTAAATCTTCAAAGTCCCATTGGAAGATGGATGCTGTAAAAACAACTAAAATAATTCAACGTTTCAAAAATGAAAAGAATTTGCTATTAGTTGATAATTATGAACTATCAAATATGTGGGAAACCTGGCTAAAACTGGTAGTAGACAAAATTATTGTAATTGATGATTTTTTAAACCGTTCTCATAATTGTGATTTATTTATTGATCAGAATCTTCATACAAGTAAGAAAGAAAGAAACAAAGTTAATTGTAAAAAATTATTGGGTCCAAAATATGCATTATTACGAAAAGAGTTCGTTAAAAGCAGAAAAATTGTAAAGGAAAGATCTGGAAAAATAAATCGTATATTAGTTTCGTTTGGTGGTTCTGATGAAAAGAATCAAACTTTGAAAGTTCTGGAAGCGATAAAAAAACTTGCTGAAGAAAAAATTAATGTTGATGTCATAGTAGGAGAGCCAAATAAAAATAAAACAAAAATTAAAAGAATTTGTGCGAGGATGAAAAATTCTACTTATTATCAACAACCAAAAAATATGGCAAAAATTATGAATAAAGCTGATTTAGCTATAGGTGCAGGAGGAATAATAACTTGGGAAAGATGCTGTTTAGGATTACCATCAGTTGTATCTATTGTTTCTAAAAATCAGGAGGATATGATAAATGCGATTTCAAAAAAGGGCTGTCTAATAAATTTGGGTAGAGCAGAGAGATTAACCTCGGAAGATTATCTTAGTGCTATAAGAAATTTAAATTCTAAAAAACTTATCCGGATGCAAAAAAAATGTATGGGATTGGTAGATGGAAAAGGTACAAAACGAGTTGCCAAACACATATCATTAATTGCAAAGAGGTAAAATTATGAATGAAATAAAAATTGGAAATTTCATAATAGGACAAAAAAAAGAGCCGTTCATCATAGGGGAGGCTGGAATTAATCACAATGGTGAAATAAAAAAAGCGTTTGAGATGATAGAGTTAGGTAAAAAATCTGGATTAAATGCAATAAAATTTCAAACTTTTAGTGCAGATGAATTTATCGCTAATGTTTCTTTAACACATACTTATTTTTCACAAGGTAAAAAAATTACCGAATCGCAATATAACATGTTTAAACAATGTGAGTTTTCAAAAGAAGAATGGTATAAGGTTAAAGAGAAATGTGATAAAGAAGATATTTTATTTTTATCAACTCCAGAAAATAGTTCTGATTTAGATCTATTGTTACAAATTGGTATTCCTGCAATTAAAGTTGGTTCTGATGAACTCATCAATATTCCACTTTTAAAAGAATTTGCGAAAACGAAATTACCTATAATTTTATCAACTGGGATGTGTACTTTGGATGAAGTTGCAAAATCTCTCAATGCGATAGGTGCATTAGATGATTACCCAACCATATTATTAGTAACTACTTCAGAATATCCTACACCGAACGAAAGTGTGAATTTATTAAAATTTCAAACATTAGCAAAAAATTTCCCTAGTATACCACTAGGGTTTTCAGATCATACACAAGGAGTTTTAGCATCATCATTAGCTTGTGCCATGGGTGCATCTGTTTTTGAAAAACATTTTACGTTGAATCATAATATGCCAGGACCAGATCATTGGTTTTCAGCGGATCCAAATGAGTTAATACAATGGGTAAAATCAATTAGAACTAGTTACATAATGATGGGTTCTGAAGAAGTTAAACCCACAAAATCAGAAGAAGTGCTAAAAATCACTGCGAGAAGAAGTATCTTTGCTATATCTGAAATAAAAGAGGGTGATGAATTTAGTATGAAAAATATTGGATTAAGAAGACCTGGAAACGGATTAACGCCAGAATATTTTGAGATGGTTTTAGGGAAAAAATCTACTAAATATTTCAAGAAAGGAGAAATGGTTCAATTATGAAAAAAGAATATGAAGAAATTGTACAGAAATTTAATCTGGAAGAACTAGATGGATTTTCGGTAAATTTTACCGAGAATGAAACCGATGATGATGATATCAAAGTTGTAACGCCGATAGATAGAACGTTCCTAGCCAATATAAAAAAATCAGATTATAATGAATATGAAAAAAAAATATCCGCTTTAAAAGAATCAGAACGTGAATGGAAAAAGATTCCAGCACCACAAAGGGGAGAATTAATTAGAATATTTGGAGAGGAGCTAAGAAAATCTAAACAAGATTTAGGAAAATTAGTGGCTATTGAAACTGGTAAGATTATGCAGGAAGGATTAGGTGAAGTTCAGGAAATGATAGATATTTGTGATTTTGCAGTAGGATTATCTAGGCAATTATACGGACTAACTATGCCATCTGAGAGACCTGGTCACAGAATTCAAGAAATTTGGCATCCACTTGGCACCGTAGGAATTATCACTTCTTTTAATTTCCCAGTAGCAGTTTGGAGTTGGAATTTCACCATTGCCACAATTTGTGGAAATGTTACGTTGTGGAAACCATCCCCTAAGACTCCAATTACTTCGTTATCTGTTTATAGAATTTGGAAAAATGCGGTAAATCGTTATAAAAAAAAGGATTCAGCTAGAAATATTTTCAGTATAATTAATGGAGATAAGGAACAAGCGGAATGGATTGCCAAAGACAAAAAAATTGATTTAGTAAGTTTAACAGGATCTACAGAAATGGGTAAAAATTTAGGAAAAATTGTAACTGAAAGATTTGGAAAACTGATAATGGAATTAGGAGGTAATAACGCAATGATTGTAGCTCCTAGTGCAGATATGAAATTAGTAATACGAGCAATCATTTTTTCAGCGGTTGGTACCTGTGGGCAAAGATGTACAACATTAAGAAGAGTGATTGCACATGATTCAATTTATGATGAGCTTACAAAACAACTAAAAACTCATTATAAAAAAATAATAATTGGGAATCCATTAAAAGAAGATGTATTAGTAGGACCAATAATTAATGAGGAAATATTTTTAAAAATGCAGAATGTGTTAAACGAATGTAAAAATAAAGGCGGTAAGATTTTTGGTGGAGAAAAAATAGAGATTAACAATTGTAATGGAGTATATGTAACACCTGCAATTGTAGAATTAGACAAACCAGAAGAAATTACTAAAGTTGAGACGTTTGCACCAATATTGTATATACTGCCTTACAAAAAATTTGACGAAGCAATAAAAATACAAAATGATGTACCACAAGGTTTAGCATCATGTATTTTTTCAAACGATTTACTTGAAACCGAACAATTTATTGATCAAAATGGCTCCGACTGTGGAATTGTTAATGTGAATATTGGACCAAGCGGAGCTGAAATTGGAGGTGCGTTTGGAGGTGAAAAAGAAACTGGCGGTGGAAGAGAATCAGGTTCTGATGCATGGAAATCATACATGAGACGTGTTACAGTAACAACAAACTTCTCATCAGATTTACCTCTTGCACAAGGAATTGATTTTGATCTTTAATTGGAAAAATTCGAGATAAGGAATAATGAGGATTATTCATATATACAAGATTATAGTGAAGATTAGAAATGTTATCCGAATCAGCTAGACACTCAAAGATAGCACCACAATTTGGAAATCGTGAAAAAACATTCACTGTATTAGATGGAAAAGGTTTAGAAATTACTACAAAAGAATATGGAGTGCTTTTTGATGCAGTTGCAGGATATTGGTATAATATTCTTGGTATGAGAAATCCAGAATTAGTTAAGGTTAAACAAGAATTAGGGGGAGTTACCACTCATCTTTATGAAGAATATACAAATCCGTTTGCAGAAGAGCTTGCAACTTCTATGTGTAAACGTACATCCATGGAGCAGTTGATATTTTCCGCGACAGGAAGTATGGCAATAGAAAATGCTAGAAAAGAGGCTGTCAAATATCATCTAGCGCAAGGTGAAAAAGAAGAAGATTTAGTTTTTGTTACAATTAATGGCAGCTACCATGGTTCTGTTGGAGAGATGTTAAAATGGATTGATCCAGAAAAAAACGAGTTTACTATTAAGGAGCCAATCTATGAAAAGAAATATCAAAGTAAAGAAATAGTTGAGAGTTTTTCAGAAAAAATCGACCTAGCCAAATCTAAGAATAAAACTGTTGGAGGATTTTTCTATGAACCAATTATGGGAGTAAGAGGTTCGGTACTACTACCATCAGAATACATTGATGGGATTGGTAAAATTTGTAGAAAAAACAATATTCTAATGATTGCGGATGAAGTAACAACTGGAGTAGGTAGAACTGGAAAATTTGCTTATAGTCAATCCTTTAGTGAAAAACCAGACATTTTATGCATGGGTAAAGCAATTAGTGCTGGTCATTATCCAGTCGCTGTAACTTTGGTTAATGAGAAAATTGTCGATGCGTGGGACAAATTAGAAGAAAAAGGAATTTCTTATTCTCAAATCCATCGTAGAGGCAACAGTATTACTGGAACACAAGAGGGATGTGCATTAGGATTAAAGGTGCTTGAAATTATAGATCGTGACAACTTAATTGAGCAGGTACAAAAACAAGGAAAATATACACTTGAAAAATTGAAAAAAATTGAAAATTATTCTAATGTGATAGAAATTCGTGGGACTGGATTATTAATCGGTATTGATGTAACTAGTTCAACATTTGCAAAAAATACAATCACTCCTGAAATGAGAAAACGTGGAATTAATGTTCTTCCTGAAGGAAGAGTACTGATGTTTAGTCCGGCATATATTGTATCTGAAGAACAAATTGATCACTTTGTGAATATACTTAGTGAAGTTTTGCATAATGCTAAATGAAGAAAATATAGGAAAAGAGAATTAGAATGATTATCGCTTCTATGTATCCAAGTCCATTTGATATGGAAGAGGCCCATGATCAAAACTCATGTCTCATAGTGGGTGAGAAATTTTATGCCTATGAAGAAGAAAAACTTACCTCGGTAAAATCAGAATCAACAGTAAGATTTCCAGAACGCAGTTTAATGATGGGAATGAAAGAATTGAATGTTTTTCCAAATGAAGTAGATTATTGGGTGTTTACTAAACCAGCAAAAATTGATTTGGAATACATGCAATACTTTTTTTCATACATTCTCAAAGCATATACTGGAAACCGACAGGAATTTGGAAAATGGTTTAAGAAGAAAGTAAAATTTGTTACTCATCAAATTGCTCATGCATCATTAGGAGTATATGGTTCAAATTTTAATGAATGTGTATTTTTATGTTTAGATGGCGGTGGTGATCCGGGAGATCAACGTAATTTTATCTTCGGAGAATATACTAATAAAAAGTTTAAAATTTTGAAAAGTAGTAAAGGTTTGAAAAACATAGGAGTTTTTCATGCTTTTATAGCAGATTCTTTAGGTTTCCCAGGGAATGATAATGGTAAAGTTTCAGGATTTGCAGGTTATGGAAAAGTGATTCCAGAACTTGAAAAAAAATTTCAAAGTTTTATCAAAATAAATGAAAACGGAATAATTTTTGAACGGAAAAGATATAACTTTACAAATGTAAGATTATCAAAAATTAAACCAAAAGAGTATAACCGTTTAAAAATTTTTAATACTTTTCCATCAGATACAAATATTTTTAGAGCCTCATCAAGCTGTCTACCACAAGATATTGCAGCTACGGGTGAAAAAGTGTTTCAGGATAGTGTTTTAACACTAATTAAAAAATTGAAAAAATATACAAAATTTAAAAAAATTGTTTTTTCTGGCGGAGTTTTTCAAAACGTTTCATTAAACAATGCAATACATGAATCAGGCATGTTTGATGAAGTGTATTTTCCAATGGCTAGTGGTGATAATGGTCAATCATTAGGTGCAGCACTGTTTATCAAAAATAAATATCAGAAAGCATCAAGAAAATATGTTTTAACAGCACTTCTTGGACCGTCATTCTCTAATTCGGAGATAAAGGAATTATTAGAACAATCAAGGATAAATTATGTTGAAGATAAGAATATTGAAAAAACTGTTGCTAAACTAATAAATCAAAATAAAACAATTGGATGGTTTCAATCTAGAGGAGAATATGGTAAAAGATCGCTGGGCTGCAGATCAATATTAGCGGATCCAAGAAAATTAGAATCAAAAAGTAGAATTAATCAACTGCTCAAAAAAAGAGATTGGTTTATGCCGTATGCACCTTCAATTCTTGAAGAATATGTAGACAAATTTGTTAAAAAGCCAAGTAAATCGCCATATATGCAAATTGCGTTTAAGGTTGAAAAAAACAAAAAGAAAATAATTCCTTCAGCAGTTCATGTTGATGGAACTTCACGTATTCATACTGTAAGTAAATCGGTTAATCCAAAATACTGGAATTTAATTAATGAATTTCGATTAATTACAGGTGTGCCTATAATACTTAATACAAGTTTCAATAGACATCATATTCCTACTATCGCGGAACCAAGACAGGCATTAGAGCACTTGTTGGATGGTTGTATGGATTATTTAGCAATAAATGATTTCTTGATCTCATTTAGGGATAATCGCATTGCTAAAGAACAATTTAAGCATGAGGAATCTGAAGAATATTCTTTAAAGAAAGATTGTATTTTAAGATTAGTTAGTTTATTGCAACATAGTAAAAAAAGTGTGAATACAGTAAAATATGTTAAAAAACTAAGTAAATTTTTGAAACTTGATTTAACTTATGATGGAAAAATATTCAAACTGGAAGGCAAATATGTTCTTCAAAATAACATTGAAGAAAATTTATTGGAAAAAATTGTTATTTTTAGATAGTTCGTTTTAGTGGTTCTTAACAAAATCATTTGTCTTGAATTGCTTTCTGTATACATTACCCGCAGTATGAACTCTATCTTCAAAAATAGTATCATTTTCACCAACACCTAACAAGTATTTCTCAATGTCAGTAAGCTTCCCTTGTGTTGTTTCATCTAAATAGATTCTTTGGTTTAATAATTGAGGTATTTCTCTACGCCTTATATCCAAAAATAAAACTCGTCTTCGGTTTCCACTAACATTAACAGTTCCACTATGCCAAAGATTTGCATTCATTAGAACTATACTCGATTCTGCGATATTAAAAAATATTTCATCGGGGTGGGAAGATCTGTCTTTTAGATTTTCATCTATCCAACCCGTCATTGTATGAGTTTTTGGCACAACACGCATAGGCCCATTATTCTCATTAGCCTCATCTAAGAAAATAAAAGCTACAATATTTTGCGTTTCTTCATTTTCGCTTTTTTTTGCTATCCAATCTATATGAAGATCCTGTGAACCAGCACCCTTTTTTGGTTCTCGCATATCCAAGGCTCCAATTTTTATATCATCCCCGAGAACTGTATAAGCAATTTTAAGGATGTTTTCTTCGCATAGTAACTTACGAAATACTTTGTCTTTGTTAAATAAATTTCCTAATCTATTTGTCCCTGGCTGAAAAACTTTTTTGTATTTCATATATTCTTCCTTTCCCTCCCATCCACCTCTCCAAGATTCCTTTTTGATTAATGAATCAACAATTTTTCTAAGCTCGTCAATATTCTCACTCACTAAATCCGATTTTGGAATAACACAATAACCGTTTTCTTTAAAAAACTCAACAAGAGTATAATCATCAGAATTTAATGTAAAATTCAATTCATCAAGTATTGTTTTTACCGAATCAATCATAATACGAAATCACTGATAGTTGAATTAAATTTTTCTAATAATTTCATTTTATGAAGTATCAAAATTTGTTTTTCTCAAAAATTTAGCAGGCGAACCAGCTAATACAGAATTTTTTGGAAAATCTGTTTTAACAAAACTCAATGTACCGACAAAACAATTATCACCAATTTTACAACCATCAGAAATAACAGAGTTTGGAGCAAGCCAACAGCCCTTTCCAATTTGTGCTCGTCCACAAACAACAGAACCAGCAGTTATCTGAGAAAATTTTTTAATTATTGAGTTATGACCGATTTGTACTAAATCATCGATTTTTACGTGATCTTCAATTATAGTTTGTTCCAGTTGAGATTTTTCAATAGTACAGTTTGAACCAATCCAAACATGATTACCAATTTTGATAGTTCCAAGATGCGGAAAATGAAAAAATCCATCACCAGTAAAACTAAAGCTAAATCCTTCACTTCCAATAGTTACATTTGATTTGATTACAGAGTTGGAACCGATTGTAGTTTTTCCAAAAATACATGTGTTAGGTAATATCTTAGTATTATTACCAATTTTAGTATTTTTTCCAATATAACAATGAGCTCCAACAAAAACATTTTTTCCAATTATTGCATTTTCTTCAACTACTGCAGTATTGTGTATTCCTGGCTTAAATTCATCATCTGCAAAAAACTCCATTGCAACTCGTTGGAAATCAAGACGTGGATTTTTTGAAGGTATTACAGGAACATTAATTTTTTTCTTAATCTCATTAGTAGATATTAGAAGTACGTCATGAAATTTTTCTAAGTTTTTTAGGTCGTAAGTAATATTATCTTTAATTTGGAATTTTACATTAATTAAATCGGAATAAAAAAGAACTGAATTATTTTTAATATCATTAAGAGAACTAAGGGAGGTAATTTCAAAATCCCTTCCTATATAACTAGCATTTAAGAAACTTGCAATTTGCTTAACTGAAATTTTATTTTTTCTTAGACTATACATGTCCAGCTATTATACCCTAAGTTATAATGTATTACTACACAACACTGACATTCTCAGAAAAAAGTAAAATTAACACTTGCTTAGAACATGATTATTTGAGTAGGCTGATAAATAAAATATTAAGAACGTTCCATCAGGGCAATCAAAAATTATTTGAGCCGTTTGAAACTCTATTATTGAATATTTGCAATCAAAAATATTAGTTGAAAATAATTACGATTTGAAAAA
>JYMV01018597.1_pt1 | contig 12420 bp, 9 predicted proteins | sample 338911 | NCBI WGS metagenome assembly JYMV01 (sample SAMN03354496, study PRJNA234377) | hydrothermal vent metagenome | biome: Deep sea; feature: Hydrothermal plumes at the Eastern Lau Spreading Center, Western Pacific Ocean; material: Seawater | place: Tonga | collected 2009 | depth 2000 m m | reverse complement strand
CCTCCTGATCCTCGTCTTCCATCAGCGGGAGAAGTGGCCGGTAATAATTGGAGACGCGCGCTTCACCCAGGATGTCGGCAGCGGAGCAGCGCTCCACAGGGTCATCCGAGGCGAGCTGACTATTGAGAAGCGCGCCCGCGGCCACCACGCAGTCGATCCCACCGCTGCGCAAGAAACCCACCATGGCACCACGACGAATTTCGATATGCGGGTCGCGTAAATAGGCAAATAGCAACTCGAACGCGTCGTCTTTCGCCACTGCACACAATGTACGCGCCAGGCAGCCGCGCACCTTGGGCGACTTCTCCTCAGACAGGCGCCTGCGCAGCAGGGATTCTACGCCTGGCGGACTTCGCTTCTCGATTTGCTCGAGAGCATAGATTCGAACCTCGCTATGGGCGTGACCCACGGATTCGAGCAAGTACGCATCTATCTGGGGATGGTCTTCGAGTAGGCGAAGGCAGTAGATCGCTTCGTTGGGCTGCTGACTGCGGATGCCCCGCTCGATGATCGCGCAGCTCGCCGGGTCGGATGGGACACCGCCCGCCTGCCCAAGTCTTCGCTTGGTGAGCGCCGAGGAAAGTGCAGCTACATACGCCGTGCTCAAACGTCTGTTCAATACAACCCAGAGGGCACACAGCGGTACCAACGCGGCGAGCAGATGGTGAACCGACACCGAAAACAGCGACGTGAGACCGAGGAGAAGAAGCCCACAGACGCCTGCCCCGATCGGTTCAATTATGGATGCCTGTTTTGCCTGCACACTGATCCGTTCTCGAGTCGGCAGTGGTTGGTAGAGAATTCTGAGCGTGGGTTCATCGAGTCCTTCTCGCAGCACGTCATCCAGGAGTTTCGTTCCCACCACCAGCCAGAAAAAGAGGAGCGCTGAAAGGCTGAGAATCGTCGTGGCAGACGATGCTGCCGAGCCCAGGAGAACGACTACCGGGAGGATGCAGATCGCGAATCCCATACCGAAGCGGGTAATCAGCCTCCCGGATAGCAGGCCAGAGGTGAGAAGGTTCGCGAGACTTACCACCGCAGTGAAATACCCGAAGAACGTCGCCAGTTCCGCTTCATCCAGATACTGGGCCTCGACTCCCGCATAGAAGGCATAATCCAGCAGGTAGTAAGCGAGAAGCGAGACCGAAGAAATTCCGAAGATCAGGCGCAGATATGGCCGGCGAAACATGTCCACTAAGGACTCACTGCCGCCTTGCTCTTCTTTCTCTTCTTCCGATACGACAAGCCGCTGCGCATAGCTTCCGGTCAGGTGGAATCCCATCGCCACGGTGAGAGCCGCAGCGATTGCCGAGGCGACTAAGAGGCCGCCCGTGGATGCAACCTTCACCAGACCACCCACCATGATCCCACCTACCAGGCCTGCACCCAGCGCTCCGCTGGCGGCCACTGCGAACAGCCGTTTGCCCTGGCGCACGTTGAAAAGGCAGCCCGCGAACGCCCAGAACTCCAGACCCAGCAACATCCAGAGAACATCCTTCCAGACCATCAGAACGGCGAACAACCATCGTTGGGGTGCGATGTAATAGGCCGCAGTGAAGAGCAGAACCGAGGCCAACACGAACACAAGGGTCGCGCGCAACAACCAAAGCGTCGTGAGGAACCGTTCGCAGCGCGCATAGAGTACACCGGTGGCTGTCGCAACGGGCGCCAGCGCAATGTACACGTACGGCAGATTCTCGATATCGAAAGTCGAGAAGAAGAGCGCATTCGCCGCAGTTTCGAAAAATACGAAACACAACCCGGCGAAGAAGGACTGCACGACGAGCAGAAACAACGCCTGGCCTTCGCCGGGGCGCACGTTGAAGGCGGTTCCTAGTGCCAGCTGCCATCGTGTCATGATCGTACTCGGCCTCGCAAGGCATCACTGCGTCGATCGTTTCCGCTCGACTACTGGCATCAGTAGGGCGCCCGCCCACCCTACCGTCATTCTACCCCCGATGCGGGTTCGCTTGGTTACGCGATTCTTCGTCTCAACCAGGGGGGAGAGTGGGGCTGATTTTGAGGTCGGTTGGCGGAAGTTCCCCAACATTGAGGCTGGGCCTGATTTCGAAGGTCACGGAAAGCTAGAACTCGCTGCGCTAATAGGGCACCTGATCCAGGTGTTCGACGTACTCGAAAACATCGAATGGGAGCTGCTTTCCGTTGATCGATGGATCAGCCAAAGCCTTGATTTCCGGCGTGGCATTGGCGACACCAGTAAAGGGAACGCCGTGTTTTCCCAATTGATCGGGATACTTATTCCTCCAAAGTTCGTGACGCAACCTCATCCGAGCAAAGGGGTGCTTCAAGTGCATGAGGTTCAGCATCAGTGGGGACTCTTCCCGAGGGTCCGCGAGCAAAAAGAAGTAGTCAGCCCCGATACCGCTCGCGTTGCCCACAGGATCGGAGGTGATCCAGTGGCGCTTGTAATTCCCCTTGACCGTAGCCCCCAGGTTCGGCCCCGCATAGATAAAGACACTATCGCGCCGACCATGAGTTTCACCGTTCAATAGCAGTGGTGTCTGATCTACGCCGTCGATGATGCGGTCTGTAGGGATATACTGGGTAGCGCCTCCCAAACGGGCAAAGGTAGTGAACAGATCCGTTATATGGATCATGTCGTGAGCAATCTGCGGCTGAATGGTACCCGGCCACCAGGCCTGCGCCGTGACACGAACTCCACCCTCGAGAAAATCTCCTTTACCGCCTCGAAAAACAGTCTCTGCCCACCCTCCTCCTGGTGGGGAATTGTGAGACATGGGGCCGTTGTCGGCCATGGCAACAATCAGCGTGTTCTCCGCGATTCCCAATTGATCGAGCTTTTCTACCAACTGCCCCATGAACGGATCAACAATACCCTGCAGTCCATCCTGCAACATGCTACGCGCCAAAGAGGTTTTCTTCGGGTTCACGAAGGGGGGAATTATCATCATAGGGGCATGATGGACGAAGAAAGGCTTGCCAGCCTTGGCGCTTCGTTCGATAAATTCCAGCGTCCGATGCTGCGCTTCGGCGTCGATCAGCCCATAGGTTGTAGCCGAATTGTCCTTCCATTGAACCGTATCGCCTTCCTTGTCACCTTCCAGAACCATCGCCCATCCCTTGGTAACGAAAGTATCGTCAAGTTTATAAGGGTCCGTCGGCAACATGTCTTCGTAAAGGCCAATCGAGGCATTCCCCCCTTCTCCACGTCGAGTCCAGAACGAAAGCACCTGGTTGTAGGCGGTGAAGAACGCCTCATCAAAGCCCTGTCTATTGGGATAGCTTTCTTCGATATCGCCGAGGTGCCATTTGCCGTGAAAAGCGGTCGCGTAGCCTGCCTCGGACAACACCTCCGCGATGGTGACCTCCGACTGTCTCAAGCCGTATGACTCTCTGAGCATTCCAACGCTGAACATGCCGTTGCGAACCGGGAGGCGTCCAGTCGATACCGCTGCGCGGCTCGGGGTACAGCTGACTTCGGTGTACATCCTGGTGAAGAGCATGCCCTGGGCAGCCAACTTATTGAGAATCGGAGTATCCAGACCTCGCACCCTCTGGATGGCAGGAATGCCTATGTCCCCAAACGCCGCATCATCCCATAAGACGTAAATGATGTTCGGCGGAGTCCCGAATTTCTCCTGCAAAGCAGAAAGCTTCGCGTCAAGCTCTTTGTCTTCAGCAGCCCAGCGTTCTCCATGCTGGGCCTCGAGAACGTAATATTCAGCGTCATGCACTACGTCACTTGCCGAGGCCAAAGATGAGGCGAAGACCGCAGCAGAAACAGCGTGAACCAGATGGCTGCTCCATCGGCTGATCGTATTGCCACTACTATTGATTTTCATGAGATTTTCTGACCTCCAGAAATTCCGGAACCTTGTCAACTCGAACCAGATCGCACTCCTGAGACTGGACTCGTTTCATCGGGCTTGCCACCATCTCCGTACTCGGGCTAGGTCAGGCATCCTGGCGACCTGCCGTCGCGGCCGCCGCGCGCAGATCGAATCCCTCGACGACGACGAAATTGCCCGTCGACGCCTTGAACCGATGTTGAGAAAGCACCTGATATTCGTCCGAGTGATACCATCGGTCGAAGGCGTCTGGGTCCGGGAAGCTTGCGATGACCGTTCACGTATAAGGCCACTCGCCTTTCTTCACTTTCGCCTCTTCGTCGACGACGAGCAGCTCGCCATCGAATCGTTCGAAGATCTTCATGAAGCCACGCTGATAGATGTCAAATTCGGTGCGGTCTGCGATGTGAAGCGTGGCGATTCCGTAAACAGACAAATTTTCCCCTTCCTCGTGGCGACGCCATCTGCGAGAAACGCAACTCACGATTGCGCGATTGCGGAGCGAATGCGAATGCGATGCCATCGTCAGCCATCATGTTCATCTGTATTTTTCGCCGCTTCTGATCTTAGTTCAGGAGTGTTCGCCGATGGCCGCCTTCGCGAGAGCGCTCGTTCGATTGCCGAAGCGAGCGCAACGAGCTCTGCGTCGCCGAACTCCGGGCCGAGCAGTTCGAGCCCGATGGGATGGCCATCGCGATCGAATCCCGCCGGTAGAGAGATCGCGGGGAGACCCGAGTCGGCACTGGCATTGGCATTGCTGCCCAGTTGCGCTTCGCCGAGCGGCGCGGCGACTCTGAGAATCGTCGGATAGGCGAGCGCATCGAGCTGGTAGGAGCTTAGCGTCTCCTCAAGAACGCGACGAATTCGCGTCCGATTTTGAATCGCTTCGCGGTAGGCGGGCGTACTCCTGAAATCCTCGTTGGTGGCGGTCTGAAGGATTGGCGCGACCTCCGGATGGACACGTCCGGTGGCGAGCAGCTCTGCCAGGAAAGCCGGTTCAGAGCACTCCGAGCGCCCTCTGCGGCGACCCACAGGACAGCTCCAGCGTGAACGCTACGCCCGAGAAAAGACCGACCCGTAGCGATGCACTGGACGAGGAAGAGTATGAAATTATCGCGTACTATCCTGGCCCCTATAGGGCGAGTACTTCTTGGTATTGAGTCGGCAGTCGGACGTTGTCACCGAGCGCGACAGTGCCTATTCGCCGACGGACTTGATTCGAAATCACCGACAACGGGTTATGCAGCACTTCATTCCGATGAGCATAGATTTCTACCGCACCGTACTCAGCATAGGCATACTATTCGTCACCGCTTCTGCTTGTTCAGAGCAAGATCGAGTAGCCCCGGTTCCCGGCTCAAAAGAGTCACTGGTCGAGACGATTGACGAATTCTCCTTTATTGATCTTGTCGAGGGCGCGACAGTCATCGAGGAGCCGACCGACTACAGGAAGATCGACACGGCCGAGGTTGCGATTCTTGGTGATACTCGAAAAGTTCTCTTTCACCACCCGCCTTCGAGTATAGAGTTCCAACCCATTGAGCTAGGCCGAAAAGCGTCTCTCGAGTTCGCAATCGCCCTCAATCCAACGGCTTGGAACCAGGCTGGCGACGGTGTCACCTTCAAGATCCTTGCGCGATACGAGAACGGAGCTGAATCGGAGATTTACTCTCGCTACATCGACCCCAAGCACAACCCCGAGCAGCGCCGCTGGATCGATGAACGGGTAGACCTGAGTAGATTCCAGGGCCAGCCAACCCAGTTCATTTTCCAAACCGACCCAGGGCCCGAAAACAACACCTATTTTGACTGGTCAGTCTGGGGAAACCCGAAGGCCTCGAGCGTTCGATCGATTCGAATCGACAGGAACCAGCCAACTCGATGGCCCGCTCGCAAGAATGTCCTGATGGTATTGATCGACACATTGCGTGCTGATCACGTCGGAACCTATGGCTACTCACGAAGCACCACACCCAACCTTGATGCATTTCTCGAGAGTAGTTCGGTATTCGAGAACGCGCGGAGCCAGGCGTCGTGCACTTTTCCATCGGTCAACTCTATCCTTACATCACGTTTCCCTTTCGAGTTCATTTCCCGGGGTGCAGCGCCGGCGACTCCCGATCGGGACAGTACGGAAATTCAGTGGCAATCCGGGAATCGGCCAGCAAGGTTCGGAATACCTGAAGATCTTGTTTCTCTTCCGCAGCTCCTAGTCGAGCGCGGCTACTTCACAGCGGCCGTCTCTGCCAGCCCAATCGTACGGAACGAGTCAAGCGAAGAGGCAACCAATCGTTGGGGCGGTTTTGGTCGAGGCTTCGACGTATTCAACGAAGAATGCCTCAACGAGAAAGCACACTGCGTCACGGCCGCCGCCATCTCAACCATAAACAGTCGTCCGGCAGAGAGACCCTTTTTCCTCTACTTGCACTACATGGACCCACATGACCCCTATGGCGCACCGGATTCATTTGGAACGCCCTTCTCAGAGCCTTACTTAGGGAGACCCTATGTCGAGAAAGGTATTCCCTATCCACTGGCTACCTTGGTCGAGGAAGGAAAAGAAAAATCGATTCCGACCCGTGACGTGCAGCATTTGGTAGACCTTTACGACGACGGGATCGCATATTTCGATTACTCATTTGGAAAACTTCTGGATGCTCTTGATGCTTCGGGCCTGCTCGCAAGCACACTCATCGTCGTTTTGTCTGATCATGGCGAGTCATTTCTCGAACATTCGGCGGTAGCGCATTGTCATACGGTTTTCGACTCAGAAGTTCACACGCCACTCGGGGTTTACGTTCCGAACGACTTGAGGGGGCGACGAATTCGCGAAAATGTCCAAAACCTCGATGTCGTACCCACTATTCTTGACTTCTTAGGCTTGCAATCCGATCTCCCCGAGGCTCGAGGCATAAGTCTTCGGCTGCTAATGGAGGGCAATCCGCATCGGGAAATCGAAAACCCATCGTATAGCGCGCAACGAGGGTGGCGAAGTGTCAGTCTCGGCCACTACAAGCTGATCCATGACATCCTCACGGGGAGTCAGCTTCTATTCGATTTGCGATTGGACCCGGGTGAACTGGATAACCTGAGCGACGAGGCGCCTGAAGAGCTGACTAGCCTTGAGAAATTGCTGTTTGGCCACCTTGTCGCCACAGAAGGAAGTAGCGCGTCGGCCAGGAGTCTTGAGCTGAGCGAAGGGGTGGAAGAGGAGTTGAGGGCGCTGGGATATTTCGAGTGACGGAGCAAGCTGAGGCAACGGAGGGCAAGACGGATCGAAAGCCCCGACACCGTATCAATTAAGAAGTGACTAGGTTGTTGAGGTTATTAATTTTCTTTCACGGTGAGAGACCAAGAAAGAACGTGACATGGCGAAAAGCAGACAAGTCTTATCCACGGCTAACAAATCCCGTCACGTTACGAGAGAACGACGCATTCTTTTCGTGGTGCTCAGTACCATTTTGGGACTGGTAGCGGGGTTATTCTGCACAGAGCTTGCGCTTCGCATCGCAGCGGGTTTTTACGACTTCCGAGAAGGGCCAGACGTAGTTATACGAGGGTCTCGGATTCTCTGCCTAGGAGACTCGAATACTTATGGTGTCTTCTACGACGCATCTGAAGCGTATCCGGGGCAGCTCCAGAAACAATTGGACAGAACGTCAGGTCAGGCGTGGAGAGTCATCAATAAGGGCCTGCCCGGCATGAACTCCTCCCAGGTCGTGGCACAATTGGATAGAGAATTGGCTCGGTATAGCCCGAGCCATACTGTTGTCAGCATTGGATTGAACAACTATTGGAACGAGGCGGGATCCGAGGGCGAGTCCGCAGCATCGCTATGGCTGAGCGATTTTCGTCTTTACAGACTCTACCGGCTCCTCCCTAGCCGCCCAGCGCAGGCTGAGCCCGACGAATTCGATGCAGCCCGTCCCGATCTCAAGAGAACTAAAGGTGAAGCGGGTTTTACCGCTTTTGAAGACGCTGCCACAGGGCGGCGATTGATCCACCACCGCGGCGATCCAGATTGGTCCATACCGGACCGCATCGCGCGTCGCCGACTGCGCGATGACTTGGAGGAAATTGCGGCGATTGCCCGTCGCAGATCCACCAAGCTTCTTTTGCTGACCTACGCTGCATTTCCGCTGGACGACACCAGCAGGCCCCATCATGACAGCAAGTTTTATCGGATGTCAGAGAGCATGAGCGAGGTAATGCGTCAATTTGGCGTTGAGAACGACGTGACCGTGGTGGACTTGAAACCTCGCTTTCAGGAACTTCTGACGGGTGGCGCCCCTCGTGCCTGGTACTTCCACAATGAAGCGGAGACGCACGCCAACCCAAAGGGCTATAGGGAGGTAGCAAGTCTTGTGGCCGAGGCCATCACTCTCGAAACTCGTCTGAAGAGATTTGACCTCGTGCGAATGTTTCAAGGTGCCTCTGTTGACGGGACGGAAGCGCGCGGCCCAATCCACGTTCGGCCCGTCTCGATTAAAGGCGACCTGAAATTTTCGATTTTTCAGCATCCCAAGAGCGAAGTTTCCTTCAGTCCAATAGTTCTCGGAGACAATCCCAGGCTGCTTCTAGCGGTTGGGATCGACCCTGGTGCGTGGCAAGAGCCCGGAGACGGGGTTCTTTTCGAAGTCAGGATTCTGAGCGAAGAAGGGAGAAGTTCTCTTCTCTACTCAAGGTACGTCGATGCGAAGAATGAAATCAACGATCAGGCATGGGCTGACGAGGAAATCGACTTATCTGAGCATTCAGGCCGTGAGATCGTCTTGACATTGCACACCAGCTTCGGCCCCTCAGGCAACTCTTTCTTTGACTGGGCCGCCTGGGGTCGCCTGGAGGTGGTGACTACTTTTCCCTCTGTTCATCTGCACTAGGAAAGCGAAGAACCAGAAATGGCGTACGAAAAGAAAGCTCGGTGGTGGCTCTATATCTTAGTACCCTTCCTTTTCTCAATGATGACACTAATTGTTGTTGAGTTGGGTTTTTCTTTTCTGCATCCCGTACCACATGCCGTGACGGTACAAATGTACTTTGAGGATGATCAGTACACAGGGTATAGAATTAAGCCGAATTCAGTGGGTCACTATCGGAACCACATAGTTGCGATCGCAAACGAAAACGGCCATCGAGACGACTTTGTTCCAGTAAGGAAACCCGGAGGTACTATTCGCATACTCGTGCTCGGAGACTCATTTTCAGTGGGGGCCAATGTTGAACAGGAAGATGCGTACCCGCAGCTACTGGAAGTTCTTTTTTCCGAAAAAATGATCGAGAAAGTAGAAGTAGTCAATTCGAGCGTTTCAAGCTGGGAACCATTCCAATACGCGGAATACTACGAACACTACGGACATGACTTCTCTCCAGATCTGGTCTTGGTTGGCTTTTTCGTAGGGAACGATACGTACAATCAGATCAGAGAGGTTGGCCAATCGAGAACTGCAGTATTGGGGAGGCTCGTTTCGCAAGAAGCATCCAAAGAATTCTCGCTATATCCAAAAGTTTTTCTATACAACAATTCCAACGTCGCAAGGCTGATCATGAACAAGGCGCCGACACGCTGGGGTCGGAAACGTGAGAACTGCGCGGACTTCACGGATTGGTATCTCGCAATACAGAAAAAAAGGTTAACCAACCACAGGCAAAGAGATGAGGAGAGGAAAACATCTATCAAGAATGCGATAGATCAGGTGCTGCGAATAAGCGCTTCCGCAGGTAGAGACTCCATTCCATTGGCTGTGATTTTGATTCCAGACGAAAACCAAATCAACGAAAACCTCCGACGATCGATACTGACTGAAAGTGATCGCGATAAGTACGATTTTGATATGCCTCAATCTTTATTGATGGAGGAATTCTCCAAAGTTGGTATTCCGACGATAGACCTGTTGCCAAGATTCAGATCTGATTCACGCTGTCTATATATGAACGATACGCACTGGAATGAATCCGGACACAAATTGGCAGCGAAGTACATATTTGAAGAAATTCTGAACCGCTCACTCTTTCCATTTCCAGTAGATCAAACTGTGAGTCGTCACCGAAGCGAAACCGAGCCGTCTGCAATAGATGGTTTTCAACGCTAGTCACCATGCTTAATCGCAAGTAAGCAGAAGCGCGGGGTAGTTGAGAACCAAGGTATTCGAACGACACCAACGAACTCTCGGCGGCTCTCGATGCCTTCCATACCCCTCTTGTTCGACATCAGGCATGTCTAAGGGTGCAGAATGGCCGTCAATAGGTGCCTGCGCCGTCGATGTTCTCTAAGCGGCCGCACGAGCTATCAACATACAGAGCAAGGGTAGAGGCTCGGCCCTGGAATTTCTTAATCGCCGTCGAAAACATTTCAGACTTCGTAGTGGCCGATCGTAACCTTTTCGAGGTCGAGGCCAAGGCGTTGCATACGATCAATCTCGCGTCGAACGTTTTCGTCGGGACGGCGCTCCTTGGTGGGATTCACGTGTCGGATAGCTAGCACACCGAGAATATTGAGCGTTAAATTCATTTTCGGGCGACCAAGACGTTTTGGTCAAAGCTTTGGTGATCGAGGTGCGAGATATACCCCACTTCCGAAAATATCTTGCCCCAATGCTCTTCGACGTAGTCACGCGGAATCAGAGCTTCACCGTAGAACTCATTCCGCATTCCACCACCTGCCCCTGCCGGGTCAAAGCAGAAATCGCCGGCGTCGTATCGCGCGTAGCACGCATCCGCATCGACAAAGACCTGCGCCGCTCCACGTGCGAAGTCGGGAATTTCGTCCTGCGAACGCAGAGACACGACATGGTCGATGAACTCACGCGGACGCGTCGTTACCGTAAGTACGCCGCCAGGCCGGAGTACGCGCCTGAACTCCTTGAGCCAGGCTAAATGGACAGGCTCAGCAAGATGCGAAAAAACACTGTAGGCCGTGACTAGATCGATCGAATCGTTCGCCAAATTCAGTGGAGGCAGGGGCTGGACCTGTTGCAGCTGGCAGCCCAGGCCACAATCGAGAAACAGGTCGATGGTGTCCGGAGCCACGTCCACCGCGACAATGTTTTCCACCTCGAAGTCTCGCAAAAAGACCTGTGTGATCCGGCCCCAACCACAGCCGAAATCAAGCAGGCGGCCATCGGGTTCGCCCACGGCCACTCCCATCCGGCGCGCTTCCTCCCGAAAGATTCGGGCGGCACGCACTGCCTGGACGAACCCGGCGTCTCCAGACAACCCAGTGTAATTGGCTTGGGTCTCGGGGTCGGGAAGTTTGGGAAGTCTTTGCTGGAGCACCGGTAGCTTGCGCCGACCATGCGTGAGAACCCAGAACCACTCGGAGTCGGATGCGTCTGCAAAGAGTGCGCGAAGGGACAGGATTTCAGATCCAGATTCCTGTAGCCGCTGGCGTACGGAAGCTTCAGTGGAGAGCCAGTCCTGATTTCTACGCTCTAGATCTGCGCTCCCATTTGACATGGAGGTGTCGTCTCTTTTCTTGATTTTCCGAACACTTGAGATAAACCCCATACGCGGACGTCGAGCCAGAATCCAGCTCGGAAGCCCTATTTTCATATTATGATTCTTCTCTGTTTTTTTCAGGTAACCATCCCGCGGCCACTCTTCCGCCTTCACCGATGACCTTGGCCGGGACTCCACCGACAGTTACCCCCTTTTGAGTTACCGAGCGATTCACAACTGCGTTCGCCGCTAAAGCAACATCATCGGCAATCTCAATTTCTCCGAATATTTTTACACCCGGCGCGATATACACGTTATTTCCTATTTTGGGGGCTTTATTTGATCCTCCGGTCGCACCAATATTCACACATACGTGCAGTCTGCAGTTCTTCCCCACGCGAGCAGCAGGGTTTACAACAATTGTCCCCCAATGCGGAATACTCAATCCCGGTCCAAAAGCATTGACGGGTATTGAGAAGCCAAGCTTACGCCCAAAGCGATTGAGCATGAACCTATAGCCATATCCCAAACATCGCCCAAACAGCGTCGATGAACAGTTCGTGTAAAACTCAGCTTTCCTCAAGATGACTTTGAAGCGCTCGATATCATTAAACATAAAAGTTTTGAAATCGCGCTTCCATGTCCCATCCTGAATACGGTATGCAACATAATCATCGCGTGATTTAATCATCAAGATCCTCTGTCAAACTTTCAATACGACTACCAGTCGTTTGCCTGATATCAAATTTATCTTCAGCTCGAGAACGGGCCAAACCTGAATAATAATCGTAATTACTGCAAATGAGTGTCGCTTCCTGTATCAGGGCTTCCGTGTCAGGCCGTTCCAATTTCTACGGATCAGTTCCATACGGGACAATACCTCCAGCATCGCCGACAAGCTCACGTAGTGTTACGTCCGACCCTGGTGATAGGGTCAATATATGTCGCATTCGGCTGCATAGTACCTTCAAGACAGACAAGGAGCATCGATGGCCACCGCACTCGAAGCGATCTTTCCCCGGCAAGCAAACAACTCCCACGCCCCGGCATTCCGCCGAAGGCAAAGATCAATGCGTCGGGATCGGGAGTCCCCTCGAAGGGAATCATCCCGGCGATCCGGACCTTGCCGCTGTCGTATGTGAAGTAGTGGACGATG
>JYMV01007041.1_pt1 | contig 12420 bp, 10 predicted proteins | sample 338911 | NCBI WGS metagenome assembly JYMV01 (sample SAMN03354496, study PRJNA234377) | hydrothermal vent metagenome | biome: Deep sea; feature: Hydrothermal plumes at the Eastern Lau Spreading Center, Western Pacific Ocean; material: Seawater | place: Tonga | collected 2009 | depth 2000 m m | reverse complement strand
TCGAGAAAATTCAATTTGTCCTATGCCTGAAAGTTTATCTGATACAAACGGAAACGGGATCTGGGATCCGGCAGAGGAGAAAATTCAGGATGCAAATAGTGATATGGATTCAGTTGATGTATTGTTTGAGTTTTTTGATGCCGACAAAAATGGGGTATGGAGTGCAGGCGTGGATTCTACGCTAATCGATTATAATGCCGATGGCGATTCCTTGGATGTTATTTTCGAATTTAATGATTCCAATAATAATGGTGTTTGGGACCCAGCTGAGGAATTTTCAGATTTTGGATTAGATGGAATCACCGGTACTGGTGATAAAGGCGAAGGTAATAATATTTGGGATTTTTGGGATTATCCTAAGTGTCTTGCTGGGTTTATTACAGATCAGAAATGCGTACAGGAATGAGTACAAAAAATTTAATTAAAAGCGCATTTATAATTTTTATGATGCTCCAAATGTTACAAGCCCAGCGTGAATATATCATTCATGATCGGGGTATGCTCCACGAATCAGTGTTCAATAATGGTATTTTGTCCCAGCCCTTAAAAAATAACGGCATAGAATGGTCGGCCCAACCTATGTTTGAATGGCCAGGCAGGTCAAAGACTATCGTAGATGGAATTGAATATGACGGCCAGCATAATTCCCTTGGCGGCGGTATTCAGATTGCTGTCAATTATCCCGGTAGCCTTGGATATAAAAATAAAAAGTTTGCATTCTGTGGCATGATTGGTGACGGAGGACCTGAAACCAGCGTTGGCGTCTGGACCTTTCCAATCAGTTTTTACGAAGTACAGAACTATCCACTGCTGGATGATGGCAGTTTGAATCCTGATTTTGATCCGAATGAAGCTGAACAAATTATATATGCCAAATGGGCCACCAGTGTAGGGTTGACTGTTCAGCGTACGACCAGATCATACAGTTATCCGGATTATGATGATATTGTTTTCCATGAATATGAATTCGAATTCACCGGAAATACCGATATGGACCCATCCACGATTGAGATGGACACGGTGGACACCTTGGTAGATGTACTCATTTATTTTGCACAGAGTTTTGCCCCATCTATGTATGGTTATCAGCGTCACTATAATCAATGGAAATGGAAACCGGGAATATTTAAAGGGGATAACTGGGCATCATTTGACTCCGATTATTGGTTGGCATTCAATATGGACTGTGAGACAGGAGGAAATATTGACTTAGCCGGGAAGCCGGAACCGATTCCGGAATTATTTCAGAAGTTTGCCTCTACCGGGGAGAATGGCGGTGGTTTCAGCAGTCCGGCTGCCGTCGGCTATACCATGATGTATTATGATCAAAATCACCTGACTGTTTTTGATGGACCTAATTCAACTTCTAGTGATAGCGAATATGAGCCAACTGGGGTGGAACTTGATGATCGGCTCCGTCTGAAACAGCCGTATAACACCTTTCTGACTCACGGCTGGTTTTCATCCGCAGTTATAAAAGCAGGGAATAGACCGCATTTGAGGTTGGACATTCGCACAGATGGATATTTCAATGATGACGAAATCGAAAAATGGGGTCTGGATGCCTCATGGATCGGCCGCGGACAGTTTGCGTATAATAAAGCAGATTATCCAGGCCGTAGTTTTGCTTTTGGCCCTTATACTTTATCGAAGGGAGATAAACTGGAATATTCATTCGCCCAGGTAGCAGGTTATGGCGCAGATGTTGCCAAGCAATACTGGGGTGGTCATCAGAATGACGATTTGTGGGGCACAGTTCCATCTATGAATCGAAGAGTTGTTATTAATGGTCAGGTGATGACTGAAAACTATATTGATGATTATGGATACCCCGACTATGTGAACTCTGATGTCATTACGGTGAATGATGTTGCCAGGAAAGCATGGGAAGCTTACACAGGAAGGGTAATACCTCATGATTCTACATGGGCTGAGGGGGAATTGGTTTGCTGGCCGGAGAATAATGACAGGGATGGCAATTATAATGTACCGATACCTTATCCGGCACCAGTTCTAACGATTGAAAATTTAGATGATTCTTCAGTACGATTACGCTGGGGGCGTGCCGTAGAGTCTTTTACCCACGCTGCTGGCGATCTTAAGCAATTTAATATCTATCGTAGTATTCATCCGATTGGTCCGTGGAAACTGTTGAAGGAATTGCCGCTGGGTTTGGTGAATACTGAACTGGACATGTACGAGATGGTTGATGATGATATCGGTTTCAAGGTTGGTGATTTTGCCTTTTATTCGGTCACATCCATAAACAATCAGAATATGGAAAGTGGTAAGACCAATATTACCCGTGTTCAAAAAAACATTGGTGCTGTGGCCAAAATGGAGAAAGTATATGTTGTGCCGAATCCTTTTGTTTTAAACTCTGGTTTTTCGGGGATTGGGACAAAAAACCAGATTGGCTTTTATGGTTTGCCGGAAAAGTGTACGATAAGAATATTCTCATTTGCCGGCCAGCTTATTGATACAATTGAGCATGATAAAGCAACCTATTCGGAGTCCTTTTATCAGGTAACCCTTAACAACCAAGTTATGGCGCCGGGTATATATTTCTTTGTTGTTTCCACACCGGAAGGGGATGAAACTGGTGGAAAATTTGTTGTTATTAAATAACACAAATAGTGTGAAATGAATATTATGAACAAATATATTAGACAATCATTGGTATTCTTTGTCGTTATTCTGATTGCCGTATTTAACCCGGTTTCTGGACAGAAAAAAGTCGGTACAACTGTTTTCCAGTTCCTAAAGGTAAAGCCTGATGCAGAGTCTACCGGGATGGGGGATGCTGTTACTTCAACACTCAATAATGCCAATGCCGTCTTTTATAACCCTGCAGGCCTATCTGGAGTAAAAAAGCATGACCTCTCGTTTTCCATTTATGAATACTTTTTTGATGTGAAAACAAATGCCCTTTCTCTGGCCTACAATATTGGTACTTTCGGTACCCTTGGGCTTCACGCAATCTTTACTGATATTGGATCGATTGATGTAACAACAATAGACCAGCTGGTGTTTATGGAAAACGGGACTTACAATCCAGGTCTTACAGGAGAAACAATTAGCCCCAGTCAGATGGTGGTTGGTCTCTCTTTGGCTAAGTCGCTTACAGATAAATTTTCTTTTGGCGTTACATCAAAATATGTTCGGGAAGATCTTGTCAAGGCTTCAGCGGATGTTGTTGTTTTTGATTTTGGATTGCTATATAAAACGGGTTACAAATCTATTCAGACCTCTACGGTCATTAGAAATTTTAGCCCGGAAGTGTCTTTCCATGATAAAGATCCTGAAACAAATAATATTGAGTTCGAATCATATCCATTGCCCCAAACGCTTGTGATAGGAGTTTCGGGTTTTATTTTCTCACCGGAGAACCCTATGTTTTTTCATTCTGAAAAACAGAGCTTGCGCGTTGCGGTTGAAATTGTCGGACCCCGAGACTATGATCAGCAATATAATACAGGACTGGAGTGGGGATACGAGAATCTGCTATTCATTCGATCAGGCTACAAATTTAACTATGATACTCAGGGTATAAGTTTTGGCATGGGTGTTCGAATAAATAGTTTCCGCGGAGACTATTCATATGCTAGTTATGGAAAATACCTTTCCAATATCCATAGAATTAGTGCTGGAATGGAGTTTTGAGATTGTTTAGAAGTGCGAATCATTCAATTTTTTCTATTACATTGAAATTGCCCGGTCATCTAAGGTTCAGCTTTCTTTTATTGGGCGTATTATATTTCTTTCCTGCGTTTTCAATGTCTCAAGGAAATGGCGATCCGCTGGGGTTTCAGGGGCTTTCAACATTAAATGTGTTCAGTGCTAAAGCCTTAGCTCAAGGGAACACCTCTATGGCGCAAACTGGAGACGTTAATAGCTTGTTTAATAACCCAGCAGGTCTGGGGGGTATAAATCGAATGCAGATCAGCATAACAGGTAAATCCAGTCAGTGGAAGCAGCATGAAAACCAGTTCTGGACTGAAAATAGAAAACATCCACTTTTACCGGCCCTTTTGGATGGTCGCTATGTACCCGATCCGAGTAATAATGGTTTGCTCGATACGGAATTGGTGAAATTAATGTCACCGGATGATTATGCCACTCCTTTGGTCGGCTACGACCAGTACAGTCCCCAGGTGGCGGACTGGAAGGATAGTTATTCATCACAATTACCGGTGAACAATATCTCTTTGGCAATTCCCTTGAAAATTATGGATAAAAGACTGGTTTTGGCTGCTGGGTTTGCCCGGCGTTATGATATGTATGAATATGATCGCAATGATACTTATCTTAATCCTCATTTAGGTGATCGAACCAATCCTATTATAATGGCAGCTGCTGACTCAACGGTTATAAACTGGTTTAAATACGAGCGAATGAGGGTTGGAGGCATTAACGATTTGACTGTTGGTCTAGCGCTGCAATTAAGTGATCATCTGCAATTAGGTTTATCACTCCAGAATATGAGCGGTGAGAGTGATGATCGTCTTGAAATGGATAAAATAGGCAATATTTTGTTTCCCACAACAAATAATTTTGCATTCACATACGATACGATGACAGTTGTACAGTCAGGTATTTCTGCCTATAGTGGATTTTCCACAAAATTCGGTATATTATTCAATTCTAAGAAATTTAACTTGGGGTTTTGCATTACCAGTCCTTATACAGTAACACGCGATTGGAATTACACTACCGAAATATTTCAGACAGATACGATAATTACCACACAGTACCAAGGTCAAGACAGGGCGGACTTACCCATTTCAATAGCACTTGGCGCTAGGATTGAACCAAAAAAACAATTGAGCATATCTTTTGATATTGGGTTAAACCCCTACAGTAAGACAAATTATTCATATACTGACACTAGTATTACAAACGCCAATATTCAACTGGACACAACAAGGTTAAACTGGGTAAATCAAACAACATTTGGAATTGGAATGAGTTACAGGATAACTCCCGGAATATCAGTTATGGTCGGCTACCGCAGCGCTCCTGAGGTATTTATCCCGAACAGGGCAGCCTTCCGTCAGAAGGGGCCTGAAATGGAAAGTGTAAGTACGGGAATTAGCATCACTCTTCCGATTGGCCAGTTTGATATGGCTTATGAGTATCGATTTCTAAAGTATTACGATTCGTGGGAAACAAATATTAATTATGTGCTCAAGACTGAAAACCATTTAGTCGCTTCCTTGAGTTTTAGTCTATAATTCATGTCTATAAAAAATACAGAACCAAACCATTCACCTGTTAAAATAAATACAGAAAAGCATTGGTTATTAGTTATTTTGAAATTTTTTGATAATTTTATTTGGTATATTAAATATATTAACTATATTCTAATAGTTAGTCTTAGTAAATATAATCACTATTGATCATTTAGTTAGTCGGACTTAATAAAGGAGAAAAATTATGAAACAAACGTTAACAGGTGCATTTATACTTATGCTGGTTTCAACGGGTTTGAAAGGGGACGAAATATACGTCCAGGCTGGTGAAAACACGATAACGGCTGCATTGGCCACAGCTCAAGGAGGAGATGTGCTGGTATTGGTCGAGGAAGGTGTATATAGCAATGATCCGCTATTCATATACAAGCCAGTTACGATCAAGGCCTTCAGTGGACTGGTAAACAAGCCCGTCATTTCATTCTTATGGTCAGCTGACACTTTGGTCATTCCGAACCAGGAAAGAACCTTAGCCTTTACTTATGCAAGCCTGACGCTGGAAGGGATTGAATTTACGATGGAAGGTGATTCAGCCTTGACGGCCGGTCTCACAACTCGTATGTTCCGTAATCGGGCCTATAAAGGAGTGAATTGGAAATTTTCTGATTGTCTTTTCCGTGACGCCAGTCAGGCCACAATGAGTATCACTGGTGTAGTGGATTCGTTTATGGTGGCCGATGGAAGTTGGCACTACGACAGTACCGATTATATCGATAACGATCCTTTCGTTATTGAGGGGGATACAGTAGCCCAAAGTGGATTATTTGGTGTTTTGGACACCTTGATTATCGATAATAGTGTTTTTAAGAATTTTCTTGGTGGCGGACCAAAAATCAACCACGCTCCCGGTCACGGGCGCGGCGTTTATAGTTACACCCAGTTCACGAATAATACTGTATCAAACACGGATCATCATACAATCCAGATTCGGATGAGAGATGTGAATGAAGGGAATGATGATAGTTTATACGGCACGGCTGTTTTTGACCATAACACCATCCATGGTGTAGGCGGAAACAATAGAAAAGGCATATTTTTTAAGTTTGTAAATCCGGCGTCTTACATTAAAAACACAACAATTTCAGATGTTTCAGGAAATGCAATCAACTGTCTGTCAACAACAGCGGTAGACTACTGCAATTGGTACAATGTTGGTACAGCACCCGTAAATAAATGGGTTGATGGTGGACATAATGTCCAAGTTGATCCTTTATTCACCAATGCTTCAACGGGTGATTTCACCCTGCCGGCAAATTCACCTTTGATCCATGCCGGTAGTGATAGCTCAGGTATTGGTGACCCGCGCTGGGATCCAACGACAAACCATCCCCCGGTCAATTCCTCTGGACCAGTACTCAGCGGCACATTCCTTGGTCATTACGCAATGACTAAAGGTGACATGTTAAATGTGAATAATGGTATTTGGACCGATGAGGACAATGATACACTTACTTTTACATATAATTGGTACAGAGATAGTGATGGTCAGGGTTACGACGGTACTAAAATCGTGGATGCATCTGATAGTACTTATACTTTAACCGATGCCTACCTTGATCAATACATCTATGCAGTCGTTATTGCTAATGATGCAAAAGGTGGAATAGTGAGCGCATCCTCAAATTATTCGAAACAGGTGACAAAGCTTGGAGTTGGTGATGAAGTTCTACTAACAGAATTTTCACTTTCACAAAACTATCCTAATCCATTCAACCCAGTAACTCAGATATCCTTTGCGGTGCCAAATGCCGGAGATATCAGTTTAAGGGTTTTCAATATGATTGGTCGGGAAGTTGCCCTTATCGCCAGAGGCCATTATCCCGCCGGTTTGCACACGGCAACCTTCGTGGGGCGTGATCTACCATCAGGAATCTATTTTTATACATTGACCGGTGATGGTGTAACTTTCACGAAAAAAATGATACTGATGAAATAAAATTATCGGTAATATTGCCGATACAATTCTTATTATAGGTTACCATTGGATACCTATGAATAAGATAAAAACTTCCTAATGGAAGAACGATACACTAGCGACGATGACAGTGGGGGCGAGGTAATTTTCTCGCCCCTCTGTTTGGTTCTAAAATAAAAAAGTGTATAGTAATGTTATGGGAATCAACATGTTAATAAAAAAAGTGATTCTATATTTATTTTTAATTATATCAGTCTCTCTTCTAAGCGCCACTGAATACTATGTTTCCCCAATGGGTTCCGATGATAACAGTGGTAGAATCGAAGCCCCTTTCCGGACAATTCAGCATGCTGCTAATCTGATGCAGGCCGGTGATATCTGTTATCTTCGAGCAGGTACTTATCATGAAGAAATACTGATCTATAATTTAAATGGCAATGCCTCTGCCCCGATTACTTTTACCAATTACCAGGATGAGTTTGTAAGACTTACCGGTACTATTCCAATAACCAGTGCCTGGGATGTCCATAATGGATACATTTATAAAACGACACTTACGGCAGACATCTGGCAGCTTTTTGTTAATAATGAGGAAATGGTCATGGCCCGCTGGCCAAACGCAGGATTTGTGGATGGCAGTATATGGGATCAGGAAGATCACTGGGCTCACGGAGATGAAGACAGCGGCAGTAATGGTGTAATGGTAGATGACCCACATGATGATGTGAATCTGGCAAATTCCGGCATTGATATGACGGAGGCCATTGGTATTCTGAATGTTGGGTCATTTAGAACTTGGACAAGGTTTGTTAACAGTCACGGAGTAGGGAATAATTCCTTCACTTATGACCCGGTGCCTGAATCTAGTTATCGCACAAAACATCATCATTATTTTCTGGAGAAAAAACTAGAGTTTCTTGACCAGGAGGGTGAGTGGTTTTTTGATCATGAGACGAATGAGTTGTACTTCTGGCCGCCCGGTAATGCTGATCCGAATAATCTTAACATTCATGGCAAAGTTCAGTCTTACTTTTTTCAGATCAAAAATTCAAGTTACATAGAGCTTAAGGGATTACACTTTTTTGCATCCACTTTCAAAATGGATAATTCAGATTACATGGTGGTTGACAGCTGCAATTTTCTGTACCCAAGCTGCTATAAAAGAATGCTTGGTATAGTGGATACAGAACCGGAAATGACCTTGATCACAGCAGGCAGCAGTAACTGCACGGTCAGTCGCTGTGCATTCAGGTACACCGATGGTAGTGCTATTGAGACATTCGGAGGTAATAATACAATTGAAAATTGCTATTTTTATCATATCGACTATACTGTTACTGATCTTTCATCAGTAATGACCACCATCAGAATGGGCGGCAGCAACAATGTATTTCGTCAGAATACGCTGCATAGAACAGGTGCATCTTCCGGTATCAACCCAGGTGACTTAAGCATTGTAGAATACAATGACATGTATGATACGGGTTATCTTCAAAGTGATGGTGCTATTGTTCATTTGATGGAAGGACAGCAACCTGGTTCAGAAACCCGCTATAACTGGTTGCATGACAGTCCAAAATACGGCGTAAGATTCGATGGTGATGGAGATGGAACTCAGGGAACAATGCATCATAATGTAATCTGGAATGTCCAAGGCGGAATTATGATCAAAGGATATGAACATATGATATATAATAACACTGCTTTTGACAATGGTGAAAAGAACGATATTATAGTTTTGATCGATCAAGGTGGAAACGAGGGTACTGTTTCCCGAAATAATGCAGCAAATAAAATAGCAGGCCATAGGTCAAATACATACCAGAATTATCAGGTACCAGGCATTTATGACCACAACTGGAATGGGTATGAAACGGGCGGTGATGTAAAAAATCTTTTGGTATCTCCACCTGCTTACGAGAATGTTGAAGATTACAATTCTGACCAAATTGACTTTCGGCCCAAGCCTGATTCTGCACTGATTGATGCTGGCTTACATATTGCAGGAATAACTTATGGCTATGTAGGAAACGCTCCCGATCTGGGTGCTTATGAATACGGGGGTGAAAACTGGACACCGGGTGTCACTTGGGATATAAGTTCACATCTGCTTGGCGTTGATGAACAAAGGGAAATTGAAACATTGCCAAAAGCATTTCAGCTACAGCAAAATTATCCCAATCCTTTTAATTCACGAACCAAGATCAAGTTTAATCTTAATCACCGCCAGCAAATCCGCTTGTCTGTATATTCCATTACCGGTCAATTAATAAGTACAATTTTGCATAAATCCATAGTTGAAGGACACCATTTAATCGAATGGAATCCGGTAGAAATCGGTACAGGTATTTATTTCATCAGGATGGAATCTGAAAATGGGGTACAGATGAAAAAATGTTTATTATTAAAATAGTAAAAGGTATCGCTACATGAAAAAAAATATTACAAGACGTCAATTTTTAGCAACCGCCGGAATCGGAGCTGCTGGTCTATCAGTTCCACAAATTGCCCACTCAGCATTAGCAGGGAGGAAAAAGAGAAAACCCAATATCATCCTGATAATGTCCGATGACGTGAGTCCTGATCTATATGGATGCTACGGTAATGATTCTGTCAAAACGCCCAATATTGATTTTATGGCGCGTGAAGGTGTCCAGTTCCAGACGGCCTGGGCTACTGCAATTTGCAGCCCGACTAGGGCGATGATCATGACCGGTCGGTATGCTAATCAGACCGGATTCTATCATAATAATCTGTATGTTCCCCAAAATGGTGAAACCAAAGATCTGCATAAGTATCATCACAGTTTTGCCAAGCTGATGAAACAGACCGGTTATGCTACCGCAATTGCTGGTAAATGGCATCTTGGAAAAGGAACGCCATATTCAGAAGAGGGTGGTTTTGATGAATACTGCTTGTGGGAGTCGATTCGCGAAATTAGAAAGCTATCTGGGGATCAGGAATTTAGGGGTGGCTGGGAGAATGATAATACTACAGCTCGTTACTGGCATCCTGGCATTGTGCAAAACCATAAACTGCTGGATACAAAACCAGACGATTTCGGTCCGGATATATTTACTGATTTCATTTGCGATTTTGTTGAACGCAAGAAAGATCAGCCGTTCCTAGTTTACTATCCAATGGTAGCGCCCCATGGTACGAGGGTAGGTCCATCGACAAATCCAAAACGGGGATCCGTAGGAGAAATACAAAAGAGCGCTGATTCTGAGGAAAACGCTGCTCGTTTCCAGAGTATGAATGAATATATCGATGTTCTGGTGGGCCGGATAATCCAGCAAGTGCAGGACCTGAGTTTACTGGAAAATACGATCATTATCTATTGTTCTGATAATGGTACTGGTTCGACGGCGAAATCCAGGGCGGTTGAACGAGGCTGCCGGGTACCTTTTATAGCTTATGGAGGTCCGGTGAAGAAGCGTGGTTTAACAGCCGAGCTAACTGACTTGACTGATATACTTCCGACCCTTTTGGATTATGCCGGCGGTAAGTTGCCACCGGATTATAGGGTTGATGGTACCAGCCTAAAACCATTCTTCAGTGGTGAAGCCGACCGGCACCGCGACTGGATATACAGCACCATCGGTACCAGCCAGCTTGTCCGGACGAAACGGTACCTGCTGGAAGCAGTTAATCCGATCCTGGACATGCCCAGAGGCCGTTTCTATGATTGCGGTGACAGTCGTGATGGATATGGTTATATTAAGGTCACCAATTCGGAGGGTCAACAGGTTCAGAAAGCGCGGATGGAATTTGACCAGATATTGAAAAAATATCCACCGCTTACAAAAGATCACCCATTTTTCCAGACTAAACGTGGCCGAAAGGTGCTGGGGGGATTCACCAGCGTTAAATACGCCAGGAGGCACCTCCATAACCATAAAGATTTTCGGCGTTACGAAGAATAATACTGGAAACTTTGCCAATGAAACTGTTAAACCTTGAGGATATTCCGTCACAGTCCAATTCCCATAATGAACAAATCAGTAAACGGGTTTGGCTTGCAAATCATGAATTCGGAAATGTAACTCAATTGGCTCAGTCGGTTTTTCCATCCGGAGAAAAGGTGATGAAACATAGCCATCCTGATATGGGTGAAGTTTTTGTGGTGCAGTCGGGTAGAGGATTGATAACAATTAATGGAATAACCCATGATCTTCGACCTGGTACATGTGCCGTGGTCGAATCAGGGGAGTGCCACGAACTTGAGAATATCGATGAGGAAGACCTGGTGTTAATACATTTTGGAATAATAATATAGATAGAGTTGAAGACGATTAAAGAAGGAAATAATACAATTCATGAGTGACAAACGAGTAGCAGTTAGTGGATACTTTGACCCAATTCATGTGGGACATTTGGAATATTTAAAGTTAGCAAAAGAATTGGGTGACAAACTTGTAGTTATTGTAAATAACAACCATCAGTGCATTCTAAAGAAAGGCAAACCATTTATGGACGAAGCAGATAGAGTTGAAATTGTAAAAGCTCTTGGAATCGTAGATGAAGTGTTCTTGTCAATTGATCAGGACAAAAGTGTATGCGCATCACTTGAGAGAATTAAACCAAATATTTTCGCTAATGGTGGTGACAGACATACGGGTGAAGTACCTGAAACCGTTGTATGTAAGACAAATAACATCAAAATAGTCGATGGTCTTGGCGGTAAGATTAGAAGTTCATCCGACCTTACTGGATTGAAAGAGAAGAAATGAAGGAATTAAATCCTAAAAATAGAATTTAAGGGAAAGATAATGAGTAATTATATAGAACATAGGCCGTGGGGTTCATTTGAACATTTACTTGATACAAATTATTGTAAAGTAAAAAGAATAATTGTAAAGCCTAACCAGAGGTTAAGTTACCAATATCATCACAAGAGAAGTGAAGCATGGGTTATAGTTAAAGGTATTGCTACTGTTACATTAAATGATAAAGAGATTGAATATAAAGAAGGTAAAATAGTAGACATACCTGTTGGTATGAAGCATAGAGTTCAGAACAATTTTACAGAAGATTTAATATTTATTGAAACTCAAACTGGAACTTATTTTGGAGAAGATGATATTGTAAGATTAAGTGATGATTATGGTCGAAATAAGTAATAAGAAGATACAAAAAAGGTAAATCAATGAAATTTCTAGCAATATTATTATTAACTATTCTTGTTTCAATTCAAGCACAAGAGCTGAAACAAAAACCAGAAAAGGATTCAAAATTTCTTGAAATAAAGGT
>JYMV01025838.1_pt1 | contig 12421 bp, 8 predicted proteins | sample 338911 | NCBI WGS metagenome assembly JYMV01 (sample SAMN03354496, study PRJNA234377) | hydrothermal vent metagenome | biome: Deep sea; feature: Hydrothermal plumes at the Eastern Lau Spreading Center, Western Pacific Ocean; material: Seawater | place: Tonga | collected 2009 | depth 2000 m m | reverse complement strand
GATTGCCGGCTTATTTTGGAACCATGGCAGATATGTTCACCCTGCTCTTTGCGTTTTTTGTGCTTATGTTTTCTATGGCAACCATGGACCCTGCCAAGCTGTCTGATGCTGGTGGAGATGATATCGGGGCTGCAAAGGAGGAAGAAATGGAAGAGTTGATTGAAGAGATTGAAAAACAAGCCCAGGAATTAAAAGAACAAGGGGTTACTGAAATTGATGATCAGCCCATTGAGGAATATATGGACAGCCTTATTCAAGATTTAAAAGAGAAAAATGAGAAACCACCCAAAGATCATGAAATTAGTGGCGAATTAGATGAAATTATTAAAGCAATGGAATTGGATTCTTCTGAGGCAAAAATTGATTATATCGATCCACGGGGCATGGTTATTGAACTGAATGGTAATATCTGTTTTGATGCTGGTGAAGCCACCATGAAAGATGAGTTGAAAGCATTTTTGAGCGCTGCGGTTGATAGTTTTTTAACAGTACCCTCAGATAAAAACCAAATAATTGTTGAAGGGCATACAGATAATATGATTCCTACTAAAAAGGTAGCAGAAAAATATCCCACCAACTGGGAACTCTCATCTGCTAGGTCATCTGCTGTGGTGAGTTATCTAATTAATGAGGGGGTAAAGCCCTCTCGTCTGGTGTCGCATGGTTATGCCGCTCGCTGGCCAGCTGATATGACTTGGGCAAATATGCGCCGTGGGGCAGTGCAAAAACCTCGGGGAGAAAATGTAGAAATTATTGAAGGAAGGGGTGGGTATCCTGAATATGTTGGTGGTGAAAGGGATAAATATAACAATCCCATATTTGATGAAATGAGCATGGATGCTGTAATTGATTCACTAAATAGAACAAGAGAACTTCGTAGAAAAAACAGACGTATTAAAATTATTTTTACGCAACAGCGGTTTGTAGATGGAATTGAAAGATCAGGAATTACTGGAAAATAATTGTACTGTCTTTCATACAACAATTTGAATGTATTAAATTTACTTATGCTTAAACAGGAGCAAAACAATGACCATTAAATTTGGCCGTAAACATCTTTTCATTATTGCCCTCTGTGCACTTCTTTGGAACCAACAGGTAAGTATCCTCTCACAGAAAATTGCCATAGAAAATTCTTATCAGCAAAAAGTATCTTCCGCTGTATCCCGCATGTTGGGGCAAGAAAAGTTTTTAGTGATTGTGAGTATTGAATTTTCCTCCATTGGCGGTACCTTGAAAAAGACCGCAACCCCACAGTCGGGAACAAGTTCGTCCGGAGAATTTTTTCCCGGTATACCTACAGTTCCATCAATCCGGGGCACACAGCCCTCCTATGGCTCCGCCTCCCAAACCCGTGGTGGAAATGACTTGGAAATTGGGCGGGTTGAGGTTACCATCGGAATGGATGAAACTTCCATTCCCGGTTCAGTAAAACAGGAAATTAAATCATTGGTTGAAAAAATAATTCCCCAGACAAAGGATTGTGACGATTGCATAAAAATTGAAGCCATGCAGTTTCAGACCAATCAAAAAAATGTGGAAATAGAAAAATTAAGGGAAGAATTAGATTCATTACAGGCAGAGATAAGGGCCTCTAAATTAGACGCTGATTCCCAACGATTGAAAGATTTGGATACTCAACTAACTGAAGTGCGGAATAGAAGAGATCAATTAGAGTCCATTGAAGACCTCCGCAAGCTCCAACAAATTAAAGAAGATTCCCTTCGATTTGACCAATTGGTAGCAGCAGAAAGGGTACGTAAAACTCAAGATTCTCTCAAATTTGTCGATACTGAAAAACGCCTTGAACGGGTTATGGAAAGCAAAATTAAATCTGACTCCGTCATTATACATGAAACCCTCAGTATTGTAAAACAGCAAGCTGGCGGTGGTAAGGAAGACGAATCTCTATTGGGTATGCAGCTTGGCAGTGGCGGCTCAGGAATAATGGGTTCTGTTATTTTTATTTTACTCATCCTTGCCCTTATGGTTGTAACCTTTTTGGCTGCCAGAAATAAAAAGCCGAAAACCATTTATTTAAAACCAAAGGGTGCTGAAAAGGAAAAGGCTAAAGATAAGAAAAAGGGCGAAAAAAAAGACTCTGATGAGACAGAACCTGAAGTTGAAGATGAAGAGCAGGAAGAAGCGCCTACACTAGCACCCCGCCCTGATGAAGATGCAATGAGATCTGAACTTCGTTCATTACGACAGACCGCCGTTTCGCTTACTGTAGGGGAAAAAGAAGGTGCATCTGCCCTCATTAAAGAATGGCTGGAGGATAATCCTAATAAATCTGACGAAGGTGAAGAAGAAGCTGGAGAAGAATAAGTTATGAAAACTAAAGAAGAATTAACCGGTTATGATAAGGTTGCTATCATTTTTGATATTTTAGGAGATTCTCTTTCCATTAATATGTTTAAAGATATTCCTGAAGCTGAGTTTTATAAAATACGAGATCATGCAAAAACCTTAAAAAATACCGTTCCAACAGCTGTAAAGAAGGAGGTGTTGGAAGATTATTATTTCAAAATGCTTTCCAATGAGAAGTATAAAGATCAAACCAGTAGTGAAAAAATGTTTGAATTTCTTGAAGCTTTAGATGATGAACAACTCTTCGCATTATTGTCACCGGAAAAATCCAGGGTAATTGCATTGGCATTAGAGCAAATTGACAATGAAAAAAGAATGACTTTTTTAGCTAAAATTGATGTTGAAAAACAAAATAAAATAGTTCTACAAACTGGCGATTTAAAAGATATTCCCCTTGAGGCAATTATACATACAGCAAAAGAACTCAAGAAAAAATCCACCTTTCTTCCAGGGCCAGTTGAATTTTCACGAGGCGGAGGTAAATCGGTTTCAGAAATGCTGGGTAAAATGCCGGAAGATGATGCCAAAAAATATTTAGAACAAATAAAGCTAGACAATCCCGATCTGCTGAATGAAGTGAAAAAATACTTCCTATTATTTGATGATGTAGTTACAATGCCAGATGGAATTGCAGCAACATTTTGGGGTGACCCCGAAATTGATTTAGAGATTATGGCTACAGCATTGGCAGACTCTGAAACCGAAACCGTTGAAAAATTACAGGCTTACCTCCCCGGTAAAAAACAGGCTATGTTTACGCCAAAAAAGGAGGAGGATAATGTGTCAAAACGAGATATTGATGAAGCCAAGGCAAAAATAAAAGATCAGCTTCAGAAAAAAATTGAGAGTGGAGACCTCAATATTGAAGACGTTTTAGCAACCCCTGAGGTGGAAGGGTAAAAAGCCTGAAATTTATTTTATAAGCCTCCAATTTTGTTGGGGGCTTTTTAATTTGCTATTAATTTTGTTTACTTACGTATTGATATTTCAAAACAGTACCCAGCACCAAGAGCCAACTACCCAACCTACAGCATCCCAGCCAAAAACTGTCCTGTGTAAGATTCTTTCACATTGCTCACCATTTCGGGTGTACCTTCAGCAACAATATTACCTCCGCCTTCTCCCCCTTCGGGTCCCAGATCAATTACCCAATCTGATGATGTAATTACATCCAAATTATGTTCAATTACCACAACTGTATTTCCCTTATCTACTAATCCGTGTAAGACATGCAGAAGCATTTTCACATCTTCAAAATGAAGACCGGTTGTGGGTTCATCTAATAAATAAAGTGTCCTGCCGGTCCCCGCTCTGGATAATTCGGCAGCTAATTTCACCCGTTGAGATTCTCCGCCAGAAAGGGTTGTGGCTTGTTGTCCCAAGTGAATATAACCAAGTCCCACATTATTTAAAGTTTCTAATTTACGTTTAATTTGAGGATGGTTTTCAAAAAACTTTAGGGCATCCTCTATGGTAAATTCCAAAACTTCTGATATTGTTTTTCCCCTATAAACTATTTCAAGGGTTTCCCTATTATATCGTAACCCTTTACATTCTTCACATTGAATATACATATCAGCCAAAAAATGCATTTCTATTTTTATGAGCCCTGCACCTCGGCAAGTTTCACAACGGCCCCCCTTCACATTGAAGGAAAATCTCCCCGGCTGATACCCACGGATTTTTGATTCCGGTAATTGGCTGTATAAATCCCGAATATGGGTAAACACACCCGTATATGTGGCAGGATTGGAGCGTGGAGTTCGCCCAATAGGTGATTGGTTAATATCTATAACCTTATCCAAATGCACCATCCCTTTTATAGATTCAAAATGTAGCGGTTTTCGTAAACTGGAATATAATTCCCTAGAAATTAAGGGATACAAGGTTTGGTTTATAAGGCTTGATTTACCCGAACCAGATACACCGGTAATGCTCGTAAATTTTCCTAATGGGAATTTCACCGTAACATTTTTTAAATTATTTCCCGTAGCGCCAATTAAGGTTAATAATTTTCCACTTCCCTTTCGACGTTTATTCTGTACTTTAATACTGGCATGTCCCGTTAAATATTTCCCTGTGAGTGAATCTTTATTTTCAATAATATCTTTAGGAGTACCACTGGCAACTATTTTGCCCCCATGGGAGCCGGCACGCGGTCCTAAATCTAAAACCCAATCTGCAGCAAGAATAGTGTTTTCATCATGCTCCACAACGATGACTGTATTTCCCAAATCCCGCAAATGCTTAAGCGTTTTAATTAGCCTTTGATTATCACGCTGATGAAGTCCGATGGTTGGTTCATCTAAAATATACAGCACTCCTACAAGTTGAGATCCAATCTGTGTTGCCAGGCGTATTCGTTGTGATTCACCCCCTGACAAAGTGCCGGATGAGCGGTTAAGCGTAAGATAATCCAATCCCACATTTACAAGAAAATTTAATCGCGATTTAATTTCCTTAATGATTTGCTCTGCTATTTCAGCATCACGTTTGGATAATTTTATATTGTTGAAAAACTCATGCAAAATTCCAACCGTTTCTTCAGTGAGTTCTTGGATATGTTTCTTCCCAATCGTTACCGCAAGACTGGCAGGCTTCAAACGTGCACCACCACACTCTGGGCAATTTTGGATAGCCATATATTTTTCTATCCAGTCCCGCATTTGCCCCGATTTTGTTTGGGTATATCTCCGCTGTAAATTGGGGATGACACCCTCAAACTTCCCTTTATATTCTCCCTTAAATTTTTCGGACTGATATGACATGGTGATTTTCTCCCCCGGATGTGTTCCGTAAAGGAGAACTCTCTGTACTTCTTCAGTTAATTTTTTCCACGGTGTTGTGAAATTAAAATCATAATGGAAGGCCAGACTTTTCAGGATTGCACTATACCAGTTTCCACGAGGCTGTTCACCAATGGGATCGATAGCTCCCTGAATAAGTGATTTTTTGGGATCGGGAATTACAAATTCAGGATCAATGGATACTTTTGTTCCCAGTCCATCACAGCCATTGCATGCACCAAACGGTGAATTAAAAGAAAATGCCCTTGGCTGCAGTTCTTCAAATGAAATATCACATTTGGGACAGGAGAAAAATTCACTGTAAAGATGTTCTTTTTTTCCAATCTCATCAATTATCACCAACCCATTGCCAACTTTCAAGGCCAATTCAATGGAGCCTGTCAATCTATCTTTAATACCTTTTTTTGATACGAGACGATCAACCAATACCTCAATACTATGTTTGATATTTTTTTCTAAATCGATTTTTTTAGATAGATTTATTTCTTCCCCATCAATTCGAACCCGGACAAATCCTTCCTGGGCAATAGATTTCAAGACATCTTTAAATTGTCCTTTTCGACTTCTAACAGCAGGTGCAAGGACTTGAAACTTGGTACCATCTTTAAATGATAAAATTTTATCTACAATTTGCTGTACTGTTTGCCGCTGAACGGGACCACCACAGCTATTACAATGCTGAACGCCTATTCTGGCATAGAGCAAGCGCATATAATCATAAATTTCTGTAATAGTACCTACAGTTGAGCGGGGATTTTTACTGGAAGTTTTTTGTTCAATTGAAATTGCGGGTGACAACCCTTCGATGTAATCCACATCTGGTTTTTCCATGAGCCCCAGAAATTGCCGGGCATAGGCAGAAAGTGATTCTACATATCGGCGTTGACCTTCAGCATAAATGGTATCAAAGGCCAAGGATGATTTACCTGATCCGGACAACCCGGTAATAACCACCAATTTATCACGGGGGATTTCCACATCAATATTTTGTAGGTTATGCTCTCTGGCACCCTTTACAAAAATGTGGTTTTCAAATAAAAATTTGTTGTTTTTCTCTTTCATGCGGAACCTGAAAACTACATGAATTCAGAGCAGAGGGTAAAGAGTTATTTACAGGATTTTATGAAAATTCCAGACTGGCAATTCGAACTATTTATTAATTTGTCGCAGCTGATGTATCTGTTGGAATAGGTGGCGCAGGCGGGATTTCTACTTTTGGTTTTTCTCCCCAATAGGTTTCCCGAGTGGAAAGCATATAAGTAACATTTTGATCAGCTAAATACACATTAGGGTCATTACCAACTCGAATATAGCTGCGGGAATAATCAGATTTTGATCGCCCGAAAACATAATACCCAACCGTTTCACCCTTAGAATCTATGACGGCTAAATGGGTACCTGTAGAATCATCAACAGAATATTTACCGTATTTTTCGGGATTTTCAGAAATGATGGTACCCCTGTTCACTTTTAAGACCTTGTCAAACAGGTTATCCATTGACCGGGGCTTAACCTCTAATGTATCATTTCCTGATATTCTCCACAGCGTGTCCACACGGGCAAGTTCAATTGCTTCTTCTCCATTTTGAATTAGAAACTTGAAAATATCTTCCGGATCATTAGAAAAAATAGCTTCCGTTGAACTTTTGTGTTTTGATTGAGAACTTTTATTTAAGAAATATAGTCCTATAAATACAATAAGAACAATAAGTGCAATTTGTACATTCTTAGCCATAGATTTCCTCCAAAACTTTTGCCCGGTTTTTTTCACGTCTCATTCTTAATCCACCAAATGCAACTACAAGAAAAGATGGGAGAAGAATATTAATCCATTTCCAGCGTGCTTTTTCATCATCTTCCAGTTCCTGCAGGGGCCGGTTGGTTATTTCGCGACTTCTGAGAGAAATTAGCTCCCTGTCACCTAAGAGATAATCAACTGCATTCATAATAAATATGTGATTTTCTGGTGCGGCACCACCTCCGTCGTCTGCAATAAATTTAGAGTCTGGAATCAAAATCAATTGGCTTAAAGTACCCGTTTCCGAATGGGAAATCTCTGCCAGTGCGCCCAATACTTTGCCAGCTTCGTTCAGCTGACGAAATGCCGGGTTTGCTTTGGGATCAGGATTCAAATTAAAAAACTCTTCCATTGTTGTTGATCGATTAGAACTTGTAAACAAGGGAATGATATTGACATCTTCAGCGCTAGCCACGCTATCATTAATTACAATTTCACTTGGAAACATCAAGCGCACAGACTCTAAACCATTCACCATTACCACTTCATCATTAAAATTACCCTCTTTAATAATGGGCAAAAAGGGATAACTCATGGGAACAGGAATGCGAATGAATCCCAAATTCTGCTGAACATTCACCTTGCCGCAATTTTGATCAAGAACCAGGTTGGGTGCAATATGTAAGCCATACGAATCCAGCAATGAAAATATATCCGACACTACCGGATTTGCCTGTTGAGTAGCAAGATCGGTTTTGATTCTGTTCTGGGCTAACAGCACATTCCCACCCCGATTAATAAAATCTTCTAAATTTTGGAGCTCATCTACGGTTAATGAATCTTCTACACCATTTATTAAAAGTAAGGTAATATTTTCAGCAACTGCCTGACTCAGATTTATATTTCGAATATTGTAACGTTGAGCCAACAATTGAGAGATATTTTCATTTTTGATTTGCTCCTGACCCCCTGTTTTAGCAATGGCAAGAGTTTCTTTGTTAGTATCCACCAATTTCTTTATTTTCGTGGTAATGTCATATTCCAATCCGGTAGTTGTTTGGATTACCGGAATAGTTTCCCGTTCATCTTCATAAAGGAAAACCATGCCCATATAGACTCGCTTTACTTCAATATTATCATTTTCAATGACTTGTAATTGCACGGGCTGAATTCCAGACTTCTGGGCATCTTCCTGCATTTTTTCATCATCATCTGTAGAGTAGAATTCAAAATGGATATTCCCATTAGAGTATGCTGTATACTCTTCTAAAATATCTTGGAGGTACCTCCGGTTATTACCATATTCTCCGGGAAGATTATCCGAAAAATACACTTTCATTGTGAGCCGATCATCAATTTTACTAACAACTGATTTGCTGGAATCGGACAAACTGTACATTTTATTTTCTGTTAAATCCCATCTGAAAAACAAATTTCTGGATACAATATTTAATAGAACCAAGATAGTTATGACTATCCCAATATATGTCAAAAACGATTTTTTATTTTGAGTACTCATTGTTATTTCCACCTCCGAATTTCTAACATACGAACTGTCATAAACAAAAATAATCCTACAACCGATGCAAAGTAAATAAGATTTCTGCTGTCGATCACCCCTCTTGAAATATTTGACAGATGATAGTCAACACTGAGATATTGAATAATCCCTGTGAGCGCAGCAGGAACAAACATGAGCATTTTATCCATAAGAAAGAAAATCAGCACAATAAATATCCCTATAATAAATGCCACCACTTGATTATCAGTAAGGCTGCTGGCGAAAGTACCCACAGCAGAATACACAGCTCCTGCAAGGGCAATCCCTAAATATCCTGTGAATACAGCCCCATAATCAATGTTAGTCCCAACCTGGGTCAAAGTAAAAAAATGTACCAGCGATATTAGTAAACCCGCCAATACCAAACTCAGAGCTGCCAGAAATTTTCCCACCACAAAATCCAAGTCTCTTAATGGCAGGGTGACCATAACTTCCATTGTTCCCAGATTTTTTTCCCGGGCAATCAGACTCATGGTTATTGCCGGTATAAAAAAGAGGTACACCAGGGGGATTATGTTAAACAGTGAGCGCATGTCTGACTGGTTAAAAAGGAAAAAGGTCCGCGTGAAAAAGTATCCTGTAATAACCGCAAATATGACCAGGAAGATATAGGCCATTGGGCTATTAAAATAGGACTTCATTTCTTTAAAATAAATTGCTTTCAGGTTACGCATTTGCCTTGTCCTCCATTGTGAGGGTTCGGAATATTGATTCCAGATTTACACTGTGAGGACTCATCTCTGTCACTACCCAATTGGAATCTATGGCGTATTGAAATAGTTCCTCTCGGGGATCTTTTTCTTTTGGATATTCTAAATGAAGTATTTGAGACCCATTTCGTGTTGTAGTGTCAACTAAACTGATGGATGGAATTTTTTCTGTCAGTGCTTTTACAGTGCTATCTTCAGCATTTTTAATTTCCAAAGTGAGTTTTGTATTCCCCATAAATCCACTCATGAGCTCTTCATTGGTTCCATCAGCTACAATTTCCCCTTTATGAATTATAATAATTCTATTTACTGTGGCTTGGATTTCCTGTAAAATGTGGCTGGACATGAGTACCAATTTTTCTGTTCCCAAATCTTTGATAAGATTACGAATTTCTACAATCTGGTTCGGATCAAGACCCGTAACCGGTTCATCAAGTATAAGAATTTTGGGATCATGAATCATTGCACATGCCAAGCCAATTCTCTGCTTGTATCCCTTTGAACATTCAGAAACCATCCTATGAATGACTCCTTTTAATCCACACTGTTCTATTACTCGAGCTAATGAATTTTTAAATGCTTTACCAGTAATGTTGCGGATATTACCAGTGAACTCCAGCAAATCATATACTCTCATTTCAGAGTATAAAGGATTCAATTCCGGGAGGTATCCGATTTGTTTTTGAATTTCTAGAGTATTGGATTGAATATCTAAGTCGTTTACATATACATTTCCTGTTGTTGGAGTAAGATACCCTGTCATCACTTTTAAGGTGGTGGATTTTCCAGCACCATTTGCTCCCAAAAATCCAACAATCTCACCATCGTTTAATTCAAAATTGATGGATTTAACGGCTTTAACATCACCGTAGAACTTGGATAGATTTTCAACTTTTATCATTGTGGTAATTCCTATTTAACTTTAGTAAACAGCTGTTAATTGATATGTGTAGAATTTGTTCCTGATTTTTAACTATTTTCTTTAACAAAGGAGGTTCCGTCCCATTTGAATCCTTCATATTCAAATCCAGAAAAACCTTCGATATCCGTTATATTATTTTCAGCAATATAGCGTATGAATTCTCCTTTTACTGCTTTACCAAAATGTCCTGCAGCAGATTTTTTCCCTTTATTGGTTATTTGAAAATCTACAGTGATTACATTATCCTTATTGGGTTTATATGCTTTTCTATGTACCTGAGGCAAAAGGTCAACAATAACTTTTTCATCTTTTAGAGTTTCAGTAAGTATGGGGTTCCAATGGTGTTGAAGAGACAGCACATTCATCTTTAGTTTATAATCTGGAATAGGTGTTTTTGGAGTGAGCAATCCAAATAAACCACTGAAAATATAGATATACTTCTCCATATAATCTTTTGCTTTTTCTGAAAGTGTGGACCAACCGATGTGCTCATATACTACTCCGGTATATCGTTCTATCGCCGGTGCACAGCGGCTGTTAAATGCATCCTGGTTTTGCCGGTGAAACATTAACGCTTTTTCCGGCGATGTTCCGTATACTGATGAGAGGTCTTCATCATCAATTAACTCCAGTAACCGTACAACTTGGTTGACTTCTCGCTCGTACCTGAAATTAGTTTCTGAAAAAAGGGTTTTTCCCGGTTTTACTTTTGCTTTCCCCTCACTTGGTGGAATTAATATTTTCATGAATATTCCTTATTAGATTTTAAAGTTAGATAAATGCTGATTAAAAAATGGTGGTAAATTTAAGATTATAAAGAAAAGAATCTCAATGGATATTTTAAATATTCGCTGTTTACCCGAATATCAGGTGGTAAATTAGTAGTTATTGCAATGTACCTTGGTCAAGAATAAAAAAACATTCCACTAAATAACTTGACAAAATTGTGAATGATATGCTTATCGTTTTAATTAAATAAATTGGTATAAAAAGTTCATTCTTTCATAATTACTTTTCGTAATTTTTCTATATGGGAAAATCATGGACACCGGACAGTTGGAAGATACTACCCGCTGAACAACAGCCGGATTGGGAAAAATCTGAGGCTTATTCAAAAGTAATATCTGAAATATCAGGCTATCCTCCTCTCGTTTTTGCTGGTGAAGTAAGGGCATTAAAACAACAACTTGGTGATGCAGCTCAGGGTAATGGATTTCTAATTCAGGGTGGTGATTGTGCCGAAACCTTCGATGATTTTCGGGCGGATTCTATACGAGATAAACTTAAAATTTTACTGCAAATGTCCGTCGTCTTAACCTACGGCGCTTCCTGCAATGTGGTAAAACTGGGGCGCATAGCCGGGCAGTTTGCAAAACCTCGCTCTGCCAATACAGAAACACGTGATGGCATTGAACTTCCATCCTATCGCGGGGATGCAGTAAATGATATAAATTTTAATGAGGATAGCCGTAAACAAAACCCCAAACGATTATTGCGAACTTATAATCAATCCGCTGCCACTTTAAATCTGCTGCGCGCATTTACTACTGGCGGGTTTGCAGACTTAAACAAGGTCCATGTGTGGAATCAAGAATTTATCGCACAATCCCCCCAGGGGAAACGATATGAAGAAATTGCAAACAGCATAGATGATGCCCTCATATTTATGAAAGCGGTAGGAATTAATTCAGACAATACTTCAGCATTAAAATTAGCAGAATTTTTCACATCCCACGAAGCTCTTTTATTGGGATATGAACATGCACTTACACGGCAAGACTCTCTTACTGGAAAATGGTATAATTGTTCTGCTCATTTTCTGTGGATCGGCGATCGTACACGCCAACCCAATGGTGCACATGTAGAATTCCTATCAGGAGTTGACAATCCCATAGGCATAAAGGTTGGTCCTACTATTAATGAGGAAGAACTAATCACCCTTTGTGAAAAACTAAATCCGGAAAACGAGTGGGGAAAACTTACTCTTATATCTCGAATGGGAGCGGACACTGTCCGCAGTAAATTGCCTCCACTCATTAAAACAATAAAAGAAAGTGGCCAAAAGGTTCTCTGGGTATGTGACCCCATGCATGGCAATACATACAAAACTGATAACGGGTATAAAACGCGGCATTTTGATACTATTTTGGAAGAATTGGAACACTTTTTCGCCATTCATCGTGCTGAAGAAACTATTCCCGGAGGTGTCCATTTTGAATTAACCGGCGATAATGTAACTGAATGTCTGGGTGGTGCCCGTGAAATCAGTGATTCTGATTTAAATTCCAGATATGAAACAGCCTGTGATCCCAG
>JYMV01051998.1_pt1 | contig 12422 bp, 13 predicted proteins | sample 338911 | NCBI WGS metagenome assembly JYMV01 (sample SAMN03354496, study PRJNA234377) | hydrothermal vent metagenome | biome: Deep sea; feature: Hydrothermal plumes at the Eastern Lau Spreading Center, Western Pacific Ocean; material: Seawater | place: Tonga | collected 2009 | depth 2000 m m | reverse complement strand
AGATGGAAGGATACTTCAATGCACCTCATGTTGTAGAAGCAGTTGAATTTTACAGAAAAATGTATGAGGATTGTACTCCTCCAGGTCACTCGGATGCCTACATGGTTGCAAACTTAGATGCTTACAAATCAGGACAGGTTGCTTTTCAAATGAACTGGTACGCTTTCTGGCCAGGTGTCTCCAAAGAAGACGCTGATGGAAGAGAAACAGGATTCTTTGCTAATCCATGTCAAAAAGTGTGTGCAGCTACATTGGGTGGCCAGGGTTTATCTGTTGTAAGTTATTCTGATAAGCAAGATCTTGCACTTCAGTATATGAAATGGTTTGCAAGACCAGATGTACAACAAAAATGGTGGGACCTTGGTGGATATTCATGTCACAAAGATGTTTTGAATTCACCTGATTTTGTTAATTCAGCAGTTTATGCTCAGGGATTCCTTGACTCTATGGGTATAGTTAAGGATTTCTGGCAAGAGCCAACTTTTGTTGAATTAATGTTACCAATGCAAGAACATATCCACGATTATGTTGTGAACGGTAAAGGTACAGCAAAAGCAGCACTTGATAATATCATTGAAGAATGGGTAGAAGTGTTTGAAGCTGACGGTAAACTATAAATAGCTATCTTTTATTAAAGGGCAGTTTGTTTTAGACTGCCCTTTTTTTTAATTGATTATTATGTCAAAGAACATCATTAAGAAAGCACGAGGATTATCTGACAAAACCGTAGCTTGGATTTTTGTCACACCAACAATACTGCTATTATTAGCAATTAATATTTACCCACTTTTTTATGCAATAAGTATGTCGTTTACAAATTTCTATGCCAACAAAGTTGGTAAAGAAATTCAATGGATAGGTTTAAAAAACTATATAAAAATTCTTGGAAAAGAAGCCATATGGGAGCGAATGCAGACTACTGCAAACTTCATGTTTTGGACACTTCTTCTTCAAGCTCTAATAGGTTTGGGATTAGCAATTTTACTGAATAAAAAATTCAAAGGAAATGAGTTGCTCACAACATTGATTGTATTACCCATGATGCTATCGCCAGCTGTAGTAGGTTTATTTTGGACATATTTGTACAATCCACAAGTAGGTTTATTTAATTACATAGTTAATTTTTTCTATGATTTTGGTTCATTTGATATGATTGGAAATAGTTCCTTGGCTCCTTGGTCAATAGTTATTGTAGATACTTGGATGTGGACTCCTTTTACGATGTTAATTTGTTTAGCAGGTCTTAGATCAATTCCTGATTATCTATATGAGGCCGCAGAAGTTGATCGTGCAAGTCAATGGCAGCAGTTTATACACATTACACTACCAACGGTATTACCTTTTCTTTTACTTGCATTACTTTTTAGAGGAATAGAAAATTTTAAAATGTTTGATATGGTGGTTGAATTAACATCTGGCGGACCAGGTTCGACGACAGAACTTGCTTCCATACAATTAAAACGCGAAGCGTTTGAAAAATGGAAGACTGGCTATAGTTCTGCTTATGCTGTTATTTTATTTGTTACCATATTCGGTTTTGGCAATGTTTATGTCAAAGTTATGAACAAAATTAAGGATCGATAATGACAGATATTGCTAGATCGCCAGCAGAATCATCAGGATTTTCAAAAAAACTCGCTGCATTAATTATAATTGTTTACACTGTGCTCACACTTATTCCAATAACTTGGATAATTCTTACTGGTTTTAAAAGTGTCGATAGTTCAATTACATATCCTCCTGAAGTATTTTTTGAACCTTCATTAGAAGGATATGTTAATGTATTCACTACACGTACTAGGCAATCTAAAGAATACCTTGAGTCACTTCCTCCACCAGAAACTTGGTACGAGAAATTGGTACTTAGTAGAGAAATGGTTATCGCTGGTCCTTCTAAATTTTTTGGAAGATATGCTAATTCATTAATAATAGGATTTGGATCAACATTTTTATCAGTTTTTCTAGGAGCTTTAGCAGCCTATGCATTTTCACGATTTAAAATACCTTTAAAGGATGATCTAATGTTTTTTATACTCTCAACGAGAATGTTTCCTCCAATTGCGGTCGCTGTTCCCATATTCATTATGTACAGAAAAATAGGGTTAGGAGATACTCATCTTGGTATGATTATATTGTACACTGTGGTTAATCTCAGTTTAGCAGTTTGGTTATTAAAGGGATTTATTGATGAAATTCCTAGAGAGTATGAGGAAGCTGCAATGATTGATGGCTATACAAGAATGGGTGCTTTTTTTAAAATTGTACTTCCACAAGCAACAACTGGAATTGCCGCTACAGCAATATTTTGTATGATATTTTCTTGGAATGAATATGCTTTTGCAGTTTTGCTTACACAATTTAATGCCCAAACAGCTCCTCCTTTTATTCCAACAATCATAGGAGAAGGAGGGCAAGACTGGTCAGCTATTGGCGCAGGTACTACACTCTTTTTAATTCCAGTAATGATTTTTACTGTTGTACTTAGAAAACATTTACTTCGCGGAATAACTTTCGGAGCTGTAAGAAAATAATGGAAAAAGAAAAAAATATATTTCGAAAAATATTTCGAAGAGTAATTTGGGAGAATTTATCTACTGCCATAATATTAATTGGTGTCTTTATGTTGCTGCAACCATTTCAGATGTTTCTATATACTTATTCTTTTATTGTGATCCTAGTAGGCACTATTGGTTTTGTTATAACAAGTCATTTTCCGGATTAAATAATGTCAGAGATTCAAATAGAAAAAATAAGAAAAACTTTTGATAACTTTGTTGCAGTGGAAGAATCAGATCTTACCATCCATAATGGTGAGTTTTTTGTTCTTCTTGGCCCTTCAGGTTGCGGGAAAACAACCACCTTAAGAATGATTGCTGGTTTAGAATTGCCTACATCTGGTAAAATACTTCTTGATAACGAAGATGTAACTTTTCTTCGAGCTTCACAAAGAGATATTGCTTTTGTATTTCAACTATTTGCACTTTATCCTCATATGAATGTTAAAAATAATCTTTCTTTTCCGTTGAAAATGCAAAATTTTTCAAAATCAGAAATTAATACAAGAATTCATGAAGTTGCAAATTTATTACGTATAGATCACTTGTTAAATTCAAAAGTATCAGGACTAGCGGGTGGAGATAGACAACGCGTTGCATTGGGGAGAGCTATTGTTCGAAGACCGAAGGCATTTTTAATGGATGAGCCACTTGGAACTTTGGATGCTGAATTTCGTGAATTAATGCGTCTTGAATTGCGAAAGCTGCATAATAATATTGATGCAACAACAGTTTATGTAACACATGATCAACTTGAAGCAATGTCTATGGGTGATAGGATTGCTGTTATGAATGAAGGAAAAATTCTCCAATACGGAAAACCAAAAGATATATATACTAAACCAAAAACTAAGTTTGTTGGGTCTTTCATCGGATCCCCAGCAATGAATTTTATACCTGTTAATCATGCTATACAAAAAGATCAACATACAGTCAAAATTGATAGTAAGGAATATGCTGTACCTAAATTTTTTCAAAACTCCTTATCTCAAAATAATGTTCTTGGTGTGCGTCCAGAAAAAATGTTTTTATCGGATGATAAAGGAATACCGGGTGAAGTATATGGTTCAGAATATTTAGGAACGAGAAAAATTTTAACCATTCAATCGCAGTTTGGAACATATAAAATCAGAGTATCTAATGATGTAAACGTAAAGATAGGTACAAATGTTAAAATAAGCTTTGATAGTAACTCAACTATTATATTTGATGGTCAGACAGATGAGGCACTTCAGAGTGAATTTATAAATTAATATGTCTTCAGTTCGTCTAGAAAATATAAATAAAAGTTTTGGAAACATTAATGCACTTTCAAATCTTAATTTAGAAATTAAAGATGGAGAATTTTTTGTCTTGCTTGGACCAACTGGGGCTGGCAAAACTACTACTTTAAGGATCATTTCAGGTTTGGAGATGCCAGATTCTGGAAAGGTATTATTTAATGAAGAACAGTTTAATAACGTACAACCTGCATTTCGAGATACTTCCTATGTTTTCCAACAATATTCTCTATATCCCCAATATTCAGTTTACGATAATCTAGCGTTTCCACTTCGCTCTCCTTTGCGAAAACTAGATAAAAAAACTATTGATGATAGAGTGCATGAGATAGCAAGATTATTAAAAATAGAGAACAAACTTAATAATAAAGCAACACAGTTATCTGGAGGAGAAATGCAACGTGTGTCTTTGGGAAGAGCTTTAGTTAGAAATCCAAGCATTTATTTAATGGATGAACCTCTTTCTTCTTTGGACGCCAAACTAAAGGAAGAACTAAGAGTAGAGTTAAAAAAAATTCAAGCCGATTTGAATGCTACAATTTTATATGTAACACATGATCAAATTGAAGCTACTACAATGGCAGACAAGATAGGTGTATTAAAAGAAGGGATATTAACTCAGGTTGGTACCCCTCAAGAAATTTATGAGGAGCCAAATTCAATATACGTTGCCAACAGACTAGGATCACCAAAAATTAATATATTAAAAAACAAACAAATAGAAAATTCAAAAAATAGTTCTGCAAGTTATGTTGGAATAAGACCAGAAGATATTAAAATAGATCAAAACGGCTTATATGATGTAAAAATTGAAACTACTGAATTGTTAGGTGCTGAAACTTTGGTATCTTTCAAATCAGATAAAATTAATGGTATTCTCTTAACTCAAGAAAATGTAAATGTTGGTGAAGGTGATAATATTAAAATAGGCATTAACGAATCCAAAATTTTATATTTTGATAATAATGAACAAAGAATAAGATAATGGATTCAGAAAAAATATTTAATACTTTAAATCAAATAAAACTATCAATTGATCAAAACAAAGATGAAATAGAAAAATTAGATCAAGAAATTGGGGACGGAGATCATATATTTAATATTCAACGAGGAATTAAAGAATCATTAGATTTAAAAGATGAATTAAACGGACAAGCTCCAAACGAAGTGCTCAAAAAAATTGGTATGAAGATTATGACAACAGTAGGAGGATCGTCAGGTGCACTATTTGCCACTTTACTTTTGGGAATGTCAAAAAAATATAATGATGAATTATCAGATCAAAAAAATATTGCTTCAATGGTTGCTGAAGGCGTTGAGGCAATGAAAAAAAGAGGTAAAGCTGATTTAGGAGAAAAAACAATGTTGGATGTTCTTATTCCCGTATCTGATGAACTTCGAAAATTATCTGATCAAGAAGATGTAAAAAGTATTGCTGAAAAAATTAAAGTAACTGCAGAAAAAGGAATGTTGTCTACTAAAAATATAATTGCAACAAAAGGAAGAGCTTCTTTTTTAGGAGAACGGGCTAAAGGGCATATAGATCCTGGAGCTCGATCTTCTCAATTAGCTATTGAAGCAATTTGCAATACAATTATAAACTCATAGAGAGAAAAATGAAAAAATTTGTAAATAATGTTGATGAGATATTAACGGAGAGTTTAATTGGATTTGGTGACGCACATGACAATATTTTAGAAGTAAAATTAAGTCCGGATTTTATTACAAGAAAATCAAAACCTACAAATCCCAAAGTTGCTTTAATCTCTGGAGGTGGTTCAGGCCATGAACCTCTTCATGGAGGATTTGTTGGACATGGTATGCTTGATGCTGCTTGTCCGGGGCAAGTATTTAGCGCCCCTACTCCTGACCAGATAGAATCTGCAGCATTCCACGTACATTCAGGAAAAGGTATTTTATTCATTGTAAAAAATTATTCAGGTGACATCATGAATTTTGAAATGGGAGCTGAAATGCTTGATCTTGAGCATCAAACCATTGTTGTTAATGATGATGTTGCTGTTGAAGATTCAACTTTTACAACAGGTCGCCGAGGTGTGGCTGGAACCATGATCGTAGAAAAAACTGTTGGAAGTTTAGCTGAAACAGGCGCCTCATTAGAAGAATGTAAAAATTTTGGTGATTACGTCAATAAAATGACAGGATCCATGGGTGTTGCATTTACAAGTTGTACAGTCCCTGCCGCAGGCAAACCTACTTTTGATATTGGGGCTGATGAAATGGAATTTGGAGTTGGAATTCACGGTGAACCAGGAAGAAAAAGAGAGAAAATTAAAACTGCAAATGAAATTACATCTGAATTGATGACTGCGATATTGGGTGATTTAAAACCTGAAAATAACCAAGAAGTTTTACTTCATATTAATGGATTCGGCGGAACACCATTAATGGAGTTGTACTTGTTATTTAATGAAGCAAAAAAAATTCTTGATCACAATAATATTAAAGTTACAAGATCATTAGTTGGTAATTATACCACTTCATTAGACATGGCTGGTGGCTCTATCACTATCACAAAACTAGATGAAAAAATAATCGAACACTGGGACAGTCCAGTACATACTGCTGCATTAAGATGGGGGATTTAAATACTAATCCTTCATTTTAATATTAAAATTGTATAGCTATAATATCTTACAAAAATTTTTGTAAAGAATTGAAGCATTAGAATTCATATCTTTCATATTATCTGCTGCAATCGTCTCAAATTTATTTAAAGCTCCTTCCCCTAAACTTTCTTCCAGAGCATTTTTGTATTCAGGAACGCAACCCCAATCACTAACAGTATTGTCTTTGATCTCAATTTGAATAAAAATATTAACAAATTGTTGATATAAATATGCTTTTTGCAGTTCTAAAAAATTCTTTAATTTAGTGGTTTTTTACTATCGCAATGCTGCTGCTATGTTACCGCCATCGATAGTTAATACATCTCCTGTGGTTTTTTTTGCTTTAGCTAATGCAACAAAACCTTTTGCTACATCTTCGGCAAGAACTTCTTTCTCCAAAAGATTATCGGACATGTATTTTTTTTTGGATACACCTCGTGACATTGCTCGTGAAGTAATCATTTTATCTGTAACTATTCCTGATCTTATTCTGTCAGCATTTACTCCGTTTGCTCGTATTCCATACTTTCCATACTCTAGGGTATACTGACGCATTAAAAAAAATGTCGAAGCTTTGGGTATTCCATAAGGACCAAAGTTATTTCCAGGATTTACAGATTGTTTAGAGATGTTATATAAAAGTACACCTTGTGTTTTTTGAGTTAATAAAATTTTTATTGATTCTTGCGATAAATATTGATGAGCATAAAAATTCAAATCAAAACTTTCTTTAATTATCTCATCTGAAACAGTTCCTATATTGCCTTGCCATGCAGCACCTGCATTTGAAACTAAAATATCCATACCTCCATAAGTTAAACATATTTGCTCAAAAGATTTTTGAACATCCAAAATATTTGTTACATCACATCTAATAATTTTAGCATTTTTTGCAATTTCCTGAGGTGTATTTTTTATATTCAAAAGATTATTCTCTAACAAAATAACTTCTGCTCCTTCATTTAAAAATTCTCTTGCTGTTGCTAATCCTATAGCTCCACAACCTCCACTGATAACAACGATATTTCCAGTAAAAGGTTGGCGAATTGTACCTTTAAGCTTATCTTGCTCAAGTGGCCAATATTCAACCTTAAATACTTCTTTTTCATTAATTGATTGAAATTTACCAAAAGATTCTGCCTTTGATATTACATCAACTGTGCACTCAGCTAAGTCAGAGGCTATACTTGCTTCTTTCAAAGTTCTTCCAATTCCAATGATTGCAAAACCAGGAATAAAAACAAGTCTTGGATTAGGATCTGACTCTTTAGAATTAGGCAAATATTTTTTATTTCTTAAAAAATATTTTTTATATTCTGATTTAAATTTTTGTATATTATTTTTTATTGTTATTTCAATTTGTTTTCCTGTTTTTTTACGTAAATCAATTATTAAAGGTTTAGGTTTTATACGTATCACGTGATCAGGAGTAATCGGTCCGCGCTGAGTGAATTTTTCTAATTTAGGATGATTTAAGTATTTAATAATATTTTTATTTGTACGAATATTAAGAATCCATTTTGTATAACTTCCATCTTCTTCTTTATGAAATAGATATTTTCTAATTAATGGTAAAAATAAATTAGATTTTTTTTCTATAGTTAAATTTTTTTTAAGGGCTCTTCTAGTTATTATCTTATTGGGAATCTTTTGTAATTTTTTTTCTGCTATGGAAACTAGTTTAATCATTCGATCATAACTTTCTTTTGCCGAATTTCCAAAAGTGAATATTCCGTGCTTAAGTAAAATTAAACCAATAACTTTGGGATTTTGGGTATAAACTTTATAGGCTATTTTTGCTAATTCAAATCCTGGTATTACATAAGGAACGATGCCGACATTATCCCCAAATGCATCTTGACAAATTTTAATATTATTAGGCTGATCAATTAAACTCAAAATTGCACTTGCATGTGTATGATCAACATAAGTGTGCGGTAAAAATGCATGCAATAAAGTTTCAACCGAAGGATTGGGAGAAGAGGAGTTGAGTAAACATTTTCGTTGAAGGTTAACCATGTCAAAATCATTAAGTTTTTTGAGATTAAGGGTTGCCTTAAGAGGGTTTAGCTCTACTGCTGGTAACCCTGGATATTCAATTGAGCCCATATCCCAACCACTACCCTTAATATGCATTATATCTATTTTTTTATTAAAAATATTTTTAGAAGTTGTCTTAAGAGATGTATTACCTCCTCCATGTAACACTAATGTTTTTTCTCTCCCCAATAAGTGAGTGGTATAAATCCGTAACGCTAAGTCTTTAGAGATATGATTGTTTTTATATTTTTTAATATACTTTTTTTCTTCTATTGAATTCCACTTATTTTTCATTTTAAATATCTAAAAAATTTTTATATAATATAGTGGCAAGATTATTCATATCTTTCATGTTTTGTGCTGCAATCGTCTCAAATTTATTTAAAGCCCCCTTTCCTAAACTTTCCTCCAAAGCATTTTTGTATTCAGGTACACACCCCCAATTGCTGACAGTATTATCTTTAATCTCAATGTGAAATTGTATTCCATAAGCATGATCTTTGTATTTAAAAATTTGATATTTGGTTAAGGGCGAGGAGCCAAGTAACGTAACATCATTGTTCCGTTCTAATCCCGCTACTTCATAGGAATGCCACTGTAACGCTTTAATGGAATTTGGAAATCTAGAAAATAGATGATCTTCCTTTTTTTCTTCTCCCATCTGAATATCCAAAATGCCAATTTCTGGAGGCGATGACTTGACAACTTGACCTCCTACTACCTCTCCTAACAATTGACATCCTAAGCAAAAACCTAAAAAGGGTTTCTCTAATTCAACAACAAATTCCTTAATCTTTTTTTTCTCCTCAACTAACCAAGGATAGTCTTTTTCCATCCAGGTATCCATTGGACCGCCCATGCAAAACATTCCATCAAACTGCTTAATGTCATCAGGTATCGTTTCTCCCTCATCCAATTCAATAGTGGTTAAATCAAGCCCATCTTTAATCATCAAATCTTTAATGTATCCAGGTGTCTCGCAAGCAATGTGTTGTAGGATAATTATTTTCATAAAACTATAATCAAGAATTTATTCATCAATTGATTGTTCTAAATCGAGTAAATGTTTTTTCAAAGTTAAACCTCCTAGTCCTGAAAAACCCCCGAGATTTCCATCACTGCGAACAACACGATGGCAAGGAACCAGTAATAAATGGTTATTTTGTCCACATACATTTCCTACATATCGAGGAGACGTTTTAACTATTTTAGCAATCTCTCCATAACTTTTTGTTTGTCCATAAGGAATTTTTTGCAACTCTTTCCAAATCTTAATTTGAAGTTTGGTGCCTTTCATTAAAATATTTGAAGTAATTTTTTTTGTTTTCCCAGAAAAATAATTACTTAATATTTTTTGTAATTTTTTTAATTCTGTTGAAGAGCCTTTGGTCTTCGATTTTCCAAATGATACTGAAATGATTTGATTATTTTTTTCCACGGCAGATATCCAACCAAGCCTTGATTTAAAAGACATAACATTTACCATAAAATACCAGCTAATTTAGCTATTATTATAGTGTTTGACAAAGATAATATCATATAAGAATATCCCTTTGTGGATTGTTGGTTGAAATCAATATAAATTAAAAACATAGATGCTAAAGCAAGATAAAAAACCTTCTTTTTTGGAAAATGTTGATATGATGGTAAATGATACCATTAATCATATTAACATTGATCCCAATATAGCTAAAATATTAAAAACTTGCCGCTCTGTTCTGCAAGTAAAATTTCCCATTAAATTAAAAGGAGAAATTAAAATATTTCATGGATGGCGGGCTGTGCATTCTAATCACAGGTTGCCAGCTAAAGGCGGCTTGAGATTTGCCACTAATGTGAATCAGGAAGAAATTGAAGCACTCGCTTCTCTCATGACGTTTAAATGTGCAGTGGTAGATGTTCCTTTTGGCGGTGCCAAAGGAGGATTATTAATTGATCCGCAAAAGTATGATGAAGAATCAATGGAAAAAATAACTAAAAAATTTGCAAGAGAATTAATCCGGAGAGGCTATCTAAGTCCCGCAAGAGACGTACCAGCACCAGACGTGGGCACATCACAAAGAGAAATGGGGTGGATACTAGATGCATATAAAAGTCTACGCCCTGATGACATCAATCATATGGCTTGCGTTACAGGAAAATCAGTAGATCACGGAGGGATAAAAGGACGTTTAGAAGCAACGGGGAGAGGGGTTTGTGAAGCGTTAAAAGAATTTTTTCGTCATGCTGCGGAAGTTCAGCGAGCGGGAGTAAATAAGGAATTAAGTGATCAAAACATTATTATCCAAGGATTTGGAAATGTAGGATTTAATTCCGCAAAGGCATTATTTCAAAATGGTGCTAAAATTATAGGTATTGCCGAAAAAGATGGAGGAATATTTAATGACAAGGGCATTGACATTATGGAATTGGAAAAATACCAATTAGAAAATAATACGATTTTAAATTTTCCCACTACTAAGACCATCAAAAACTCTGCCGATTTACTATCTTATGATTGTGATATTCTTATTCCTGCTGCATTGGAGAATGTGATATCTCTGGATAATGCTGATAATATTAAAGCGAAAATAATCTGTGAAGCTGCTAATGGTCCTGTTACTTACCGAGCGGATCAACGATTACGCAAAAAGGGCAAGGTTATCATTCCTGATATTTATGCTAACGCGGGAGGAGTCACCGTTTCTTACTTTGAATGGATTAGAAATATTAGCCACATACGTATGGGTCGTTTAAACAAACGATACGAAGAACACCGGGGAGAGGCAATTTTCAAGGCTATAGAGCAAATTTCACCCAATAAACTTCCCAAAAATATGATTAATCAATTAGTCTACGGAGCCAATGAAGAGGATATCATCTCTTCCGGCCTAGAGGATACGATGCGAGTAGCCTTTCAAGAAATATTAGAGATGAGGGAAAAATATAACCTTGATAATTATAGAATAGCTACTTATGCCATCGCACTTAAAAAAATAGAAAAATCATATTTAGAATTAGGTATTTAAATTTTTTTTGTACTAAATATTTTACTTAAAATACTTTCTGGCTTTATTTCCGAATAATCAGGGGATAATAAAACATCATCAAAAGTAATGGAGTATCTGGAATTTATGTTGTGAACCATATATCCCTATAAGTAAATTTTCTAGATTTGTAAATATTCCAGAAAATTTATGAATTCTTTAACAATAATTGATATGATAAAAAAATATAATGCTACCTGTTAATTTTTTACTCTTTATCCAAATTATTTTATTTTTGTTTATCACTCCCGGCTCTCCTCGTGTGTTAGTTGTGTCATACGCCATGACATATGGAATGAAAAAAACTGTATGGACTGCTCTTGGCGATATTAGCGCCAATGCAATGCAAATGATTGTTGTCACCTTTGTCATTGGGTCTCTTCTTATTAGGTTTCCGCAGATTATGATTGTTATGAAATGGCTGGGTGTAGCCTATCTTTTGTATTTAGCCTATGAATTATACCGTGCACGAGTGAAAAACTTTAACTCCTCAAAAGAAGATGCATCAAAAAATTCTCTTTCCTTTTTCCGTGATGGGTTCATGGTAGCGGGGCTTAGCCCTAAAGCCCTAATATTTTTTGGAGCCATTTTTCCCAACTTTATGGATTATAGTGGTAATTACATTGGTCAATTTATTATTCTAGCAATCACCTATGTATTCTTAGATTTTACAACCTTGATCATATATGGGATGGGAGCAAAAAAAATATCCTTGTGGCTACAAGCAAATCCTAAAACAATTAACCTTGTCTCGTCTGCCGCCTTGTTAACAATAGCATTAATTGCTGCTTATGTGAAAGTTTAAAATTCTTTCAAAAATTTTTTTAATTTTAGCATTGGTTATTTTAATAGGCTTTTCCATATTTTTTGCATGGCTTTCATTTAATTAAA
>JYMV01037255.1_pt1 | contig 12422 bp, 14 predicted proteins | sample 338911 | NCBI WGS metagenome assembly JYMV01 (sample SAMN03354496, study PRJNA234377) | hydrothermal vent metagenome | biome: Deep sea; feature: Hydrothermal plumes at the Eastern Lau Spreading Center, Western Pacific Ocean; material: Seawater | place: Tonga | collected 2009 | depth 2000 m m | reverse complement strand
AGGGCATCCTGACGACTGACGTCCAGGGACTCATTGACAACCCTCAAACCGACATTGTCGTGGAACTCATTGGGGGCCTGGACCCAGCCAAGCAGTTTATCCTCACGGCGTTGAAAAAGTGCAAACCAGTCGTGACCGCGAATAAGGCACTCTTAGCCGTGCATGGCGAGGAGATTTATGCCACGATCTGTGGTGATGTCCTTATCGGCGATTCCGACAATCTCAAGTGGAATGCCGACCCGTCGCCGAATAAGTTCTGCCTGGTCGATGAGAATCTTCGCGACGCCACACCCGACCGTGCCAAAGCCAATGAGGCCTATACCAATCCGTTGTTTCATCACGCGGTCAATGTTTTCTTGATGCCGCGGATGGCTTGACGAGTTCGATGTTCGTTTTCCACTAGTGCGAATCGGACATGTTCATCACCATACTCGCCAAATCCGATTCCGGGAGACACGGCGACCTTGGCGTCGCGCAGCAGCATCTTTGAAAAGGCGAGGGAACCCATCGCGCGAAACTTTTCAGGAATTTTGGCCCACACAAACATGGTCGCACACGGCTTGTGCACCGGCCAACCAATCCGGTTGAGCCCATCCACTAATACATCACGACGCGAGCGGTACGTCGCGACAATGTCTGCTACGGACTCATCCTGTTCGTTCAACGCGAAAATACTTGCGATTTGGATTGGCTGAAAGATGCCGTAGTCAAGGTAGCTTTTGAGTTTCGTGAGTGCGCCAACGACATCGCGATTCCCAACACAGAAGCCAACGCGCCACCCCGGCATGGCATAACTTTTTGAGAGGGTAAAAAACTCAATCCCAACGTCTTTTGCTCCCTCAACCTCTAAAAAGCTTGGCGCGCGATAGCCATCGAACACCAAGTCGGCATAGGCGAGGTCATGCAGGACAATCAGGTCATTTTCTTTTGCGAATGCCACGATTTTCTCAAAGAATTCGCGGTCAGCAGTTTCCGTTGTTGGATTGTGCGGGAAATTGATGATTAACAATCGCGGTCGCGGAAGGGCCTGACTATAGGCAACAGTGATCGCCTCGAAAAAGTCTTCACCCTCGCGTAACGGCACCCCACGGACCTCTGCTCCGGCGATAATGACGCTATAGGAATGAATGGGGTACGTGGGGGTCGGAACTAACACCACATCACCTGGCCCAACGAGAGCTAATACCAGGTGTGCAATGCCATCTTTGGATCCAATAGTTGCGATTGTCTCTGTCTCCGGATCAAGGTCGACGTCAAATTTTCGCATGTACCACGCGGCAATCGCGGCACGCAGTTTGGTGATGCCTCGCGATGCCGAGTAGCGCATGTTTTTGGGATTTCGCGCCGCTTCAACCAACTTATCCACAATCAGTTGTGGAGTGGGCATGTCTGGATTGCCCATCCCGAAATCGATGATATCATCCCCCTGGTGTCGAGCCTCCAGTTTGAGCGCCGTTACCTCCGCAAAGACGTACGGGGGAAGTCGATTGATTCTGTGAAAACCCTGTTTCATCAAGCCTTTACACCATTCCAGTTAACAAAAAAACGCGTGCGCGATTGTAGGAGATGTCCTAGAAGTTGTCAATTTGTCGACACGATGGTATCGTTTGAAACCGCATACAATTTGAGGAGGGTACAACACATTGTTAGTCCAACCACTGACGTCTGAAGAGGCCGGCAATCTCGAAAAAAACTACGATCGGCTGATGCAAATGGCGGCAGAACTTGATCGCGCCCTCTATAATGTCAACGTTGAAATGCAGGAGGCGTATAAGGGATTCCTCAAGGTTAAAACCGACCTCGATATGTTAAAATCAGAAAAAAGCACACTCATCGAACGTTCACGCCTCATCTCCCGCATGCTCAGTAAGTTCTGAGGAATTGCGGCCACCGTTGGCGTCGGTTTCACGTCTGATGTCTTTGAGTTAAATGGACTCCATCATCCTCTCCCTGCTGATCCTCGCAGCAGTCACCCTCCTGATCACACAACACATTCGTGCAGAAGTCACTGCACTGCTGATCATTGCGACCCTTGCTATGACTGGCATGCTGACACCGGAAGAAGCCGTCTCAGGTTTTTCAAGTTCCGCGACGGTCACGGTCGCAGGGATGTTTATTCTCAGCGCCGGACTAATTCGTACCGGCGCCCTGGACATGGCAATTACATTCGTTTTGCGATTTGCAAGGGAAAGTCGGCGCAGACTCTTTCTCCTCTTCACCGCTCTTGTCCCCACACTGAGCGCCTTTGCTAACAATACACCGATCGTCGTGATGATGATTCCTATCACGCTCACCGTCTGCCGACGACTGACGATTAGCCCGTCCAAGCTACTCATGCCCATCAACTACCTCGCGATTCTCGGTGGCACCTGCACACTGATCGGGACAAGCACCAACATCCTCGTCAACGATCTCTCGAAAAGCAATGGGGGTCCGGAGTTTGGAATTTTTGAGTTCTCATTGCTGGGAATTCTGAATCTCAGCATCGGAGTCGTCTATCTGTACTTCCTTAGTGACAGGCTCCTACCGGATCGAACGCCGGTCATCCTGCAGTCAACGCAGGATCGCGGAGGAACGTTCGACACGGAAGTCATCGTTCAAGCGGGATCATCGTTGATCGGCCAGCCGGTCTCAGCGGTCTTTGGAAAAGATGCAGAGGTCACAATTCTCGAAATTATCAGAGAGCGTGACGTGCTCCGGTCGCCCATTGATCCAACCACGATCATCCAACCTGATGACGCGCTGATCATTCACGGGACTGCCAAAGATATCCGCAATCTCATATCGAGTGTGGGAGTTGTTCTGGCGTCAGCTATCGAGGAAGGCGACGCCGCCAAACAACAGCCAGGCGACACTACTTTGGCTGAAGCCGTCATCCTGTCGAACTCACCCTATGTGGGCCGCCGGCTGAGTCGAATCGGGCTGCACCGCCTTTATGGGGTCAAAGTACTTGGAATCGAACGGTTGGGGCGACCGCATCGGTTGTTGATCCGCGAGACCCGCCTGAAAGTGGGAGACGTGCTGTTAGTTCAAGCCGACGTCGAGGGGCTCGTTCGGCTGCGGGAAGCCGGCGGCGTCATGGTGGTTGAAGAGATTCAACACACCATGGTTGAACGGGAAAAGGCCCCGATTGCACTGGCCATTATGGTTGGCGTCGTGACCCTCGCAGCATTCAACATGTTTCCAATCGTCTCGTTGACGTTAACCGGCGCCGCACTCATGCTGCTTACACGATGTCTCAGGTTATCTGAGGCGACGCAGGCGATGAATACGTCGGTCTTGCTCCTGATGGCGGGGACCATTCCCCTTGGTCTGGCAATGATCAAAACAGGGCTGGCTTTCGACATCGCGCATCATTTTCTCAGCATCATCGGTTCGACACAGCCATGGGTGGTCATTGGGGGAATCTACTTTCTTACTATGGTGTTTACCTCATTTTTCTCGAACACCGCGACGGCAGCGCTTATGGTTCCCGTCGCGCTGGGCGTGGCAACCGAAGTGGGCATGGACCCAGTCCCGCTCATGATCGCGATCATTTTTGGCGCCAGTTCATGCTTTGCGACACCCATCAGCTACCAAACCAATCTCATGGTCTTGGGCCCCGGCGGGTACACATTCAAAGACTTCGTACGAATAGGGCTGCCCTTAAATCTCGTCCTGTGGGTCTTTGCGACAATTGCCATACCGATCTTTTTCCCACCCTAAACGCGCTCACGTCGTCATCTTTTTCTCAAGCCCCGCCCTGCAAGAACCGATATATGTCATTGACAAGTTGGAATGATTTTCACCATTATCACGCTACATGCTAGACGTAGGGTAAATTGTGGAGGGCCAGAACATGATGAGCACTTCGATTCCCGACGACCATCCGCTCAGACATCTCTTCGGCGTGCTCGCCGAACGTAGCTTTCTCCACTATCTTCGGTGGGATGATCTCCATGTCACATCCTACATCAGTGAATTGCTGATGAAATTCATCGATATGGATCGGTTGTACACCATTCGCAATCGGAACGGGGAACAAGTTGGCACCGTCATGGAGATGCTCTATGAATCTGATGTCCTCCTGAACGCTAAGTCTTTCGAATGCGAGCACGAGATTCACCAACATATTGGCGACTTTACCCTGTTCATGAGCGGGATCTTTCCGCAATATCTCCAACGCATCAAGTCATCAGGGATGATTCATCATGGAGATTTCTTGATCGATTACATTAAGACCGGTAAGCGATCTTATTCGATCGCGGCTGAGCATACAGGCCAGGCTTCTAAAGAAGATCTCTCGGTATGGCAAAAACTTGCTGACAACTTCGAGCTATGCGTGGTGGGACTTGACCACGTGCGCTCATCACTGGATCACATACAGGAAACCCGCTATCTCCAGGCACGCCAACGCTTGGCACACTGAACGCCCGTCATGTAATATCCGTCGGTCCGCTCGTTGACAGCGTAACGAACGGGTTGTTATTGTCTTAGAATCGCGCCAAATCATCGAACAAGTAAAGCAGAGTCAGATTTCGTGTCGCGTTTCTTACCGATCCTTTTCAGTGTAGGCATGCTGCTCTCGTCAGCGTTTCCCTGCCTGGCGCAATCCTCCTCATTCATGCCTGGGTCCCCAGTTCCATCTCTTTGGGAAAAATCAGCCTCCACCATACGTGGCTTTGTTGCTCCAAGCGATCCTGGCGCTGAGTTTATCCATCGGGCAGAACGGGCGGTCAAGGTCTTTTGGCGCGATCTTATTAATGAACCCTATCAAACCGGTCCTGGTGCGAAAGCTTTTGGGAACGCTGCTGACTCTATCGTGTATATCATCACTGATAATGGAACCGGTACGGGCCTGATCATCGATAAGGGAGGGTTGGTATTAACGGATTGGCACGTCGTCAAAGACGCGAAAACCATCGCCGCGGTGTTTCGACCGAAGAGCGTTGCAGACCTGGGAAAAAACCTGATTATTGCCGCCAATGTGGTGAAAATAGACTCAGGGAGCGACCTTGCGTTGCTTCAACTGCCTCATCCACCAGGCAACATGAAGCCTGTCACATTTGGAGATGCGTCGAAGGTTCGCGTTGGTGACCAGGTGTTTAGCATCGGGCTCCCGACTCCCCACGGACTGAGATATGGCGATGCGCAGGTGACTGAACTTCACTCGACCATTGCCTGGTCAGAGGAATATTCTGAGCATATTGGGCACCAAAAAATCCATATACAGCCACTCGCGGTTCGTGCACGGGGATTCCTTGGGAGTTCGGGCGGCCCGCTCCTTAACGCATACGGAGCAGTGATCGGTGTAAAAGCGTTTGCTGACCCTAAAACATCTCAGATTTATGCCGTACCAGCAGACGTCATCACTTCGTTTCTTGTTACCGTGCCTGAACCTGAAACTGAAAACGTTGGAGACATAGAATCATGGGCCCAGGTGACGTTAACCACCTGGAGAAAAAATGGCATTCTGAAACAATTCGACACCAGTGGTGACGGGGTGATTGATCGCATCGGTATCGACTCGAATCAAAATACATATGTCGATGCGTGGATTGTGGACGAGGATCAGAACGGGGTCCCAGATTATCTAGCTCGTGATGTGAACAAGAACGGCAGATATGAGAAGAGGGCATACGACAAAGATGGCGACGGGACGTATGAAACTCATTACTTCGACCACAATAACAACGAGGTCCCCGATGTGATTGGAACTGATGTTGATGGAGACGGAACCGTCGACGTCTTTGCGATTATTCGAAAACGTGGCCTTGGTTCCACCAACATCAAAAGCCACTTACCTCCCCAGCCACTCTATCCCAGGTAGAGCGCACGCTTTCTTTTGAATGCAGTCTAAAACAGGGTACAAAGGAAAGAACGTTGTCGAACAGCGCGGAGAGGGAATTATTTCCTGCGCTGGAACTTCATGCGCTTTCTCAACTTCCGGTCTTTATGTTTGCGCATCTTCTTTCGCCGCTTCTTAACAACGCTGGACATCCAAATCGCTTCCAGTGCTACGCCGTGTCGGCCACGATGTGGGTGTCAGTTTCGTCAACCCCGTCGATCGTATGGATCGTCCGTATGACAAGATCGGAAAGACCCTTTTCATCTTGCACTTCGACAAAGCAAAACACATCGGGCTGGCCAAAACAGGGATGAACCTGCTTGACGCTGGACACGGCATTTAATGCCTTCACGACGTCTTTTGTTTTTCCTGTTTTAACCTTGAGAAGCACATACGCTTTTGTTGCCATGACCGTCCTCAACGCAATCTACAATTTGGGACACCTTAGAAAGTAAGGATAACCTGAAAATTTCACGAAGGGGCATTATAGAGAGCGAAAACGGCATGTCAAGCGTTGATCACTAGGATGTCACCTGATTGCCTCAATCACGCTCGTCCTCCCACCCGCGCACCAACCCACGCACCCGATCCTTAAGCTCCGGGATATCTTTCATGTTGTTCTGAATGGCCCCGATGATTTTCTCCAGTCTGGCCACTCGCATGGCTTCCCGATCGTCGAACACGAGCCTGTCATACTCGGCATACGCCGCAGCATAGGTTGATTCGAGAAACGGACGGATAGCCGCCAAGCCGGCGGCAATGTCCAACGATTCGGGTTCGGCAGGAGTCACGATCGCAAAGCGGTCATCGGAGAATACCAAGACAACGCTACCAGCTTTAGCTGGGAGTGGCACCACTCGCTCGACCGTGTGCCCTTCAATCTGCTCCCAACTCGTGACGAGGCCTGGAAACCGCTTCCTGAAGGCGACTTTCTTCTGATTGGCCTCCCACTTCGCTTCTGCCGACATGCCAATACTGCGTTACTTGGATGGAGAACAGGTTACACATGCACAGAGAGACCGGATATGCGGGAAGGCATAAATGCCACTGTTGTGCCCATCACTCCAGTCAATACGGATACCGTACAGACCAACAGGGTTGATCTCGAGGGGATGCACATCTTCGGGAATGCTGCCGGGCTCAATACGCTTTTCTCCGGACCATTCATCAACGCAAGCCGCACATTCGCACGCTTCTCGCAATGCCTTGACGGGATAACGGCTTTCATGGCCATCATTCCAAGTAATCCCTAAGATGTTGTCACTGATCTGTTGGATGCCGGCAGGGCGGAGGGTGTCGTTCACGAGGTGCGATCCGTCACGACCGAGACGCCGTCTTCCATTGCAATTTCAGGTCTGCAGGGTCGATAAGCTCCATGGCCCCCATGCTCAGCCTTGCGGCTATATTAGCCGCAATCGCTTGGTACGCCTTGGCTGCAGCAGACTCCGGATCCTTCTCCACAATGGGCATACCCGCATCCCCGCCAAGGACAATATTGGGGTCAATGGGAATCTCACCCAGGTAAGGAATTTGGAGCTCCTCACTCACCTTCTTTCCGCCACCATGGCGGAAAATATCGTGACGCTCATCGCACTTGTGACAGACAAAAAAGCTCATGTTTTCAATCAGTCCGAGCACGGGAACGTTGACCTTCTCAAACATTCGCAGGGCACGTCGTGCGTCAATCAGGCTGACATCTTGTGGAGTTGTGATAATGACTGCGCCGGCTAAGGGAGCTGATTGCGTGAGGGTCAACTGCGCATCTCCCGTCCCCGGCGGCATATCAACAATGAGATAGTCAAGTTCGCCCCACAACACCTGCCCAAGAAATTGTTGCAGGATGCCATGCACCATTGGCCCACGCCAGACCACAGGAGTATCATCAGAAACGAGAAAACCCATCGACATAACAGGCATCCCAAACGCTTCGTTTGGAACAAGCTTGTTCTCTGCTGTCTTCTTTGGAGCACCTTCAATACCCAACATGGTCGGAATGCTTGGTCCATAGATATCAGCGTCCAATAACCCGACCCGCGCGCCCGTCGCCTTCAGCGCTAACGCAATATTGGTGCTCGCCGTGGACTTCCCCACGCCACCTTTTCCGCTCGCGATGGCAAGAACATTCTTGACCCCTGGAATTGAGATCGAACTCTGAACCGCTCGCGAACGAACATTCGCGGTCATGGTAATGCTCGCTTCCGATACACCATCCAAGGCTATCACCTTGTCATAACATTCCTGTTTTAGTTGTTCCTTCACCGGACAGGCAGGCGTGGTGAGTTCAACATCGAAACTGACTTTGGGGCCGTCAATCGACAGATTCTTAATGAACCCGAGGCTGACGATGTCCTTGTGAAGATCTGGATCTTGGACGGTTTGGAGAACATGCAGCACATCCTCCTCACGCACAGCGTGTGTTGTATCCGACATGAACCCTCCTAACTAAGCTAAAACGACCTGAATTCCTTCGTCGACCTCTTTTTTGAGTACATTCTGTATTGCCATCATTGTTCCCGCGGTTGAACTTGGGCAGCTTCCACACGCCCCTTGGTAGTGAATTTTCAAGGTGAGGCCATCAAGGCCCAGGATGTTTAGCCCGCCGCCATCACCCGCCAACGCGGGACGAACCTTCTCATCGAGAACCGCGTTGATTTTTTCAAGGAGTGGAGTGGATTCTACAGCGGCAGTCGTAGCCGGCGCCTGGTCTCGTTCATCGCCGCCGTTCACGGCATCAACATTCGCTTCAATCGTCGAAATGAGCGTCCGCTCCAGAGCCTCCCACGAAACGTCGGGGGCCTTATTCACTGTCACAAACTCCTGTACGTAAAAAATTGACGTCACATGGTCGATCGCGAACAGGGCCCGCGCCAACGGATCGGTTGTTTCGGCATTGGTCCTTTCAAATGACCGCGTACTTCCCGTACAGACTGGACTATCCAACATGAACTTCTTTGCATGCGGGTTGGGTGTCGGTTCAATCGAGATAACTTTTCCCATCGTTCATCCCCCTTCTTTATGACCTGGACATGGTTGATATCGCATTGCTTAAACACGCTGCCGGTTATTGGGCAGTTGGAACTGACGGTTGTGGTGACCGTTCCTCTAAAAAGTGCTGTTTGATGCGGTTGGAAACCACCGCTTCCTTTCCGAGCAACTGCGCCAGGGTGATGTGCGACAGCGCGTGATACGCCTGCTCCGTCACCAGCAGCCACATCGCCCGGATCCCACAATCCGGTATATGGACACACCGTGGACAATTTCCGCTATGCGTTCGGCAAAATCCCTCATCAACCTTGGTGGCCTCAAGCGCAACGAGCACCTCAGTGAGCGTGATCGCCTCCGGCGAGCGGGTCAACAGGTATCCCCCTCGCACACCGCGAACACTGCGGACGAGACCGGCACGACGAAGCGGAGACATGATCTTCGCCACATACGCCTTCGATAACCCTTCGAGCGTGGCAATCTCCTCAACCCGCATTGATGTTTCAGCATGTTGAGCAAGCTGCAACACACACCGAAGACCATATTCTTCGAGTCGACTGATTTTCATGCGATCCTTCCTTGCATGGGGAAAGGTGCAGAATAACTAAAAGTAGAAATAAATGTCAACATTCAGTCTTTGCGAGTCAGCATGACCCCACGTGTGGTGGGTCAAATTAACCACAATGACAGCCATATTCCCGTCCTTCGCGCGTGTGTATTATTGGGAATCTCCACAACAAAAATGCTACCATGTGTGATTGTTGCCTTTGATCTGTTCACGGTCTAACGGAGGAAAAGGAGGAGATTGCATGTCGGTTAGAATTACAGAAGAATGTATCAATTGTGGTGCCTGCCTTCCTGAGTGCCCCAACGAAGCCATTTTCGAAGTACGAAGCGACGCGGAAGCCAAAGGCTATAAGGTCTCCGAAGGCGACGGGGAAGACGACACGGTTTATGTCATTACCCACGATCGTTGCACCGAGTGCGTGGGCCACTTTGACGACATACAATGCCAAGCCGTCTGCCCCGTCGACGACTGCTGCATCCCAGATCCGCAATTCCCCGAGGCTAAGGAGGTTCTGCTTCAAAAAGCCAGGGATCTCAATCCCGACAAAGAGATTGACGAGAACCTATGTTGGAGTGAGGTGCGAGGGTAAAAATCACAATTGCATCGAGGCAAACCAGTCTCCATAGCCCGTTCAAGCGCTCGACTTGAACGAACGTCTCTTCCCTCATGGTTTCGCGTACGCCTCAATCCTGGACGTCATTATGTCCAGATGCGCCACCTTACCGAGGAATTCTCACTTCACACCATCTGTGAGGAAGCTCGATGCCCCAACATCTGGGAATGCTGGAACAATCAGACCGCCACCCTGATGATCCTCGGGGAAGTCTGCACCAGACGCTGCGAATACTGTTCTGTTACCACCGGCAAGCCCACCACAACCGAACCAGATGAGCCACTGAGAGTTGCCAAGGCTGTGGAACGGTTGGGGCTTCGGCACGTCGTTATCACCTCCCCCAATCGGGATGACCTCACGGACGGTGGAAGTTCTGTGTTCGCGGAGACAATCCACCATATAAGAGCGCGAACTCCCGAGTGTCGCGTTGAGGTATTAATTCCAGACTTCAAGGGGGATACCGATGCTCTCAACGTCACCCTTGATGCTCGTCCTGACATATTGAATCATAATATTGAGACCGTGCCGCGGCTCTTTCCTTCCGTTCGGTCTCAAGGCAGCTACCGTCGATCGCTTGATGTTCTCGCACATGCCAAACAACCTGGAATCGTCACAAAATCTGGCGTCATCGTTGGCATGGGCGAGTTGATGGCTGAAGTAGAGGCCGTCATGCAAGATCTCCGTTCGGTCAATTGCGACATGCTCACCATCGGTCAGTATCTTCAGCCAACCAAAGCCCACCGTCCAGTCTCGCGATTTTACGATCCAGCAGAATTTGAGGCGCTACGCAACACCGGCGTCAACATGGGATTCACGCACGTCGAATCCGGACCGCTTGTTCGAAGCTCGTACCATGCTGAACAGCAGGGGCGGGAGGTCCGTCACTGAAATCCCTGCTCCGCGTCCTTACCTTTATCCGACCATACCGGATTCTCTCCTCCCTCACTCTGGTCACAGCCGCAGTAGTGACTGCACTCGACCTTGTTCCGCCATGGATCGTCAAACTCATCATCGACGATGTCATCGTGGGACAACAGGGCGCTTTGCTCCCATGGCTCATCGGGGCGCTCCTCGCCGCACACACCGGCCGTAATATCGCAGCCAGCCTGCGCATTCGTTTCAACAACACCCTCGAGCAAAAAGTCATCTACGACATTCGGGAAAAAGTGTTCGAGTCTCTCCAGCGTCTCTCGATTGCCTATTACGAGCACCGACAGACGGGAGAGATTATGAGCCGAGTCAGCAATGACGTTGAAAACATCGAGCGTATCTTTATCGATGGGCTCGAAGCGCTCTTGATGGCATCGTTAACCTTCATTGGCATATCAATCATCCTATTTTCTCTTAACTGGAAACTTGCCCTTCTGGCATTGCTACCCATTCCAGTACTGGTGTTCGTTGCGGTGCTGTACACCAGAACCATCCATCGCTTCTATCACACCATCCGACAAGCCGTCGCTGAACTCAACGCCTATCTTCAAGACGCGCTCTCAGGCATCCGAGAGACCATGTCGTTTAATCGGCATTCCTACGAACGTGAACGATTCAGCCAGCGAAGCAAAGCCTATTGCGAAAGCACCCTGCAGGTGATGCGGCTTTGGGCAGCGTATTCGCCCAGCATGATTTTTGTGGGCAGTCTTGGAAGCGTTCTGATTCTGTGGTACGGAACAACGCAGGTCCAGGCAGGTCATCTTACCGTCGGCGAACTCGTCGCATTTCTTGCCTACGTTGCATTGTTCTATGTCCCCATCAACCAAATCCATTCGGTCAACAACATGCTTCAGAGTGCGCTTGCAGCGGGCGATCGTGTCATCGAGATCCTGGATACCATGCCAGAGGTCCGGGACCAACCGGGCGTGACGGCACCACCATATCGACTGCGCGGAGATGTGGCGGTCAGGAATGTGACGTTCAACTACCGGCCTCATACACCAGTCATCACGGACATGAGCTTTGAAGTAAAAGCGGGGGAACGCATTGCTCTTGTCGGACACTCCGGGGCCGGAAAGAGCACCTTCCTGAAGCTGCTCATGCGCTTCTATGACGTGAAGCAAGGGGGTATTTTTCTCGATGGGCATGATCTCCGCACACTTCCACTCGCCTACGTGCGCGATCACATCGGGATGGTACAACAAGAACCGTTCCTCTTTAACGGTACGGTCCGAGAAAGCATTGCGTACGGCGATCTGTCAGCCGATCTAGGCCGCATCGAGGCGGTCGCCCAGGCAGCCCGAGCCCACGAGTTCATTGTCGACCTGCCCGAACAGTATGAGACGTGGGTTGGGGAACGTGGCGTCAAACTCTCGGTCGGCCAGAAGCAACGAGTAGCCATCGCCCGCGTCCTGCTGAAAGATCCTCCAATCATCGTCTTCGACGAGGCCACGTCAAGCATCGACACCGAGACTGAAGTGAAAATACGCGAGGCGCTGAAC
>JYMV01040728.1_pt1 | contig 12425 bp, 7 predicted proteins | sample 338911 | NCBI WGS metagenome assembly JYMV01 (sample SAMN03354496, study PRJNA234377) | hydrothermal vent metagenome | biome: Deep sea; feature: Hydrothermal plumes at the Eastern Lau Spreading Center, Western Pacific Ocean; material: Seawater | place: Tonga | collected 2009 | depth 2000 m m | reverse complement strand
ATTTGGAGTCATTATAGTTTAAATTGGAGCCATTTTAGTAAATCAATTAAAAATAAAATTTTAATTTGGAGTCATTATAGTTTAAATTGGAGCCATTTTAGTAAATCAATTAAAAATTAAATTTTAATTTGGAGTCATTATAGTTTAAATTGGCGCCATTTTAGTAAAATAGTTAAATAAATTAATTAGAGTATTTATAGTTAAATTACGTACTATTTTAGTAAATATTATAAAGTTATCAAGATTAATGGAAAAATAATTTATATGTGGTTGTGATGAAAAGAAATCTTTTAAAAACTTGGAAATGTTATCAGAGCATGTTTAGAACAAGCATGGAAATAGTAAACCAATTGGAACAACCCCAATATTTTATTGTGGATGCGGTAAAGTGTATGAAATAGCTAAAAGCTTAACAAGACATGTTAAAGATAAGCACTATGATGTAAGGCCAGAAGGAACAACCCCAAGAAGATAAAGAGGAAGACCCCAAAATTCTAATTTGCCATATAAGTTTGAATGCTCTTGTGGTAAGTTCTATCCAAGATCATAATCTTTATGGACCCATAAAAAGAGAAAACACAATTAGAATAAGGTATTGTTAAATAAGTAAAATATATTAATACATTGCAATCTCTAATACTTTTAAGATTAATTGAATAATAGAGATTAACCTTTAAATGATGAGACTATAAACTCCTATTTATCCTATTTAGAGAATTAAAATGAATTCAAATAAAAGATATTTATTTTTAACAGCTTTTTTTATTCCAAATTTTTAGATTAAACATACCGAAAAGCAAGATAAAATAATTATGCTTCTGATTAGTCAGACGATGATTATTTGAAATCTTTCAAAGTTGCAAAAAAGAAGAATTTTAATTTATTTGATTTAGACTAGATTTTGTTACCTATTAATATTAATAAAAAGAATTCTTAAAAGAACCATTGGTGTTTTGTTCGTATTTTTAAACACAAAGCTGAAAAACAAAACGAAATAATTATTGAGATCTATGACTCGTTTAAAAAGAGTTAATATTGGGAACAAGAAGATTTTATATCTATTATAGAAAGGTTCTTAATTGATTACCATTATCATGATAAAAAAATTCCTGGTAAATAACTTTTACTTAGTTATCAAAAAAGAATGATAAATTACAAAGGCATATAATATTTTATCAATCATAAAATTAACAAAGATTTCCCATAACAAGCAAATCACTACGACTGCGGAGTTTATTTACTCAAAGGCATCAGTTTATTAACTCAATTAAAAGGCTGTATTTTTAATGAGGAGGATGTAAACCAATTCAGATTTAAGGTATTAATAAAATTAATAGAATAAGTTAAAGATAAAGAAATTATAGAAATTGAGCTACTGGATTAAAGTGAATCAGATGATTTGATGGTGATTGAGCAGAATAAAAGTGAAAATGTAAAAAGTGACATAACCGAGTTGCTTAATTTAAAATGAACAATTAAACAAAAACCAAAATTTGGAAAATTCCATTTTCTCGTTTTATTTGTTTTCGAGATATGATTAAACATTTTATTATAATCTTTAATTTATATTAATAAATTTATTAAAATGGAAAAAATAGGAAATGGACAGAAAGTTTAAGAGCAATTTATGTAGTGTTTTAATTATGAAGTCAATTAAGTTATACATAAGCTAGACAAACTAACAATAAAGTTTAACTAGGCAAAAGAATTTAATGAATAAGATCGAATTGAATCAATGGATGCAAGTTTACGGGATCAGCAAGATATCAGATACTGTGGCTTCTGTGGATGGTGGAATCATACAATGCGAAATTGTAAAATTTATTTAACCAGAGATTAGAAACGAATTGGGAAACACGATAGATTAAATGCATAATTATACTGTGTGAGATGTGGAAAGTTTAAGGATCATTTTCTTTTAAATTGTAAAGAAATTCTTAACCACCATCAATAAGTTATTATGGGGAAGCCATAAAATTTCACTTGGAATGTTATTGCCTTGCCTGATGCCTAAAGAATTTAATTACATGACAAATCACTAAAAGAAGCTTCAACATAAACCTGAAAACATTTGATTTGATTGAATTGAAAAGTTTATTTATGTAATTGTAATTTTAATATAATCATTACAATTGTTCTTCTTCCAAGTCATTCGTTGAGTTAAGGGATTTAGGACCAACTTTAGAAGCCAATTCTTTTGGATCTGGGTAAATAAAAGGTGAAACTCCACTTCCTCTGAAGAACTTGTTTTTCAAGAGTTTTGCAAAGTCCATATCATTTCTAACAGCTAGCTCAATATCTCTTGAAATAATCCTTTTCCTCTAATTATTTTTACAAACTTCACCAGTAATTTCCACTAGCTCAGCACATAGAAACTCCATTACAGCTGCCAATCCAACTACAGCGCCTTTACCAACTCTTTCAGTTAATTTGCCATCTCTTAACTTTCTACCAACTCTCCCCACAGGGAAGGTTAGACCAGCTTTATATGATTGTGAGACTCTTTTCTTCATTTAAATTTAAATTAAAATGGTACGAAATTAATATATTTTAAATTTAAAACTTAATCAAACAGCAATAATTTCATCAACAGTGTAAATCATTTATTAAAGCAGTCCATTTCTTTAAGCAATTGAATCAGTGAGTTCCTTAATAAAAATTGCACAATCAGATTTCTCTTTTGAAAGCTAGTTTTATTTCATCATATTTTCAAGCTCCACATATCTGTTGACAGATGTTTAAATTTATTTTAAATACTCTTAAAACATGTTAAACTGTTAGTTAAAGGTAAAGAGTATAAATTTTGAGCTTTAATGAGTTTTAAATAAATCTTTGTTTATATTATTTACAGGATTAAATGAGAAAACATCAGTTTCTTGCCCATGCAAAGTGAATACACTTTTTGGAGAACCATTACTGAAAACAAAGTTATTATTTTCCAAAGATGTCGTGTTCATTTTTATTGTTAGTTAGAAAATTAATTAAATTAATGATAATTTCAAGTTTAAAATAACTAAGTATAATCATAATCTCTCAACTAGCTATTTTAGTTTGTCAAAACTTCCTTCTTAAGTATTTTTAATCCAAAAGCGAGCCATATTAGTTAATGTCTTCCTGTAAAAACCTTTTATTATATCATTATTTAATCCAATCATTTCTTTAGAAATTTTGGTTGCTACTTGTTCATCTGTAATAAACATCATATCTTACAAACGCTTTTTCACATAACCAAACATGTTTTCGATTGGAGAAAATTCTGGAGTATTAGCTGCCAGCAGTAGAATATTTACTTCTTTATATTATTATACTATTTTAAGTATTTCTAGGGATTTATGTGAAGGGAGATTATCAAGTAGGAATACTAATTTTTTATGGGGATATTTAATTCTCATCTTGTTCACTAAATCAGAAAAATACTCTATGAAATATGGTTCAACGGTTCCACCACCACTAAAAAAACGTAAATACTCTGTTCCCAATGGTGATATAGTTGCTGTACAAGTCAGATTAGCTGCAAGCTTATGTGGAAATATATAAACATTTGGTTCACCTATCTTCGAATATGCGTATTTTCTTAGGTAGCTGGTACCAAACCCAGCTTCATCAATTACAAACAATAAAGTTTCTTTTTCTTTTAAAAATTAAAAGAACCATTTAATAAAAAGTATCCTCTTAATGAAACATAAAGGTGTATTTCTTGGCTTGTATGTGTTAATCCTCTTATATGTGTATCTTAAAACCTTTTTTTACTTTAAAAAAGTTAATTAAATTAAGTGATAAAAAGATACTATATTGTAAATTGTTGATCTCGATATCGCCAGATTAGGAAATTTATTTTTTATAACCCGAGTTTTTTAATTTAATGTTAAATTTCTAGTATTTTAGACATCCATTAAAGATTGAAAATAATCTACATGGACCTATTTAATATGCCTAAATTTGACTAATTTATTTTCTTTTCCTTTTAAGAAAATGTACAATTATTCATAAAGATCAAGTGGAACTTAAAATTAAGCTTAAACATTTAAATGGTTAGAAAATTAATTTTTTAATTCTTTTAATTCTTGCTTGAACTTCTATAAATTAAATTTCTTAATGAATCCCTGAAAGAATCAAATGTAAATTAAATAAAACCTTTATTTTAAGAAGTATACTTTTCTTATCATAAGCACTAGGATCAAATATACCCCATTACTCTTTTTATTTTGTAGCTACTTCTATATCTTCCTTTTTGATAAAGTAATTCGTCTCTTTAAATTAAATATTCCTGGTCTGTGTAAGTTTTGTAATTGGAAGGCAGGTTGTTTTTGTAAATTCTTTTGTAATAATTTTCCTTTTTCGCTTTCGTTTTCTCTTTGGAATTTCTGGTTTTTATTTAACTTTTTTTCCCATTCCGTTAAATATTCAAAAATTAGTTGTAAGATAAATTAAATTTGGAGATAATATAGTATATATTAAATTTATTCGAAGTAACTTTAGTTATTTTAATTTTAATATTAATTTATGGAGTAAAAAGTTCCAACAGTTAGATAATCAAAACGGTAAAAGCCTTTTTATTTTAGTTAGTTTTTTTAAAGAACAAGTAGAATTAAGAAAAGGAATACACAACTTGCTGAAAAGAAAGAGGAGTAGCAATTGGAAAAAGAATTCACCTAAATGATGGATGTAGAAAACATTCAAAGATAAAGACAAAAGCAGCGATAACCACCACCTCAAAACTAGTAGCAACAACAGCAGTAAGCACCACAACAACCATAACAATAATTTAATGGTTAAAATAGAATTCCCCAGCATGCAAATAATGGTGGTGGTGGTGGTGATGGACCCAACCAAAGCAATATGCATAATGTCAATCCTTAGCGCTTCTTATAAAAGATCCCCAACAGAAAAGTTATGAGGGAGTTCTTAGTTCGATCAGGCTATTATACATTAAGGCTAAGAGACTTGACAGCCAAATTCTGCAAAGTAATTCAATTTCTTTCATTCCTAACATTTTAGTAACTTTTCAAAGGCTAAAAGAAACTCATGAAATAAGCGGAAGTTAATTTTATTGATTAGGTACCTAATTGGTAAGAGTTATCAACTAAGAAAATATGGAGTGATGTTAAGTAAAGCCACCCTGAAGTTCTTGTGTATTTTCCAGATTATACACCTAAACAACAGCCTCCAAGAAGTTACCTATTAAATGTCGTTAACACCATTAAAAAGGATTCTATCCTACACGCAGTAGAATAAGTGAGGCAAAAGAGAGATGCTAAAGTTACTGGTGATGCTCCAATTATGATGAACGAAGAAATATTTTTGCTATATCAGTAATTCCAGTCGATCTCAACTGATTAAACTGTAGGTGGACTATCAGGAATGAAGGATTTGAATCAATGTCCCCTTTGCTTAAGTTTTATCAAGAAGAAGAATGCTTAAACAACCTTTGATTGCAAAAAGCACTTTGTTCACATCAAATGCTTCAACAACTACATGAAGAAGGTTGACAGTAACTTTTAGTATGCTTGCCCAATGAAATGCCCAAAGAACTGATTTTGATTTAATATAATTTATGATAAAAATTCATTTTTTCAAATCAAAATAACAATCATTATTAAAATAACTTTAAGTCTGGATTAGGTATTCTCTGTAATCTTTTTTGTAATCTTTGTTATCCTTCAAATGTTATATTTCATCAGGTGTTAATACATAACAAATTTCATTAACATTTATATAGCGTTTATTAGGCATTTCTGACCTCTTTTATTTGAATAAAACATCATCACTATCAATAACAGTAAACTTAACCAAGCTCTTTAGTTATAGTTTTTCTCCATAATATTCGAAATTTTTAAACAACTTTTTTCTCCATGGATACACAAAAACATAGTCATATTTTATAGTATTGTGAAATTTTCTTCCTCTACTATTATTAATTTTATTCATGTACTTTACGAGATCCTTATTTCTAGTTCTGATATGAACATGTGTTTAAGTTAATTTAGTGATTATACCGCTATGTGCCTTGGAGATATTGTAAACAGATTTTATTTATGGAAGTGATTTTTTACATTAAGTTTTGGTAGGAGAGAAAGTTAGATGAGTTAATTCGTATTATTACTAGCATCTTTCGCATTCGAATTAATTGCTTAAATTTTTCAGACAATTATGATTAGGTCTTTTATCATCGATCCAGTACGTATCAACAATATCCTTATATTTTAAAACCAGTTTTTCATTTTTAGGATATATGCTCTCAAATCTAGTTGGATTTAAATTCATGAGAAGAGTTGCATCTTCAGAAATTTAATTTATAGTTGAATTTATTACCAAAAAAGAATAAATTTATATCCAAATTTCCTCCCATTTTTCAAGTTCACCGTCTTCAAATAATTCAAGAATAAAAGACTTTCTTACTTTATATTTTTTGGATAAATTATTTAATTTTAAATACAACTACATTAACTTATTAGTTGGTTGAACCTAAGCTTAGGCTGTTTACTATGACAAGTTTTGTTTCTCTTAAACTATCGTACTGCTTCCTTTGATTAAATGCTAATTAATTTTTTTAACTGAGTACTTCTCATCAATTTAAAGTTTCTTAAGTCCTTTCTTTAACTTTTTATTAGTTTTATATCTTATATCACAAAGTATGCAAACTCCGTAATCTTTTTTATGCCTTCTACCTCTTCCACTTGCTTGTTCAATTGCCTAAAATAGTGAGAAAGGAAATTTTAAAATAATACTTTTGTCGTTAATTCTAATACAGATGGATCTATATTGCCATCATTTTTAAATCGGTAAATAATTTATCGAGCAGATGTTATATTTGGATAGGGAACTCCTACAATGACTACAGCTCTGCATTCTTCATCTTTAAAATTAACACCTTATGAATTGGAGTCTCGGCAGACTCCAAATAATATTGCTCCCCATCGACCTTGTTTAATTGCTTTTTAATAGTCCTCAGTTGCATTTTGATTATTAGTTTCTTTAGCGCAAAATATTTTCCTTTTAAAATAATCACCTTCCTTCACCCAAATTCTGTAACAGTCTTTTAATATTGAAGAATTAGCAAAAAACACCAATATTCCATCTGGAATTACCTTAAACATTTCTTTAAGTTCTTCACCTAGGCGTTAGATCATTTTAAAGTAGTTTTACTTGTTTTTATTATTTCGTTTATAATAGCTAAAGTTAAAATCAACATCTTTATCTTTACTATTACAACCCAATATGGTAGTGTATTAAAGCTCTGAGTTTTCTAGCTTAAACTCAAGTTGATTTTCTTGGAATTCCACCCCCAGCTTTTTTGATGTATAGTTCTTATTACCTAAAGTCGCAGAGGTAAAAACCATTTTATAAGGTTCTTCTTCTAAAATAGATTTGAAAACTACTTTTGGGTCAATACAGAGAAGCTCAATATTTGAGAACTAATTACTACTGAATAAAGCATAGGAATCAGTTTGCTTTTCTTCATAAACTTTTAATAGCTTGCTTATGAAGTTTACGAAGTGCTTTTCCTCTGAACCTTACATAGCAGGCCATGAGTTTAGGTTTTCTATTTTGCAACAAACGAAAATACTCATAATCAAGTCTTTTAATTCATCTCCAGTTTTAATAGTGTAATGCTTACTGGTAATTTTATCGTAGTAGTTTGGTTAATCATCGAATCAATTAAAATAAATTAGTGCTTTTTATAAATAACTTTACCCATTTTATGATGAAATCGTCTGCTTTTTATACAAGTTATCCAAAATTAATCTAACCAAAGCAGTGGAATTTTCATTTACAGCATTGTCTATTACGTTATGTGCTTCATCAAAAAGCACAATGTTATTTTTTGTGCTTATATTGTATTTGGCTCTAGTGTTTTGATTCAATATTTGATGGTAATTCGTTAAAATAATATCATAGCGATGAGCATTATACAACAGGAAGTGGTAAAAGCAAGCTGCTTATTTGCTTCTTTTCTTTCTTATTTTTAGAAAGTCTTTATTCATTCCTTCAATTGATTGTGAAGAGGTTTTTGTTTTTTGGAATAATTTATCATATGTCTTTTTTTCAGCCTTTGTTAATCCTCCCTTATATTTAAAACAAGTGCAGTATTTATCTTTGGAGCCTATTATAATCATTGAAAGGGAGCATTGTTTATAAAATGTATTACCAGTGATCTCTTTTCTGATCTGTTCAAGTTCTGCGTGCGTTTTACTGCATATAATTAACTTAGTTGACTATCGGTGTTTTATTATATAGTGGAGAACGGAAATGAAAGCTTCGGTCTTACCTATACCAGTACCTCCACCTAGGAAAATATGCCTTTTGTCATCCCTCATGCATAAGTCAAACAACCATTAACTGTAATTAAATTGGGGTTTGGTTGGAATATGTTGATTAAATTAAATAATAACGTCATTATTTAAACGCACGTTAATATTTTTAAGGTCCTTTCTTTTTCTTTCTTCAAATAGCTCTGAGTTCTTAGACGATATAACCAATTATTAAGAGAGTATGGTATCTTGATCCTCTTTCTTACTTTATCTTAAAAGTTTGTTTTCCTTTTAAATATCTTTTATTATTTTTACATAATCCTTCTTCAATTCGTAGGGATCCAATAAACAGTAGTTTGATGGATCTTTGAATTTTTCAAAAGCTTTTTTGATTCCATTACTTATTTATTTGACATGGTCTTAGTTCACTTGTTGCAATTTTTTGTTTAGGGTTGGTGGTTTCAAAATTTATTCTTATTACTCTTTAATTTAATTGCAGTTTTCCACTTCAAATCTTCTGCCACTAACAATATTCTTTTTGTATCTATCTGTTTATCTTTTTCTGCCTTTATAATAAGGTCGCAATCCATATTAATCTCTTATCTTTTTGGTTAAACCTATTTGGTCACAGTATCTCTTAAAAACATCCACATTACAAGTTTTGTGAAATTCCCCATAGTATTGGTCACCGTTTAAAAAGATCTTGCTATGCTCATCTCTGTTTGTGAAAACCTTTATTTTTAAATACTCCTGTTGATTAATTTAATACTGAAAGATAACAGTCATCTTAGACTTGCACAAGGTTTATTCAAAAATAGTATCAATCATCATATCCATAATTGCTTTAAATTTCCCCATTTTATGAAAGCCGGTAAACTTCTTGTGGGGTTAGTTATACATATGAGAAAATGTAATCGAGTAGATATCTGGTTCTACTTCAATTATGAGGATAGCTCTACCTTCTTTTTGTTCTTCTTAAAAGATCATTTCTAATAAATCTTCGTTTTTGACTTATCGAAACCACAAAGCATCTACCCTATTTTCTTTTGATCCTGGAAAGATTTCTTCTATTGTATCAGTATAGGTTTTGATACTGTAAAGCTTATCTGAATGGAATTAACTTTCTATACGCTATTTTGCTAAGCCCTTATCTGCTGTTAGTTCTCTCTTATGATCATATAATTTACTATTAACTATAAACAATTTGTTCATAGTCTCAAAAGTTTTATTATTAGCAACACCCCAAGAAGTAAATTATTCGTATGTTTTTACATATAACTTAATACCGAATCTAATGTTCTACGTTAGCATTTCATGACTATCTAAAGGAACAGCCTCATATTATAACTTCCAATCATGATCTTTACTTGTTTTTAGCAACCTGATGTTATTCTTTTTAAGCATTTCATTACATTGGTCTAAATGTTAAGAAACAATATCGTAGTCAGCTGGATTTACACCATCAGTCGTGATATCGATTTGAGCTAGTGCAAAGTTAGTTTAAAGTATTTTATGGTTTTCTGTTTTCATCATATCAAATTTTGTGGTTGCTTAGATAGCTCCAAAAACATCAACGATATATAGGCTAGCTTTGAAAACTACTTTTACATAATAGTAATCAAAATGTTTAAAATGGTCCTCCAGGTTATCACCATATTCTTCTTTAAGGAATTAGTTTAGACATCGGGTATATAGTTTTTTAGCAATCTATCTTTAAATACTATAATTCTTACTTTATAGCTAGTATGGGCCATGCGCTGTTATTAGACATTTGTCTTCTGGCCAACAATTATTTTTTAGTTCATTTAATATATTTTACTTTTTGATCATCTCTTTATATTCGCCCAGTTCCTTATGTATACAAATTACAAAGATAACGGTGTCTACAAAGTAAGCAAACCATTCATCCGTTTTGTCTTTGTTGATTTGATTTTTTGTTTTTCTAAGAGGAGATAGAGGTCTCTGCTACAGTTTACATTCAATTACTTTACGGTTGATCTAAAAAACATATCGAGAAAGGAGGTTCTTCATTGTGACTTGGGAGTTTAAAAAAATAGGGTTACAATCTTTGAAGAAGTTTTAAAAGCTGCTAAACATGGGAATTTCTTCTGAATTCTTTTTGAGCTTGTTCTTTGATTATAAGCTAATTTCACAAGGTAAAATTAAAATTTCTTCTGTTTTAATCTGTTTTGTCATCACAGTTGGTATTTTATTCATCAAGATTTTCAGTTCAATTTCTTTCTTCTCCTCCAATGAATATTCTTAACCCATCATGCTCAAAGAAAAGAATCGCTATTTTAATTCAAAAGTTTCTTCTTTGAAAGTATAGAACACGAAATATTTTGCGGGGATTAAACAAATTCTCCATCTGCTGCATAATCGGTTAAAGGACTTCTTTATATTGGAGGTGATAGCTCCCTAGTAGTTGTTTTTAATTTCTAGGAATTTGTCAAACAATTTCTAAGGGGTTATTGCTCAAAAATCCTAAATAGCAAGCTCATCAATTGCGTTAATAAATGGCATTTCTTTGGTGATGAATTCTTCGTAATCTGGTAATGAGAATCTTTAATCGCAGTATTTTCTAAAAGTGGTTTCTTTTCCAAAGTAATGACCAATAAAGTTCAGCTCCTTTTTCTTAAAGGCATCATACATAGTTTGTACTCTCTTTAATTTCTTCAATTTGATTATCTCTTTACCCCATTACTGCTTAGCTGCTCTAAAGAAGAAAGTTAATAAAGTTTAAAAGTATTTTACAAAAAGGTAATGAAATGGGGAACCTTTCCTTATTGGATTATTACTGGGTCTGCTTTCCTTTACGCTTTCTTCTACTCCTTTTTAACTTCTTCTGGTAATTAAGATTATTTCCTCTTTTTGATCAATCCAAGTATAATTTGCTAAATCTTCTTATTCTCAAGTAGCTGGTTGTAAAAGGCAGCATCGATGAATAAATCGGAATCATCACTTACTACAGGAGGTTGAACTTAATTATCAAACTCCTCAAATTCTTCATGTGTAATTTTCTATTTTATGGGCACTTGTTAAATCTCCTCTATCATCTATGGTAATGATGGTAATTTACTCGGGCATTTCTGTTCATGCTTATCTCTTTGCGTTGGGGAGATGATTTATTTGTGGCAATGCCTGCAATATTTCCGGTTTTTAAAATCAGGATTCTTGATGCAGGCTAATTCATGTTTGATATTTTTCTTCGGGCTGTTATTGTCTTAATCGCAATATTTGCAAGCTGAGGAATATTACTCCTTTTATTTTAATTCTATGATGCAGTTTTTCTAGTGTTTCTTTCACTTAGCCTTTGTAAATTAGTTCACTTTACATATCTGGCAAGGGTAAAGCTGATAAGGAAAAATGCCTTCGATTTTACTGACAGTTTCCCATTTTTTGAAGAGTTCTACCATTTCATGTTTACAAGGAGTTTTATAGCTGCTTAAGTTGAAATACTCTATTTTAAGCTTCTTTTTAGGATTTGATATGTACAATTGAGGTTCAATATTGAGCATAAATTCAAAAGAATTTTCTTCTTACCATGATTAAATGTATTTGATTTTTCTTTGAACTTTACTGCTACTGTCAGAGACCTTTAACTTCAATTGTTTGAGTAAATAAGCTTGTGGATCTCCTTCCTCAAACTTAGTTGCCCTCTTATAAGTCAGGAGAAAGTTATTAGCATTTATTTTCTTTTACTTTTTCATGTACCTATTTTTTAAATTGTGAATATGTAATAAATTATGTGAATTTATGGGATATTTCTGATTTTGAAATAAAAAAGCGGCAAGTATTTTGGACCAAAATTTTCTAAAATATTAAAAATATTAAAAACCAAAATACTGGTAAATTTAAAATTAAAATTTAAATATCTTAGTCTTAAAGACACTATAACTTTTGGGGTTGGAGCCTAGATTGATTTCTGGAGTCTAATGATCACTTGGGTGTGGGTAAAGTTTACTGGTCTTTTTTGTGGGGAAAGTTAAGAAAATTGACTAGTCTCCATTATTTTCATTTTAAATTTTAAATTTAATTAAACAATTTTAAGTCTGGAGTTGAAAATAAATAACCTATATCTTACCAACTTCCCCTTCAGCAGTATTACTCACTCCATGACTTTGTTAGGCAATCTTACCAGCTTCCGCAATCAGCGTTATATATATATATATA
>JYMV01008895.1_pt1 | contig 12430 bp, 13 predicted proteins | sample 338911 | NCBI WGS metagenome assembly JYMV01 (sample SAMN03354496, study PRJNA234377) | hydrothermal vent metagenome | biome: Deep sea; feature: Hydrothermal plumes at the Eastern Lau Spreading Center, Western Pacific Ocean; material: Seawater | place: Tonga | collected 2009 | depth 2000 m m | reverse complement strand
TCCATCGTCGCTGTTTAGTTCTACTAGTTTGCGGTCTTCAAGCAACGCAAGCGTTACACCTGAACCGGTAGTAGAATCTATAAATAGATCTTTATTCACTACAAGTAGTTTTTACTTGTATGCCAAATCGGTCAAGTTCGCCTACCCGAAACAGGGTGCTTTCAAACTCGATCAAAGAGAGGTGAACTGATAATTTGTATTAGAAATAAAAGGAAGAAAGATTCATTAGAGCATCGATTACGCTTTCTTCTTGTGACGATTCTTTTTCAAGCGCTTCTTGCGCTTATGAGTCGCCATCTTATGTCTTTTTCTCTTTTTACCGCTTGGCATAACAAACGTGTTATATATTATTTAATTCGTTAATAATATCATCGACCTGACTTTGTATACCTTCATCTTCTATCATGGTCTTATACTTAGTCATTGATCCGATGATCATATCTATTTTGCCCTCTCGGGCATATACTTGCGCCAAAAACTTAGCAGCGCCTTCATCTTTTTGCTCAGCATTCAAAACTTGTTGAAAACGATCAAACGCTTTTTCGTATTGCCCTGATACTACCGAGAATACTGCGAGCGCTAAATTCGCTTTTACATTGCCAGGCTCTTTCTCTAAAACCTGCCTCAACATCATAATGCCTTGCATAGGGGCTTCGCTCTGCAAAACGGAACTAATACCCTCTGTTATCTGCATTTCTAAGGTCTCCTCAGCGCCTTCAACATCTACCTTCTGATTGTCTGCATCAAACGGCACTGTTTTCGGAAGGACTACTATTACAGCAGCCAGTGCCAATGCACTAATTACGGCAATAACCTGTCCTTTTGATGATGAGATCATATTAGCAACCCTGCAAGGCTACTATACCGGTACACTTTTTTTCACTTTAGACACGAAGGTCTTAGCCGGCTTAAATGCAGGTATATTATGAGCTGGAATGATCAGTGTCGTATTCTGAGAAATATTCCTCCCGGTTTTTTCCGCTCTTTTTTTAACTATAAAACTCCCAAATCCCCTGAGATAAACGTTTTTTCCACTCGCCATTGCACCCTTTACTTCGTTCATAAATGCTTCTACAGTTACCTGTACTGCGATTTTTTCAATTCCCGTCTTCAAAGAGATCTCGTTAACGATATCTGCCTTAGTCATACTATCCTTTTTTATTGAGTAATTTTAATGGGTGCAAATATACATTTTAATATTAAACCTTGCGGTGCGTCGCCAAAGGCTTTGGCCAATGGAGACCGGTCAGGTAAGCCTGGAAGAGCGGCCAGCAGGTCCGGAGCAACACACCTAATATGTGGTTTTCAAATCAACTTCTGAAATGGTATGGTGCCAACAAGAGAAGTCTTCCCTGGCGCCAGACCAAAGACCCATATTGCATATGGATCTCCGAAGTTATCCTACAACAAACGAGGGTTGACCAGGGGCTCCCATACTATGAGTCATTCTTGAAAAAGTTTCCTGATATAGAGAGCCTTGCAGCCGCTGACGAAAAGGAAGTTCTTAAATCCTGGCAGGGACTTGGGTACTATACGAGAGCGCGTAACTTGCATTTTGCGGCCAAAACAATTATTGATAGTGGAGGCAGGTTCCCTGAGACGTTTGAGGAGATTATCAAATTAAAAGGAATTGGCGAGTACACGGCTGCGGCCATCTCCTCCATATGTTTTAGTGAACCCAATGCTGTTATTGACGGCAATGTGTATCGGGTACTCTCCCGATTTAATGGCTTGGGCGTCGCCATTGATTCATGTAAGGGCAAGAAACTCTTTTCATCCATCGCCAATGACGTAATGGACAAGTCAAATCCCGGCGATTACAACCAGGCGATTATGGAATTTGGGGCATTGCAGTGTAAGTCCTCCAATCCAGACTGTGAGTCTTGCATCATTAAGTCAAGGTGTGCTGCGCATGAAACAGGAACAGTGGATTCATATCCCGTCAAGACAAAGAAGGTAAAGCAGAGAGCACGATACTTTAATTACATTGTAATTGAGGGTGACAGAGGTTGTTTTTATCAAAAAAGATCCGCAAAGGACATCTGGCAAAACATGTATGAGCCCTTACTCATCGAATCAAATAAACACCTGGGGCGGAATGGCATTCTCAAAAGTGAGGAGTGGCTCCACGTTTTCGGAAATCAAGAAGATGTAAAACTAGTTCCATCTGCAAGCTTAGAGCACAGACTCACTCATCAAACCATCAAAGCTAGATTTTGGAAGGCACAAACAAATTTCTGTTCAATGAACACTAAGTCACCATTAGAAGAGTTTGCTCAAGAGGATCTCAAGGAAATTCCAATCCCCAGATTAATCGAAAAGTATTTGGAATTGAGCGGTTAGCATAAGGCTCCTAAATTCCGAACCTTTCCCTCTAAGATTCGTAACTTTGTTGACAAGGCTGATACATTTTCACCCTCGTATTCTATAATTCACAAAAATGTCAGGAGTAAACAAGGTAATTTTGATTGGAAATCTGGGTAAAGACCCAGAGATAAAATATCTCGAGAGCAAGGTGCCCGTCGCCAATTTCACGCTAGCCACGAATTCCACATGGAAAGATAAAGACGGCATCAAGCAAGAACACACCGAGTGGCACAATATTGTACTCTGGAGAGGATTGGCCGAACTATCAGAGAAGTATCTTCACAAAGGGGACAAAGTCTACATTGAGGGCCGTCTTAAAACACGTTCCTGGGAGGATAAAGACAATGTGAAGAGGTATACCACTGAGATTGTGGCTGAAAACATGACCATGCTATCAGGAAAAAGAGCAGAAGAAACTCCAGTTCCAGATGACCAGGAACAGAACGCACCTGCAAGCATTCCTGATCTTGGCAAGCCGGTTGATGATTTGCCATTCTAGCAGTATTCTGCTATATTTATTTTATATGATAACCTTTCTATTAATATTACCTCATCTGATATCTCGAATTCAAATACTCAAATTTGGAAGAGGCAGGAAGTAGTGGTGAGCCGGCATATTGGCTCCTCTTTAGCACGATAAATATCGTTCAATTGCTTACGCCAGGGGTAATTATTGCCCTTCTATCAGTAGGAATATTGTTATTTTTCTCTGCACTCATCTCAGGGGCCGAGGTTGCATTTTTCTCTATCGACACAGCATTAAAAGAGGAGCTCGAAAGAGGCGGGGGACGCAGATACAAATTAGTTCTTAACTTATTGGAAAGGAAGGAGAGACTCCTGGCTACTATCCTAATAGCCAATAATTTTATCAATGTTGCCATCGTGGTCATCTCAACATACATCAATGTCAAACTCTTTTCTTTTGCGGATAATCCTGCATTGAACTTTGTTATACAGGTGGTCGCTGTGACTTTCCTCATCCTTCTTTTTGGAGAGGTCATCCCGAAAGTCTATGCCCGACAAAATCCCCTCAAGCTGGCAGGCATAACTGCATATCCCGTCTATTATCTCAGAAAAGTGTTTTGGTATTTAGCATCGCTTCTGGTATTCACCACTCGCTTTATTCGAAAAAGGATTAAGCTGAAACAGCACAACATATCAGTTGATGAGTTACAGGACGCGCTTGAGCTAACTGATGAAAACACACTTGAAGAAGAGGACATTCTAAAGGGTATTGTCAAGTTTGGGAGCACAGATGTGAAGCAGATTATGAAACCTCGAACGAATGTTGTTGCTATAGCACAGGAGACTGAATATAATGATCTGATCAAAACCATTGTTGACTTCGGATTTTCAAGATTACCTGTTTACGGGGAGACGCTGGACAATGTTAAGGGAGTGTTGTATATCAAGGATCTCTTGCCTGGGCTGAAGCTCAACTCAGAATCTGACCCTGCTGTTTCTTTTGCTGGTTCTCCCAATGGTGATTGGCAATCCCTCATCAGAACTCCGTTCTTCGTTCCAGAGAACAAAAAGATTGATGACCTCCTGAAAGAATTTAAGGAACGGAAGATTCACCTGGCAATTGTTGTTGATGAATATGGGGGTACATCGGGAATTGTTACACTTGAAGATATAATTGAAGAAATTGTTGGGGAGATCTCCGACGAGTATGACGATGATGAGTTGGCGTATTCCAAGTTGGATGAATTGAACTTCGTATTTGATGGCAAAACAGCACTCAATGACATTTATCGCGCACTGGATATCGATGGAACCGCGTTTGAAGACGCCAAGGGCGAATCGGATTCTTTGGCGGGATTCATTATCGAGCTAGAGGGTAAGATCCCCAAGAAAAATGACAAGGTGACGTTTGAGAACTACCTTTTTACAATTGAAGCGGCCAACCGAAGGAGAGTGGAGCGCGTTAAAGTTACTATCTTGCAAACCAATGAAGAATCTGAGAATCCCGAGAGTTAGCTGGCTTTTCTTGTTGATAATTTTGACCATTGGATGTGATGATGCATTTACACCGCGCCCCTGGGGGTACTTTAGAATTGACCTTCCAGAAAAGACATATCGCACTTTTGAATCTGATTGCCCTTTCAGTTTTGAGTATCCTGAGTATTCGGTGGTAGTAGAGCACAGGAGCCGTACCTCCATGCCGTGTTGGTACAACCTGGAGTTCCCGGAATTTCAAGGGCGGCTATATCTTACCTACCACGCTATTCTGAAACAGGGAGAAATCAACGAAAATAAGGCGCCAGTTGAAAAATATCAGGAGGATGCGCGCAAATTTGCGATGGGGCATTCGGTGAAGGCAAGTGCTATTGATGAAGAACTTATAGCCAACAAAGAAGAATCGATTTACGGAATTGTATATCACATCAAGGGTATGAATACGGCATCCAGTCTGCAATTTTATTTGACCGATAGCACTGATCATTTTTTTCGGGGGGCTCTCTATTTTGACACAGCTCCTCAGAACGATTCGCTTGCTCCCGTCATTGACTTCATCACCGAAGATGTGTTCAGGTTTATTGAAACATTCAAATGGGAAACGTCCGTCCCCGAAGCTTAGGTTCTGCCTAAGCTGTCTTTATCCTATTGAGAAAGTAAACTGTCGAGGCGAACAACATCATCGCTCCGGCCTGGTGCATTACCGCAATTGGGATCGGCACTCCCAAGATTAGGGTAAGGACTCCCAAGGTGAATTGAATTACTGCCGCTCCTACGATCATCCACAATCCTCTTTCTTGAGCCTTGCTCAGCTCACCCCTAGATCTTAACGCCCACAACCAGCCTACTACAGATAATATTGCGAATGCCAAGCACCTATGCACGAACTGTACACCCGCCAGGCCTTCTGTAAAGTTACGCCACCACGGTTCCAATGAAGTTACCGCTTGCGGAATCCAGGATTCTCCCATTTGAGGGAACGTGTTGAATATGTATCCAGCTTTCAGGCCAGCTACAAATGCACCGTAAATAGTCTGAAGCAGGATTAAACCAAAAAGGAGTTTAGCGACCTTCCCTACAATGGCTGGAACTGCCTGAGATTCCTGATCTTCAGCCAGTCTGAATGCTACCCATAGGATATACCCCAATAGAACTGTGGCTGTTATCAGATGGGCAGCCAAACGATAATGGCTGACATGCGGGTTGTCAATCAATCCACTTGCCACCATAAACCAACCCAGAAACGCCTGAAATCCCCCAAGTAAGAACATTGCCAGCAGCTGCATGGTAAGCTTGGGCTCAAGCCACTTCCCAATCAGGAAAAAGACAAATGGAATAAGGAATACAATTCCGATCAATCTTCCCAACATGCGGTGGGAATACTCCCACCAGAAAATTCCTTTGAAATCCTCGAGTGTAAACCCGGAGTTGATTTGCTGGTATTCGGGAAATGCCTGGTATTTGGCAAAGGTCTCCTGCCAATCCGCATCTGATAGCGGAGGTATGCTTCCCATGATCAGTTTCCACTCTACCATAGACAACCCAGAATGGGTGAGCCTGGTAATACCACCGATGACTATCATGGCAAACACCAGAAACGCTCCGGTGTATAACCAGATCAAAATGGGCTTCTTGTGCTCTTCAGCTATCATAAAAGCGAAATTACTAATCTTAGCCACCCATCTGCAGCACAATATGGATATTTCCGATCCCAGTATCTATTATGACGCCACCCATCTTTATCCTCCATGAGATCTAAGCTCCTACTGGTGCGGGATTCGGTGGACAATTTAGAATTCGACTGACAGGGAAGATCAGCACAAAATGGTTTGCCGATCGTATTAGAACTGAACTGAGATGGCGGCTCCTTAGGGTACGTAATGGATACTGCAAATGCCAAAAGCGCGCAGACCTTTAGACTTCCTAGCCCATCTACTTTCATATGGAAGTGTATTTTTTCCCTAACTTCGCCTGACCATTCTTCATGATTAAATCACATCAGGTGAATTCCAGACTAATTGCATTCGCGTTATTACTATCTGTGAGTGTTGGCAGCACATTGGCTCAGCCAGTAGTTACAAGAGGACCATATCTAAATCTTGGAACCAGCACCAGCATGGTTGTCCGATGGAGAACAGATGTTGGTGCTGATTCAAAGATCTGGTATGGCACTACTCTGGATACAACTTCCATGACGAGCATGGGTACAGCATCGTCAGTGACCGATCACGAAATGAATGTCACAGGACTTACTGCAAATACAAAGTACTTTTACGCGATTGGAACTACCTCGATCATGTTAGCTGGAGCAGATAGTGGTCATTATTTTGTAACATCTCCTCCGGCAGGCACAAAGCAACCAATACGGATCTGGGCCATTGGCGATTTTGGTGAAGGAAACACGAACCAGGCAGCTGTTAGGGATGCATTTAAAGAGTTTACCGGTGATGGACATGCCGATGTGTGGGTATGGCTAGGAGACAATGCGTATGACGATGGGCTCGATAGTGAGTATCAAACCAACACATTTGATATGTATCCGGAAATATTCACAAACACAGTCGTATGGCCCGCACTAGGCAACCACGATTATGGGTCGCTCCATCCGCTTATTCTTTCGCAACCCGATGCATATTTGGATGCATTTACATTACCCACTGCGGGAGAAGCGGGTGGAACAGCCAGTGGAAACGAAGGGTATTATTCATACGATATTGGTAATGTACATTTCGTGTGTTTGAATTCAGAAAACTATACTTGGTCGGGCTTTCCTCCTGCTATAACTATTACACATGATCCAGCGATGACCACATGGCTTCAAAATGATCTGGCCGCTAACAACAGTGATTGGCTTATCGCATATTTTCATGCTACGCCCTATGCTGATGGAACGCATAGCGAGAATTACTCGGGTTCAGACCCTATTGCAATTGTAGATGGTATTATCATGCGGACAATGAGGGATTACTTTGTTCCGATTCTGGAAAGTTATGGGGTTGACCTAATCCTTGCCGGACATAGCCATGACTATGAACGGTCCTACTTAACTTATGGAAACTATGGTTCGGGAGGGCCTTATCCCCCTGATTCAACTATTTTGGATGGTGGCACCGGAAGATTATCTGATGGAGCGCCGTATCAAAAAATGACAACTGGTCCGTTTGCCAATAAGGGCGGCGTATTTTGTGTCGTAGGTTGTTCCGCCAAAACAGGGAATTTTACTAGTGACAACCAGCTAGATCACGAGCTGATGATTTTCGATGACTACCGACTGGGTTCATTGCTAATTGAAGTTGATGATGATCAGCTCGACGCATATTTTATCGACACCTCAGGAACTGCGTGGGATAATTTCACCATCATAAAAACTCTGGCGCCAAGCGTTGAGGACAATGAGCTACAAGGCGATAATTTAACGGTATATCCGAATCCTTTTGCTAGTCAGCTGTTTATTGAATACAACCTTGAAAAGGAAAAGCAGGTTTTATTGGATGTCATCGACCTCTCCGGAAAAACAGTTTATACCATCATTGACGAAATGCAAACAGCAGGATCACACAAATACACCATTAACGCCGCACAAACAGGCCTCGTAGCTGGAGCATACCTGCTTCAATTCAAAACTGAAGGAGTATTAATAGTACAGAAGACCATAAGGCTTTAAAGAGGGTTCTTGTAGCCCCTCTTGATTGGGGCCTTGGACATGCCACACGTTGTATCCCCATCATTCGGGAGCTGGTAAACTGTGGAGCAGAAGTTATAATTGCCGCTGACGGTGGTGGACTCACCCTGTTAAAAGAAGAATTCCCAGATCTAGAGACAATTCATTTGCCGGGTTACAAGATGCGCTATTCTGGCAACCGTTCTATGAACTTGCAGGTGTTCACCAATGTTCTCAAGATTTTCTACCAGATATACAAGGAGCATATCAAGCTCAAAAAACTCATCACAGAGCATCGTCTGGATGCCGTAATCTCTGACAATCGATATGGGTTATGGTCTAAGAAGATCTACTCCGTTTTCATCACCCACCAGATCATTATTAAGTGCCCCCCCGCCCTCCGGTTTCTTGAGCCTGTACTGCGCGGTATAACCGGCTTTTTTATTGGAAAATACCATCGTTGCTGGGTTCCGGATGTAAAAGAAGGCGACAATCTATCTGGAGACCTAGCACATAAGCGCCTTCTTCCTTCACTGAAATTCATTGGCCCCCTCTCCCGTTTTGCACACCTCACTGGGACCTCTTATGAAAAAAAGTACGACGTTATCGCAACTCTTTCAGGACCTGAGCCACAGCGCAGCATCTTTGAAAAGTTGATCATAGGTCAACTGAACGGTACTGAGTTGAAGGGCATTGTTGTGCGTGGTGTGCCCGGTGAGTCAGCATCAAACCAGAACGGAGTGGTGATACATTCTCATCTGAATACAGAGAAAATGTACGACGCCATAATGTCCTCGGATGTGGTGCTGAGCAGGCCAGGCTATTCCACTATTATGGATCTGGCGGCCTTGGGCAAAAAGGCAGTATTTGTTCCTACTCCTGGGCAAACGGAGCAGGAATATCTTGCAGGAATGCTAAAGAAGAGAGGGTTGTTCTATTCGGAGAGCCAACATGAATTTAAGCTGGACGCTGCCTTAACTAAAGCAAATGAATTCTCAGGGATTAAAATAGCACCCAACCCTTCTCTGCTAAAAGACGCAGTTCAAAAGCTCCTATCTAGGATATAGCGCGCTGCCGAATCGCTTCGTATAGGACAACTCCAGCGGCAACTGATACATTTAGTGATTTAATCTGCCCTTTGATGGGAATACCTACTACCTGGTCAGCCAGGTCAAGACAGGCTTTGGATATACCCGTCTCTTCTGAACCCAAAATGACCGCAACGGGCTGGTTGAAATCTGACTTATAAATATTATTCTTGCCATGCTCTGTACAAGCTACCACATTCAGACCACTGTCCTTTACCATTCGTATCGCATCCACTATTTCCTTGGTTCTGCAGACAGCGACTATGTTAAGTGCACCAGCAGATGTCTTGATTGCATCTGAAGTAACACGCGCTCCTCCACTTTCCGGAATTACAATAGCATCTACGCCAGCGCACTCTGCCGTGCGTACGATGGCGCCAAAGTTCCTTACATCGGTGATCCCATCCAACAGAAGGATCAAAGGGTCCTTGCCGCTTTCGTAAATCGTAGGGAGAACATCCTCTAATCGGGCATATGATATTGGAGAGATGAAACAGATTACACCCTGGTGGGTTTTTCTCGTCATCCGGTTGAGGCGGTCTGAGGGCACCCGTTTGAGGTGCAGCTTCCGCTCATGTATCAGATCCATCAACTCGTTCAGGTTTTCTCCTTTCAATCCTTTTTGCACCAGGATGCTGTCGATCTCTTTCCCGGCCTTGATGGCTTCCATCACAGGACGCATTCCAAAGACCATCTGATCATTCTGCTTGTCTGCATGTTTTTTCTCTCTCATATCAAATAACAAAATTCAAATCCCAAACAATAAATCGCAAATCCAAAATCGTCAATACACTATCCCCTGTCTCCAGGCATCTACTGCGTGGAACCAGCTGTTCTTGTAAATGACTGAACGGCTTAGGCGAAAGTCATTGTCAGAGAACGGATTGTCGGCCTTGTAAAATGTAAAGTTAACCGAGGTGATGTTTCCCTCTTCACCATAGGTCCAACTCTCTGCGTTAGAGTTTTTGTAAACCACATCAGGTGGGCCGTATACGATAAAGATCATTCCCCTATCCGATTTCCAACCCTCCAAATAAGATGAGAAATACCTGTTGGCCTCTTCCACCCTGCCATAAAAGTGCCTGACGATCTTTCTGCCCCGATCGGGGTTTCCAGTGACGTTCAACCAAAAATTATCTACTGCCAATTTCTTGCTTTCCAGTAATCTCATTTCTGAAAATTCCTGGCGGGTAGTGATATATCGCAAAGGGCCAATAAGCTCTTCCGGCTGGGTGAGCACTGGAAAATCATTATCATACACGAAGAATGTGATACCACCATTAGTGCCTGTGTCAGATATGAGGTGGTAAATCCCGGCATCGAGAAAAGTAATTGACATCTTTCCATCCTCAAGGTGCATGTTGGCAAGGCTATCCGGTTTAACATTGAAAGGTTGTTGCGCCTTCACCGAAAACGGAGGTGAGGAGATTGGAAACTTCGATTTATAATATTTTAGCAACAATCGCTCAACCCCATCCAGCTCAGAAAGCACATTTACCTTCTCTTGCTCACTTAAATAGTTCTTAAACAATGGCCTGTCTTCGGACCGTTTGTATACCAAAAAAGACTGCCTGTTGTCAACCCCCGCCTTGGTGATGTTGATAAATGACCTTACTGTTTGCTTCCTTTGCGTGTCTGATACAGATACTTCCAATAAGAGATTTCCCTTCTGTGGAGTTTTGAACTTAATCTCCTTCAATATGGCTGACTTTGCCTCCGCCTTACTGGGCTTGAACTTATGGGTGGCACTGTCAAGCACCTCTTTTGATTCGTATGAGGGCAGGAGCCTGTAGTGTATGGTATAAGATGCAGTAAATTCCCCAGTCCCATCATTCCTGCTAAAGAGCAGCTCATCGGGTTTTATGTAGCAGAAAACCTTCGATACAGAGTCAGAAATATGGTACACACTGTACTTAGGATGAAGAATTCCCGACTCTTTCCAGTAGAGGTAGGAAAGGTTTTGATTGCTCAGCCTGGTCGTTGAATAGCAGCCAGCTAGAAAAAGAAGTGTGAGCATGACCAATGCTCTATTCATTATCATTTGTGATTTTACAATCTTCATTGGATTTTAAAAATTCCAATTAACAAGTTCCAAAATCCAATAACGATATTATAATTTATGTTTTGCAATATGATTTATTGGAATTTGTTATTTAGCGCAAGGCGCTATAATTCATCTCCTTCTTTGGCCACCTCATCAATCGTTGGTGGCGCCTCATCAGCTTGTGATGCCTCGCCACTATCATCTGTGATAGCTCTCTGTATCAGAGAATCAGGGAGGCTCTTGGAAGTCTTTGCACCCAGCGCCTTAATATTTTCTGTTTTTCTTACCAAATTGTCTTTACCTGTCGATAGCTTATTCATTGCCCCATCATAAGAATCCTTTGCTGACTTCAATCTCTTCCCTACATTTATAAGGTCATCTACGAAGCCCACAAACTTATCATATAAGGCACCTCCCTGTCTTGCTATTTCTAAAACGTTCCTTTTCTGATCTTCTTGCTTCCATATTGAGGAAACCATGGATATTGTAGCCAAAAGCGTGCTGGTCGGTACTATGACAATGTTCTTTTTCTCCACTGCCCAAGCCATCAGATCCTGATCTGCGTGAATGGCGAGCATGAAAGCTGGCTCGATGGGTACAAACATCAACACATAATCCGGAGCATTTATCTGATACAGTTTTTGATAGTTCTTTGAGGAGAGATCCTGTACATGATTCTTCATACTTGTGACATGATCCTTCAAATGCCCTTCTCTTTCTACATCATCTTCACTTTGATAGTAATTGGCATATGCAGTCAACGAAACTTTGGAGTCTATCACCAGGCACTTCCCCTCCGGTAGATTGACAATTACATCAGGTCTTTTGTGCTTTCCTTCCTCATCCTGAAAAGATCCCTGGGTTGAATAGTGCACCCCGTTCATGAGGCCGGCCTTTTCAAGAATCATCTCCAACTTAAATTCACCCCAATCTCCCTGAGTTTTTGAATCTCCTTTTAGTGCCTTGGTTAAATTGATTGCATCCTTAGACATCCTGATATTCAGCTCACTTAAGTTCTTGATTTGTTCAGCAAGTGTTGATCGTTCTTTGGTACCCTTGACATAAGTGTCATTAACCTTCTTTTCAAACTCCTTGATCTTCACCCCCAGAGGATCCAAAATATTATTCAGATTAACCTTATTCTGATCTGTAAATTTCTTGGTGGTATTATCCAGGATTTTGGTGGCCAGGTTTTCAAACTGGGTTCTTAGCTTTTCTTCCTGCCCTTCATTTATTTCCCGAAGATTTTTAATCTCCTGATCCTTTGCGGCTATCTCTCGGTTTAAATCAATAATTGTTTGGGCTTCATCT
>JYMV01047731.1_pt1 | contig 12432 bp, 10 predicted proteins | sample 338911 | NCBI WGS metagenome assembly JYMV01 (sample SAMN03354496, study PRJNA234377) | hydrothermal vent metagenome | biome: Deep sea; feature: Hydrothermal plumes at the Eastern Lau Spreading Center, Western Pacific Ocean; material: Seawater | place: Tonga | collected 2009 | depth 2000 m m | reverse complement strand
AATATTTTGCGGTATTCGTCCCAGCTTTTTTTCTCATAAGGATTATTAAAAGAATCTATGATCTTGGGGTGAATCTGTATTCCTGAATCGAGAAATGTACTTACTACATACTCCCTGGGAACAGCCTTATTCTCAAGGTAGGACCACACCTGTTGGAAAGCAGGATCATTCAATACATCCTCCCGCAGTGCTTCTTCATCACCGGCGAATAATAAAGAAATGGTGAGCAACTTAAGAAGCGATCGCAGGATATAAACCATTAATGCCTAAATTTAATAATCTTTCTGCTGCGAATATCTCGCGAAGAACTGCTAATCAATATTTCAAATTGCCCCGGTTCTACAACCCAGCGCATAGACCCAGGATCAAAGAAAGATAGTGCTGTTTCATCAAGTAATATATTGATCGTTTTCGATTCGCCAGATGCTAAAGTAATCTTTTGAAATGCTTTTAGTTCTTGAAAGGGTCTATCAAGACTTGATTGCAAATCTCTAATATAACACTGAACCACCTCCTGACCCTTACGTTGTCCAGAATTTCTTAGCGTAAATGAAAAGTTTATTTTTCCACCGGCTGAAACAATGCTTGGTCCTACTATAGGGCCATAATCAAACTTGGTGTAAGACAGACCATGACCGAAAGGAAATAAGGGCTCCACATTTTTTGTGTCATAGTGACGATAGCCGACATAAATACCTTCATTATAAAATACTTTCTCATCGCCAGGGTAATGTCCATACGATGGATTATCCTCAAGTTTTTTTGGAAAAGTAACAGGTAACTTACCTGATGGGTTCACGACACCAAACAATACATTAGCAATTGCATGACCGCCTTCCTGCCCAGGGAGCCAGACTTGCAATATAGATGGACACCGGTCAACCCAAGGCATTTCAACTGGAGAACCAGTATTCATTAGGACAACTGTGTTTGGATTCACATTTAATACAGCTTCAATAAATTGATCCTGCTTGCCGGTTAATTTCATCGAAGGTCTATCGTCACCTTCTGTCTCGTAGTTATCTGCAGATCCGACAACTAGAATGGCTAAATCCGCATTCTTGGCTATACTAACTGCTACTGACATTTCTGGTTCAGGCAATCTGCAGCCAATTTCCAAAAACCGGAATTTATTAAGTAAATCAGAGATAGTAGGCATAACAATTTTCAATAGGATAGATAGAAAAAAATTGGGTTTGGCCGAATATTCAATTTTTATTGAATGTATTCCTGACAAAAGGTAAATATTGCCAATTCTTGCCCCTGGCAGTGTCCCTCCAAATAATTTTGGGCCTTTTTCGTTCAATTTTACCTTTTTTCCATCAACGAATATCCTTGCCTTCCCCAGACCTGCATTGGCGCTGAATCGATAATGCCCTGACTGCTCTGCGATAAATTCACCAGTCCATAAAATGGAACCAAATACATCCTCATCCAAAATACCGAAAATGCGCAACTCATCATCACGACTCGTTTTGAAAGGTTCGCCAGAAAAATTATAGGACCGATAATATTTACCCTGAAGTCCTGTTTCTTCTAAGCTGGAGTTTGGTCTTAGTGACACTGCTTCAATCAATGGAACAGTTGGATGGTTTTCCACGCCCTTATGAAAAGTTACCTCGATGTTATTTTTTAGCGCCAGAGCATTGAGTCCCTGTAATGGTGTAACATTATAGGCAGCACTTACGCGGGCACTACCACCTCCCTGACTGATCGCCCGATTTGCATTGGGCCCGATAACCGCTATAGTACGTACTACTGCTGTATTTATAGGCAGTAGATTATTTTCGTTCTTCAATAACACAATGGATTCTTCCGCAACCTGTCTTGCTATTATCTTATTTGATTGCATCACATCAGCTAATAAATAATTTCTTTCGCCTGAAACTGCACTATAGTTAGTGGTTTTGAGTATTAGTTTGATCATTCGTAGTGCTGCTTGATCAACCATATCTTTTGTTACTGCACCTTTCTTGAGAGCTTTGCGCAGCGGTTTCTCGTAATAATTACCAGGACCAGGCATTTCAAGGTCTAGGGCAGCATTAAAAGAAGGAACAGTGCTTTTAACACCACCCCAATCAGATAGCAATACACCAGTAAACCCAAATTCTTTCCTGAGAATATCATTCATAATGTATTCATGTTCTGTAGCGTGAATACCGTTTATGCGATTGTAGGCCGCCATGAAAGTGAAGGGCTGGGCTTCTTTGACAACATGTTTGTATGCCGGCAGGTAAATCTCACGTAATGTTCGTTCAGAAAGTTCAGCACTGACACTTTGCCTATTGATTTCCTGATTATTGGCAATAAAATGCTTAACACTTGCCCCAACGTGCTCACTTTGTAATCCTTTAACATATGCCACACTTAAAACACCATTAAAATAAGGATCTTCGGAATAGGTTTCAAAATTGCGACCATTTAATGGTGTTCTAATTATATTGACCGTAGGGCCTAATAAGACCTCTACGCCAAGAGCACGACACTCTTTACCCAGTGCTATGCCTAATCTTTCAATAAGCTCAGGGTTCCAGGTTGCCCCCATGGATATACCTACGGGAAATGCAGTAGTCGGTTCATTATTATTACTGCGTACACCATTAGGGCCGTCCCATAACTGTAAACTGGGAATATTTAACCGATCAATATTCTGTGTATCATAGGATCCACGCCCGGATAAAAGGCTAACTTTTTCATCCAGGGTCATAGCGGCAAGTAATTCTTGCGCTTGTTTATAAATATGATCATTTGCGGTATTATTATTGGCAGGAACCGATGTTAATAAGAAAAATGAATAAATTAATAATAGTGCTATGGGTTTAGCGCTATTCATATTTGAACAATTGGCTAGATACTAAGTTTTGCTAGGTTTTATTAAGCCCTGCTTAATTGCTTCAGCCCTAACAGGTCCCCAAAACCCTATTGGTCGTGACATAACATAATAGGAAACGAGGTGATCCATATTTTCCGGTTTGGTTAAAAAAGTTACGGGCAGGTAGATCATGCCGTTCAGCACGAATAAGGCCCAGAATTGCAAGTAATCCGGCAATTCGGGAATTACGCCAAAGCTTGGTAATATCCATACGACCAACCAGCTTAAACCAAGATTTGCTATCCATGCACTTAAAAATCCCCAAGAATTAAAACGCCACCAAATTACCTGGAGAATATTTGGCAACCACACCCCTGCGGCCATTATCCATAATGCGAAAATCAACCAGGCCGTGATTTCTTCACCGATAATCAATCCAAAAATAAAAGAACCAATCAAAATTATAATCGTGGACACCCGGCCTACTGATACCAGTTTTTGTTCGCTTGCCTCAGGATTAATGTAGTGATGATAAAAATCCCTAGTGATATACATAGCCCCAAGATTTAAGTGTGTAGAAACCGTTGACAAATGAATCGCAATAATGCCGGCAAATAAAAACCCAACCATTCCTACGGGAAGATATTCAAATCCTACCCTGTACCAAGCCATTTCGTAATCACCACTCTGACCAAGGTGTGGGTTGAGTACAAAAAACCCAAGGATCGCCGCAGCCCAAATCGAATTTCTAATAAGGACCAGAGCAGTGCCTGCCCAAATACTGTAAGACGCATCCCGCACAGTCTTAGCTGACTGTATTCTTTGGGCCTCCGTGTACCAATCAATTGCTGTACCCATTCCAAACCCACCAATAAGTGCAATAATCATCATGGTTATAAACCAAGCAACGGGAAATTGTCCTTCAAACATCCCGGTAAAACTCATAGGATTCAGTCGCCATGATTGTCCTTCAAATTGGTTTTTAGCAATTAAATCCCATGTCATACCGTTATCTAATGAAAATTCTACATCTACAAATTTTCTTTCATTGCTTTTAGCCCAAACAATATTATAACCATGATTGGCAAGCAGAACACTATTGGCATCTGGGAAAAGCACTTTAGAACGTTGATCTGTTTTACTAGCTTCATCTACCACTGAAGCACGTACCTTCTCTTCGGTTTTTCTGAATAGGGCTTCGTCCTCCTGTCCAGAAATTGTGAATGGTGCACTTCGTGAAAGTTCTGTTCCTAACTCAGGGTCAATAATTCTTACTACAGCTGTGACATTGCTCGATGAAACATCAGGCACTTTCCACTCACAGGTACTGTTGTAGCTGTCAAGCTTAGATATAATGGCAGTAGGTCCACCTGCAGCTACAACACCATAAACTGAAACTATAATGATTACCAGTAAGGCAATAACACCTTGCTGGAAATCAGCCATTACAACACCCCAATAGCCAGAGGTATAAACATATACTGCACCAATAGCCGTAAAGATCAATAGTCCCACATACAAATCCCAACCAAAGAGCATGGCGCAGAGCTTACCCATAGCAATGCCAACCCAGCCAAGTATAAACATATTCATAAAGACTGACCACCCGGCGATCCAACCGCGTAATAGTTCTGCACCTAGTTCACCAAAGCGGAGTGTTTGCCATTCTGCTTGACTATAGGCCAAAGACCTTCGAAAAATCCTTGTTGAAACAAAAGCGCTGATCGCACACCAGGCAGCATAAAATGCGTACCAAAGACCAGCAAAGCCGTATTTATAGACTACCCCAGCGACCCATATAGGTGTATCTGTAGCGGTATGAGTGGCGTAAACCGATGACGCCGGTAGCCACCACGGTAAACCACGATCGGCTAAAAAATAATCTGATTGAGATCGTTTACCAAATCGATAAAAGTAAAAACCAAAGAAAACCATTAACAGTACAAATAAAATGAGCCATATCCAGTCAAGCAGTTGAAATGTAATCATAACATATATTTTAAAATTTCAGTTCCCGTGTTGGGGTGTTAATCCGAGTCCTTATTTTTAATATATTGAATGAGCAAATATGTAAGGAAAAAAGACAATGCGAGGATTAGACCTGGTAAAATAATGCCAAGAATCGGTGGACCAATCGGTGCCGCTAATGTGATGATAGAATACAATTAATTATCCTCTTTTTGTGAGCGTGTTCTTTTTTTATAATAAATATATGCAAATATCATGCCCGCAAATGATGCGATATAAGCAATCGACATGCCAATTACCACTGCCAAACCCCGGGTCATTTATTGGCCTCCCATTTTTGTATTTCCTCTAGTTTTAAGAGATAGTCTTTTTCCTGTTTTTCATATTCAGATGATATAGCCCTTAGTTTTGGATCGATAATCCAATACATGATAATGGTTGCCAATATGCCGATTATAAGAATGAAGAAACCCACAGGTATAAAAAGTGCTGACATTGCCGTTCCTATCAGCAATGCGATATAGGCAATAACGGAAAAAATGATCGCGAACCAGTCCTCCTTATGCATTTCATCAGCGGATTCTGGTGTCCATTCTCTTTGTATAATCGGCAACGGTAAACCTCCTTTAAAAATGCAAATTTAATTGAAAAAACAGATAATTAACTAATATTCTCGTAGTGTTTGTAACATATCATATTGAAATAACAAACGCCATGAATTCCGCATTTTATAACTTATTTCAAAACTCTGTGAGCCCAATGAACCGCGTAATCTTGTGGCGCTGGAAATTTTTTTAAATACATCAGATCTGATAGAAATAAGATCCAGTAATTCACCTTCCGCTAGCATAGTTGTAGCTACATTCACATTAGACATATCAAATTCGGATCCTATGCGCCTGGTAGACCCTAGGTAAAGGGTGTCATTATCAGCAATGAAATCTAAATAATTTTTGAATCCGGGATAGGAAGATGAATAAAACATCAATTCATAATAATCTGGTTCACAGTCTACAAAATTTCCAGCGCATGTTTTTGAAACAGACAACTTCAATGTATACGGTGGTACATTGCGCTCAATTAGATATAGATCTCTGGTTGAATACGTTGTTTTTTTACTGATTTCATCATAATGAAATGAGATGGGCTTTAATTTTAACACTGATGCACAGCCAGAGATCATCAATGAAATCAAGGATACGATCACAATTATCCGTTGTATGTTATCCATAATACAAAAATTACTAAATTCCTTAAGTATATAATATCTTTTCAGGTAAATCGAATTCCAATGAAAAATACTGCATTAATTATTTATTCCCTTTTACTGTGTTTTATTTCATGTGGTAAACAAGCACGTCAAATAGAATTTTCTGGCCTTACAATGGGCACCACATACAACATAAAAATAGTCCCAAGTAAAGCTACTACCTCATCAATTAAACTCATTAAACAAAAAGTTGATTCAGTTTTAATCAGCATTAATTACCAAATGTCGACCTATTTATTTGATAGTGAAATCACGCAATTCAATAATCATGAATCAACCGTATCATTCCCTATATCAAATGACTTTACATTTGTAGTGGAGCGGGCATTGTATTGGTCAGAATTAACAGACGGAGCATTTGACATTACATTGGTGCCGTTATTATACTTGTGGGGTTTTGGCCCTGGTCAAGCGAGTGAATTAGGTGACGTTTTTCCTGAAGAGAGCACCGTTCAAAAAAGACGAACGCACATGGGCTATGAGAAATTGACAACAAATAAATACTACCTTCAAAAAAAGGACCCCTATATAAAAATTGATTTAAACGCCATTGCTAAGGGTTTCGGCGTGGATGCGGTCTACTCCTTCCTTGAATCAATTGGCATGAACAACATAATGGTAGAAATTGGCGGCGAAGTACGCACTAAAGGAAAGAATCGAAAAAATGAACCATGGATGATTGCTGTGGAAATACCTGATCTTGAAAGTACTGGAAATAAAATAACCAGGTGGGCTGTACATTTAGAGAACAAGGCAATGGCTACATCAGGTGACTACAGAAATTATTATGAAATTGATGGTGTAAGATATTCTCATGAAATTGATCCAAGAACAGGATATCCTGCGCAAACAGGGGTTGCTTCAGCAACAGTTATAGCGACTAATTGTATGGATGCGGATGCGCTGGCAACCGCTTTAATCATCATGGGTACAGAGTCAGGGTTACAGCTTGTTGAAAAACTGGATGATGTAGAAGCTTTCCTAATATTGCGGGAAGGAAACGATAATTATCGTACAATTAAAAGCAGTGGTATGAAAATAAGTACCCTGTGAGCAATGCTATGCTTTACAGCTTTCTTATACGAATGTTCCGATACCACACTTCCTCGCCGTGGTGCTGAAGACCTATATGGCCAGAGTTCGCTTTTGCAAAAAGAGGCATACTTTTAAATTTACTTTTTGCGATCAATTCATTCATGGTGTCGCTGCCATATTCATAGGTTAGGATGTTCTTATCGTTTAACCAGTGTTCAACCTGATCATTTTTTACCTTGATCCTGACCTCATTGAATTCGCCAACCGGTTTTAATGATCCCCCTGATGGAGCAATGAGATCATATAGAGAACCTGCAGATGTAAGTTGTCGACTACCATCAGGATGACCGCTGTTGTCTAATACCTGCATCTCGGGAGCTGTCTGCCAGATATAGTCCGATTCTTCTGTGGCAAAATAAAATATGCCGCTGTTGCCAGCCGGTGAAACTTTCCACTCCAGGGCGAATTCGAAATCTTCATATATCTCTTTTGTAATAATATCTACACGATTTCCGCCAACTATTGTTTTCAAAGTACCTTCTTCAATCGCCCATCCGTCAAATGGAAAGTCCACCTGCTTGAAACCGCGCCATTGAATAACATTGTTCCCATCAAATAGAATAACCCAATTTTGTGCTTTATCATTACAGCCAATGAAAATCAATAATAATGAATAGAAGAATATTTTTCGCATAGTTAGATATCTTTTAGTTAAAATAACAAGACAGTACACCTAATAACGGAACTGGTGATTTAATTATAATTCTTTTATAAATATATTTCGGAAGTATGTGTTTGTATCCCAATCATGATTTTGTAGACCAATATATCCTTCTTCAGCAAAATCGGCTACCTTACCGCTTGGGCTTGCGAGCCAATCATTAACTTGTTCACCATTCAGTTCAACTTGAATACGATCATCCTGAAAAGTAATTTTATAATGATTCCATTCACCAGATGGTTTAGATACATCTTTAGAAGCTGCCTGGGCATCGTATACTGCAGCAGTTTTATGTTTCCCTTTACCAGCATCATTGATCTGAATCTCAAATGAATGATAAATATAGTCATCACTTACAGGAATATCCGGAACCCGAAGAAATATACCTGAATTTGCTTTAGGTTCGGATGTTTTGTAATCCAGTTCCAAAATGAAATTCTTGTATTTTTTTTTACTGTACCAAAAAAGACCCATACCGCCATGACACTCTAAGACACCCGTTTTTCTATCCAATGTAAAATGACCTGGCCCATAATGATTCCACCCGTGTTTAGAATATTTTCCGATCTTTTTCTCTAATATTCGAGTGGCCCCTTTTGTACTTTGTTGCGCATAGCCAATACAGGTTGCCAACAGTAAAATGAATAACCTAGGCATTATTTACTCCTTGGGTTCCATTCGCCCCTGGCTACTGCCGGTATGAATGTATCGAGTTCCGGGGGTGGAAAGGTAATTGTCTGCCCCTGTTCAGCGCTCATGTACGCAGTCATTAACAATTCCGTAACATTTACTCCGTCACTAAAATTTTCCTCCGGCCGTTTTCCCGCCAAAAAAGATTCAACCATATGGCGATTCTCAGCTGTGTAGCCATAAACCTCAGCTTCATTGCTGACAACCGGCATCCCTCCTGATTCAGCATTTTGTTTTTCGACCAGGTCTTCACCGGCTTCCCCGGATACCTCGCGACTGAAGAAAACTTTTAGATCCGGATCAAGCGTGTTAACAAACATGGAGTATTCAGGACCAAATAGTTCCACACTCAGACGTAAGCCTTCCCCAACAAAACACCAAGATGTAGTGGTTTCTACAATAATCTTTTCACCATTTTCATCTAGATATTCAATAAGTGAACGAGCAAAATCCTCGGAAGGTCTTTGTGAATAGTCTGTCTTACCACCACTATTCTTCGATAAGATGTCAGCGTATTTGGGACGCTGCCATTTGAGACAATCAGTGTGCGCGCTCACGCTAATTGGTTTTATGGAATCACGCGGTTTTCCCGGTTCCGTAAGCAAAAAACGTGCTTCTTCAACAGAGTGACACATCATATCATTTAAAACGCCGCCGCCCTGCAATTCACCTTCCCAAAACCAGGGCATGTGCGGGCCACTATGTTCTTCAGCTGCCCGTGCTAAAAAAGGGCGTCCGGTAGTGGCGGCACCACGCGCCCAAATTATCTCTTTCCCGCGGGTGATTGATGGAGAGAATACCTGATTTTCCAAATAGCCATCCAAAAGGTCGGCGCTCTGTGTTAATTCCAAGACTTTCTTGGCTTCAGCAACATTGCGACCGAGTGGCTTTTCACAGGCCACTCCAATCAATTCACCTTTACTACTACTAACTGCATTCGCTATTTCTTCAAAAGTTTCAATACGTGTATAATTTGGCGAACAGACCCAGAGTGCATCTACACCAGGATCTTCAACCATTTCAGTTATGGTATCAAATGCCTTTGCTGGACCGACCCCCAGCTCATTGGCTAATGCGGCAGTATCTTCTGCTGATTGTTTTGTTTTAGAAACAACACCCACTACATCAACATCACGTACACCGAGCAAGGATTGAATATGAAAACGGGATATAAAACCGCCCCCGATAAATCCAATACCTAATCTATATTTTTCCATTTTATAACTACTCTTTAGAGTGCAACTTATCTTTAAACCCAAGAAAAAAATACACAATCACCACAGTGGTCATAACAGCAAAAACCAACCAAAACTGTTGCCAGCTTTGGACAGATAATACTGTTTGGCCTTTTAATAATAAATTATATATATATCCGGCGACTTGAGCTCCAATAAACATCCCCAACCCATAGGTGATTAAAACCAGAAATCCCTGTGCTTGACTTCGTATATCAGCTGTTGATTTTTTATCGACATAAATTTGCCCTGCGACAAAAAATAGATCATAGCAAATCCCATGTAAGATTATGCCTAAAAAAACCAATGATATAACCCCCGTTGACGCAGATACTGCAAATAGAGCATATCGAACAGCCCAGGCAAGCATCCCCCCTAAGAGAATATATTTAACTCCATACCGAACGAATAATAAAGGTAAGATTAACATAAAAATGACTTCAGACATTTGGCCAAATGACATTTTAAATGCTGGGCTTGCAATCCCCATACCAGAAACAAAAATAGGTGCAAAATTATAATATGCAGCTAAGGGAATACAAATTAGAAAAGAGGATAACGCAAATACAAAAAATGATTTTGATTTAAGTTTATTTAAAGCATTTAAACCGATGATATCCTTAAAAGAAATAAGAGTGTCTTTACTTAACAAGGGAGGGGTCTTAGGTAAGATAAAGCAATAAAAACCCAAAAACACCCCAACCGTCCCAGCAATATAAAATGGGATAGCGGTGGTATCTGCATGCAAAATCGCACTTACCAAAATATTGGCAACAATCCAACCCAATGTCCCAAAAACACGGATGAGTGGAAATTCTTTTTCTTGATCATCAATATTTCGAAAAGCAACAGAATTAGAAAGTCCCAGTGTCGGCATATAACAAACCATATGCACAGCTAACAGTAGAATAAATATCATAGGTTTGGAGCTGAAAAAGGGGGCTAAAAGCAAAAAGAATCCGCTCAAAATATGGAGTATTCCCAATACTTTTTCTGCATTAAAATAACGGTCAGCAATAAAGCCAAGAAAAAACGGTGATATAATAGCTGCAAGGGGGCTCACTGAATAAGCCCAATGCGTGATGGTTTCCATGCCTTTAGCCACCATAAAATTTCCTACAGTTACATACCATCCGCCCCAAACGAAAAATTGAAGAAACATAAGGAGACTTAAATAAATTCTTTTTTTGATTTTTTGTACAGCCCCTCCTATTGTTAATGCTTAGTACTAAATAATTTACTCTAAACGATTTGCCTTTTGACCGGGTCCCATTCCACTCTACGACCCTCCAAATACGATTGGGTAGCCATATGACAGGCTACCGCTTCCTCGAATCCTTCTTCAATATTGCACCGCGGCGCACCACCATTACGAATACAATCCAGCCAGTCAGCAACATGAAGATGTGTCGGGTCTACCCTTTTACCCTCTTTATATGTATACATGAGACCTTTCTGCGCAAAGTATTTCGCTGTGGCAGAAGTTACGCCGTCAATATCCTTTGAACCGGGTGAATAGGCAAACATCGGTAATGAAGTATTAATAATACCATCAGCGATTTTTTGTTTATAACGTGTGGAATAAGGATCAGGAGTTACCGTTAGTCCGCTTCCAACTTCCATAGTAGCATCATGGCCCATGAAAACTTTTCCACGGTGATTGCTATTTGTCAAAGTTGCACTATAAATAACTGTGAGATTTCTATCAGGATATTCAAAAACAGTTTGAAAATTATCCGGAACATCCCGTTCGTGCTCGATCAAATCAGGGAAGTTTGCTTTGGTATAACGATAAATGCCTCCTGATGAAGAAGCCGTTTTTGGAATTCCCAAATCCATAATCTGGTTTACAGCGTCAAAATCATGAGATAATAAATCTCCAGAAAGTCCCGTTCCATAATCATACCAGCAGCGCCAGCGAAAATAGCGTTCCAAATTAAATGGTACCTTATTTGGAGCTGGTCCCTGCCAGCGGTCCCAGTCAAGTGTTTTCGGGGATGCATAGAGGTCTTTCGAATCATATTTTAATCCATAATCTTCAATTGAGTTCCATTGAATTGGATAGACCCAAGCACCACCGGGTGAATTACGATTTGTAGTTATTTCAACAAGGGTAATCAGACCAAGTATATCATTATCAATAATTTCTTTCGCTTTTTCATGACTAGCGGCAGCACGACTATGATGACCTAACTGTAATTTCATCTTGCTATCTTTGAATGCATTATATATTGCATGCGCTTCATCCATAGTGCGCGTCATACATTTTTCTACATAAACATGCTTACCGGCGCGCTCAGCATCAATAGCAATTCTTGAATGCCAATGGTCCGGTGTAGTAATAATAACCGCATCAATATCATCACTGGCTAACAGATCTTGGTAATCCAGATATCCTTTTGCTGGGGTTGTTTGCTGCGCAGCACCACTTGGTCGGACAGCCGTTGTAGATGAAGCGATTCCCTGTTCTCTGCGCGTATCAAAAACATCACATACACCAGTAAGTGCAAGATTTAGATCATCTTGCTGTAAATATGTCTCAAAGCGCTTATCCAATCTATTCTTATCAGCCGCTGCTTTCGCTTTCGCTGCCCATTCCGGATTGCCAAATCCAGCCGCTTTCACATCCTGTGCTCCGCGCCAGCCATAACCAATAACACCCAATCGAATAAGATCACCTGGTTTTTTATTTTTTAATACA